>Ga0209415_10000399_pt1 | contig 79619 bp, 71 predicted proteins | sample PeaSoiSIISIP2007_FD_187696 | JGI IMG/M metagenome (GOLD analysis project Ga0209415, IMG submission 187696) | Peat soil microbial communities from Weissenstadt, Germany - SII-SIP-2007 (SPAdes) (version 2) | ecosystem: Environmental > Terrestrial > Soil > Wetlands > Peat | place: Germany...
TCTCTTTATCCCGCTCTCCACCGAATGACGCAGTCGGGCTGGCTTCGAGCCGAGTGGGGCGCTTCAGAAAACAACCGTCGCGCGCGCTACTACTCGATTACTCCATCCGGACGCAAGCAGTTGGCTGAGGAAGAGCAGAACTGGGCGCAGTTGACCGAAGCCGTGACACGCGTGCTCCGTTTCGTTTAGAAGGATGCCGATGTGAGCTGGTTCAATCGACTCTCTAACCTGCTGCGCCGTGAGGAATATCAGTCGCCTGGCTTGCCGGGCGGAGCCGCGAGCTCCGCGATTCCGGCGCCCGTGATCTTGAAGACAAACGCGTCGCGACAGGGCGGGGATTTCTGGGCGGAAGCGGGGATGTCGATCCGCGCGCCGCCCGCTTCGCCGTGCCACACGACCCGCGCCTTTGATCCGAGAAGTTCAACCTTCCAGGCCGGCTGAAACTTCAGCGAGGGCACAATCACCTGTGCGGGCAAGGCTTCTTCCTTCTCGCCGGGCAGGTATATTGCATAGATGGCGTTGCCCTTCCGGGTGAAGGCGAATTGCCCTTCGCGGTATGGCGCCACGACGCGAGTGCCGTAGATCGCCTCCGAGTTGACCGCCATCCACTGCCCGATCTCCTGCATGCGGGTTACGGCCTCGGCGGGAAGACGTCCATCCGGCTGCGGACCCACGTTGAGCAAAAGGTTGCCTCCTTTGGCCACCACGTCCACGAGCAGTTGAATCAGTTGCCGCGTGGACTTATATTGGTCGTTGGGTTTGTAGGACCACTGCTGCGCCATGGTGACGCAGCTTTCCCAAGGGTAGTCCAGCAGCGGCGCCTTCGGCACGGTGTTCTCCGGCGTCCGGTAATCCTCGAAGTATCCCCGGGCTGCGCGATTCACCACCAGCACGTCCGGCTGATGACGCCGCGCCATGGCCACGAGCCGCTCCATGTTGATGTCCTGGTTCGGAGGCCGCACCTGGCCGCCGTCGAGCCAAAGAATGTCGACCCGGCCATAGCGGGTCATCAACTCTTCGATCTGGCCATAGACGAATTCCGCGAACTTTTCCCACACCTCGGGCTCCGCGCGCAGATCGTAGTTGGGATTGCGGTCCTCGGCGAATTTCTCGGGACGCCAGTAGTACGGGGAGTGCCAGTCCGGCTTCGAGAAATAGGCGCCTGCAGCGATGCCCTGCGCCCGAAATGCGTTGAAAATAGCCGCCGTGACGTCGGCGTTCTTGTTCTTGCTGAACGGAAACTCGGGCGAGGTGATCTTGTAATCGGTGAGCTTGGTGTCGAACATGCAGAACCCGTCGTGATGCTTCGTGGTGAACACGACGTATCGCATTCCCGCTTTCTTGGCCACTGCGGCCCACGCCTTGGGGTCGAAGTTCACGGGATTGAAGTCGCGGGGCAGCGCCAGTACTTCCGGCGGAAGTCTACCATTTGCTCCATTGTCTGAATGGATTTGTTGCCCCAACTCCGGTCCGCCCAAGACAGCGGCCAGGATTCGACCGAACCCGTGACGCTATAGGCACCCCAATGCATGAGGAAGCCGAACTTCTGGTCCTGAAACCATTCCAGGCGGCGGAGGATGCGGGCGTCGGGCGGAGGCGAAGTCCTGATCCCGGTTGCGGGCTGACCCTTGGGCTCGGGCTGCGGTGCAGGTGCCTGCTGGGCACGAACCAATACGGCAGCGGCCAGGGGCAACAACAAACCGGCAAAACGCATATTCTTCGATCTCCTTGATCGGGGGGATGCCGCGAGACGGCCTCACGGCGCGGCGATCCTTCCGGCCTCCCTCACGATAAGGCAGTCGAGCGCGCGCGTCAACCAGTTATTTGGTCCTCGATATAAGAGAACTGAGCAAAACAGGCATCAATTCGTGGGCGATTATGCACCGGCCCTCCCTGTTCGAGAGGCGCCTCTGGGAAACACGTCGGGTCAGGATCTTTGACTTGAGGCTTGAGGAATTTGTGGCTCAAATGAATGAGCGCCTGAAATTATAACCATGTCACACGCTAAGCCGCCCTGTCCCTACATGGGCCTTCAGCCATTTTGCGAGGAAGATGCTGACTTCTTCTTCGGCCGGGATAGCGATATTCGCATCATTGCTGCGAATATCGAGTCGCAGCCCCTGACTGTTTTGTACGGGGGTGTCGGGTGACGTCGTGTACTTCAGAGCATGGCAGAACGATACCTCGCTCGGTGAATTGACCGATTTACTCACTCGCTCGACGGAACCCGACCCGCTCGCGATACACAAGCCACTATTCCTACTGCTTGATCAGTTGGAAGAATATGTCCTATATCGCCAAGCAGAAGGCCTCGCTAACCAATTCGATGCGGCTTTGGCCCGCTTGATAAAACATCGATAGTTTGAGATTTCGGGTGCTGATTGGAATCCGTGAAGATAAGCCTCTCCAAGCTTGACCAAAAACTGGGACTACGCATCCGCAATCTCCTCGGCAACACACTCGAGGTGGAGCGGTTGACGACGCCCGCCGCCCTGAGTGCGATAGAACGCCCAATCGGAGTCCTGAACAAAAGGCTCTCCGGATCGGGGCAGACTATGCCATCGAACCTTCGCTACCAGGAGAAATCTTGGCCCAAGTTCAAGCCGGACACGCTGGCTTAAGCGCTTCCTCCGGTTTAGGGGTTAGTCCTGCTTTTGGAATCTCTGGACGGGTCGAGACAGCGTTCCTTCAACTCGTTTTGAGGCGCTTGTGGGACGAGGAGCGAAAAACCGATTCGGTGGTAATGCGTCGCACAACGCTGGACAGCATTGGAGGTGCGAGCACGATTCTAGGAACATGTGGCCGCCGCCTTCCTGATCGGCCACCGGATGTTTGGCGATGGTGCGGTGTCCGCCCGGGAGGAGACGCTCGACGGCGTGCTCGGTCTAGAGCCGGTCGCCGATTTGCGCGTACTTCCGGCCGTTCAACGTCGCCTTCGGGTAGTCTTTCAGAATCCCCACCACAAATTGCTGGGCATGGCGGCGACCATCAAACATAGCGAAGCCGTCGCGCAGCACCTGGGCCTGTCGCGGATCACGGTCGCCGGTCAATGGGTGGCGACGCGCATGTCAGCATCCCCTCTCAATTCTTCACCTCGCGCCGGGGTAGGTAGACCGGTGTCAGGTCGCTCAAGCGAACGCGGAGGCGACCAGGGGCCACGAGTCGTCAATCCCTCCAAATCGGCCTGGAGAGCCGCTCCAAGTCCGCCCTGATTTCCGTCTTTCCACAACGTGAGGAGCCATGGCAGGAGTTCAATCGAGTATCACATCGGGCTACAGGATGCCCACCAGGAGCGATTCGGGGGCTGTGGGGCGATTTTGGATGGTGGGGTGGTGTTGAGGTGGTCTGTGAACACACCGGGTTCGCGCCATCAAGATCAGCAGCATTTTCGCGCTTCGATTGCAAAATGCCAGCGCAACAAACGCGCTAGCCGGGGCCGTCACCGGGGAATGCCCACACGGTCCACTGGGCTGCTGCGGATGCGCTCTGAGTCGTTTCTGTGCCATTGCGGCCTACCCAGGCGTCGTTCCGTGCCACCGACCGGAGAAAAATCAATCCGGAGCTCTACCCTACTAATCGGAAATGGGCTTTCGTGGAAACCGTGGCCCATCGTTCAATCGAGTTAATGGAGCGATACGCCTTGAAGGAGGTGTCCGAGGTTGAAATGCGGCGGGCGAAAAGCATGTCGGCCTCTTGCCCGGAATGTGAGGACCGGCCGAAAGAGGAAGTCGATCTGGCGGCGTCTATGCATTCTTCGACGGTGGCGACGGTCAGGAAAATCGTAAAGGCCGAACTGAATGGAACGGCTGAAGGGGGTGGTCGCCGGGGCTGTGAAAGCCGTCGTGTCATTCCGGATGGCGTCCCAGCCCGAAGAAATGGGCCGCAATGCTGCCCCATCCGGCACTGTAGCTTATCTGTAGCTTATGATCCCCGGAACCCACCGTCACCCGCCAAACGCTTCCTATATGTTTCAATGATTTAACGCCACTCAACGTCGCTCAACGACCTCATCCGCCCATCGAGGAGCCGCGTCTCCACAGCGGCGCCCGTCTTGGGCAGATATCGAGGAAAAGCTGCAGCACGCGGAGATCGTGGCACTTGAACCGCTCCAGGGTTCGCTAAAGCCCGAGCGCGAGCCGAGCGCGGCCGCCAAGCGGGCTTGGGAAGCGATCCGCCGCAACCGCGAGTTGAAGGCCGAAAGCGGCCTGTGCTTAACGCCAGCCGAGAAATCGCCCTTGCAGAACGACTGTCTTCCGTGCAGCGGTCACCTACGCCGGGTCTGGCGGCTGAGCAGGTTATCAACAACCCCTCAGATTTTGCGGGGACGCGCGGGATTTCGTCGTGAAGAATACCTGCCGATCAGACGAAATAACGCTATGATGCCCATGGAGCCACGTAGGTAGAAGAACCTTGATTTGGGAGGTGACGTTTGGAACGGAGCGAAAATGGCATTACACGCCGCGAGTCTCTGAGAAGAGCCTCCGCCTTCATGATCCTGCCGGCCGGCCTGGCACGCGGCTACACGGCCAACGAAAAACTGAACATCGGGATCATCGGGCTTGCCGGCCAGGGGGAGCGCGACGCAAAGGCGTTCCTCAATGCCGGTGTAAACATCGCCGCGCTGTGCGACGTGGATTCGGAGATGCTCGATCTGCGCGCACCCGAATACCCGAAAGCCGCGAAGTATACAGACTTCCGGAAGATGATCGAGAAAGAGAAGCTTGACGGGGTCGCTGTCGCCGTCCCCGACCACATGCACGCCTATATCAGCGTGTGGGCAATGAAGCACGGCCTCGCCGTCTACTGCCAGAAGCCCCTGACCCAGACCGTGCACGAGGCCAGGGTAATGGCCAGGGTCGCGGCCGAAACCAAAGTAATCACCCAGATGGGGACCGAGAGCACCTCGGAGCCGCGCATCATGCGGACGGTCGAACTCATCCAATCAGGCGCGCTGGGCGAAATCACAGAAGTGCACGTGGCGACGGATCGTCCCATATGGCCGCAGGGATACGATCGCCCGGCGGGCGCGGATGCAGCGCCGCGTTCGCTGGACTGGGACGGATGGATCGGGACCGCGCCCATGCGGCCGTTCCAGTCCCGGTATCCGGAGGGTCACCCGGTCTACAATCCGGCCCCGGAGAAGAGGCACCAGTCCGATTTCAAAGACGCCGGACTCAGTCCGGTTCCTCCCCTGGGTGTGGTTTACCACCCGTTCGTCTGGCGCGGTTGGACGGACTTCGGCAGCGGCGCTTTGGGCGATATCGCACCGCACGCCATGAACGTGCTGTTTTGGGCGCTCGACCTGGGTGCGCCTTCGGCGGTCGAATTGGTCGCCACCTCGGGCATGAAGCGGGAGATGTATCCGGATTGGAGCGTCCTGCGCTTCGAGTGGGCCGTCCGCGGCGTCCACCCGCCGCTCACAGTCTATTGGTACGACGGAGGAAAGCGTCCGCCCGCGGAGATAGCCAACCCCAGCACGGCCGGAACCGGCGCTTCGAACCGTGGCAGCGGACTTGGCGGGGGACTGATCTGGATCGGAACCAAGGGCAGCCTGCCCGAGGGCCGAGGGGTATTCGCGGGCCAGAAAACGGAGCCGTACCCGCAGCCACAACCCAGGGATTGGGGCCGCGAGGACGTGCACAAGGATTGGGCGGCCGCGATCCGGACGGGCAAACAGCCGGGTTCCCATTTCGGCTATTCCGGTCCGTTCACGGAGGCCTACCAACTGGGCAACATCGCGTTGCGCATCGGCCACCGCATCGAGTGGGATCCGCTCGCGTTTCGCATTACGAACTGCCGGGAAGCGAATCAGTATCTTTCGCGGGAATACCGGCGCGGCTGGGATCTCCGGGAAATCGCGGGCACCGCTTACGGCACGGCGAGCCGGCCGGGTCTCGAGCAACAATAAGGAGACGTATGAAGAATTTCTTGGTTGGGTTGACGATCGCGGCTGCGGCCCTGCTACCGGCCCTGTCGCAAAATGCAAACAACCGGTTTGCCGGCCGCTGGGACATGACCGTCACAGTGGGAAACGACCGCTTCGCGAGTTGGATGGAAGTGATGGAGAGAGGAGGCAGTCTGGACGCGCGGGTCCAGCAGCGCACCGGAAACGTGGAACCAGTCGCCGCCGTGAAGATGGACGGACCGCGCCTGATCGTAACCGTAGCCGCGGCGACTCCGGCCCGGCCGGCATCAGAAAACCGGCCCGCATTCGCCGGCCGACCCGAGACCGTTTGGGAGTTGACCGAGCGAGGCGGCAAACTCACCGGCGTTCAGAAGACGGGAACCACGACGTGGCAACTCACCGGTGTGCAGGCGCCCGCCTTGAAACGGGCGGCCCCGAAGGCATGGGCCGATCCGGAGCCGCTTTTCAACGGCACGGACCTCACTGGCTGGGGGCCGATCAATAACACTCCGGAGGCCCTGGATGGCCACTTCGCCAGCCACTGGGCCGCGAGGAACGGAGAACTGGTGAACGACGCGAGGGGTTCAAATCTGCGGACCACGCGAACCTTTGAGGATTTCAAGCTGCATGCCGAATTCATCTGCCCCGCGGATGAAAACAGCGGAATCTACCTTCGCGGCCGCTATGAAGCGCAAGTTGTGGGGCCGCCCGACCCGGCGCGGCAGGCCGCCGCGGGGAGCAAACAAGGACCTGGGCCGGGCCGGGGCGCCGGCGGTGGATACAGAAACCCGTTCCCCGGTGTCGGCTGCATATACGGCATGCTCGGCCCGTCCACGCCGCCGCCGTTCCGACCGGAATGGCAGACGTACGACATTACGCTGGTGGGGCGGTGGGTGACCGTCATTTTCAACGGCGTGACCACCGTCGATAACCAGGAAATCGCCGGCGTGACCGGTGGAGCGCTCGACAGCAAGGAGGCCGATCCCGGACCGATTTACCTCCAGGGAGACCACCACGGCGGCATCCGGTACCGGAATGTCACGATTTCCGTGCCCAAGCGCTGAGACGCCTGGTCGCGATCGTTCCACGGTCTACCGCGGCCTTGCTTGCTCAAAACCGGGCCGAACGACTCAGGATTCTTTATAGCAGCCGGAAGTTCATCTCCACCTGCGTCTGCACGGCAACAGGCTTGCCGTCCTTCATGCCCGGCTTGAACCTCCACTGCTTGACAGCTTCGATGGCTCTCTCGTCCAGGCCCAGGCCCAGGCTGCGGTTCACCCTGATGTTCATCACCTGGCCGGAGGCGTCGACTTCCACATTGAGAACCACGGTTCCCTGGTACTTGGCTTTGCGAGCCTCTTCCGAGTATTCGGGCTCTTTCTTGTAAAGCAAAAGCGGAGCAGTACTGTAAGGAACGATGCCGAGATAGACGTCGCCCTGTCCACTACCGCCAACGCCGGCGCGGTTAAATGATCTGGCGAAGTAACCAGCGCGGTAATCCAGCTTGGCCATTGTGTCTCGTTTGGAATCTCGATCTTCCGAAACTGGCCATCCCCATTCTGATTGGGGGTGTAATGACCCAGGATGTAGTAACTCTTAGCGGAGTCCTGCGTCCCTTGGGGCGTGGCGGCCAGCTTTTGGAATTCGAAGATGCCGATGGTTTGCGGCACACCGTCTTCGGTCAGGACAAAATCGTTGGCGCTGAGTCCATCGATGCTCTTGCCGTTTTTATCGGAGACAGTGACGTTCACGACTACCAGCATCGTGCTGACTGAAAGTCGCGGCATAGGCCCAACTCTGACGTCTGTGCCGGGGGCTTGGGGCGCGGCGACCACCCTGAGGGGTGAGATCGTCAGGACGAGCGCCGCCGCGGCGGCGAGGACATCCATTGGGGCCCCTCCCGGGCGAGTCCTTGCGGGGCCTTCTCGGGGATGGTGGAAGGTGAGCAGCTTGCGAGCGCAAGCGTGACAGCAGTTCCGGCGCGCCATTGAGTCCCACGGTCGAATGACGGGCGACTCGGGAGCAGCGTCATCCCGTATTATCGTACCGATCCGTTTTGTCACCCTCGAGCTGGGCCGGCCGGGACGCCGATCCCTCTGCAAGAGTGCTTTTTCCGGAATGAGGGCGCAAGTCCGGCACGGGCCGCCCCGGGCTTCCATCCGGATTCGGAAACATCGCCACTCGACGGCGCGATCTGGTGGGCAACCGGGTTCGACCAGACGATCACGCTCGAGTGTTCCGGAACGGCGGGACGATGAAGCGGAGGGCTTGCGGGAGCACTTCGATTTCGAGCGGCAGCGTGCCGACGGGTTCGCCGTCGAGTTCCACGGGCACCTCGGTTTCCGCTTCCGCGCGCACGCGCGCCGCGCGCCAGTGGCGGACCTTGGGATGGGAGTAGAGTGCACCCGAATAAAGGACCGGAAGATTTGCCGCGACCTCGGCCAGGCTGACGCGCTCCACCACGGTGACGTCGGCGAGACCGTCTTCGATGTCAGCTTCGGGCGCGATCCGGATGCCGCCGCCCTGGTATTGGCCGTTGGCCACCGCCGCCGTGGTCATATCGAAGGCAGCGGGCCGGGAATCATCGAGGTACAGGGTCACCTGGAAGGAGCGGCCGCATGCCAGGGCGGGAATGGCCGCGGCAACGTAACGGGCGCCACCCGGCACCGCGCGGCACCAGCCCCGAACTCCAAGTGCGGCCACGGCGCCGAGGCCGAAGCTGGCGGCGTTGAGGAAGCAGCGCTCCGCCGAAGCGCCGCCGGGGCCGCGGAACCGCGCGCGAAACACGTCAATGCGGCGGGAATCGCCCGCTACGAGGGCATTCACCGCCGGCGCGAGTCCCGACAGTCCGAGCGTGCGGGCAAAGTCGCCGCCGCTGGCCAGGGGCAGCACGCCGACGCGCACATCGGATGATCCCATGAGGATCCCGTTCACCACCTCATTCAGCGTCCCGTCGCCTCCGGCGACAATCAGCAGGCCGCATCCGGAGCCGGCCAGTTCGCGGGCGAGAGCCGTGGCATGGCCCGGACCTTCGGTGAAGCAGGCCTTCACCGGGCCGAGCCGCTCCGCGAGCATGCGGGCCGCGCGAGGCCAGCCTCGGCGCGCAGCGCCGGAACCGGCACGGGGATTGACGATGGCAGCGGTCACACCACGACGTCCACGCCTATGGCATCATGATCGGACAGGGGCACGGCCCGACCCTCACGGAGGTCGTGGATGACAACCGGGTTTTCCACCCGCAGCCCGCGAGTGGCGAACCAGTCCAGCTTCAAGGGGCAGCGCCCCTGGTGGTTGCGCAAGGCCCAACGGATGAAGGCGAAGCACCACTCCGGCACCCACTCGCGCAGGTTGCCGGCCGCCCGCAGATCGCGCACGTCGTAGCATATGGTGTGTTCGCCCATGCGGTTGGAGCGGTGGTATTCGAATCCGCGGCCGGCCAGCAACTGAAACAGGCCGCGCTCGAAGCGGCGCTCGGGGTGAAGGTAATGGTTGCGGATGACGTGGTCGACGCCCATCATGACGCGCAACCAGAAGCCCAGGATAGCGCGGAAGGCGTGCGACGAATCGTAGGTGCTGGTGTTCCAGTCACCCCCCAGAATCACGGGCAGGCCGGAGTCCAATGCGTCGAGAACGCTGCGCATCTGTTCGCGGCGATGCCGCTGGGTGGACTGGGCGTCGAGGTGCACGGAAACGGCGTGGAGCGAGAGATTGGGGAAGTCGATACGGGCGGCGACGGCAGCCTGGCGGCCGAGGCGCTTCTCGCGATGAGCCATCTTGTCGACACCGTTGTCGAGCGGGATCAGACGGATGTCGCGTATCGGATAACGGCTCAGGAGAGCGTTGCCGTGAAGACCGAACGTGTTGTCGCCCGCCGAATGGCGCTCCACGCCGGAGCCCTTTCCCAGGGCGATGTAGCAGGGCGCGAAGACCTGGGCCATCCCCAGTTCCCGCGCCAGAGTTTCGGCCACCATGCGATTGCCCGACCGCGCCATTCCGGCATCGGCTTCGGTGATGAGCAGAACGTCGCAGGTCTTCAGGTAGGGGTGCGAGCGGAAGGCTTCCAGTTGCGCCTCGAACTCGGTGCCGCGCTCGATGTTCCAGGCGAGAAGCCGGTAGCGCGGGCGAGGCGGGGCATCCTGTCGGCGGTAGTCGGCGATATGCGGCGTGGCTAGAGATCGGGCCACCAACTGAGCGATGGCGCGGTAAACCGGGTGGGCCTCCATCTCAGTGGTCGAACGGCACCGCGCCAGGGATTCCAGGCGGGGCAGGATCTCGCGGGAGACGGCAGCGTAGAGTCGTTCCTGGGGTGTGTCGTCCACTCTCATTCGAATCGGGTGCGCTCGCCTGAGATCGTAGCAGACCTCAGGCCGGGAACGGCACTGTCGACTCGATCAGAAACCGCCCGGCCCGGCCGTGCCGCACAGTCTCTATGCGCCGTGACACAAGACCCGCCAGGAGGGAGAATAGGGTTTCGGAACGGAAGGTCTGATATGAAGGTGATCGCTTTCAACGGCAGTGCGAGAAGAGGCGGCAATACCGCGATCCTGCTCCGCTACGTGCTTGGCGAAGTGGAAAAGGAAGGCATCGAAACCGAACTGGTGGAAATGAGTGGATCGAAGATCCATGGGTGCCTGGCGTGCCGCAAGTGCTCGGCGCGGAAAGACGGACGGTGCGCGCAGAGCGACGATGTGGGGAACGCCTATATCGAAAAAATGGCGGGGGCGGACGGAATTCTCCTCGGTTCGCCGACCTACGTGGCCGATGTCTCGCCGGAGATCAAGGCGCTGATCGACCGCGCCTGCATGGTTGGAAACGCCAATGGCGGCATGTTCCGCCGCAAGGTGGGGGCGGCAGTGATCGCGGTGCGGAGGGCGGGGGCGATGCATGCGTTCGATGCCCTGAACCACTTCTTCCTGATCAGCGAGATGATCATACCGGGATCGTCCTACTGGAACATCGGGATCGGGCGGGAACCCGGCGAGGTGGAAAAAGACGAGGAAGGCATCCGCACCACGGGCATGACCCAGCTTTTCGACCTGAAGCGCGATCCGTGGGAGACGAACAATCTTTCAAGCCGAAAGGAGTTTGCTGCACTGAAACGCGACCTTTGAAAGTGCTGGGACAGAACACGGCATGGCTGCTGAAGAAAGTACGCTCATGACTGCCCGCTCAGCCCTGCGTGGCCACGGCCGGCAGATCGTCTTCGAGTTCTTTTTGAAACCGCCGCAGTCTCACCAGAAGCCTCTGGATACACAATCAGCTTGTGGTCCGTGGTGCGCACCGTCCGTTGAAAATGACGGTAATAGGAGAACACGGCGTCGTGCTTTGGGCCGCCGCCGGCCCCCAGCAGGTCCACGAGAGCGGGAAACTCGACGGATTTCGGAACCTCCACGCGGGCCAGTTCGCAAGTCGTGGCGAACAGGCTGTGCTGATACACCATGTGGCTGACGCGCCTGCCGCGGGGGACGTCCGGGCCGGAGATCACCAGTGGCATGCGGATGCTGTGATCGTACAGGTTCTGCTTTCCCATCAGGCCGTGCTGGCCGACGGCCAGGCCGTGATCGGCCGTGAAAATGACGTACGTGTTGCGGGCCTGGCCGGATTTTTCCAGTGCGTCCAAAATGCGGCCGATCTGCGTGTCCATATAAGTGGTGTGCGCATAATACTCAGACCGGTGGAGTTGGACCGCCTCGCGGGTGCGGGGAAAGGGCGCCAGAGTTTCATCGCGGACATCGCGATCACCCTGGTCGAACGGATGATCGGGGAGGTAGTTGGGCGGAATGCGGATGTGCTCCGGCGGATACGAATCGACATATTCCTTGGGCGCCTGCCTGGGGTCGTGCGGGGAGTTGAACCCGACGTAGAGGAAGAATGGCGTAGTGTTCCCGGACCGCCTCATCAGGTAATCGGCGGCGCATTCCGCCCACACCTGGGCCGAGTGCTTGATTTCGTCGTTGGGCGCCATCTGCCACTGCGAGGTGTGCAGCCATTGCCCCTCGAGCGATTTGTCCCAGGGCGTCCAGGTGTTACCCGGGCTGGGGCGATGGTATGCCGAGGGACCGGATTCAAACATGCCCGGGCTCACTGGCCCCTTCTCCTTGAAGCTGCGCCGCAAATTGGCGTCGCTCAAATGCCACTTGCCGATGATGGAGGTGTCGTAGCCGGCGTCTCCCAGAGTCTCACCCCACAAGGGAGTCTCCTCGGCCCGCAGCCGGGCGCGGAATGCAGTGAGCCCCGTGTTCAGCATGGTGCGGCTGGGTACGCATACAGCTCCGCTCCACGAGCCTTGGTGGAAGCAGTGCGTGAAGGAGCAACCGCGTTTCACCAGGCGGTCGAGATTGGGTGTTCGAATCTCGTCGTTGCCCAGCGCGTGGATGCCGCGGTAGGTCAAGTCATCGGCGATGAGAAACAGGAAATTCGGCCGCTGGATGCGGGGCTTTGCAGCCCGGGCAAGTGGCAGCACCGCCGCTCCGGCAGCCACGGACTTCAGGAAGGCTCGACGTTGCATGGAGCTTGCGCCTCTACCCTTCTTTACCACGTTTCCACGGCATTTCCGGACCCGCGCACGGGCTCGCTGCCGTGATCTCGAGTCGCGGCGGCCGGACCAACACATTCGTCCTGGTAAACGCTTGTGGGTTCAGAGCGATCCGTATTTGGAATACGCCTCCTTGATGGACACTCCGCGGCACAATTCCGCCCGCATCCCACTCTCGCGTTCGTAGACATTTTCGGCGGCGACCAGGATCTAACGTAAGATCCCCAGGCACAATCACGACGCCGTCAATGTCACCGAACACGAAGTCTCCCGGGTGGACGACCGTCTCACCGATCTTGACCGTCACCTGGTACTCCTTGATATCCCAACGGCCGATCGAGCTGGCCGGGGACTTGAAGCGCGCAAACACCGGATATTGCATGACATTGATGAAGTCCAGGTCTCGGACTCCACCGTCGATGACCGCCCCGGTGCAGCCACGCTCGCGCGCCGCGGTGGACATGATCTCACCCCAGTGCGCACACTCCATGCTGCCGCCACACGCCCAGACAGACACTGTGCCGGGCGTGATGCTGTCCAGCATGTCCAACCGAGTCCGGGTGTCGTCATTCGTGGCGCAGGCACAGGGATAGCCCTGCCCGGTAAACGCAGATCCGGCCAGCCGATTCACACTTGTGTACGGTGTGACATAGTGCGGTAACACCTGGCGGCGATAGCCGTTCTTGTCCAGCATGTCCGCAATCGCCCCCGAGTAGAGCTTGAGGTACCGCTGCCGGATTTCGTCTGAGGTTCCGGCGGGTTCGGTCGGCATTGTCATCGTCATTTCCTCCGCGATGTGCTGCCCAGTTGCCGCTCGGGGTTGACGACCAGCCACGCCAGAGATCCTACAACGCACAGCGATGCGGCCACGATAAACGACGCTGTCCAGCCAAAGTGAGCGGCAATCCAAGGCGTCAGGGAGGCGGTTATGGCCCCGGCGGTCTGGTTGCACATATTCATCACACCCGAGACACTTCCGGCGGAGGCTCCACCGAGGTCGGCAGTCACCGACCAGAAGGAGCTGGTGGAGAGGTACAGCGCACCGGCGCCGCCCGCCAGCACGACCGTTGCCAGCCGCGCATCGGCCGCCAGAGTGCCCAGGGCCAGAAAGCAAGCGGCGAGAGCGATACTGGCACAGGCGACACCACAGCGGCCGAGTCGTTTGCCGTAGCGGTTCGTCAGACGATCACTGATCCAGCCTCCCAACGGGGAACAAGTCGCCATCGCAAGGAACGGAAGCATCCCGTAGAACGAACTCGATCTCAGGTTCAACTGGCGCACCGTGTTGAGGTAGATGAAAAACCAGGTGAAGAAAATGTATGCCACATAACCGAAACAGAGATAGCTCAGGCTAACGGCCATCACGTCCTTACTGCGAAGAATGGTGAGCCACGGGAGCGCGCTGCCGGAGCCATCCGCCAGGGACTGTGGCGGCAGGCCGGCGTGGATGAAGCCAGATTCTTCGGTGCCGACCCACGGGTGTTCACCAGGCCGATCGCGGGCCAGAAGGAACCAGACGATTCCGGCCGCCAACCCGATGAGCGCGCTGATCCAGAACGACCAGCGCCAGCCATAATTCACAAGGATATAGGTGATGAGGGGAGGAGTGACTCCGGCTCCGGCGCCGACTCCCGCGAAGATCACACCGTTGGCTAAGCCCCGCTCCTGAGATGGAATCCAGGCCGCCACCAGCCGGTTGGAGGATGGGTATACCACCGCCTCACCCAGGCCGAGAGCAAACCGGACCGTCAACAGAACCAGCAGGGCGTGGGCGGCTCTGGACGGCACCAAAGCGGTCAGGGTTGTGAACACGGCCCACCAAACCGTGCCCATCGCCAGAATCTTCCGTGGCCCAAAGCGGTCTGCGAGCCGGCCGCCAGGCGCTTGAAAGAGCGCGTACCCGGCGACGAAGGCACTGAAGACCCATCCTAGCCGGATATTGTCAAAGCCAAACTCCTGCTGGATGGAGTGGCCGGCGATAGAGATGTTCACACGGTCCAAATAGGCGATGGCGCTGATCGCGAACATCCAGCCAACCAATGCCCAACGGAACCGACCTCGAAAGGGATTCAACATGGCCATTTTTTTCGCGGGGCCGGCATCGTAGTCCGGTCTGCAGCACCGTGCAACCACCAACGATGCAGGAGTTCCGCCGCAAGCAAAGGCTAGCACATCTCAAATTGGCGCTTACGCCTGGGCGCGCTTCGTCGTATTTGCGTGGCAAGTTGCCGCAAAGGCCTGATTTGGGCCTCGTTGGCCCAGTTCGCATCATCCAGCCCGAGCTGGACGGCCCCGCGAATATTTTCGATTCTCCAGCAACTCCGGTCCCTCGATTGCGCTGTGTTATGATCCCACTGGGTTGACCGTTGACCGGTTCCAGTTTCCCGCCTGTCTTCGCGGCCACACCTTCAACTATGCCCACTGCTCTGGACGAAAACCTTCGCCTTGACGTTCTGGATCGCTGCGGCATCCTCGATACGCCTCCCGATCCCCATTTCGACCGTATTACGCGCCTGGCAGCGCAATCCCTCCGTACATCCATGGCAGCAATCAGCTTCGTGGCGCAGGATCGAAGCTGGTTCAAGTCCACCTACGGCTTTGGTCAGACCCAACTCCCTTGCTCGGCATCCTTCTGCTCACACACGATCGGCTGCCCCGAAGCCCTCGTGATACCTGATGCAAGAGCCGACGAGAGATTCGCCGGTCTCGCTCTCGTCGCCGGTGACCCACGAGTTCGCTTCTACGCTGGGGTACCCGTGGTCGCCACCGATGGATTCGCGGTCGGAGCACTAGCTGTGATGGACCCACGCCCTCGCCACCTTCTCTCGGAATCGGAAATCCGCACCCTGCGCGATTTCGCCGCAATCGTTAGCCGGGAATTGAATGGCAGGCCCTCCGCCAACGCGGCGCCGCGGAACGCGCTCCCCCCGGCGTTCGGGCAGGGCGGCGAGGCCTCGTCAATCCAGTCTGCTATCATTCAGAGCGCAGAAGACGCCATCGTCAGCACAGATCTGAACGGCGTCATCTTGACCTGGAATCCCGGCGCGGAGCGGTTATGCGGATACGCCGCCGCGGAGATGCAGGGGCGTCCGATATTTTTGACCATCCCCCCGGAGCGCTTCGAAGAGGCGCGCGAAATGATCAGAAGGGCGCTACAAGGGCAATCCACGTTGCGGCGCGAGACCGTCAGGATTCGCAAGGACGGAACCAGGCGGTTCGTGTCGCTGAGCATCTCCGCCATCAAAGACCCTGGTGGCAAGCCCGTCGGAATCGCGGGTATTGCCCACGATGTCACCCCGCTGAAACTTGCCGAAGCGATGCAACGGGAAACCGAAGACCGCCTCAAACTGGCCCAGGAGGCAGCCGGGATCGGCATCTGGGACTGGTCTGTGCCCAGCGGCAGCGCCAACTGCTCGGAACAGTACTTTCGCATTTATGGACTGCCTGCGAGTGAGACGACTATGTCGTATGCTCAGTGGCTCTCGACCGTGCATCCCGAAGATCGGGACCGGGTGCAGGCATACCACGAGAACCTTCTGCGGGGAACGGGGTGGGGCGAGGCCGAATTCCGCATCATCTGGCCGGACGGTAGTGTCCACTGGATCGTCAGCAAGGCCAAGATGCATCCCAATGCGGCCGGTGAGGCCGACCGCGTGATCGGTATCAGTCTCGATGTGACGAACCTCCGGGAAGCCGAGCGGGCCCGCCGCGAATCGGAAGAACGATATGCCGATCTTTTCAACACCATGAGTCAGGCCGTGATCCATCTGGACGGCGAGGCTGTGGTTCTTTCCGCCAACCCGGCGGCCGAAAGACTGCTGGGTCTCACGTTCGACGAAATGCGCGGGCGGCGCCGCTCCGATTTACAGTGGAGGGCAACGTGGGAAGACGGTACTCCGATCTCTTTGAACGAGTTCCCCAGCATGGTTGCGCTACGCACCGGGGCTGAACTCCACGATGTCGTGCTGCGAATATGGAACGCTCGGACCGAGGAGCCGCATTGGGTTTTAGCCGATGTCATCCCCCGGGTCAGGGCGGGGGGGACCAAGCCGTACCAGGTTCACGTGACCTGCCGTGATATCACGGCGCAAGTCGAGGCCCGGGCGCGCCTTCGTGCCAGTGAAGAGCGCTTCCGCCTTCTGATCGAGCATGGTATGGAGGCCATTGGCGTCATTGACGCCGCCGGCACCATCATGTATTTAAGCCCTTCGGTGGAAAGGGTCTTCGGCTACCCGCCGGATCTACTAATCGGAACCAAAGCCATCGAAAAAGTGCACCCGGACGACCGGCCTGCGGTTCACAGCGCTCTGAGAACCATCTTGCATTCGCAGAAAGGCGCGGCGATAATCCTCCACGTGCGTTTGCACCACCGCGATGGAGGCTGGCGCAGTGTTGAAAGTACGGCGGCAAACTGCCTGCACGTCAAGGGACTGCGCGGCATCGTTTGCAACTTCCGGGATATCAGCGAGCAGGCCCGATACGAAGAGCAGTCGCGATTGTCCCGCGATCAGCTGCGCCAGCTTGCCGCGCACGTCGAATCCGCCCGCGAGGAGGAGCGGGCGCGCATTTCGCGGGAAGTCCACGACGAGTTCGGCCAGATGCTCTCGGTGCTGAAACTCGATTTGGAGACCCTGGCGTCTCAGCATTGCCCCCGCCGGGCCGAAGCGCGGGGTGAATTCGACAGGCGCGTGGCGGCGATGGTCAGCAGCATCGAATTGTCCATGAACACAGTCCGCCGTATCGCCGCCGAGCTGCGCCCCGCTGTTTTCGAAGATCTCGGACTGGCGGCAGCCCTCAAATGGCAGCTCCAAGAGTTCGAATCACGCACCGGAATTCGTTGCCGTTGCCGGGGGCTTCGCCAGGACGCCGGTCTTGCCGCCGAGCCGGCCCTCGCGATCTTCCGCATCTTCCAGGAAATCCTCACCAACGTTGTTCGTCACGCGAATGCAACAATCCTGGAGGTAGCGGTGGCGACCGATCGCCACTGGTTCACCTTGCGGGTCAGTGATAATGGCAGGGGTTTCGATTCCAAACGTTTGTCTCCATCCGGCTCTCTCGGACTCCTCGGCATGCGGGAACGCGCCGGTCTCCATGGAGGGACCGTTCGATGGTCGGGCCGCCGAAGTGGGGGAACCACTGTAACGGTCCGCCTTCCCCGAGGTGTCACCGGCGCGGCCGTTCGTAACGTGTTGCCCACACCCTCGTCAGATCGCTGAACCCCCGGCCCGTTGTGTGGAGATTTACGACGGTAGTACCCAGGTCGTGGTCCCAAAAGTACCGTCCCGTGCCAGAAGAAGCCTACACCCTTGGTTCTATCTCGGGTCGGAATGTGTCTGCACAGGGACGGTGTATCACGATGTCATACAGTCATTTAGCTACCCCCCAGCACATTTCTAGTACTTCCTTATAGTACTCCTGCTATTTACTTCAAGACCCACAAGGCCTACTATCACTTTCTGGCAGGCTCGCAAAGGAGGATGCTGGGTCTTCGCCGCTCCCGGGTGGAGTACGAAGTCTCAAACAGACTGATCGCATTCCTGAAGGCGCGTGGCGCGCGCACCGACCAGAGGATTTGCGATTCGTCTTTGATGATTAATGCGACAGGCACAAAAGCTACCAATACTGATTGTCGATGATCATCTACTCGTTCGGCAGGGTCTGAAACAAGTACTCAGCTCCGAGTACCGCGACGTCGTCTTTGGAGAGGCGGGAACGGCCGAAAGAGCACTGGCTGAAATCAAAGCGCAGCCTTGGCGTCTGGTGATCCTCGATATCAGTCTTCCCGATGAGGACGGCTTTTTTGTCCTGCGGGAGATCAACGCGCACCGCCCCGAGACCGCCGTGCTCATGCTGAGCATGCATGCGGATTCCCTGTACGCCGCCCGTTCCCTGAAACTTGGCGCAGCGGGTTTCGTCTCAAAGAGCTCCGGCCGTTCCGATCTGCTGAAAGCGGTCAGGAGTGCCCTCGATGGCAAGAAACATTTCAGTGAGTCGATTCGCCTGGGAGTTGACCCCAGCCCCGCCCTCCACGCGAGTCTCTCAGCCCAGGAGTGGAAGGTCTTGCTGGCGCTGGCGGCAGGCAGGCGTACCGTCGAGATCGCAGCCGAACTGAGCCTGAGCGGCAAGACAGTCAGCACCTACAGACGCCGCGTCCTCAATAAACTGGGTCTCAAATCGACGGCCGACCTGGTTCGCTATGTGATCGACCACAAGCTCTCGTACGAAACATGCGTTAACGACTGGCCGCTTCCGGTGCAACGTTCATCCTTCGCCACCTCCGCGCGGGGCGCCGCCGTAATCCTCCAGTCGAGCGCCGCGGCAGCCGGCGGGTTCTCGAGATCGTCTTTGAACAAGCAATTGGGATCGGGGTAATCGTCTCCCAGCCCTCCCAGGTAGTGAGCCCCGATTGCAACCGTATTCTCGGTCATGCGCTGTTTGAATGCGCGGTACTCGGCGGCCGGCTTGTCATCGGCCAACGACCGCTTCCCAGCCAGTCCCCCGCTGTTCCGGCCGCTTCCGCCGCCTCCTATCCCAGAAGTGGCGAGCCGACACCTGCCTGGCGCAGCGGTTGTCGGTGAGCCGTGGCAACACCTCCGCGACGCTTGGCACCAGGCGGCTATGCTAATTGAAGATCACCTGAGCACCCGTGAGGAACGGTGGAGGAGTGCATCCAGATGGGCTGAAGATTCGGCGCGGGCTTCTGCGTCTGAGGCGCAAAATGGGGTCCTAGAAGTACCTGTCCTTGCCAGAAGAGGCCTACAACCTTCGAGTCTATCCCGCCTGAGTTGTGCCTTACCGAATGCGGTGTATCACGATGTCATGCAGGCACGTAGCGTGGTTTCCCACAATTTCCCAGTACTTTTCCAATTCTTTCCCTCTTTACTTCAAAGTCAGAAAATCCCATTATTTCGTAATGCGCCCCGCGTATGGCGTTTGACATACGGTAAGAGTCGGGCTGCATTGGATTCTTCATGGGCAGGTCCCGCCATTGGGACTCTAATGGCGGCAGCCTATCCAAATACGTTCGAAATGCGGAGAAGTCATAGTGTCCTTGGCTGAGCGCGGCAGGTATTCCGAATTCGAAACGATCCAGGGTGCGGCATCACAGCGGCCGGACCAGCTTTCATGGTACGCCCTCCAGATTCAATCCAAATTGGGAAGCGTCGCCTCCGCCACCCTGCGCGGCAAGGGCTATGAAGAATTCCTGCCGCTCTATCGCTCCCGGCGGCGGTGGTCCGACCGGATCAAGGAACTGGAACTCCCTCTCTTCCCCGGCTATTTGTTCTGCCGGTTTGACGTGAGCGATCGCCTGATGCCCATCCTGACCACGCCCGGCGTGATCGGTATTGTCGGCGCCGGCAAGACTCCTCTCCCCGTTAACGACGAAGAGATCGAGGCGGTTAGGGCAATCCTTCGTTCGGGGCTTATAGCTCAACCGTGGCCGTTCCTACGGGCCGGCTCGAAGGTGTATATCGAGGGCGGCCCTCTGGCGGGCGTGGAAGGCATCGTCACGAACACCGACAAAGTTTATCGCCTAATAGTCTCCGTCCACCTGCTGCAACGTTCCGTCGCCGTTGAAATCGATCGCGAGTGGGCCCGCCCCATTACCGATGGCACGGCTCCCCGCGCCGTGAGCTTGTCCGAAAGTACCCGCCCCTTGGCACGAGCTGGCTAAGAACAGGGCGATTCGCGGAAGGCATTGCCTGGACGGCGACAACCGTCCTGCCTCCCCCACCAGAAAGCCCCCATGCCTGATTCCGACCGCCGAAGAAAGATGATCAGCCTCCGCCTCTCCGAGGTGGAGTACGAAGTCCTCAAAACGCACTACCGCACCTACGGTGCCCGCAACATCTCCGACCTTGCCCGTCTGGCCTTGCAGCGCATCATGACCGGACCGGATACGTCCCACGACGGCTTCGCCGCAAAGTTGGCGGAACTCGATGGTCGGGTCCAGGCCCTGGAATCGCAGTTTCAGATGATTCGCTTACGTTCCAATCCGTATTCATCCGCGGCCAAAAGTAAGCCTCTATGACCACAACTGGCGCCGCCAATACCGTTTCCCTGAAAGACCTCGGCGCCAGCCTGGAGCGCGTGATCGTATTGTCCGGGCGCAACGGCCGCGCCGGCGATCCAAGCGGGCCAGCGAGGCGTGTCTCCTACAGCACTTGTGGCGGCGCGTGACGCAAGATCGGAGGCCCGGCGGAAATGAATATTCTCCTTTTCTCGCATGATGAAAAACTAGCCGGTTTCTGCCGGGCGATCCTGGTCGAAATGTTCGGCATGGAATCGAAGCTGGAGGTCGGGTTTCCCGGCCAAGTCCCCACCCGGGAGGACTTATGCCTCTGGGATTTCATTCCCGGGGAGACGGCCATCCCGCGAGACCTTGATCCGACGAAGCTGCGGAAACACCTGTTTCTCCTCCAGCGCAAACATCTGCCTGCACTTCAGAAGCTTGTTGGCACATCCGATATCAACGTGCTGCTGAAACCCGTCACGCCGGCCACACTGCGCGCTTGTCTCGGCGACGCCCATCAGCAGCGTACTCACGACCACGGTCAGCCCTCTGGAAGCATAGACACGTTGCGAATCGAACGCGATGAAATGCTGCAGTTCCTAATCCAGGCAAACCTCAAGCTGCAGGAGTACGATCAGGAGCGAACCAACTTCCTGGCCCGCTCTATCCACGATTTTCGAGCGCCCCTAACTGCGATTGTTGGCTACTGCGGACTACTGCTGGAGGAAGAACTTGGATGCTTGACGCCGGACCAGCGGGAGGTCCTTGGAAGAATGCAGCAGAGCGCCACACGACTCTCCCGCATCACCAACTCGATGTTCCAGTTAAGCATCCGCCAGAACGTCGACCAAGAGCTGAACCTCGAGAAGGCCGACATGCGCGATTGTGTCGACCAAGCCCTGCACGAAGTCGCTCTATTCCTCGAAGACAAGCGGATTTCCGTCAAGGTGGAAATCGAGCAGCCCCCAGACGGCTTGTTTTTCGACAAATCGCAAATGGAGCAGACACTCGTCAATTTGCTGGATAATGCCTGCAAATTCACACCCCGGTACGGGACGATCGAGATCAGGGGCTGCCCGTTCTTCTGGGAGCGCCGAACCGGCCACGCCGCGTCGCTGGACCCGTCAATAGACCGCCGTGTCCAGCAGGTCAGAACTCCCAACTCCTTCCGAATAGATATCCGCGACTCCGGTCCGGGGATTCCCGCTGTGCACTTGGTCAAGATTTTCGAGGAATATACCTCGTATTCCGGTGGGCAAGACCGGTCGGGCGGGGGCCTCGGCTTGGCGATTTGCCGGATGATCCTGCAACGGCATCGGGGACAGGTCTGGGCGGAGAGCCACACTGAAGGCGCTGTTTTCTCCTTCGTCCTACCGGTTCAACCGATCGATACGGGCGTTCCCGCCGGGCAGAAGGGTGCGGCAAACGCATGTCTGGCTGGGGTCGAGGAAAGCTGGTCTTAGATGCCTGTCGCCAAGAACGGTCGCACTATCCTCTTAGGAGAGGACGATCTAGAGGTACGCAATTACCTCGAGACGGCCCTCAAGTGCCAGGGATACTCCATTGAGGTCGCACAGGACGGGGAAGAAGTCCTGGCATGCCTTCGCGCTAACCACCTGCCGATTTCCGCGGTTGTGCTGGACATCATCATGCCGCGCAAGGATGGAATGGAAGCTCTAAAAGAGATCCGCAGTTTCAATCGAGATCTACCCGTCATCATGATTTCGGGCGCATCCTCACCGCTCAACGTCGTGGACGCCATGAAGAGCGGGGCAAACGATTTCATCGCGAAACCAATCAAACCCGAGGACCTCCGCAAAGCGCTCAAAACAGCCCTCGAGACGACGGCGCCCGCGGTGTCCAATTCTATCGACCAAACGGCCGCACCCGCAAATAAGCAGATCCTTTTTGGCACCTCCCCGCAAATGCGGGAATTGCAGAACCTGCTCGGCCAGATTGGCTGGTCCGAAGCACCTGTTCTCATCCAAGGAGAGACCGGTACCGGCAAGGAAGTCCTTGCCCGGGAACTGCATGCCTGCTCCCCACGTGCGAAAAAGTCGATTTTGAAGCTCAATTGCGCTGCCCTTCCGTCCGAATTAGTGGAAAGCGAGTTGTTCGGCTATGAGCGGGGCGCCTTCACGGGAGCTTTTGAGAAGAAGCCTGGCATGTTCGCACTCGCCGACGGCGGCACGATCCTGCTCGACGAAATCGGCGACATGGATTTCAAACTCCAGGCTAAACTACTGCAGGTACTACAAGACCACGAATTCCAGCGTCTCGGCGGAAAGGACACCATAAAGGTTGACGTCCGCGTCATCGCCGCCACACATCGTGACCTGGAAAAAGCGATCGCTGAAAACAACTTCCGTGAGGATCTCTATTACCGGCTGAATGTTATTGACATCCGCGTCCCACCCCTCCGCGAACGGAAGGAGGACATCATTCCACTATCGGAATTCCTGGTCAGAAAGCACTCCGCTCCGGGTGCACTGGCTGTCCAGATCCCGCCGACACTGAAGGAATTGTTTCTGCACTACGACTGGCCGGGTAACGTTCGGGAACTGGAGAACCTGATCCGCAAGTTCCTCGTGCTCCGGGAAGCGAGGACAATCGAGCAGGAACTGCGCCAGAAACTGCAACGGAGGCCCGTCAATGGCTCGGCGCTCGCTGCCGTCGCCCCAGCCGGCGAGCCCCCGCCCGTCAACATTTCTGTCATGCCTGCCAACGCCTCTGTCATGCCTTCCAACGGTGACTTAGTCAGTGCGCCTCCCGGAGATGCTCCCGTGCTTGAGCAGGTGGCGAGGGCCAAGCGGGAGGCCGAGAGATCCGCCATCGTCGCAGCCCTGAAATCCACAAACTGGAACCGCAAGCAGGCGTCGGTAATGCTACAGATCGACTATAAGGCCCTGCTGTACAAAATGAAAAGGTTGTCGATCAAGAAGGAGAGGGCGGCTCCACCGCTCCTTCAGACGAGAACTGACGCGCCTTCGGCTTCTGGCCAGTCACTGCCCACACAGCAAGTTTCGACACCTGTTTTCGTTCGCCGCGCCATCTGCTGAGTTCAACGACGGCGTGTCAGATCCCTGGCTGCTCGGTGCCGCGTATTGCACAGCCCGCACGGCTTAAAGGAGCGTTGCCAAATTCTCAGGGTCCCAATGTTTGGGAAAAGCCGGTCCAATCGTGACGCCCAAAATCACAATTCCAAAAAAGCAGGAGTCTCAAACTCTCTTTTGGCAATCGAGCGGTTGGACTTATCCCTATACCCTTAGAAAGTACGCGGGCTTCGAGGGAATGGTGTGGCAATTGAAGTGCTAATGGAAGGTCCCCTGATGGTGGTTCGCAATTGTGTCGGTGACTCTTCTGAAGCGATCGGCGGACTCGGGGATCGATCGCCGCTGGGTCAGTCCGTCAGACTTACAGAAATGCCGGTTCGCCGTCGACATGCCTGCGTGACGGCGTTGCGAAGGCGCCAGGAAACAACCCTCCAGAACGAGAGGCGAGTAAAACCGTGACAAGCCCACTGCGATACACCTCCTTGCTCCGCCGACGTAACGGAGACTCGCACGCTGCCCAGACCTCTGTCGCTCTGGAGGCTTATGGGATCCTCTCGCAAGAGCTTTTCGCCCGCATGCTGTTTGTCGAGCGAAAACGGACCGAACGCTCCGGCAGGAGCTTCGTGCTGATGCTCCTGGAATCCACGCGGCTTTTGAAACCCGAAGGCGACCACGGGGCGCTCGAAGAAGTGCTGCTCGCGCTGTCCCGTTCCACCCGTGACACAGACACCCGAGGGTGGTACAAGGAGGGATCCACCATCGGGGTGATTTTCACGGAACTCGGCGCTGATCGGGACGGGCGGTCTGTCGCCAACGCCCTGCTTACCAAGGTTACCAAAGCGCTCACCGGCACCTTGACGATCGGCCAGATTCACGAGGTCAGGCTTTCGTTCCACGTGTATCCCGAAGACTGGGATAAGGGCAGCCCCGTGGACGACAACCAGTCGATATTCGACGACCTGCTGCACGAGACCAAGCCGAAGCAGTTGCCCCGGATCGCGAAAAGGTTCATGGATATTGCGGGCAGCTTGCTGGCTCTGCTCTTCTGCCTGCCCCTGTTCATCGGCATTGCCATTGCCATCAAGCTGACGTCCAAGGGACCAGTTTTCTTCTGTCAGCAGAGGCTGGGGCAATACGGCAGAAAGTTCGCCTTCTTGAAGTTCCGGTCTATGCACGTCAACAACGACGCGACCATCCACCGGGAATTTGTGAAGCGCCTTATAGCCAACGCAAACGGTTCCAGCCAGCCGTCGGAGGGCCAGGGTACTTACAAGCTGACCGCCGATCCCCGCGTCACGCCCATCGGGCGTTTCCTGCGCAGAACCAGTCTCGATGAGCTGCCGCAGTTTCTGAATGTCCTGACCGGGGACATGTCGCTCGTCGGCCCACGGCCGCCGGTCCCCTATGAGGTGGAGTCGTACCTTGTGTGGCATCGGACGCGTCTGCTGGCCGCGAAACCGGGGATTACCGGCTTGTGGCAGGTTGCGGGACGAAGCCGCGTGACGTTCGACGAGATGGTTCGCATGGACCTGAGGTATGCGACTTCCTGGTCGCTCTGGCTGGACATCAAGATTCTCTTAAAGACGCCACAGGCTGTTTTTTCAGCGAACGGTGCGCATTGAAACCCGCGCAGTGTTCGGAGGAAGTATGATTCGAGTCGGAATAATCGGCTATGGTTACTGGGGGCCCGTCGTGGCCCGAAACTTTCAGACCGCTGACAGCTGTCAACTGGCCGCCGTCTGTGATGGGAGTCCCGTCGCACAGGAGCGCGCCAGGAAAGCTCATCCAGGTATACAGGTCACCGGCGATGCTTCGGAGATCGTCCGTTCGCCCCATATCGACGCAGTAGCAGTCATCACGCCCGTGTGGACCCACTTCGAATTTGCCAAGGCGGCGCTCGAAAACGGGAAACACGTGTTTGTCGAGAAACCGTTCACTTCGACCTCTTCGGAGGCCTGTCAACTGATCGATCTTGCGGCCAGCAGGAAATTGCAGATCATGGTCGATCACACGTTCCTGTTTACTGGCGCTGTCCGGAAAATCCGGCAGTTGATCGACCAAGGCGTCCTCGGAAATCTCTTCTATTACGATTCCTCGCGCGTCAACCTCGGCCTGTTCCAACACGATGTCAACGTAATCTGGGACCTGGCGCCGCACGATCTCGCCATCATGAATTACCTGATCGACGCTGAGCCGGAAAGCGTCAGCGCCACCGGCCAGTGCCACCTGAACGGGCTGGAGGACATGGCGTACGTCACGGTCTACTTCTCGCGCATGTTGGCCCACATCAACGTGAACTGGCTCTCTCCGGTGAAGGTGCGGACCACGTTGATCGGCGGCGAGAAGAAGATGGTAGTGTGGAACGACCTGGAGGCCGACGAGAAGGTCAAGGTATACGACAAAGGCGTCGAAATCGCCAACCGTGAGGGCGTTTACGATCTTCTGGTGAGTTACCGCTCGGGAGACATGTGGGCTCCCAAAGTCGATCAGACCGAGGCTTTGAAACTCGAGGCCAAATACTTCGCCGAGTGCATCAACAAAAATGAGACTCCATTCAACGATGGCGTCGCCGGCCTGCGGGTAGTGCGGCTTCTGGAAGCGGCGGGGCAGTCGCTGAAGGACCGGGGAAGGCCGGTTCAGGTATGAGCGAGTATCTTTCGATCGCTCCCGATGTCAAGTTGGGGCAGAACGTCAAACTCGCGAAATTCATCAACCTGTACGGCTGCGAGGTTGGCGATAACACCAAGATCGGCGCTTTTGTCGAGGTCCAGAAGAACGCGAAGATCGGGTGCAATTGCAAGATCTCCAGCCACACCTTCGTTTGCGAAGGCGTCACCATCGAGGACGACGTGTTCATCGGGCACGGGGTAACGTTCATCAACGACATTTACCCGCGCGCCACGGCGCCCGGAGGTGGCCTGCAAACCGAGAAGGACTGGAAAGTGGAGCCCACCCTGATCAAGCGCGGAGCTTCGATCGGGTCTGGCGCCACCATCCTGGCGAGCCTCACGGTCGGCGAGAATGCCATGGTTGGAGCCGGGAGTGTAGTCACCCGGAGCGTCCCAGCGAATTCGATCGTTGCCGGAAATCCGGCACGGGTGTTGAGAAGCATCGGGGAACCTGATGCCGAGGAGTGTATCGTTGACCAACACAAATAAGATTCCGTTCCTGGACCTGGTTACCCTTCATCAGGAGTTGAAGGAGGAGCTAACCGGCGTCTTCCTGCGGACCCTGGAAACCGCAGGGTTCATAGGCGGCCCGATGGTCGAAGAGTTTGAACGCGACTTCGCTGCGTACTGCTCGACTCAGCATTGTGTCGGCGTGGGAAGCGGCACGGACGCCGTGCGGTTCGCCTTGATGGCGGCAGGCCTCAAGAAGGGGGCCATCGTCATTACGGTCCCGAATACGTTTATCGCCACGGCAGAAGCGATCACCCAGGCCGGTGGGCATCCCGATTTCGTGGATATCGATGAGCGCACCTACAACATGGACCCCGAGAAGCTTCGGGAATATCTGGAAGTTCAATGCTTCGTCGATCCGACCTCTGGGGATCTGGTCAATCTGAGGTCCGGACGGCCCGTGGCGGCCGTAGTTCCCGTGCACCTGTACGGCCAGACCGCGGACATGGACCCCATCCTGGAGTTGGCCGTCCGCTATAACCTGGTCGTCATCGAAGATGCGTGCCAGGCGCACGGCGCGGAATACTTTTCAGAGCGGGACAACTGCTGGAAGAAGGCCGGTTCAATGGGCCGGGCGGCAGCCTTCAGTTTCTATCCGGGGAAGAACCTGGGTGCATGCGGAGAGGCAGGCGCGGTAACCACCGACGACGCGGAACTGGCCCGAAAGATCCGAATGCTGCGGGATCATGGCCAGGCGTGTAAGTACTACCACCAGGTGGAAGGCTACAACGGCCGGCTGGACGCACTTCAAGCGGGAATCCTGACGGTGAAGCTGAGGCGTCTTCCGGAATGGACTGCGCTTAGGCGGAAGGCCGCGGTGCGATACCGGAAGTTGTTCAGCGAGGCGGGTGTAGGTGAGTTCGCACCGTTCGAGCCGGAGTGGGCCAAAGCGGTGTACCACCTGTACGTAGTCCGCGTCGCGGATCGGGAAGAGTTACAGCGACAACTTACGGACGCAGGCATCGGCACTGGCATTCACTATCCGGTTCCGCTCCACTTGCAGAACGCTTACCGGAGCCTGGGCTACAGACCAGGGGCTTTTCCCTTCGCCGAGGCCGCCTGTAAGGAAATCCTCTCGTTGCCGATGTTCCCGGAACTTACCGGCAAAGAGCTAAGCCGCGTGGCGGAGCGGGTGCTTGCATTTGCACGGCCGGAACCGGTACGTGTGTTAGCAGCGGGTTCGGGCGGAGGGTACTGATTGTGACCCAAGGTGCCGTGCCGCCCGTCACGGCGCGTGAAGTCCCGGTAGCGCAGGGCAGAGGTGGAAATTGCGGGCCATCCCTGCAAAAACGGGTATGGATCGACCTCGACAACTCTCCGCATGTCCCGTTTTTCGTCCCGATCATCGAGGAACTCGAGAAGCGGGGGTATTCGGTCCTGGTGACCTCCCGGGACTGCTTCCAGGTACTGGATCTAGCCAGACTCCACGGACTCCGGCACCAAGTGATCGGGCGTCACTACGGGAAATCGAAAGTCCTCAAGATCGCGGGTCTCGGTGTTCGCGCGCTCCAGTTGATCCCCACGGTACGCAGAGAACGACCGGACATCGCGGTCTCCCATGGCTCGCGTGCCCAGCTTGTGGCATCCTGGCTTCTGCGTATTCCATCAATCGTCATTTTCGATTATGAGTTCGCCCAAGGGCTGCAGGCGGTCCATCCCACTTGGGTCATGTGCCCGGAGATCGTCGCCGAGGGTGCAGTCGGCAGGATTGGTTCGAGGCTCCAGAATCGGTTACTGAGCTATCCGGGCATCAAAGAGGACGTATACGTACCTCGGTTCACACCGGATCCGGACGTGCGGGAAAAGCTTCGCCTGGAACCCGGCGATATCCTTGTGACTATACGGCCTCCAGCTACGGAGGCTCACTATCACAACCCCGAGGCCGAAGTCCTGTTGGAAGGTGTCTTCGAGCTGCTCGCCAGCATACCGGAAAGCAGGATTGTCCTGTTGCCGAGAAACGCTAAGCAGGGAGCGGCTCTTCAGCGCATGTACCCGGACCTCTGGGCCAGCGGCAAGGTAAGGATACCAAGCGAGGTGGTCGACGGGTTGAATCTCGTCTGGCATTCGGATCTGGTCATCAGCGGTGGTGGCACGATGAACCGGGAAGCGGCGGCGCTGGGCGTCCCAGTCTACAGCATCTTTCGAGGACACATCGGAGCGGTGGATCGCTATTTGGCCTCCACCGGGCGTCTCGTTCTGCTGGAGAGCGTGGAAGATGTGCGGCGCAAGATCTTGGTCCGGCGAAGGGAACGGGGCCGCGCACCCGAGAGCGCCGGGGACACACTCGGAAGCATCGTAGAGAGCATTGTGCGAGTCGTGGAGGCGAGGTCTACAGCACAATGATGAACTGCAAGGACGGCGCGAGCAATTCGCCCGTAGTGAGCCCGCGGTTCGAGGAACTCCTCAACCTGGCGGCTTCGGGACTCAGCAAGATGTTTCATCCGGAGAGCCAGTTGTTCTGTTACCGCCGAAGACTGAGCCCGGCCGGATTGGTAAATGAGGGACTGTCTCCGCGGTACACCATCATGAGCCTTCTGGGGCTGGCGCGGTATCAAGCGAGCGGCTGGCCGGCGCGAGTCGATATCCGCGGGGTGCTTCGGGGCTCACTTGCCGGTACAGAATGGATACACAACGTGGGAGATCTTGGCCTGCTGTTGTGGCTGCACGCCGCGGCACTACCGGAGTCCGTGAGGGACCTTTGCGCAAGTGTGAATCTCAAGGATGTTCTCCAGCGCTTTCCTCAGGCCCTTCAAGGCAGCACGACCGAGTTGGCTTGGCTGCTAGCAGGTTTGGCCCATGTGAGGCTTTCTCTAGGGCAGGACTTGCCGGATCTGAGGGAGGTTGCCTTTGATGCGTATCAGCTCGTCGGAGAAAACCAGGGGCCGACCGGTATCTTCGGCCACTACGCACGGAACCGGAGTCTCGCAGGCAGGTTGAGAGGCCATATCGGGAGCTTTGCAGATCAGGTTTACCCGATCTATGCACTAGCCAAATTCGGCCAGGCCTACGGAGTCGAGCCGGCCCTGGAAAGGGCGCGCCGGTGCGGTGAGGCGATCTGCCGGGTGCAGGGGCCGTCGGGCCAATGGTGGTGGCACTATGAAGCCCGAACGGGGAGAGTGTTCGAACGATACCCTGTCTATTCGGTGCATCAACACGGCATGGCGCCGATGGCGCTGTTCGCGCTGGAGGAGGCGACGGGAGGCGACTTCAGCGCTGCGATCTATAAGGGACTGCGATGGGTCACTGAGACCAACGAATTGGGAACGGATTTGGCTGACAGGGAGCGGCAGATCATCTGGCGCGGCGTGTATCGCGGCTCCAAATGGAGGGTTTACACGACGCGGGCGCTGAGCCTGCTGGGGAAGGAGGACCGGAGCCTGCCCGTGAACGATTTGCCTGTCCGGTTCGAATGCCGCCCCTATGAACTGGGGTGGCTGCTTTATGCTTTCGCCGGGTGCGCGCCCGGTTTGGGTGGGTCCCAGCAACTTCGGGATCGGAAAAAGGGCACCGTATCAGCGGAGCATAGGCATGTTTCTCCGTAATAGCGATAGGCCAGTCAGACTCGAGGTGGCGAAGCGATGAAGGTGATGACGGTGGTCGGGGCGCGGCCGAACTTTATGAAAGCAGCTCCCATCATCGCCGCAATTCAGGCGCGCAACACTTCCGTTCCGCCTCCGGACGCCGTGGACCACGTTCTGGTACATACCGGCCAACATTACGACCAGGTAATGTCCGAATCGTTCTTTGCCGACCTCGGCCTTCCCAAGCCGCATTACAACCTGGGGGTCGGGTCCGCATCGCATGCAGTTCAGACGGCGGAGATCATGAGGCAGTTCGAAGGAGTCCTGCTCCGTGAGGAGCCCGACTTCCTGATCGCCGTCGGAGACGTGAACTCAACTGTGGCGTGCGCCCTGGTTGCAGCTAAGATCTCGTTCGATGAGTCTGGAACAAGGCCGCTGATTGCTCACGTCGAGGCCGGCCTGCGGTCATTTGACCGCAACATGCCCGAGGAGATCAACCGGATCCTCACGGATCAGCTCGCGGATCTGCTTTTTGTCACCGAGCAAAGCGGGCTCCGCAACCTCGCTCGTGAAGGGGTCGCCAGCGAAAAGATCCATTTTGTCGGCAACACGATGATTGACTCGCTGCTTGCCTGCAGGGAAAAGGCAGAGGCGTCGACTATTCTTGCCGATCTGGGTCTACGTAGGAGCGCGGCCAACAACGGCTCAGCCGGCCCTGTCGCGCCATACGCGCTACTTACCCTTCACCGCCCTGCCAACGTCGACACCCCCGAAGCGTTATCGGAGATCTTGGAGGGCCTTGGCGAAATTGCCAGTGGACACCCTGTGATCTTCCCGGCACATCCCCGAACCCGGAAGCGCATCGAGGTTTTGAACTCGCACGGCCACCCCGGATCCAACGGCGTGCGCTCAGAGGCGCTCGGCGCTAATGGAAGCCAGATTTCGCACGGCATCCACATGATTGAACCGCTGGGCTATCTGGACTTCCTCTGCCTAATGAAAAATGCGGCGATCGTTATCACCGACTCCGGAGGGATCCAAGAAGAGACTACGTGCCTGGGTGTCCCATGCGTCACGGTCCGAGAAAACACCGAGAGGCCCGTTACACTCGAGGCGGGAACCAACACCTTGGGCGGAGTAAACAGTGAAGGTATTCGGCAAGCAGTGAGGCGACAATTTGGCAAACGTTTCACTAACACGGCACCTGAGAAGTGGGACGGCAAGGCGGGCATCCGAATCGTTGATGTGCTGCTCAAGACACATCGACAAAGTGCAGGCTGGAAAGGAACTGTCCCATGCGGGTCCTGCTGATCGGACACCGCGGCCAACTCGGTAGCGATCTCAGGCGAGTGTTCGCTGAGGAGGATCTGACCCTGAGCACACAGGATCAGATGCGCATTGAAGACCCTGTTCAGGTGACGGCCTTCGTTGAGCAGGTCCGGCCCGACTTGATTCTCAATTGTGCCGCATTTCACCGCGTTGACGATTGCGAAGACTGCCCTGCTCGCGCCTTCGAGGTAAACGTCTTCGGTGTGCGCAACCTGGCCTTGGCAGCAGCCCGGACCGGCGCGGTGCTGGTGCATTTCAGCACGGACTACGTGTTCGATGGCCCCGCCCGAACGCCATATGCGGAGACGGACCTGCCCTGCGCGAAGTGCTTGTATGGTGTCTCGAAGCTGGCGGGCGAATTCCTGCTGCAGTCGACCTGGCCGAAGCACTTCATTTTTCGGGTCAGTGGGCTGTACGGTTACGCTGGCAGCCGGGAGAAAGGCACGAATTTCGTCGAGCTGATGATCGGCTTGGCACGCCAAGGCAAACCGATTCGGGTCGTTGATGATCAGGTGCTCACGCCGACCAGCACCATTGACGTCGCCCGTGCGGTTTGCCGTCTGATCAACACGGATTGTTATGGCCTGTACCATTTCACCAATGCCGGACAATGCAGTTGGTTCGAGTTCGCGGCCGGCATTTTTGAGATCCTCGGTCTCCACCCGGATCTGACGCCGGTGCCTTCGAGCGCATTCCCCACCAAAGCGAAGAGGCCAAACTATTCAGTGCTCGACAACCGCCGTCTGCGTGACGCCGGATTTTCAGACCTGCCGCACTGGCGAGAAGCCCTGGAAAACTACGTCAATGGACGTGTCGCTGCCGGGCGGCCGTAGGCGGTCCACAATCATGAAACTGCAGGTCGAGTCTACCCACCTAAACGGAATTGTCGTGATCGTGCCGGAAGTGTTTGAGGACGAACGCGGCTTCTTCATGGAAGTCTTCCGTGCCGACCAGTTCAGAGCCCTGAAGTTACCGTCTGAGTTCGTTCAGGACAATCATTCCCGAACAGGCAAGAATGTCGTCCGGGGCCTCCATTTCCAGTGGGATCCCCCGATGGGCAAACTCATGCGTGTGACCCTTGGGACAGCATTTTTGGTAGCGGTCGATATCCGAAAGGGTTCACCCACATTAGGCCAGTGGTACGGAACCGAGGTGTCGGCCAGCGACAAAAGACAGGTCTGGGCTCCGGCAGGATTCGCCCGAGGTTTTTGCGTGCTCTCCGACTACGCCGAAGTTCAGTACAAGTGTACCGGCATTTACAACAACAAAGCTGAATCCGGGATCCTGTGGAACGACCCTGCCATTGGTATCGAGTGGCCGGTTCAGAACCCCATTCTTTCCGCCAAGGATGCCAAAGCGCAGACCCTGAATCAGTGGGTGGGATCATCGTTCTCAGAGCGTTTTCAGTACGAAGAGTGCTCATCCACATCCCAACCAGCCACACTTTGAGTTTTTCGAAACAGTCTCAAATGATTTGTAAGGAGATAACATGAAGCTTCTCGTCGCGGGCGGCGCCGGCTATGTGGGATCGGTCCTCATCCCGAGACTGCTCGAACGTGGCTATAAGGTGGACGTTGTAGACCTCTTCTGGTTTGGGAATCATCTTCCATCCCGTGTGGGCATACTTACCAAGGACATCTTTCAGCTTACGGGAGAAGACCTGCAGCCCTACGACCAGGTGATTTTTCTTGGCGGACTCTCCAACGATCCGATGGCGGAGTATTCGCCGCACAAGAACTTCATCTTCAACGCGGCGGCGCCAGCCTACCTGGCGTACATGTCGAAGATCGCGAAGGTGAAGCGGTTCATTTATGCGTCGTCCTGTTCGGTCTACGGCTACACTGAGAACGAACTCTACGACGAGAACCGGCCGGTAGGATCCATGTTTCCGTACGGCATCTCCAAGCTGCAAGGGGAACAGGCGGCCATTCAGCTCATCGACAACACCTTCTCTGTCATCGCTCTGCGCAAGGGAACCATCTCAGGATACAGTCCCCGCATGCGCTTTGATCTCATCATCAACACGATGTTCAAAACGGCCATGAAGAACCACATCATTACCGTGAACAACCCCTCAATCTGGCGCCCGATCCTCAGCATTGAAGATGCCGCCACCGCATACATCCGGGCGGTCGAAGCGAGCTACGGAATCTCCGGGATTTTCAACATCGCCTCCGGAAACTACACCGTCGGAGAAATTGGAGATCTGGTCAAGGCCGCCGTCGAAGAACGGCTCTCCGTGCGCCTCGAACTCTGCATCAAGCACCTGGACGACTTCCGGAACTATAAAGTGACGACGGAGAAGGCGCAAAACGTCCTGAGCTTCCATCCTGTCGGTGACGTGAAGTCGATCGTAGGGAACCTCATCGACCACATGGACAAGTACGAAGGTTGGGACAACCCCCGCTATTCCAACATTGAATGCTTCCGTGCGCTGGAAAAGGGAATCGAGATGCACGCCATGGCGGGCGCAGCGGCGCGGTGAGGACGGCGTCTGCCGGCGAGCATGGTCAAACCGGACCTGTGTAGTCGAGTCTGTAGATGATGGCCCAAGCCCACAAATACGTCGTTGTTACGCCAGTACGCGATGAAGAAGACCATATTGAGGCTACAATCAGGTCCGTTTGCGGACAGACGGTCCGGCCCACGCAGTGGGTGATCGTCGACGACGGCTCTACGGATAGAACTGGCGCCATCATTGATCGATATGCCGGTCAGCTGCAGTGGGTTCACGTCATTCACCGGCCGAATCGGGGTTTTCGAAAATCCGGCGGGGGTGTCGTCGAAGCATTCTACGACGGATACAGCGCCCTGGACTGCGACGACTGGGACTTCATCGTGAAGCTCGACGGCGACCTCAGCTTCGGGCGAGATTACTTTGAAGCGTGCTTTGAACACTTTTGCCACGAACCGCGACTTGGAATCGGTGGCGGGGAGATCTATCACGAAGTCGACGGGACGCTGAAGCTCGAGGCGAATCCCAGGTTCCATGTAAGAGGAGCCACCAAGATTTACAGAAAGGCCTGCTGGAAGGATATCGGTGGGTTGCGCTCAGCTCCAGGTTGGGATACCCTCGACGAAGTTAAAGCCAACATGCTGGGCTGGAAGACTCATAGTTTCGCCGATCTCCGACTGGTTCATCACCGCCTTACGGGACTGGCCGACGGGTTGGTACGGGACAGGATCAAGCACGGTCTGGTGTGTTACGTTGCCGGTTACCACCCACTATTTGTCGCTGCCAGTTGTTTTTCCCGACTTGCACAGAAACCGTACTTTCTAGGTTCTGCTGCGATCTGCTGGGGATTTGTGAAGGGTCGGTTCACCGGCATCCCACAGGTGGAGGATCCCGGACTGATCAGGTATCTGCGGAGGCAGCAACTGAGGCGCCTTTGCGGGCTGGAAACCATCTGGAGATGACTCTCCAGAAGGAAGATCTCAGTAATTAACATGTGCGGGATTTGCGGGAAGCTGAACTTCGAGCAAGACGCCGGTATCGAGACCGGCCTGCTTCGGGGAATGCTGGACACCATTCGGCATCGAGGTCCTGACGACGAAGGCGTGTACGTGACGCCCCAGGTCGGGCTGGGGCACCGGCGACTGTCGATCATCGATCTGAAGAGCGGTCATCAACCGCTCTCGAACGAGGACGGCACGGTCTGGATTGTGTTCAACGGGGAGATCTACAACTACCGGGAGTTGCGCGCCTCGCTCTTGAGCAAGGGTCATGTTTTCCGGACCCACACCGACACGGAAGTGATCGTCCATCTGTACGAGGAACTGGGACCGCTGTGCCTGGAAAAACTGCGCGGGATGTTTGCCTTCGCGATCTGGGACGAGAAAACGAAGACCCTGTTCCTGGCCAGGGACCGCGTCGGCATAAAGCCTCTTTACTATTGCCAGATGGGCAAATCGCTGGTTTTTGCTTCCGAGATCAAAGCTATCCTGGCGGACCCGGCTGTTCCGCGTGAGATCGCGCCCGAGATCATCGACCGGTTTCTGACATTTTTGTACCTGCCCGGCGAGGAAACGCTGCTGAAGGGGATCCACAAGCTCTCTCCGGGATGGTACCTCCAGGTTCAGAATGGTAGAACGGAACTCCGGCAATACTGGGATCTTCAATTCCCCGAGCGTCCGCGGAGCCTGAGTCTCAAAAAAGCTGAGGAGGAGTTGCTGGGGCTACTGGCGGAAACCGTGGAGCTGCACATGATCGCGGACGTTCCGGTCGGTGTGCTCCTGAGTGGCGGAGTGGACTCTACGGCGGTGCTCAGCTTTGCCGCGGAAAGGACGGATAAGGAGATCAGCAGTTACACGGTCGGCTTCTCGGATCCGGGCGTTGCCGACGAGAGACCGTATGCGAGGCTGGCGGCGGAAACCTTTGGGAGCCGGCATCACGACATGACCATCACCGCGGGCGATTTCCTGGAGTTCCTGCCGCGATACGTCTGGCACATGGAAGAACCCGTGTGTGAACCGCCCGCCATCGCGATGTACTATGTCTCCAAGCTGGCGAAGAAATATGTCAAAGTGCTCCTGTCCGGAGAGGGTGGAGACGAGGCTTTCGCAGGCTATAGCAACTATCGGAATCTCCTGTGGCTGGAACGCCTAAAGCGCATTCTGCCCCCGCTCAATGGCACGGCATCGCGCGGGCTCGCCGCTGCCAACTCGTGGCTGCACTCGCCCTTACTCACCAAGTACGCGCCACTTGTGAACGCTCGATTTCCGGAGTACTACTACAGCCGCACGTCGAATCCATTTCGCTACAGCGGAAACGGTTTTGGCAGTCTATACTCGGCCGATTTTGGCGCCTCGCTCGATCATGAGCGGGCACTCCAACCCATGCGCCGCCTGCAGGCCCATGTCCGGGGGCAGAACACGCTCGATGCCATGCTGTACATCGACACCAAGACATGGCTGCCGGACGACCTGCTCATCAAGGCCGACAAGATGACCATGGCCAACTCGCTGGAACTCCGCGTGCCGCTGCTTGACCACAAGGTGCTCGAGTTTGCCGCCAGCTTGCCCGCACACTTCAAGGTTCACGGCTTTACAACGAAGTACCTTGCCAAGAAGGCGCTGAGAAACCGGATTCCGAAGCCGATCCTGGATCGGCGCAAGGTCGGCTTCCCGGTCCCCTACGAGTCCTGGCTGCGGAAGGATCTGCTTGGCTGGGTGAATGACCTGTTGTTCGATCGGACTACCACAAACCGTGGCTATTTCGCCGCCCCAGCCGTCCGAAAGTTGCTGGCTCACAACGAGGCTACCGCAGGATACTCCAAAGAAATCTTCTCGTTGCTGGCGCTTGAGCTCTGGCACAGGAAGTTCCTGGAGCAGGAACAACCCGCCCTGGCCTAAGCCCCTGTATTAGTTGGCGACACGTCTGTTTGGTCTGATCACTCAATAACTGAGGGACTGCTAACCCGCGCCATCGACGGCAGTTTGCCCACGGCTAACGCTTTTGTTTACGAGCAACAATCATAATGGCGGCGGTCGGCACACCGCTCTCAAGTTAGCTGCGGAAACACTTTGGCGAATGCCGTGCCGCTTCGGGATTGTCCGCATTCTCGGTCCCTCTTACGCATTGCGATGCGTGGTCTTTCATAATATCTCAGCTACCGAATCGCCGTTCACCAAGGGAATGGGCGTAAACGTCACGCCCAGTGACTTCGAGGCCGCCCTGAGATTCCTCACCAGGTACTACACGCCTGTATGCTTACAGGATGTTCTCGAGGACCCCGCGGGGCGTGGGTTTCCGCCCCGGCCGATCCTGGTGACCTTCGACGACGGGTATGCGTCGATCATGGAGTGGGCAGCACCGCTTTGCGGACGGTTGGGCGTACCCGCTATCGTTTTCCTCAATGCCGCATTCCTCGATAACGCTGGATTAGCGCCGGATAATCTTGTCTGCTACGCGGCCAACGTCCTGGGAATCGAGACCATAAATGCGGCCGTGCGTGTTGTTAAGGGCGCCGACAGCCCCAAACTCCAGTGCCTGGCTGAGGTTTTCTCGCGTTTCTTCCCTTCGATCTCGCTGCCCGAGAGGAAAGTCTTTCTCGACGCCCTGGCGCACTTGGGAGGAATCAATGAGCGCCAGTTGGCACGAGAAGCGGGCTTGTACCTGACTCGCAAGGAGGTTTGCCAGTTGGCGGCTTCAGATTTTGAGATTGGGAACCATACTTACACCCATGTGCATTGCCGGTCTTTATCACCAGAGGACATTGGCGAGGAGGTTGACAGAAACAGGGCCGAGTTGGAGAGCCTGTCAGGGAAGAAAGTGCGGTCCTTCAGCGTGCCGTACGGTTCCTCGGCAGATCTGAGGACCGACTTGGTGAGCCACCTTCGGCGCTCTGGTCACGAGGCGATCTTCCTGAGTGAGAGCGTCGCCAACACTCGAGGATTAGACCGGTGGCAGGTTGACCGGGTGAGCACCCACGCGGGCAGCAACGATGGACTGTTTCTTGACATCGAGGTTTTGCCTCGGCTGCGCGCAATCAGGGATCGGCTCTTCCGGTCTGCGCAATCGGGCGCTAAGGGACATGGCAATGGCCTCGCCCACGAATGTCCGGTAGGCGAGCAAAGAAACTAACACTTTCAGTCTGCATCTGCTACAAGAACTGGCCACGAGACGAACCTTTATGAACCGCGACGAATTCCTTTTAGAGATAGATGACATTCTCGGCCTGCCCGCCGGGACTCTTCGAGGCGACGAGAAACTGGAGGAGTTGGAGAACTGGGACTCCACATCGCTAATCAGCTTGATTGCCTTGGCGGACACGAATAACGGTGTGCGCATCTCCCTCGGCCAGATCGTGAACTGCTCCACGATCGGCGACGTTCTGCGACTGGCCGGCGCTGGCCAGTAGCTCGTGAGCCCGAGCCAGGCGGACCAGAATCCGATAGCGGACGTGCTGCCAACCCGCCGCTTTGGTGCTGCCGGTGGCCGGAACAAAGACCTTACAGTTGATGACTCCGAAAGATCTGCAGATCCCGACCTCGACGGCGGATTTTCTACGGAAGCGCCGGATATTGAAGGAAGAGCTGCTCAAGCGGAGCGGTCTGGTTCCTACGCGTATTGCAATTCTAGGCGGCTCCACCACAGCCGAGGTTAAAAACTCGCTAGAAGTCTTTCTCCTGGCACAAGGAATCCGACCGGCTTTCTATGAATCAGGATACAACCGGTACTGGGACGACATTCAGTTCGAGAACCCGGACCTGTGGAGCTTTAGGCCTGACATCGTCTTCATCCACACCACATGGCACAATGTGTCGGAATTCCCGAGACTGCTGGAAGCCGACATTGACGTTGAGCACCGCGTTCGCCGTGAAATGGCGCGGTTCGAGTCTTTTTGGGAAAAGATCCACACGGGCCTAGGCGCGCTCATCATCCAGAACAACTTTGACTTGCCCCGCCTGAGACCCCTCGGGAATCTGGAGGCGTCTGAATCGTTCGGCCGCGTGAGCTTTTTACTAAGGCTGAATGCCGAGTTCGCGAGCTATGCCCGCAACCATTCGCGGTTCCTGATCAACGATATCCTGTACCTTTCTGCGGAAGAGGGCCTGTCTGTGTGGCATGAGCATAGCTACTGGTACAGGTTTCACATGGCCTTGGGCCCGACAGCCACGATGAGACTTGCGCGTAACGTGGCGGGGATCGTCAAGTCGGTTTACGGAAAATCCAAAAAGTGCCTTGTCCTGGATCTAGACAACACACTTTGGGGCGGAATAATTGGCGACGAAGGGGTGCAAAACCTCGTCCTTGGCCGGGACCACCCTGTCGGTGAGGCGTATGTAGATTTTCAGCAATATGTGAAAGGCCTGCAGTTGCGCGGCGTCATCCTGGCCGTGTGCTCCAAGAATGATCCGGAAAACGCCAAAGACGGCTTCTCCCACGCGGACAGCGTGTTAAAAGTGGAGGATTTCAGCGCGTTCAAAGCCAACTGGAATCCGAAGCCTGAGAACATCCGCGAGATCGCCGCAGAGCTCAACATTGGTCTGGATAGCATGGTATTTGTCGATGACAATCCAGTCGAAAGGGCCTATGTGGCGGCGCAACTTCCAGACGTGGCCGTGCCAGATATTGGTTCGGACGTTTCGTTGTTTGCAGAAGTGATCGAACAGAACCGGTACTTCGAAGTGGACAAAGTCGTTCCGGACGATCTGAGCCGGTCAGCCTACTACACATCAAATGCGCGGCGGAGCGTCTGCGAGTCCGGCTTCCGGGATTATGGGGAATTCCTTGCCTCGCTGGAAATGACCGCCGAAATCGCTCCGTTCTGTCCGGTCTATTTGGAGCGAATAACGCAGTTGATCAACAAGACCAATCAATTCAATCTGACCACCCGGCGGTACACGACTGCGGAAGTAGAGGCGATCGCTAACGACCCAGCATTTGTCACGCTTTACGGACGGCTGGCCGACAGATTTGGCGACAACGGTCTGGTGTCGGTCGTGATCGGAAGGGTGTCTGACAAAACCGTCGAGCTGGACCTTTGGCTCATGAGTTGCCGCGTGCTGAAGCGCGAGATGGAATTCGCCATGTTTGATGCCCTCGTCGAACAGTGTCAGGCGCAGGGCATCCGCAGGATCTTGGGTGTCTATATCCCGTCCAAAAAGAACGGCATGGTTGCCGGGCACTACGAGGGCCTCGGCTTCACCCGCCTTGACGGCACTTCCGGAGACCGGCAGGTGTGGCAGTACGATGTGCCGCAAACGTATTCAGCACGAACGCGCTACATTCGCAGGGCCACAGAGGCGCTCCCAGCGGTTGCGAATGCTTGAGAGGGCAATCAGGAATTCTAGGTCGTCGCGAAAGAGCGAGAGAATCAAGGGTCATGCCGACGCCTGAGTGGCAGGTCGAAGTGGATCGCTGGACACCGGTTGAATGGTCCCAGATGCTCGACCTGTTCAACGATGCCAACATCTATCAGACCTGGTCGTATGGCCAAGTCCGCTGGGGAGAGAAAAGCCTGAGCCACCTGGTCCTGAAGCGAGGCGGCGAGGTCCTTGGAATGGCACAACTCCGGATCGTCCGCCCGACCCGGCTCAACTTCGGGATGGCGTATCTGCGATGGGGCCCCCTCTGCGAGCGGCGCGGGAGGCCGCTCGATTCCGAAGTCGTCTCCCGCATGGCTGGCGCTCTGGAGGGAGAGTACGTGCGGAAAAGAAAGCTTTTCCTTCGTATCCTGCCGAACGCCTTTGTCGGATCGGCCCGCGCTGCGGCAATTCAATCGGCATTTTTCCGATTCGATTCGGAGCCCGCGAGCTCTGACAACACCTACCGGACGTTCCTTCTGGATCTGGCGCCAGGGCTCGAGGAATTGCGCAAGAAACTCGACGCCAAATGGCGCGGCCACCTCTCGCGCGCTGAAAGGAACAACCTTGAGGTGATCGCCGGTAGCAGCGTCGAAGAGTATCAGATCTTCTGCCAGATCTACGACCAGATGCGCAAGCGTAAGACGTTCGAAACCACGGTAGATGTTGAGGAGTTTGGACGGATTCAGGAAGAGCTGCCGGAGGCCCAGCGCATGCGGATCTTGATTTGCGAGGATCGGGGCGCTCGCGTGGCGGGGCTTGTGACGTCGGCAATAGGCGATTCCGCAATTTATTTGTTGGGAGCCACCAACGAGGATGGGATGAAGTCGCAGGGAGCTTACCTCCTGCAATGGACCATGATTCGATGGCTCAAGGAGCAGGGTATCCGGTGGTACGACTTGGGCGGCATCGACCCCGTGGTAAATCCCGGAGTGTATTCCTTCAAGAAAGGATTTTCCGGCGCCGATGTTGTTCAACTAAGCCCGATGGTGGCTTGTACCAGTGTCGTTTCTTCTGCGGTTGTCAAGGCAGGCCTGGCCCTGCAGCGCACGTTTCGTGGCCGGATGGAACCCTCGCCGGTGCCGTCAAACAGTTAACAATCAGAACGGAACGCGCCGCTCCGGGCATGGAATTCGAGGCGGTGATCTGAGACGATGCTCGAAGGTACGTGGGCCGTGAACGGGTCGGTTGAATTGCAGGGGCGGGCGGATTCGGTGCGGACCGGTCGTGTGGGGCCTTTACTGGCCCAGAAGGCCACACTTCATCACCTGGGCGTTGTGGTGGAATCAATTTCTGCTGTCGCTGATGAATTTGCGGCTTCGATGTCGGCGCATTGGGACGGTCACATTATCCATGACCCCACACAGCAGGTTCGGGTCGCATTCTTTAGCCCCGTCGATCCACGAAATCCAGTTTTTGAACTCGTGGAGCCGGCCAGCCAGATTTCTCCGGTGAGCCGTTTCCTCAAGAAGCGGGTTGGATTGCACCACATCTGTTACGAAATCGATAACTTGGAATCAGGACTGGAGGAAGCGTGCAGGGTGGGTTTAGTGCTCGTTTCTGATCCAACGCCCGCCGTAGCCTTTGGCGGCCGCAGAATAGCCTGGGTGATCTCCAAGAGCCGCTTGTTGATGGAATTCCTCGAACGCCCCGGCAAGTAGCAGCCTGTTCTCCTTCGTTTCCTTTAGGGGAATTCCGGCTTCTTAGTGGGTAAGGCTCGCCAGCCAAGGGCGCCAGATCGGAACGCCCTGCACCGCGCCGCCCGACGATGGGAGCAGGCCCAGGTGGAAATGCCCGCAAGTCGTTGACGCTACGAGCCTCCAGCAAACAGGTAGGAGTGCAAGGAAGAAAACGACGACGACGACGTTGACCTGATCCTGGCTCTGGGCCTGGTGGGACGGAGTCGGCTACCCACTACAAACCCGGAAGCGCCTCCTTTATGGATATCTCAGTTGTCATCGTCGGGTGGAATGCCAGGCACTATTTGGAGCTGTGCGTCGAAAGTCTGGCAGCATCGTCGCCACGCCGCAGCATGGAAGTTATCGTGGTAGACAATGCCTCGGCCGACGGCACCTGTGAAATGATCGAAGCGAGGTTTCCCTGGGTCAAACTCATCAAGAGCGGCGAGAATCTCGGCTTTGCCAAAGGCAACAACCTGGCGATTCGGCAATGCGTGGGACGCTACATCGCCCTGGTGAATCCCGATGTGATCGTCCTGCCGGGTTGTCTGGATGCATTGGCGGATTTCCTGGATCAGAACCCCAAGGTGGGAGTTGTGGGGCCGCGGGTCCTCAACCCCGACGGGACACTGCAGAGTTCGTGCCGGCGAGCGCCGAATCTGTGGAACAACTTCTGTTCGGCAACCGCCTTGGCGAGCGCCTTCAAGGGCTCCCGTTTTTTCGCCGGCGAGCACATGTTTTTCTTTCCCCATGACCGAACGCTGGCCGTCGATGTCCTGGTGTTTTGTTTCTCGGTGGTGCGTCGCGAAGCCTTTGAAACCGTGGGCCTCTTGGATGAAGACCTGTTCATGTATGGCGACGATGTCGATTGGTGCCGGCGTTGTTGGAATGCGGGATGGGAAGTAGTCTTCTTCCCCGGCGCACAGGCGATTCATGACCGCGGCAAAATCACGGCCCCGTATCCCGTTCGCTTTGCAGTCGCGCAACAACGGTCGGTGCTCCATTATTGGACCAAGCATCATGGCTTTCTGGGAGTCTTGGGAATTCGCAGCATCATGCTTTTTCATCACATTTTGCGGTACACGTTTGCCGTTCTCAGGGGAAGCGCACGCAGCGAGGTGGGTAAACAGGTGAGCGGCGCCTGCCTGCGGGAGCTCATTTTCGGCAGGATTCCGACCAAGGCCTGAGGGGCATCCTGGCAGCCGCTTTTGTATATTCATGGTGTAACGTGGGCGTCGTCTTGCTGCTTGGAAAAATCGCTCGAACACTTCGTGAGGATGGTGTCCCAGCAACGTTTCGCAAAGCAGGACTGTTTCTAAGGCGCGGCCGCGTCACAGATGAATTCGACGCGAGCTACGGTGTCGATACAAGCGGCGTCGAACCATTGTGGAAATTCAAAATACGCTCACGCAACGCGCGCTTTGGTGTGCGCTATCAGCCCACAAGCGAGCAGGAGCTTGTGGATGCCGTAAATTTCCTGAACGACGATCCGCAAACATTAACCTTCATCGACCTTGGTTGCGGGAAGGGCAGGACTCTTCTCGTGGCCTCGAAATTGGGCTTTAGGGAGATCATCGGCGTGGAATTCGCCCGCGAACTCGTCCAGATTGCGAGGGCGAATCTAACAAAGATGGGTGTCCTTAACGCCAACGTGATTCACGGAGACGCAGCCGACTTTCCCTTCCCCACTAGCGACTTTGTTCTCTACCTTTATAACCCGTTCTCCCATGAGGTAATGCGAAGGGTCATCGCAAACTTGCGGAAATCACACGCAAAGAGAGCGTTTGTCCTGTATTCGGATCCTCAATGTGCCGACCTCCTGGATTCGAATGAGTCCCTAAGTCGTTTGGGACGCTTGCCGGGACGAAACATACACATTTGGACGGTAGCTAATCCGACCTGAGAGGTGGCCTGGTAGCCGTTATCATGCCGATTTCCACTTCAATCTCGCGCCTCGGAGCTTATTACACACGCCATGGCTTCACGGCAACAATCCGCCGTACTGCTGTGGCGATGAGACGGGCGATGTTTTCAAACCGCGCGGTCCTCTTTTACTGTGACCTGTCCGGGCACACCTCGCCTCCGGCAGACTTACCGAAATCCCTGAAAGTGGCGCGGAAGAGAAGCCTTGCGGAGCTCGAGCCGGAAGACTCACAACAGATCATCGATGTCGGGAACCCCAAACTGGTCCACAGAAGAATGGAAGAGCGATTCGCTAAAGGGGCTTCGCTGTGGCTGATCAAGTTCGAAGATCGCCTCGCAGGGTACGGTTGGACCCTACAGGGGCGTGTCATCGCGCCCTATTATTTCCCCTTGGCAGAGGATGATGTCCAGTTCTTTGATTTCCATGTCTTCGCCAAATATCGCGGGCGCGCAATCGACTGGTTTTTGATGACTCATATCCTTCAAAGGGTCGCGGCTGATGGCGCGGCGCGTGCATTTGCAGAAGCAGGGGAGTGGAATCGCGCGTCCTTGTCATCCATCGCAGCAACCTCATTTCGCCGCTTGGGTTGGGCCAGAAAGTTAACGATTTTTCAGCACACAATCGTCTTCTGGGCTGAAAACGATATGGTGCGCCAGGTAGAGGAGCACGCGTGCCCTAAATGGCCCCTCGCCGCGCCAGGCGGAAACACATCAGATATTTCGCGAAGTGTCCCGTGACGAGACGATTGAATCTTAATCGTGTCGGAGGGAGTAATGAAAGCCGAGTTTTCTGACAAGCAAGAGAGAGCTGTCCAGACCCGTGGGGAAGACCGAAGGTACAAACTAACGAGGCTCGTCTGCTGGGCTGTTTGTATTGCGCTTGCGCTGGTCGAGGCTTGGTCCCAGCGACTATTCATTAACGAGGATGGAATCTCCTACCTGGACATGAGCGATGCATTCCTGCGGCACAATTGGCACCTACTTGTTAATCCAATTTGGAGCCCGCTTTATCCATTTTTGATCGGCCTGGCAACCTGGCTCACGCGTCCGTCGGCGCAATGCGAAGTCATCATCGTGCACGTGTTGAATTGTGTCATCTTTGTGGGAGCGCTGGCGTCTTTCGAGTTCCTCCTGCGCCAGGTGATTAGCGTTCTCGGCCTGGAAAATGCAGGGAACGATAAAGACTCGGTAGCGCGCCTGCCGCTCTGGACTTGGCAACTGCTAGGTTATAGCGTTTTTGCCTGGAGCACTCTTGGAATGATTTGGGCGCCTCGCATGATTAGTCCCGATCTGTGTGTGGCGATCTTTGTCTACCTCGACGCCGGACTTCTGCTCAGGCTCCGCGCCGGCGCCGAGCGGTCACGGACTTGCCTATTGCTCGGACTCACTCTGGGGCTCGGCTACCTGGCGAAGGCAATCTTGTTCCCCATGGCCTTTGTGTTCATGGCCATCGCATTGTTCATGATTCGCGAGTGGAGAAAAGCGGTACTTCATCTCGCCGCGACTTGTTTTGTGTTTGGCGCGATATCCGCACCGTTGCTCATCTCGATGTCCAGCAGGGTAGGCCGCCCCAGCTATAGTGAGGCCGGAAACCTCAATTATGTTTGGCACGTTAATGGCTTTAATCCTTACCTTGCTTCTCCTCCCCCTTATTTGAAACACCCTATGACTCTCTTTCACAGGAGCCCTAACGTCTTTGGGTTCAGAGAGCCGATAGCTTATACATACCCACCGCGGCAGGACATGGAGTACTGGAGCGCAGGCGTAACCGCAGTCATTACTGTGGGTGACCAGCTTCGAGCGATCGGCACAAACCTGGGTTTTCTCTTTGCAGACTACCACATCGTTCCTATGTGGGGGCTGATCGGGTTGGGACTCATCGTTGTGTTGACGAGCTCGAATACATCTCGGCGCTTTGAGAAGGTTGTAAGAAGCTGGCCGTTATTCGTCTCCGGAGTTGCTGCACCAATGCTGTATTTGTTAGTGAATGTTGAACCGCGTTACGTTGCTCCTTTTCTTTTATTGGTGTTACTCGGGTTGTTTCCAGGGATATTTCTCCAGGACCGCAAGGATATTGCGAGGCGGGCTGCCATTTCGGCCGTGGTCATTTCAAGCTTTCTAATGCTTCTGACTGCGCTGATCGTTAGCTATCACCTGGCAGGCTTTTCTACCGCGGAAGATGGAGCACTGTGGCTTCAGATCGGTAAATCTCTGAATACGGCGGGAGTGCGGCCCGGAGAAGAGGTGGCGATCATCGGTGACAGTTCGGACGGCTGCCGGTGGGCGCGAATGGCACGGGTCCGGATTGTGGCCCAGATACTTCGCGCGGATGTAAGCGACTTTTGGCGGGTATCCGGCCCTGGCGTAAAGGCAGAAGTTTATGATGCCTTTGCGAGAGCGGGGGCAAAAGCAGTCGTAGCGGAAGACAGACCGCCCTCTGGTCGGTTCGCGGATTGGCAAAGACTTGGAGATACACATTATTACGTGCATTTCCTGGCCCCCCTTGAGAAGAATGTGGCTCATGGATATTAATTAAGGAACGGCCCTTTTGGATCGCATTAGAAACAGTCGTCTTACGCAACCGCTCAATTGGGAAGGCCTTTGGCGCGTGGTGAAAGGGCACATTTGGGGTATGGCGGGGTAAGGGAACACGTGCACTCTAAATGGGCTGTGCTCGCGACGGCATGGACAGCGCCAAATCTTTCGCGGCGAACGCGTGACCAGCGGAACAATTCCCGAAATCTCCCCAACCGCCAAAGTTCGCTGGCAAAGGCTGACTACCCAGAAGAACCATTTGCATCAATAAGTTACAGGGGTTCGGTGCCGCTATCAACGTTTTAAATGCACAACCGAAGAGAATACGTACTTAACGTTTTGCAACGTTGACGATCGACAACCCCTGCTGCTAGCCTGCTATTGCACGGCGTCCCGCAAAAGCCCGTGCAGGAAGGCAAAAATGAAGAGAAATCTTGGCCAAACTGGTCGTCCTAGCTTTTTCATCGGCACACTCAGCATGCTCCTTCTCGTGTCAGTAAATGCTTTTGGTGGAACCCATTACATCGCTGCTAACGGCTCGGACTCGAACAACGGCACGAGCAAGAACACGCCTTGGCTTCATGCGCCTGGAATGCCGAATTGCTCAGGCGCCTGCGGATCATATACTCCTGTCGCCGGCGATCAGTTCATTTTCCGCGGCGGTGACACCTGGCATTTCGGAAACTCCAGCGCCGTTCCATACAGCGGGGGCAAATGGCAGATACAGTTTACCGGGTCTAGCGGTTCTCATATCTACTTTGGGGTGGACCAGACATGGTTCTCGGGCAGTTCCTGGTCTCGTCCGATCTTGACCGGTGACAACCCTCTTACTCCGAATCCGGGGGTAACTCTTGATTACGTTGCCAGTTGCACCTATCAAGTGGGCACGAACAACGTGATGATCGACCTGGGCGGCACCAGCTACCAGGACGTGGATAACTTTGACATGACTGGCTTGTGCCAACAAACAGGTAGCTCACCGCTATTTGGGCATGACGTATACATCACTGGAGGGTCAGGTCCCAACTGGATTAAGAATGTCTATATCCATGGCTGGACTCATGAGAAGTTCGCCAATACTAGTTGCAATGGCGGAGGTGCCGCCAATTGTGTCAACATTGCCCTGTTCCTAGTCGGCGGCACCACCCACATCTGGTATAGCGTAGCAGATGGGAGTGATTCGGACCCTGGCGGGGAACAGGTCTTTCCACCTGGAAACGGTATGTACGACGTGGCGTATTCAGCGGTCCGGTACGTGCAGCAAACCATCGGAAATAACTGTCACGTCCTACATGACAATATCTTCGAGCACTGGTATGCCACCGTTCATCCTAATCTGTTTGAGTGCGTCGGCTCTCCCTCTAATTCAACGGGAGCGTTCTACAACAACATATTCCGGCATATTTGTACAGATACGAATGCTTGCCCTATTGGAGGCTTGGTAGGTCTGTGGCCCGATCCTACCGCCACCACCACCGAATACTGGTTTAACAATTTAGTTTATGACATAAACCCGGCAGACCCATTTCAATATTTCAACGTGGGCACAAGTGGACAGACTCTTGGGACAGTAGTCGTCTTCAATAATACCTTCGAGTCCTCGCAGTCGTCCACTATATATGGCTGCATTGGTACAGAACCTCTTCAGGTAGGTAACAACCACTATACTTGGGACGGTTCGGGAAATTATTACTCCTCCAGCTGCACGTCTCACTTTGTCAGTGGTTCTCCGTTTACGGAATTAGTGCAGAGTCATTCCACTGCTGGAGGCTCAACGCAAGGATATTTGTCATCTGAAACTTATCCTTATTATCCTGGGGGCACTAACCCGTCCACGGTAGGAGCCGGGACCAATGAGCAATCGACGTTCTGTGCTGCGCTGGCGACCGCGGCCGCATCAGATTCCACGCTCTCTGATGCCGCCTCCGCCTGTCAATCAGACACGCGCTATGCCTGCACGTACAACAACACTGATCACACGGTGACCTGCCCGGCGCGAGCCGTTGTAACGAGACCGACCAGCGGCCCGTGGAATATTGGAGCATATCAACTTTCGACAACGGCCTCGCCTGTGAACCCTCCAACTTGGCTCCCGGCTGCGGTTCACTGAGCCGAGTTCTCGGCTCGGTCGCCACAAGACGCCAAGTATTATGTGTCGGCGTATCTAAGGCGTTGCCAACGCATTCTTCGGTGCGGGGCAGTGCCCTTGGCCGGTCTGGGCCGGCGCTCAACCATAGCCCGTCTAAATCAGTTTTGGAAAAGTGGCGATCGCTTCTGGCGAGCACCGACGCCTGAAAAAGAAGCAGAATAGTCCAATGAGCGTTCGTGACGGTTTGAAGCGGTACTATAGCACGTTTGGGATTCGGGGCGTTTTGACAAGGTCGACATATCGCCTCTTCGGACGACCAAAGGACATCACCGTACGCCCTCCCGGGTTTCGACACCCAGTACACATCCGGATCGGGACTACTGACCATTTACCCTATGTGCAAGTTCTGTTGCGTGGAGAGTACGCATTTGACTTGCCGTTTTCTCCGAAATCAATCGTCGATGCGGGAGCTAACATCGGTATGGCATCGATATATTTCGCCCGGAGATTCCCGAACGCAAAGATCATTGCGATAGAAGCTGAAACCTTGAACTTCGCCGCACTCGTAAGGAATGTGCGGCCCTATCCGTCGATCATCCCAATTCATGCGGCGCTTTGGAGCCGGGACGGGGAGATTAGTGTTAGCTCCCCCAAGTTCGGTGGAGAATGGGCATTTGTCACTCACGAAGGTTCAGGAGTCAAGGTTCGGGCGATAACGATGCGAACGCTCATGAAAGAGACGCAGATCTGCTCCGTTGACCTGCTCAAGGTTGACATTGAAGGTGCCGAGAAGGAGGTGTTTGAGGCCTGCGACTGGATGGACAATGTTCGGTGCTTGATGATCGAGTTGCACGATCGTTTCAAAACAGGATGTAGTGAAGCGGTTGACTCTGTGACGCAAGGGTACTTAAAACTACAGCGGGGCGAAACCACCCTATATGTGAGAAGGGAAATAAAGTTGGATCCCCTGTTTCCAGGAAGTTTAAACGAAGCACCCTTTCCTGGTAGCCTCAAAGACTTCAGATCGTCTTGGTAGTATGCGCGGAGACGAGAAGCGACAGGGCGGAATGTTTAGCTATGTGTCGATGGATAAGCGAGTGTTGCAAGTTCCTAGAAAGCAGCTTTGTGTTTTGTCGTGATAACCCCTTTCTGTGAGTAGAGACTCGGAGCTATCGGAAACGTTAGGCTCTAATGGTTTTTCATGATGCAATGCAAACAGCCAGCTGCTCAGTCCGAAGCGGTTATGGAATCGGCGCCACATGTCAGAGTTCTGAAGACGCTGCCAGAACTTGAGGAAATCCGCTCGGTGTGGGAGTCGTGGCCGGGTAATCGCGACTCCGAGATGGACTCCTACTTGACGTTTCTACAATCCAACCCTGCGACCGTTCGCCCGCATGTTGTTGTGGTCGAACGGGAAGGAAGACCAGAGGCCATCCTCGTCGGCCGGATTGACCTCGGCCATGTCGCTTGCAGGCTGGGCTATTTGCGCCTGAATTTGCCCGCCAAGATCATGTGCTTCGTCTATGGGGCGCTGAGGGGAAACGCTTCGGAGGAGGGCTGCAAGCTGATCTTGAGCAGCATCTTGGAGGGTCTCTCGGATCGGGAAGCGGATGTGGCGTACATGAATTTTCTGAGGGAAGATTCTGATTTGTATCGGTTGGTTGTCCAAAAGCCAAACCTGTTTTGCCGGGACTACCTTCGAATCACGGAGCCGCACTTCGCGGCCACCTTGCCGGCCTCGGCTGAGAAATTTTATCAGGGTCTGTCTTCAGGGGCCAAATGGCAGGCAAAAAGTAAGCAAAAGAAGCTGATCAAGGATTTTGCCGGCGATGTGAAGATCCGCTGCTTCCGCGAGGTTGCGGAACTAGATGGGATGGTGCAAGATGTGGAACAGGTGGCCAGGAACTCCTATCAGCGCGGGCTGGGAGTTGGGTTCCTGGACAGCCCGGCCGCGCGAAGGCAGTTGCGCCTGAAGGCGGAGCGGGGATGGCTGCGTGGGTACGTACTGTATGTGGCCGGAAGGCCGGCCGCGTTCTGGCTTGGAGACATGAATCAGGGCACGTTCGGGAGCGACTACATGGCATATGATGCCGAGTTTGGAAAGTACTCGCCTGGCATGTTCCTGATATATAAGGTAATTGAAGACTTATGTGGGAGCAACGGCGAAAGAGTGAACGGGATAGACTTCGCCACTGGGCACGCCCAATACAAGCAGGTCCTGTCCAATCAGGAATGGTGCGAGACATCCGCCTACATTTTTGCTCCCACCATCAAGGGAATCTACCTCAATTCAGTCCGGTCCGTCGTAGGGGGAATGGATCGAGCCGTCAAGTCGCTGCTGGTCCGCACGAATCTTCTGCAGAAAGTCAAAAAAGCCTGGCGTGCTCATGCAAGGTCCGAAGCAGCGGCAGAAAGCCAGGGTCTCACCCTTGGAACCTGAACACCTTCGATTCGGCGGCGGCGCGACTGAAACGGTGCTGAGTCCGCAGGTGGCGGTCATGATGCTGATCGCTATCGTGCTGATCCTGGCCCTTCCGCGCGCCAAGGTGCTTCCAGCCTTCCTGACAGCTGTCTTTATTATCCCGATCGGACAAGTCGTGGTGCTGGGGAGCTTGCACTTTACCGTGCTGCGCATCCTAATTTTGGCCGGATTGGCTCGAAGGGGGTCGTCATCGGGAGGCAAGTTCGCCGGCGGTTTCAACGGCCTGGACCGGGTGGTGGTGCTCTGGACGGTGTCGGAGCTGACCATCCTCTCTCTCCAGTGGATGGAGATGCAGTCCCTGATCCATAACTTAGGGGATTTCGTCGACGCGCTGGGTGGCTACCTGGTGATCAGATTTTTCATTCCCAATGGCGAGGCAATCCGGCGCACGATCAAGGTCTTGGCCGCCTTATGCGTGATTCTTGGTGCTTGCATGATCAACGAGCAAATCACCCACGTGAACGTGTTCGGATACCTCGGTGGGATTCCGCTCTCGGTGACAGTAAGAGATGGGTCCATACGTTCAGGGGCAACCATGGGCGGTCTCTACGCCGGCGTGTTCTCTGGCACTTTGATTCCCATGTTTGTCTGGCTGTGGACAGGAGGAAAGTCCCGCATGACAGCCTGCGTGGGACTTCTGGCCGCCACTGTCATGGTGATCACGTCGCACTCGAGCACGTCGTTGTTGGCCCTTGGCGCGAGCCTCCTCGGACTTGGCTTCTGGGCTCTGCGCAAGCAGATGCGCCTCGTTCGCTGGGTATTTTCCATGATCCTGGTGACGTTACACCTCGTGATGAAAGCGCCAGTATGGGCGCTCATCGCCCGCGTTGATCTGACAGGGTCCTCTTCGGGTGACCATCGCTTTCAGTTGATGGACAGATGCATCCGGCATTTCAGCGACTGGTGGCTCTTCGGATATAAGTCTTACAACAAGTGGGGATGGGATATGTGGGATCTCTGCAACCAGTTCATCGTTGTAGCGGTAACGGGGGGACTGCTGACTTTGGTCCTCTACATCGCCATTTTCAGCCGGAGCTTTGGGACGATCGGCACGGCCAGGAAACGGGTAGAGGGGCACCGCCAGCAGGAATGGCTGCTCTGGTGCCTCGGTTCAGACCTGTTTGCCCATGTGGTGTCGCACTTCGGTATTAACTATATGGCTCAGATGCAAATCGCCCTTTTCCCCATACTAGCTTGCATTTCCGTGGCAACCTTCGAGGCCAGCCGTCCGGTGGTTCGAAATGTGAAGACGCCGGGCCAGGAGCAGTTCGCCGGAGTAGCGCCTGAAAGTATGGCACTGAACGCTTAACCTCCCACACCCCGGAAGCAGACACCGAGAAGAAACAAGGAGAAACAGTGAGCGACAGAAACGAGCGCGTGCGGGTGCTATTCAGCTTCCCGCTTAGGCTGGGTGCAGACCGGATCTGCGGTATTGCGTGGCAGCAAGTGAACGGCCTCGCGGCCGCGGGAGCGGACGTTTTGGCTTTCCCCGCCTCCATCTGCAGGCCGGTTAATCCTGACGTGAGAGTTCGAACCACCCTGGCGGCCGGGAAACTGCGCGTGCCATACAAGGTCGTCGGCACCATGCGGGCTTGCGCTTGGCACGACCACATCGTGGCGCGCCGCCTCAAGAAGCTGGTGGGTGAGATTGACATCATCCACGCTTGGCCGCTTGGGGCCTTGGAAACGCTCAAGACCGCAAAACAACTGGGAATCCCAACCGTTCTGGAAAGGCCCAACGCGCACACCGGTTTTGCCGTGGAGGTGGTGCAAAAAGAGTGTGACCGGCTGGGAGTGACCCTGCCGCCGGATCACGAGCACGCCTACAACGCGGAGAAACTTCACAAAGAGGAAGAGGAATACCGACTCGCCACGCAGCTCCTGTGTCCATGCGATTTTGTCGTGAAGACCTTTATTGATAAGGGATATCCCAAGGAACAGTTGGCCCGGCATACCTATGGATATGACGAAAGCGTCTACTACCCCGGCAGCACCCCGCGGGACCCCAAGCGCGGACTGACCATGCTGTTCGTTGGCGTGTGCGCGGTGCGGAAGGGCGTTCATTACGCCTTGGAGGCGTGGCTGAAATCTCCCGCCTCCAAAGACGGCACCTTTCTGATCGCTGGCGAGTTCTTGCCCGAATACGAGCACAAGCTGGCGCACATGCTGAAGCACCCCAGCGTCAAGGTTTTGGGACATCGGAACGACGTGCCCGAGTTGATGCGAAAGAGCGATATTTTGGTTTTACCTAGCATCGAGGAGGGCTTCGGTCTCGTCATTGCGGAAGCCATTGCCACCGGATGCGTTCCGCTCGCATCGGAAGCTTGTACTGAGATCTGCAGCCACATGCAGACGGGGCTCATGCACTCGGTCGGAGACGTCGAAGCTCTCTGCCAGCACATTACCATGCTCCACGAGCAGCCAGCCCTTCTCGAGAGGCTGCGCGCCGCGTCTCTGGAGGTTGCTCCTGAGGTCACGTGGACTTCGGCCGGGAGATTGCTCCTTCGGGTTTACCGGGAAACAATTGCGGCCCACAAGTCCGGTGCGCTGCGGGGCCCGGCCAGCCTTGAGCGGTCGTTGGCCTCGAGTCATTAAGCCTGTCCTCAGTTAGTGGAAACCCTAGCAGGTTTGCTGAAAAAGGGTATTTCGATGCCCGAAACGGCCCGATTTCGTATTCGGTCGAACGTAGAATCAATAACTTGCGGGCGAAAGTAAGTGCCATTGTAAGTGGTCCAGGGACTTTTTCAGCAACCTGTTAGAGAGCAGCTTCTATGAATCCAAAGGTATCGGTCGTTATCCCGACGTACAACCGGGCAGACATGTCCCGTAACGCCATCGAAAGCGTCTTGGCCCAGACATTCTCCGACCTCGAAGTCATCGTGGTGGATGACGGATCCCTGGATGGAACAGGGCAGATCCTTCAGAAGGTTTTTGGCGATCGCATCCGGTACTACCCCCAGGTCAATCAGGGCGTCAGTGTGGCACGGAACAGGGGCGTCGAGGAAGCCAGGGGCGAATGGATCGCTTTCCTGGACCACGATGATCTCTGGGAGAAGGAAAAGCTCGAGTGGCAGTTCAAGGCCCTGGAGCGTTTTGGCGCCCAGTGCGGCGCCTGTTACACGGACACCCGGCTATACAATCACCCGGAAACCCGGTCCCTGTTCCAAATGGCGGAAGAGAACTACCGTCATGAAGGAATGATGAGCGTCAACACGGACGTACTGCGACTCCTGGTAAGACCAGGGGGTTCAGGTATGGTCGTTTGCCTCTCCTCTCTTCTGGCCCGCGCCGATGTGGTAAGAAGAACGGCAGGATTCGACCCCAAGCTACGCTATAGCCAGGACAGCGAATTCATGTTTCGGCTGGCTATGCTCACGGGCTTCTGTTACGTCAACCGTCCACTCGTTCGCAAGGACCAATCCCCCTCTGAAATTCGCCATGTGGGAGTGGGCAGGGATTTTGAGAAGGAGGAATTCTTGCTTCAGGATCGCCAGCTCCGGCTCGAGGCGCTCTTGCGCGTTAGCGAAGGTCTGCCGGAAAAAATCGGCAAGGTTATTCGAGAGGAGCTTCGCTCGGTCCACAGCGGGTGGACCAATTGGCATCTGAGGACCGGGCAATACGCAAAGGCGCGCGAAGCCGTCTCGGCCGCAGCTCAGTGGGACCTTACGTTCAATGTCGCAGCCAAATGGCTGCTGACGTGGATCAGTCCCCAAGTGGCGCTCCTGGCTGTGCAGCGGCACAAGGAAAGGACGAAGGATGCGTTCCCTTTCATGTGACAATCTCCGAAGCAAAGGTGCAGACCGTTCGGACAGCAGTGGGGCATTAGCCCCGACCTCGGTGCGGGCCCCGGCCGCGGGCCGCGGAGACGGGCCCAGGCACAGGAGTCACGATCCGGTGTGCCCTATCTGCGAAGCGCCGGGCGCCCAAGAGTGGCTGCGGGCGCCGGACCGGCTCCACGGCAGGCAGGAGAACTACTACTTGGTACGTTGCCCGGCCTGCTCGCTCGTTTGGCTCAACCATCCGCCAAAGCCCGCGGATATGCACCTCCACTACACGGATGCCTATCACAAACTGATCTCGGCCGCGGGCGAGAACCCCGCCCGCTGGGCATTCCGCAAAGAGGCCCTGGCGCAATACATGCACTCAGGAACTCTTCTTGACTTGGGGTGCAGCTCCGGGTCGTTCCTCGAGTTCATGCGCAGCGAATCCTTGAAGCTGTATGGAATTGAGATGTCAGCCGACGGTGCGAGAACAGCCGAAGAACGCACCCAGGCTCAGGTGTTTGTCGGCAATATCCTGGACGCGCCCTTCCCGAAAGAATCATTTGACGTGATTACCTGTTTCGATGTGCTTGAGCACCTCTATGAGCCGCGGCGGGTGATGGCTCGCGTCGCCGAATGGCTGAAGCCGGGGGGAATTTTCTACGTGCTAGTGCCCAACGTGGACTCGGCCGAGGCGCGTGTGTTTGGCAGCTATTGGCATGGGCTGGAGATGCCCCGGCACCTGTTCCACTACTCACCCGAATCTCTCAAATTCCTGGCCGAATCGGCGGGTCTCTTCGAGGTGTCGGTCGAAACACGCCGGAATCCCGCCGTGGGGACCAGCCTGCGCTACGTCTGGGATGATATCTTCCGCGCCGTGGGCCTCCGGCCAACACCCGTTGCATACCGGGGCGAGGCGAGCCTTCCCTGGAGGGCCGCGCGGAAGTTGGTGCGCATGACAATTTTGCGCCTCCTGCTGGCGACAGCCCCCCTGGTGGGAGGAGGCGAGTCTATCCATGCCATCTTCCGCAAGAAAGAGGCTAATTTGTGAGAAGCAGGCGCGGCCCTATGAATCAAACGTCCGCCCTTATCGAAGATCAGGAGACTTTCTCTCCGTGCGCTTGTCCGAGCGGGAGCGCGGCGCGGGAATCTGGAAATAAATATCCCTGGTTCTGTTAAGAGAATTTCGAAAATCGCGGGTCCGAGATGAATCGAATACGAACCTACGACCGCCTCAAGGGAGTTTTCGGTGGCCTGCTGCTGAGTGACGGCCTCCGGGCGAAGACCATGCGAGGCGGGGCCTGGCTAGGAGCGGGAAGCGTTGCCGAGCAGGTTGTACGGTTTGCCCGTAACATGCTGCTGGCGCGACTTCTGGCGCCAGGAGCCTTTGGGACAATGGCGATTGTCCTATCCTCTGCATCGCTGATCGACACCGTCACTGATGTTGGACAAAAAGGGGCAATCATTCAAAATCCGCGAGGGGGGGAGGACTCCTACCTGAGTGCTTCCTGGTGGCTGGGAATGGGGCGAGCGATCTTTTCGTACTTTCTCATCTTCTCGATGGCCCCCTGGATCTCCAGCTTCTATGGGCGCCCGGAACTGTCGGCACTGCTTCGGGTGACGCTGCTCGGTGTTCTACTCAACGGAGCGATGAGCCCCCGTTCCATACTCGCGCAGAAAGAGATGAAGTTGGCGCGCTGGGCGGTGATCTCAAACGGGGGCGGCATCTGTGGCGTGATCCTGACGGTGGTTCTCAGTTTCTTTATCCGTGATGTGTGGGCTCTGGCAATCGGAAATTGCGGCGAGCAAGCTTTTCGTTGCCTTCTGTCATACACCCTATGTCCGGGGCTGCCGTCACACCGTTGGGACGGGCGCGCCGCCCGGGAGATCCTGACGTTCTCGCGAGGAATATTCGGTCTGGGGTTTCTAAACCTGATCATCGCACGGACGGACATCTTTGTCTTGGCCAGGCTGTACCCTTCCGCGTCACTGGGGCTCTATGCCATGGCGGTATCCCTGGTCACGACACCCTCGGTGTTCTTTACAGGCGTGATGGGCCAGTCCCTGCTTCCAGCCCTATCCAGTATCCAGGAGGACGTCGAACGTCTCAACCGTATCGTGGTGGAGGTGACCTCGTGGATGATTCTTGTGGGGCTGCCGGCCGCCGTTTCCATATGTTTATGCGCGCCATACCTTCTGAGAGTCGCCTACGGCTCCCGATACGTTGCTGCCGGTGGACCGTTATCCGTCGCGTGCGGCGTCGTGCTCCTGACTGCCCTAAACGCCGTGCTAACTTGCGTGTTATTCGCTAAGGGCCGCCCGGGAGTGCATCGCCACTCAGTAGCCGCTACTGCCGTCACGATGATCGCTGCAGTCTACCCAGCCTGCAAGTTCCTCGGCCCTGTTGGAGGCCAGGTCGCGGCATTAATTGCGATGGTGATTGGATACCTGTTTCAACTTGTGCGGCTCCGTGCCGTCACCGGCTTGAATCTGTTTCGGTATGGTGCCGTAGTTGTGCTGCCAGCGCTCGGATCCGCCGGGATGCTGTTTGTCGTCCTCGGCAGTCGCCGCCTTGGCTTGACGACCAGTCCAACCGCCTGCATCGCCCTCTGCGTCGGGACCTGCGTAGTAGCCTGTGCCGTGTGCGCGGCGGCTCACCTGCGCGCCTCCAAAAGGAAAGATGGCCTGTACAGCCCCCGGACACCGGCGTCGGCGGTAGCCCTTTAGTGTGCCTGCGCCTCACATTGGCGTTGAATCCAGTCCCCACTCGTATTCGAAGGCCGACGAGTAGCTGCCGGTGTTCGAATAGTTGAAGATCACTTCTACGAGTCAAAACGTGCGTCGTCTGAACAATCACCAGTCGTTTGAGGATCCATTGGATGCTTTGCCAAAGGCACTTACCAAGATGTATAGCATCTGGCTGAGTCTAGTCTATCCATTTGCCTCAATAGGACGTAATGTGTCGTTTCACTTCACGAGTAAAGTGAATCGGCCACGGGCGTCCAGGATCAGCCTTGGTGATTCGGTAAGCCTGAAGGCGCACGCGTGGCTCAGTGTCGCCACTGAGGACCCCACCGGCGAGCCCGTAATTGTGCTTGAGGACAACTGCCACATAGGCTTCGGGAGTATTATATCGGCTAAGAATCGAATCCACTTGGAACGTGACGTAATCGTTGCGCAGTCGGTCATTCTGGTCGACCACAACCACGCGTACGAAGATATCACGGTACCAATTATCAATCAAGGTATTTCGGGGGGGGGTAGAATCCGAATTGGCCAAGGATCTTGGATCGGCCATGGGGCCGCCATCATATGCCCAAGAGGACAGCTGACAATAGGCCGTAATTCTGTTGTCGCTGCCAATTCTGTGGTAATGCGAAGCGTGCCTGATTACTCCGTGGTTATGGGAGATCCCGCGACGATAATTAGACAGTACGACCCGGCAACGCGAAAATGGCGCCTCGGTGGACGCGAAGGCAGAGCCGTGCGAAACGGGGAAAGGCTCCTGGAGCCCAGTACCATAGGTCCAGCTGATGCAGAGCTTGTGGATTCGTAGAGGCGTCGGCAAACCAACGCGGCTGCGGGTTGTACGAACTGAATTTTCATCACTTGAGGCGGCACTGATCTTTTTCCTTGTGTAAGGAAACGTTATTGGTCATCGGTGGCACACGCGGCCTCGGGCAGGCGATTTCGCTGCCGCTTTGCGCGGGCGGGTGCTCCGGTAACCCGTAGGGAACGGGCGTCGGATTTCTGGAGGGGGTATGAAGATCATAGGGATCAGCGGGCTGGAAACGTCCGTCGGGTTCAAGCAGGCGACGTGGCCTGGCTTGGAGGAGCGGGAATACCGGATTGCACAGGGGATGGACGCGGCCGCTGCTCTGGTGGTTGACGGTCAATTAATCGCAGCCGCGGAGCAGGAACGCTTCAGCGGCAAGAAGCATACGGGCGATTTTCCCATCGACGCGATTCAGTTCTGTCTGGCCGAGGCTGGCCTCGCGATTGCGGATATTGACGAAATAGCCCATGGATTTGACTATGCCCCCTATCGCGACCTCTATTTGAGGGACGAAGTCTCAGCTCGCTTGTACCACGAGGTCTTTGCAAGAGATGTGCTGCTGAGACAAGTGCGCCGGGATCTTCCTGGATTTCCTGAGGCGAGAGTCTTTTCGGTTGGTCACCACTTGGCCCATGCCGCCAGTGCCGCTTACACCTCGGGCTGGGACGAATGCCTGGTTGTTGTCAATGATGCGATGGGCGAAGTCGAGAGCCTTAGCGTTTACGATTTCCATGATGGCAAACTGGAGAAGATTTACGAGCTAAGTGCTAATGATTCGATCGGAATATTGTATTCGCTCGTAACGCTGCACCTGGGCTTCGACTTCAATTCGGATGAATACAAGATCATGGGGTTGGCGCCTTACGGTGATCCGGCCCGCTTCCGGGACTTTTTCAAGCAGGTTGTGGAACTTCGGTCCGACGGCTCGATTCGAATCCCGATTCTACGGCTCAACCGATCGCGCGAGGAGCGGGAAACCTATGCCGCTACGCGCGCTTATCTCGACGAACACCTGACCCGGCGACGATCGCCGCTCGATCCCATTACATCGACCCACCAGGACGTCGCGGCCGCTCTCCAGGAGTGCCTAGAGAGAGCGGTCCTTCACGTCTGCGGGCATTTCGCCAGAGAGACCGGATTGCGGCGGGTTGCTCTAGCCGGGGGTGTCGCCCTGAATTGCACCGCCAATGGCAGGCTGGTTCGGTCAGGCCTATTCGAAGAAGTTTACGTGCAACCGGTGGCTGGCGATGACGGCACTGCGCTCGGGGCGGCGCTGTACCGGGCGTCACTTGCGGGAGAACTTGCCAACCTGCGGCTGCCCGCACCGCTGTTCGGACCAGCCTACACCGCGAGCTTTATTGAAGATACTCTTAACCGATTCGACGGGCGAATACAAGTGAAGCGCTTCGAGTCGCTCGAAGCAACCTGCGCGTGCGCGGCCCGCCTGATAGCGGATGGGCGCGTTGTCGCCTGGTTCCGGGGCCGCATGGAATACGGCCCGCGCGCACTCGGGAATCGCAGCATTCTCGCCGATCCCGGACATCCGGAAATGCGCGACCGGATCAATGCGATGGTGAAGAAGCGGGAAGCGTTCCGTCCTTTCGCGCCCGCCTGTGCGGTAGAGGACGCAGACCGCTGGTTCCAGGTGGCTCCCGGCACTGAACTGCCTTACATGATCACCGTCGTTGACGTTCGTCCGGAATCGCGAGATTCGCTTCCAGCGATTACCCACGTGAATGGCTCCGCTCGCTTACAGACGGTGTCGGCAAGAGACAATCTGGATTTTCATGCCCTCCTTCGGGCCGTCGGGGAGATCACGGGCCGCCAGATGGTGCTAAACACCAGTTTCAACGTCAAAGGGCAGCCGATCGTGAATACGCCCGAACAGGCCATAGATACTTTTCTCGGCACCGGTATTGAGTTTTTGTTCCTCGAGGATTTCCTTGTTACCCGTTGAGTGTTGCGACTGGAATCGGACCGAAGTGGTCTATCCGCGCGACCGCACCATTGCTGAGCTGTTCGTGCAACAGGCTTCGCGGACGCCTGAGGCGATAGCCGTAGTCGCAGCGGACCACCGGTTGAGCTACCGCGAACTCGATGAACGTTCCAACCGGCTGGCGAGGCATCTTCAGAGCCTTGGGGTGAAGCCAGAAACACTGGTGGGCGTGGCAATGGAACGATCCGAGGAAATCGTAGTCAGTCTGCTCGGAATCCTGAAAGCCGGTGGGGCTTACGTTCCGTTGGATCCCAGCCATCCCAAAGCGCGGCTCTCTCTGGTGATTGAGGACTCCGGCCTGCCATGGATCCTCACAACGCTGCAAATGCGCGAGGGGCTTCCCGTTACCGAAGACCGTCTCGTGGTGCTCGAGACCGAGGCACCCTCAATTGCTCTGCACAGTGGCCAGGCGGTCGATTGCAACGCCACTGCCCAGAACCTGGCATACGTGATTTACACATCCGGTTCGACGGGAAAGCCAAAAGGCGTGATGGTCGAACACCGCAACGTAGTCAATTTCTTTACCGGGATGGACCGGGCCATCGGCCACGGAGCTGGGGTCTGGCTGGCGGTAACCAGTATCTCATTCGACATTTCAGTGCTAGAGCTTCTGTGGACCCTGACCCGCGGCTTCCAGGTCGTGATCCATGGCGATGAAGGTACTCATACGATTGCAGATGAGATTGCGAGGCACGGCGTTACGCATCTGCAAATGACGCCTTCATTGGCCCGTGTACTGACAATGGACCCGCGCTCGTTCACATCGCTCAGCGCGTTGAGGCAGTTGTTGTTGGGCGGAGAAGCGTTGCCCGCTTCCCTGGTGGCCAAGCTTCGCCGCGTCTGTCACGGCGAGATCTGTAATATGTACGGGCCGACCGAGACAACGATCTGGTCGACTACGTATCACGTGGAAGAACCGGGCAGCGCCATCCCGATCGGTCGGCCCATCGCCAACACCCGAGTCTATCTCCTCGACGAAGGATTGAACCCCGTTCCAGTGGGGGAGATCGGGGAGCTGTGCATTGGCGGAGATGGTGTGGTTCGGGGCTACTGGAATCGGCCCGAGCTGACGGTGGCGAAGTTCCTCAACGATCCCTTTCGGCCGGGAGGGCGTATCTATCGAACCGGTGATCTTGCGCGCTACTTACCGGATGGGAATATCGAGTACTTGGGCCGTTCTGATTTTCAGATCAAGATTCGAGGGTTTCGAGTTGAGCCCGGCGAGATCGAAGCGATCCTGGAGCAGCAGCCCGGAGTGAAGCAAGCGGCGGTGGTGGCGCGGGAAGATAAAGCAGAAGACAAACGCCTAGTTGCCTACCTGACGCCGACCGGCGATCAGAGGGTGGCTCCGGAGACTTTGCGTTTCGCGCTCGCGTCGAAGCTTCCGGAGTACATGATTCCTTCCAGCTTCGTTTTCCTGAATGCCCTGCCTCTCACAGAAAACCTGAAACTCGACCGCAACTCGCTGCTCCGACTGCCGCCGCCCAATCAGGCAACCAGCGCGGTCCTGGATCCACTGAGGAACGACCTCGAACGCATCATCGCCGGCGCGTGGCAAGAAGCCCTAGGACTCAATAGCGTCGGCCTCGATGATAACTTCTTTGATCTCGGTGCTCACTCGCTGACAGTCGCCGAAGTTCAGGGGAGATTGCAGGAAGCTCTGGAACGCGAGATTCCGCTCGTAGATCTGTTCCAGTTTTCCACAGTGCGCGCGCTTGCCGTCCACCTTGGCGGAGCTTCGGCGCAGCGCTCGGCTTCGGACCGCGCCCAGCGGCGTTTGGCGGCCCGCAGGCTTTGAGAGAAACACGATGAAAGGCTCGAGGATCGCCATTGTCGGTATGGCCGGGCGCTTTCCAGGCGCCCGCAACTTGTCGGAGTTCTGGCGGAATCTGCGGGATGGCGTCGAGTCAGTGCGCCGCCTTTCGGATGCGGACCTTTTGGCAGCGGGCGTAACGCCTGAAGAACTGGCAGACCCGGACTATGTAAAGGCGGCGGCCGTGTTGGAGGACATCGCACTGTTCGACGCCTCCTTCTTCGGCTTTAGTCCCAGAGACGCCTCCATCATGGATCCACAACACCGGCATTTCCTGGAGTGCGCCTGGGAAGCGCTCGAAGATGCAGGTCACCCTCCACAGGGATTTGAAGGATCGATCGGTGTCTATGCAGGATCGGGGCTGAACTCCTATCTGATGTATAACCTGCTTGCCAACCGTCGTCTGCGGGAGACCGCGGGACTGTTCCAACTTAAGCAGACTGGCAACGACAAGGATGTCCTGTCCACTCGAGTTTCCTATCAGCTCAACTTGCGTGGACCGAGTGTTAACGTGCAGACGGCGTGCTCCACTTCTCTGGTGGCGGTGCATGTGGCGTGCCAGAGTCTCCTCAATCAGGAATGTGACATGGCTTTGGCCGGCGGGGTTACCATCGAAATCCCGCATGGGCGCGGATACCAGTTCCGCGAAGGCGAGATTCTCTCTCGCGACGGTCATTGCAGGGCGTTTGACGCCGCTTCAACCGGGACGGTATTCGGAAGCGGACTGGGTATTGTTGTGCTGCGGCGTTTGGAAGACGCACTCGCCGACCGGGACAATATCCGCGCTGTGATTCTCGGCTCCGCGATCAACAACGATGGCGCCCGTAAGGTGGGCTACCTGGCGCCGAGCGTGGAAGGACAGGCCGAGGTAATCGCCGAGGCCCTGGACATGGCAGGGGTCACTGCCGATGATGTTTCATATGTTGAGGTACACGGAACCGGGACGACCGTCGGTGACCCGATCGAAATCAGGGCCCTCACTCGAGCCTTTCGCAAATCCAGTGCTCGTAGCGGGTATTGTGGGATCGGATCACTGAAGACCAACGTGGGCCATCTCGACGCAGCAGCCGGCGTCGCCGGCCTCATTAAGACCGTGCTCTCCCTGGAGCACGGGCAACGGCCCGCCAGCCTGCATTTTCAAAATCCGAATCCTTTGATCGAGTTCAAAGATAGCCCGTTTTTCGTTAATAGCCGGCTCGTGGACTGGGCAGCCGGCGGTTCCCCCAGGCGGGCGGGCGTCACGGCGCTCGGCATCGGCGGCACGAACGCGCATGTCGTGGTGGAAGAAGCGCCGCGAGTGCAGCGACCGGGCCAGACCGGGCCCTATCAACTGTTGACACTATCAGCGAAGACCGAGCCGGCTGTCCAACACGCCTGCGCCGATCTCGCGGCCTACCTCCGGGAACATCCCGAACTGGATCTGGGCGACGTCGCCTTCACGTGTCAATTAGGGCGGCAAACCTTCGCGCATCGGCGGGCGGTGGTCGCGCAGGATGTGGGCGAGGCGGCGCGCGCGCTTACGGGCGGGGACCTGAAACCAACCAGTCCCTGCCCGCCGAAAGCACCAGGCGTCGCGTTCATGTTTTCGGGACAGGGCTCCCAGTACGTCAACATGGGTCGCGAGATTTATGAGACGGAGGCGGCTTTTCGCGAGACGCTCGACTTTTGCGCCGAGCGGCTCGAGCCGCATCTCGGTCTCGATCTGCGCAAACTGCTCTATTCGGCCGAAGACAAGATCGAGAACTCGACCGAGAAGCTGAATGAGACCTGGCTCACACAACCGGCCCTCTTTGCCCTTGAGTATTCACTCGCCCGCTGGTGGATGTCGCTTGGCGTCGAGCCACAGACCATGGTGGGCCACAGCATCGGTGAATACGTTGCCGCCTGTCTCGCTCAAGTTCTTACTCTCGAGGACGCACTCGAGATCACGGCCTTTCGTGGACGTCTGATTTACGGCCTCCCCACCGGTTCCATGCTGGCTGTTCCGCTGGCCCCCGGAGAAGTCGACATCGACGGAAGCCTTTCGATAGCGGCTGTCAACAACCCCCGGCAATGCGTGGTTTCCGGACCAACTTCGGCGATCGAGAAACTCGAAGACAGCTTGGCGAAGCAGTCCGTGTCTTACAGACGTCTGCACACCTCGCATGCGTTCCACTCGGCGATGATGGATCCGATTCTCGACTGCTTCGTCCAGCGGATCTCGAAGATCGTCTTACGGCCTCCGCAAATCCCCTTTCTTTCCAACGTCACCGGGACATGGATCAAGGCGGGGGAAGCCACGGCCCCAGGATATTGGGCGCGCCATCTCCGCGAGACGGTGCGCTTCTCAGAGTGTCTGAGAGAACTGTTCGGCGAAGGGGACCGGATTCTGCTCGAAGTTGGACCGGGGCACGCGCTGGCCTCTTTGGCACGGCAACACTCTCCGAACGCCGTAAAAGTGTTCCAGTCTTTAAGGCATCCGCACGAAAAGGTTTCCGACGTCCGCTTTGCGTTGCGCACACTGGGAGAGATCTGGGTTTCTGGCGGACATGTGGAATGGACGGGGCTGCATGCTCTCGATTCCGTCCGGCGAGTTTCTTTGCCGACGTATCCTTTCGAACACCGGCAATTCTGGGTTGACGCGGATACACACTCTCCGGCAGCCACGCCTTCGCCAGCGCCCCCGCAGGCCTCCGAAGACCGAACGGACAACTGGTTTTATCGCCGTGTCTGGGGACGGGCTCAGTTGAGGGATGTTTCTTTGGACAAGGCTGGCTGCTGGATCCTCTTCTCGGATTCGGTCGGCTTGGGAGATCAAGTCGCATCGGAATTGAGGGCGAAGAGCCAGAAGGTCGTTCTGGTGGCGGCAGGTCCCGGCTACCGGCGCTTGGGCGGTGGAGAATACACGATCCGTCCCAGCGTCCGAAGCGACTATGATACCCTGATCGCCGATATTCTCAATAGCGGTTATTCCCCCAAGAGAATCATCCACCTGTGGTCCGTTCAATCGGCGGACTCGAATACGCCCCTTGAGGAGACGCTCGATCGTGCTTTCTACAGCCCACTCTTCCTGACCCAGGCGTTAGCCGATCAGGACATGAACGGTCTGGATATCGGCGTAGTCTCGAACGTCATGCAGTCGGTTTCGGGCGAGCCAGTCCAGGATCCGGCTCGAGCCGTACTGCTGGGTCCAGTGCGAGTGATTCCGAAGGAACTTCCGGGCATCACCTGTCGCGCAATCGATGTAGAACTTGATGACAACCGGGCCCGTGAGTGCGCAGCCCAGATCGTGGCCGAAATGGCAGCGGCTCCCAATGACGCTGTGGTTGCATATCGGCAGGGAGAGCGGTTTACCGAAGCAGTGGAGCGTTTCAATCTGGCCGCTCCCCAACACCGTGGCTTCGAGGGGAATGGCGGGCAAGGCCGAAGCGCCCCCTTGCCACAGCACCTGCGCGCTGTCACCGAGCAAGCGCCCAAAGGGCGTTTACTGACGAGGGGGGTGTACCTCGTGACCGGCGGACTGGGCGGCATTGGACTAGTCATCGCCGAACATCTCGCGCGCGAATTCAAAGCTCGACTTGTTCTGGTGGGCCGCTCGGCGTTGCCACCTGAGGCCGAGTGGGAAGCCTGTTTGAAAGGGGGCGGCGAGTCGGAAGCCACCAGGCAGAAGATCCTCAAGCTGCTTGAGCTCCGGTCTTTAGGTACCGAACTGCTCGTCGCTCAGGCAGACGTTACAAATCTTGACCAGATGCGGGAAGTTGTCAATCTGGCGCAACGGCGGTATGGGGAGATTAACGGCGTCTTCCATGCGGCGGGCGCCATTGAAGACTGCCCTTTAATGCTCAAGACCAAGGAGAGCGCCGCTCGGGTCCTGGATGCAAAAGTGCGCGGAACCCTGGTTTTGGAAAAGGTTCTGCGAGACTCGCCGATCGGCTGCTTTGTCTTGTTTTCGTCAATCAGTTCTATCCTTCCACCCCCTGGCCAGGTGGACTACGCGGCGGCCAACGCCTTTCTGGACGCCTTCGCGCTGAGCCGCAAAGGGGCGGTCACTGCAATCAACTGGGGTGTCTGGCGGGACGTGGGCATGGGTCTCGCTCGTCTCCATCCATTGTTGGAGCAACGTTTAGTCGAGACCCGGGAAGAGAGGGTGTACTCTAGCCAGTTCTCGCAGCAACGTCACTGGCTGCTCGCCGAGCACAGGCTGAAAAGCGGCCAGGCACTGATCCCGGGAAGCGGCTACCTGGAAATGGCGGCCGCCGCGCTAGAGCGCGGCTCGTTCCACTACGGCGTCGAATTCGAAGATGTGTTCTTTCTCGCTCCGCTGACATTCGACAGCTCCGACTCCAAAGAAGTGCGCGTCCATCTCAAGCGCGAAGGGAACGCATTTCGCTTTTCAATTCTGGCGCGGGATGGCGAGTGGATTGAACATTCGACCGGCAGCATCGCGCGGTCGACTGCGAAGCGACCGCTGCCGCTGGATCGCGTGGCCATCGCGGCACGATGCCGCGAGCGCGAAATCGTTTTTGACGACCAGCACCGAACAAAGCAGGAGCGATACTTCGATTTCGGCCCTCGCTGGCGGAGCCTAAGAAGATTACTGCTTGGGAAACGGGAGTGCCTGGCCGAACTGGAGTTGCCAGAGAGCTTTTGCCTAGAGTGTCCGTCGTGGTACCTGCACCCGGCGCTGCTCGATATGGCGACCGGATGCGCGCTCTATTTGATTGACGGTTACGAGAATTCCAAGGATCTGTATCTTCCTGTTTCTTACCAAAAGCTACGAAGTTACCGCCAGATTCCAGCGAAAGTGTACAGTCACATTCGGTCCCGAAGCGAGAATACGGTTGGTGGAGAAGTAGCCGTTTTCGACATTACGCTGTTTGACGAGCAGGGTCAAGTGTTGGCAGAGGCCGAAGGATTTGCCATGCGCCGCATCGCCGATCCGTCTACCGCGTCAGCCGGAAATGCGTTGGCGCGGATTGCCGTCCCAGGCCCTCAGTCGCGCACAATAGAGGCCGGCGTACGCCTTGGCATTCCGCCCCTCGATGGCGCGCGAGCTTTGGTTCGTATTCTCCTTGCAGAAGCGCCTCCCCTGGTGGTCGTCTTTCCCCAGGATCTAGAAGCTCTGAGGCCGACGACGCCCGACGTTTCGCAGGGGGCAACTAGCTCCTCTCCGCCTGCAGACGAACTGGAGGCCACGATGGCAGCGTGGTGGCGAGAGTTACTGGGCGCGGAGCACGTCGGTCTCGAGGACGACTTCTTTGACCTGGGGGGGCATTCGTTAATCGCTGTGCGCCTCTTCAGCAAGATCAAGAAAGCGTATCATCTGGACCTCGCCCTTACTACCCTCTTTGAAGCCCGGACTATACGCCAACTCGTCGCTTTGATCCGCGCGTCGAACTCGCCTGTCCGCACGGAAGCCAAAGCCTGGTCGGCACTGATACCCATCCAGCCAAACGGTTCCAGAACTCCTCTCTTTCTTGTTCACGGTCTCGGGTCGAGCGTTCTTTTCTATAAAGAGCTGACCGAATACTTGGGACCTGACCAACCGGTATACGCCCTGCAATCTCCTTTCGCGTCCCAAGGCCAGACTCCGCCGGAAAGCATCGAAGAAATGGCGTCCTCTTATCTCAAGGAAGTGCAAGGCTTCCTGCCAGAAGGTCCCTATCTATTGGGCGGGGCCTCCATGGGGGGACTGATCGCTCTTGAAATGTCGCAGCAGCTTTATGCACAGGGCCGGAAGCCCGATCTTCTCCTGTTGTTCGATACTTACGTTCCAGGGTGCGACCAGCGCGTAGCCTTAGAAGACCAAGTATCGCAACATTGGCAGAATCTCCGGAGACACGGTGGCACGTATCTACTTGGCATAGCGAAAAGAAAGAGTGGAAATTTCCTTTACTATTGCAGAACCCTGATCTTCCGGTGCTATCGGTCGGCAGGGCGGCCTCTGTCAACCGAGCTTCGTGATGTTCAGGTGCAGGAGGACCACAGACGAGTTTTGCAGCGTTACAAAGTGCAGCCTTACCCGGGAAAGGTCACCCTGATGCGAGCTCTCGATTTTAAGCCCAGCGTCAGCACGCGCCGGGATCCGACTCTCGGCTGGGAGAAGCTTGCGGGCGGGGGACTTGAGATTCATGATGTTCCGGGCAGCCACACCTCCCTGTACAAAGAGCCCAACGTGGGGACTTTGGCTGAGACGCTCAATGCCATATTGCCGGTGTGACCGTGCCTTGTGCGTCATGCCATTCTGTCGGGCGGTACGTTTTACCATCTGAGCCCCTGGGATTTATCGCCTTCGCGCAGTAAGAGGCGTCCTGATTGAAGGAATCGCCCACGCCGAAGCGAGGCTGAGCTTTGCCCGCAAGGTTATGTGAGGATAGATAGCATGACGGCTACAGATTACAGCCCGTTGGTCTCGGTTGTTATACCTACTTACAATCGAGCTCGATCGACGATCGCAGCCATTGAAAGCGTTCTGGCGCAGACGTATCCTCGGTTCGAAATCATAGTTGTGGATGACGGGTCCACCGACGGTTCGGCGGAGGCGATTCAGCGGTTTATCAATCAGAAAACAAATGGGACTCATCAAATACTCTTCCTTAATCAGCCCAATCAGGGTGCAAGCGTTGCCCGCAATTCGGGACTCGCAAAAGCGCAGGGAGAATACATTGCATTCCTGGATTCGGACGACGTTTGGGTTCCTGAAAAACTGGAATGGCAGGTGCTAGCATTCAAGCAACTGGGAAACGAGTGCGGTGCGTGCGTCACCGACGCACGTATGGTGAACAGGGCGGGTCTGGACTGTAGCACCTTTCGAGAATGCCGACGACAGTATGAGCAAGCCATAGGAATCGATCGCCGAGCCACAATGGCGCTTGCAGAATCGTTTTGTGGCTTTTGGATCTCCACTTTGTTGGTTCGAACTGACACGATTAGACAAATCGGCGGACTTAGCCCCGATATTTCTTTTGTGGAGGACCGCGATCTCCACTTTCGCCTGTCGCTCGTCACATCCATTGCCTATGTAAACAAAGAACTGGTCGTGACCGACAGGAACCCCTCTCCTCCAGGTTCGACGTGCCGGCCGTGGGACAATGCCGAGGTGCAGTTTCGGCAGCAGCAACGCATGTTGGAGAAATGGCTGAGGATGGATGCGGCATTACCGCGGGATGCACGGGTGACGGTTGAGCGAAGTCTAGGCGCCCTGCACTCGCATTGGGCCAACTGGTATTTAGAGAAGTCCCTATTCCCCGAGGCGCGTCAGGCTGTCTCTAGGGCTGTGAAGTATAAGATTACGCCCAGAAGGACCGTGAAGTTTGTGCTGACATGGCTCGCGCCGGCCTTAGCCAGGAGAATAACTCCCAAAACAAGGCCTATTGGGACTAATGGCCACTCATCCTGAACTGTTTATCACAAGCCTACAACGGTTACAGCTACGTCAAGGCTGCCGTGAAGGGTGCCGTCATCCGATATATGTGCCGAGGCTGGCCAGAAAGATCGTACTGCTTGCACGAAGGGAATCCGAGCTGGTGTCCGCCGTAATGTGGTGCCAGGCCGCGTTTCCACAGGTGGAGGACAAGACCCAGTTTTTGTCCTCTTGACGCCCCGTGCTTATCTGCATAAGCCGTTCATTACAATTTCTCTGATCATTCTCCAATGGGCATGGCCGCCGAACTGCAATAGAGTGTAACGGATCCAGGAACTGCGTAATCAGCTTGCTGACATGGGTTCGCCACCAGTTTCAGGTTACGTAATGCGGGAGTTCAGGCCGCCAATACCTGTATCGGTTCCAAATGCCAGGCCAGGGCAGGTCTGGACATTGCTCCACTCAAGACCGTTTGTGCCTCCATTGCTCCAAATGCATTAGCGCTGCTGATAATCCTTGGACTTGCTTTTGTTACCCAGTCGGGCAAGGTGAAGTACGACGACTCAACTGCGCTGTTAGCTGGGAGGTGGGGAACCGGGCCAGTTAGTTGAAACCACCGTCCAGAGCATGAACCAGGAAGAAGTCGAGTTGCGACTGCGAAGTTCCCTGGCGGTCCACCAAGCCACGGAGGATGAGATTAACTTTCGCTGCTCTAAAAGCAGAAGCATCTACGCAGAAGTCGTCAGATGGAACACGATGGGGAGCTTCACTTATCTCTTCAAATTCTGTGCTGCCGTTTGTCGACTCGGCTTCTCGCTTTCAAAGATGTTTTGAAACACGATCTGGCCATTCCCCTGGCGCAGTAGGATGAGTCGGTCCCCAACGACACGTCTGGTCGCAAGGCGGGGCGGTGCGATCTCGAAGAATCGAAACCAATCCGTCTGAGTGTCAATCGGCGGGGCGTAGGGCGTCCGCTCGCTATGCTTCAATCTTCCAGATCGGCGAGGCACCTGTGCGATTATCGGAAAATGCGCCCAACACCCAGGTCTTCGGTTTTCAGAGTGGAGAGGGAGTCCAGGGGACGTCGACGAATAAACTCTGAGAAATGAAAGGATAGTCACGAAATGCGTTTCATGGAGACCGGCATCGTAGGTGCCAGGGTGATCGATCCAAATCCGCGCCAAGATGATCGCGGACGGTTCCTGCGAGCGTGGTGTGCCCGAGAGTTTGCGGAGCACGGTCTCGACTTCTTGCCCGTCCAGGCGAATATGGGGTTTAGCGCAAGGGAGGGGACTGTTAGGGGCCTGCACTTCCAGGAGGCGCCCGCAGTTGAGGCCAAGCTGGTGCGCTGCACCAGAGGAGCCATCTTCGACCTGGTTCTTGACCTCAGGCCGGAGTCGCAATCATACGGCAAATGGTACGGCGTAGAGCTCAGTGCGGAGAACGCTCGAATGCTGTACGTGCCCGAGAACTGTGCGCACGGATACCAGACCCTCGTGGAAAGCACAGAGATGTACTACATGACCTCGGGGTTCTACACCCCAAGCGCAGTGCGTGGTGTGCGATTCGATGATCCCGCGTTCAGCATTCAGTGGCCTTTGGCCCCAATGGTGGTCTCCGAACAAGATCGCAACTGGCCGCTTGTCGAGCGGCATGAGAGGTGCCCCACATGATTGTAGATACCGCCCTTCGAGAGCGAGAGGCCACGGGTCATCCGATCCGCGTCGGAATGGTTGGAGCCGGTGCGACGGGCCGGGCAATCGCCCTGCAGCTTGGCACACCAGCACCGGGGATTCGCCTAGTGGCGATCGCCAATCGGACACTGGAGCATGGTGAACGGGCGTTCCGGGAGGCGGGCATCAGTGCGTGGGGTCGGGCGGGGTCTGCTCGGGAGGCCGAAGCGGCAATCGCCCGTGGGATCGCGGTGCTGACTGACGACCCTTCGGTGCTGACCGCTTGCGATGCCATCGATGTTCTCGCGGAAGTGACGGGTACGGTAGAGGCGGCAGCCGGTGTGGTGTTGGATGCGTTCGCGCATGGCAAGCATGTGGTTCTGGTAAATGCCGAACTCGATTCGCTCGTCGGCCCGATTTTGAAGGTGAAGGCGGACCGGGCCGGGGTGGTGGTCACCCACACCGACGGGGATGAACCGGGGGTGGCGATGACCCTCCTCCGCTATCTGCGATCTTTGGGACTGCGACCTGTGGCGGCAGGCAACCTGAAGGGCATGGTGGACTACTATCGGACCCCTGAGACGCAGCGGGCATTTGCCGAAAAGAATGACCAGGACGCCCGGAAAGTCACATCGTTCGCGGACGCCACGAAGCTATCCATGGAGACGACGGTCCTCGCCAATGCGACGGGATTCCAGGCAGGGTGCCGCGGTATGTACGGGCCGGCCTGCAAGCATGTCCGGGAGATGGCGGACCTGCTGCCCGCCGAGCAGATGGTCGCCACTGGCTTGGTGGACTATGCCCTCGGCGCGGCGCCGCATACCGGCGCCTTTGTCATCGTGTACGAGGAATCGCCGCTCAAGAAGGCTCAACTAGCGTACTACAAGCTGGGCGACGGCCCGTTCTACGTCTTCTACACGCCGTTTCATCTGCCGCATATCCAGATCGCCTCGACCATTGGAAGGGCGGTCATCCATCGTGATGCAACCGTCGCACCCCTTGCAGGACCGGTCTGCGAAGTGGTGACGGTTGCCAAGCGTGATCTGAAAGCCGGCGAGCGCCTGGATGGTATCGGTGGGTTTTGCACGTATGGTCTCATCGACAACGCCGTTGCTGCGCGAGCAATGGCAGCCCTGCCTATCGGCCTGTCTGAAGGCTGCGTGATGCGCCGGGATGTTTCGAAGGACGAGGTGCTCTCGTTGGATGATGTGGACACACGCCCTGATGGGGTGGTCGAGGCGCTCTGGCGGGAACAGAACGGTCGATGGCCGCAGGCGTCGCACGGGTCACAGACAATGCCGATGCAGCCCGCGCTTGCGGGAGGGACACGTTGAAGGTTGTGGGGCACAGCGCGGGATTTGGCATGCGGCGGACCTGGACCGGTCATGCTTAATCGTTCGTTTTGGCAGGGACGGAATGTATTTGTCACCGGGCATACCGGCTTCAAGGGAAGCTGGCTGTCGTTGTGGTTGGACTCGCTCGGCGCTAATGTAACGGGATACGCGCTCGAGCCGCCAACACAGCCGAGCCTGTTCGAACAGGCTCGCGTTGCAAACAGCGTTCGATCTATTTTGGCCGACGTTCGTGATTTTCGTCGGCTAAAAGCCGCCCTAGCCGAGTGCCGTCCTGAGGTGGTTATTCACATGGCTGCGCAATCCGTCGTGCGTCGCGGCTACGAGGATCCCATCGAAACCTACTCCTCGAACGTCATGGGGACCGTTCATCTTCTGGAGGCGTTGCGGCAGCTAAAGCAGCCGTGCGTGGTGGTCAACGTCACGAGCGACAAGTGCTACGCGAACCGCGAGTGGGTCTGGGGATATCGCGAGAACGAGCCCATGGGCGGTCGGGATCCATATTCCAACTCGAAGGGTTGCGCTGAACTCGTGACCACCGCCTACCAGGAGTCGTTCTTTCCCCCCGCGTCCTTCGAGCAACACGGTGTCGCGGTCGCGAGCGCTCGTGCCGGGAATGCGATTGGAGGTGGCGATTGGACCAGCGACCAGCTCATTCCCGACCTCATGAGGGCTTTCCTCGCAGCGCAGCCCTGCCTGATTCGCAATCCTTCCGCTATCCGACCATGGCAGTTTGTAATGGAACCGCTGCGTGGATACCTCATGCTGGCTGAGCGACTCACGGAGGACGCGTCCCGTTTTGCCACGGGCTGGAACTTCGGCCCTGCCGACGCGGACGCCCAGCCCGTGTCCTGGATTGCAGACGAGGCGGTGCGCCTGTGGGGGAATGGCGCCTCCTGGAGCCGCGATGGCGGAGCGCACCCCCGGGAGGCCCACTTCCTCAAGTTGGACGCTTCCCAAGCGAGGGCCTGCCTGGATTGGCATCCAGCGCTTCCCCTGAATCTGGCCCTCAAGTGGATCGTCGAGTGGTACCGTGCTTTCCAGGCCGGGGCCGATCTTCAATGCCTTACTCGGACACAAATCGAGTCGTATGAAGCCGTCTCGCACAACTGATGCCGACCGGCCAGGTCACGCGTGCTCCGCGCGGATCGTGACAAGAACGTAGACCAGAAATCAGGAGAAACTCTCTTTAATGCCAAACATCGTCGTCCTTGGAACCGGAATGGCCGGGTTCGGTGCCGCGTATCGGCTCTGCGGCGAGGGCATCGCACCCGTGATGTACGACAAGAACACCTACTATGGCGGCCACACGACGTCGTTCCGCAACGACACCGGCTTCCTCTTCGATGTCGGTCCGCACATCTCCTTTACCAAGGACACCCGTATTCAAGACCTCTTTGCCGACAGTGTTGATCAGCAGTTCGAGACCGTGCAGATCAATTTGAACAACTACTGGCGCGGACACTGGCCCCTCCATCCCGTGCAACTCCACCTCCACGGCCTGCCGGATGCCGTCGTCGTCAAGGTCATTACAGACTTCGTGGAAGAGCGCCAGGCGCCCGACCGGCCGGTGAATAACTACGCCGACTGGTTGTTGTCGAGCTTCGGTCGGACGTTCGCCGAGTCCTTTCCCATGCAGTACACGCGAAAGTACCACCTGACCACTGCCGACAACATGAGCACGGATTGGCTCGGCCCGCGGATCTACCGCCCCAGCCTCGAGGAGGTGTTGCGTGGCGCGCTCTCGCCATCGTCCCCACACGTTCATTACATCACGCATTTCCGCTATCCCAGCTATGGCGGATTCCTATCCTATCTGAAGAAGTTCGTCCCGCTCGGAAACCTGAAACTCGATCATGAGCTGGTATCACTGGATCCTCGCACACGACACCTCACCTTCTTGAACGGTCAAGTGACGCGCTACGACGCGCTGGTTTCCTCAGTACCGCTGCCGGATCTCATTCGCATCATACACGGCGCGCCGCGTGATGTCGTCGAGGCCTCCCAGCGTCTGGCTTGCTCAACGTGCGTCCTGGTAAACGTCGGCGTCAACCGCGAGGACCTTTCCCGCGCCCATATGACCTACTTCTACGACGAGGACATTTGCTTTACGCGCCTCGGCTTTCCGCACATGCTCTCTGCCAGCAACGCTCCCCCAGGCACAGGCAGTATTCAGGCGGAAGTCTACTTCTCCGAAAAGTACAAGCCTTTCACCGGCTCACCAGATGACTGGATTGAGCCAGTCATCCAGGATCTTCGCCGTTGTGGCCTCCTCCGCGACGAGGACCACATTTTGTGTCGTAGGGCGATGTTGCTGCGGTACGCCAACGTCATCTTCGATCTGGATCGCGCGGCTGCACTTCAGACTGTCCACGGATACCTCGATGATCTCGGTATCGCCTATTGTGGACGTTATGGAGACTGGGGGTACATGTGGACGGACGAAAGTTTCAAAAGCGGAGAGAGAGCTGCGGAACGTGCTTTGTCCCTAGCAGCATGTCGCCAGGGCGCAACTGTCTAAGTGAGTGCGTGACTGTGACGGGATAGTCTTCAGACGAAAACAGTAGAGGATGGTGCGATATGAAGGTGGTACTCTTTTGTGGCGGCTTGGGAATGAGAATAAGGGAGGCCGGCGAGAACACCCCGAAGCCAATGGTCAACGTCGGTGACCGGCCAATTCTCTGGCACATGATGAAGTATTACGCTCATTTCGGTCACAAGGATTTCATTCTCTGCCTGGGATACGGCGCTGAAGTCATCAAGAATTACTTCGTGAACTATGCCGAATTTCTGTCGAATGACTTCGTGCTGTCGAACGGCGGCAAGGACTTACGGGTCTTTCACTCTGATATGCACGATTGGACGATCACATTTGTTGACACCGGCGCTAAGTCGAATATCGGCCAAAGACTTAAGGCCGTGGAGCGCTACCTCGGGGACGAAGAGCATTTTCTGGCCAATTACAGCGACAATCTTACTGACTTCCAGCTTCCTGATCTCATCGGGCGTTTTCATCAACAAAACAAGGTGGCGGCTTTTCTTTGCGTCCGACCGACTTTGAGCTGCCATTTTGTGTCGATGGGCAATGACGGCCTCGTTCAGGAGATTAAGAGTATAGGCGAGTCTGAAATGCGTATCAACGGCGGATATTTCGTTTTCAAGCGCTCGATCTTTGACTACATCAATGACGGCGAGGAACTCGTCCACGAACCATTTCGCAGGCTTATCGAAACCCAAAACCTGCTGGCATATGCTTATGACGGTTTCTGGAAGAGCATGGATACGTTCAAGGAGAAACAAGAACTGGACAACCTGGCCAGTACCGGTATCGCTCCTTGGGAGTTGTGGAAGTCCCGCGCGAACGGACGTATCGGGAAAGGCCGCAGTGCGGCTGCGTAAACGGTCGGAATTGATCCCTTTTTCGCTTCTGTTTTACCGTTTTCTCTTGGATAGTGGACCGTTTAAACCGGGATGTCTCTAACGTTACTGAACTCCGCGGGTCGTTCTGGCGGATTGAGACTCTTGAATTCGCAGAGACGGCGTATGGTTCGAAAAATCGGTCTTCTGAATCACATCGGTTTCGGAAATCTTGGGGATGACGCGACCGAAGCCGCCGTCATGCAAAACATCAAACGCCGGTGGCCCGACGCTGAAATATCGCTATTTTCCATGAACCCGCCTGATACGCGATCGAGGCATGGGGTGGCCGCGTACCCAATTCGATCGGAGTTTTGGAAGCGTTGGGAGCGACACGGCGATAACAGCCTGACGGTCGGGACGACGATAAAGAACGCGCTCCGGAAGCATTCGCTTCTCTTCCGGCTTCTTCGCGCGGTTAAGACCGCGACGATCAGAGTACCTGGTCGATTTTTCGTTGAAGTACGCTTCCTGGGTAGGTCGTTCCTCGTACTGCGGTCGCTTGATTTATTGATCGTCAGCGGCGGTGGCCAACTGCTTGATTCGTGGGGAGGGCCCTGGAAATTTCCCTATACAGTTTTCATCTGGACTCTGCTTGCCAAGCTGTCGCGGATCAAGTGCTATTTCCTCAACGTGGGCGCTGGCCCGCTAGACGATCCCTTGGCCAGATGGTTCGTAAGGAACACTCTCCGTCTCGCGGATTACGTTTCTTTTCGGGACGGGAACTCAAGAGATCTTGTTCAAAAGGTCGGATTCAAGGGCAAAAGCCAGGTCTCCGCCGACTGCGTGTGCATTCTTGACCCTCCCACATCCCCTAAGCCCACCGTCGAGGGACAAAAAAGCCGACTGGTTGGGCTTTCCCCCATGGCACATTGCGATCCTCGGGTTTATTGGCAAAAGGACCAGGCTGCTTATGAGCGCTTGATCAACACTGTTGCATCGTTCGGCGGATGGCTTCACGAACAGCATTACCGATTGGCTCTCTTCAGTACCGATATTTGGTTTGATTTGCAGACTATCGAGGAAGTCAAGTCTCGTTTGGAGGCTGCTAATGGCGGCCCGAACCCGCATATGGTGAAACAGGAGCAAATTGCCGGCATCGACGAGCTGTTATCAAGGATGCAGTCCATGGATTATATTGTCACATGCCGGTTTCACGGGGTCGTATTTGCCCATCTCCTGAACAAGCCGGTCCTGGCGCTTTCTCATCACACGAAGGTTGCCACGCTGATGAATGACCTGGGACTGACGAGATATTGTGTGGACATCAGGAAGTGCGATGGGAACATGCTCCAAGAGACCTTTTTATCCTTGGTTGCAGACCAAGACAAAATCAAGAGCCGTATGGCCGAAAAGCTTGCCTCCTACAGGCAGGGCTTATCAATTCAATTTGATCAGCTATTTCCTTCTCGGAGTCCCAACGCCATCAATTCGGAGTTGCGCAAGTGAGTGTTCTCAAAGAGCCACATGTTAGTGTTGTCGCGCCAGTTTACAACGGCGAGTCGTATCTATTAGAATCCAATAACGAACATGGTAATTATTCCAAGGAGGGGTTTTCGCTCGTCACCTTGGAACTGTGGCACGGGAGCTTCCTCCACGGCGATCATGAATTGATGGATCGAGGGGCGAAGTCGTGAAAGTTTTCGAACCATCGGCATATCATCGAGTCCCGCGAGCGGCCATAAATCGAGCTGCGCGAGTGCTGCCATACATGCCTGGCCGCTTCAGCCTCGCCCGAATGCTGGGCCCCAGCTACTCATTACGATGCGTGCTCTTTCACGATATCTCTGGCACGGAGTCACCTTTCACGAAAGGGCTTGGCGTTACGATCAGACCGGATGATTTCGAGGCCGCGCTGATATTCCTTACCAAGCACTACACACCCGTGAGCCTGGAAGACGTTCTCAAGCAGTCTGGCGGCCACGCGCTACCGCCTCGACCCGTACTCGTAACGTTTGACGATGCGTATGCATCTGTATTCGAAATCGCACTGCCGCTGTGCACCAAGCTTGGGGTTCCCTCAGTTCTCTTTGTAAACGCTTTGACGGTGGATAACCGCTGCTTTGCGCTTGATAACCTCGTCGGCTATGCGGCCAACACCGCCGGAATGGACACAATCAACAATGCGATACGCTCCGTTAACGACGCCAGCAACACGAAGGCTAACAGTCTGGTCTTGAACTCACTTCCCGAGGTGTTCACGCGTTACCTTCCGGCTATTTCCTTGCCCACGAGACAAGCATTTTGGGAAACGCTCCTTAAGGTGACTGGCATCAATGAAATCGACGCTGCTGCGGAGGCACGACTATACCTGACAAGTGAGCAACTTCGCCGCCTAGCAAGTCGAGGATTCGAGATAGGAAACCACACCTACACCCATGTGAATTGTAGGTGGCTGAGCCCAGAAGACTTAGACACAGAGATAGACCGAAATAAGAGTGTCCTAGAGGAAATGTCGGGAACGCCTGTGCGATCATTCAGCGTGCCCTATGGTTCGGCCACCGATCTAACGCTCGGCCTGCTTGACCACCTTAGGAATTCCGGCCACCAAGCAGCGTTTCTCGTAGAGGGCCTCCCAAATGTGCCGCAAACCGACAAGTTCCACCTTTATCGAGTCAGCATCCAGGCTCAAGGAGATGCCGCCTTGTTCTCAGAGATCGAAGTATTACCCAGGCTTCGACGCCGATGAATGACTTGAGACTGGCGAGATATTGTGTGGGCATCAGGAAAGCGCGACGGCAAGATGCTGCAAGAGACCTTCCTATGCCTGGTGGCAGACCGAGACGAAAGCAGGACCCGTATGGCCACAAAGATTGCCTCTTCCCGATATAACTTATCAATTCAATTTGATCGGCTACTTCCATCTGGCAGTCCCAACGCCTCCAATTCGGAGGTGCGCAGATGAGCACGCTCAATGAACCCCGTGTTAGTATCGTTACGCCAGTTTACAACGGTGAGGCATACTTAAGGGAATGCATGGAAAGCGTTTTGGCTCAGACCTATTCAAATTGGGAGTATATTATCGCAAACAACTGCAGCACGGATGGGACACTAAGGATCGCGGCGGAGTATTCATGTCGGGATAGGCGTATTCACGTCCATAGCGGCGATAGGTTCTTGCCAATCATCGCGAATCACAATCGAGCGTTTTGTCTTATCTCTCCGGAAAGCAAATATTGCAAGGTGGTTTCGGCGGATGACTGGCTGTTCCCGGAATGTTTAACGCGCATGGTAGCAGTGGCTGAGGCAAACCCAGCAGTCGGACTTGTCGGTTCTTATCAACTGAGCGGCGGCGACGATAAATGGTACGTCAGAACATATGGCCTTCCTTATTCGTCTAACGTCGTTTCGGGCCGGGAGATCGGCCGAGCGCACTTATTAGGCACGCTGGATGTTCTTGGAGATCCGACTTCAAGCCTTTATCGAGCGGATTTGGTCAGGCGCACAGATTCTTTCTATCCGAATCCTACAGCGGAAGCAGACCTCAGTGCATGCTACGAGTGCTTGAGAGCTGCGGATTTTGGCTTCGTGCATCAGGTATTGTCGTACGAGAGGCTTCATCCAGAGCAGATGACCAATACTTCTAGAAGTCTAGAAGCCTACTTCACAAGTAAGATCGGTGATTTGCGTGCCTATGGCCCCCTTTATCTGGAACCT
>Ga0209415_10000400_pt1 | contig 79459 bp, 77 predicted proteins | sample PeaSoiSIISIP2007_FD_187696 | JGI IMG/M metagenome (GOLD analysis project Ga0209415, IMG submission 187696) | Peat soil microbial communities from Weissenstadt, Germany - SII-SIP-2007 (SPAdes) (version 2) | ecosystem: Environmental > Terrestrial > Soil > Wetlands > Peat | place: Germany...
AATCCCGACCAGGAGTGCGGAGCATACTCCGGCGGATGCGGCCGCCCATCCATATAAATCGGCCGTTCCAGCGACCGCAGATACTCGAAGTGATACTCGGAAACCTCGCGCGACACCGGGTCGACTTCCTGCGACACCCGCACCGCTCCCAGCGCGCGCCACTGATATGGACCGGGGTGCGGGCGGCATTGAAACTCGGGAAGGCTCCATTCGGAATGGTCGTGGCTGTCGGCCTTCATCCGCCCGGCGTCATTGAGCGGAATGCCCTGGTAATCGCCCAGCGGCGGACCGCCGGAGCGCTCATAAGAATCCTCGGTGATGCGGTCGGCCCAAGTGCCGGAGAGATCCACCTGCGCGAATGCAGGCAGGCCGGCCAGCAGCACGGTCAAAGGAAATATCGTCTTGCGCATACTCGTCTGGCCTCCATGCAGGTCCGTCCCGCAAACTAACACACTTGACGAACCCTCCGCAAATCGCCGGATGCGTCTTTTTCAGCTTTGGGCCGCTCTTGCCGATGCTGGCCGGTCGCATAGAAAGATGGATTGAGGCGGCGATTTGTTGACGCGATCTCCAGTTGTTGCGGAGGGCGCGGCGCGCAGACTAACGTCGAGGAGGGGGGCGAAATGGGACCTGGCATGGGGGACTCTCCCGGGTAAGATCTGGGAATGTATCCGTCAGATTGCTATTTGGCAACTCGGCGCAAATCGCTTCGGCCAGCAGGATGATCGCATCGAACGGGCCGAGCGTGAGGCCGGCGGTGACTGGTTGACCGTTGTTGATATCGGGCGCTTGCGTGCCGTTGATGCGGCGGATGCCGGTCCGATTCAAAGTTCCAGCGATGTCCGCCGCAGAGAAGGTGTGCGGCTGGGAGAAAGGATTGACCAAAACAAAACCGCCTTCAAAGTCCCTCCGCCACGTGCCGACGCCACCCTGGTAAATCTGGACATTATCGATCGCAACCTCTCCCCCGCCGTTCGTTATCTCCCAGTCGACCGACCAATTCCCCGCAGAGGGAACTGTGAAGGGAAATCGCAGGGTTCCCGAGTCCCCGGCAACGGTACCCGGGATGAGGGCGTGGTCTATATTCTGAGTACTGCTGCTTACGTTGACTCGAAAGCCGGATTCCGGGCAATCTATGGTTTCGAGGACTCGCCAATCAAATGTCAACAGGTACGTCACCCCGGCGCTGAGAGGAACAACCGCCGGATTGGTGTACACGGTTACCGTGCCTTGCTGCGTGTGGTCCGGGTTACTGAGTACCAGGCTCCCCGTGCCGGAGATGACCTCGCCCGGGGTCTGTGTAACCGATACTGCGCTGGAAGGCATCCCAATGAAAGAATTCGGAAGTGATCCGCTATCGAAAGTTTCCTGGAACACCGGCGTTCCCGGGCTCGTCAGTTCGACAGCATCTGTCAGCGGCTGGCCCAGGTAGCCCTTCTCCTGGGGGTCCTCGATCGCATTCCCGCTGGAATTCACGGAGTATTCGTCAAACCAATACGGCGCGCTTAGCGAGTCTTTGAGATCGTATTCATAAAAGCCGTTGCCGAGAAGAGCCGTGCCCATCGAGAGGCGATGCTTCTGGAGGTCCTGAGAAGTGGGAGCAAGGTAGGTAGTAGAGAAGTTCTCCGTATTGACGTCGGCGGCATTGACGCCGCAGGCCTCCATGATATTGAGTTGGGGCGGACGCAGCATCGCCTGCATCCGCAGATAGCTATCGAACTCCACCCGCCAGCTTGCCGCTGAGCTGGATGCGGCCGGCGCGCCGGCTTGATTCCACCACGAGTTGAAACACTCGAATGTGTACCCGTTCAGCATTGGGTCGAAAGCAAACTGGGGCGCCCCTCCCGCGTTCCCCATGATGAGCTGGAGGCCGTTCGCGTCTGAGTTGATCTGCTGGAGCATCGTGGTCTTACCGGCGCGTAGCATCTCGCTCGTAGACGCCGGCGTCTCACCGTTCGGGTTCCAGTCGAAGTTGAAAAGAGCTGGATTATCGGCGTTTGGAAAATCGGGGTCGAGCATATCCTCCAGCGAATGCATCCATACGCCATCCCACAATCCTGAGGGGAAAATCTGGGTATTGATGAAGTTTGGGAGGGCAGTCCGCCACGTCTGGCCATTGACGGCAGGCACAAAATCCGAAAGATCCATATAGAAAAGATCCGGATAGCCCACCGGACTGATGGTGTTGCCGGAAGTATCGGTTGCTTTCCAGACGGCCGGAGTGCTCTGGACTAGCTGGTACTCCAAATCGATGTTGCTGCAACAGGGCGGTGCTGTGATTTGCTGCATCCAGATCGCCCTTTCAGGAACGATCACGACGTTGGGGTTCAGCTCGCGGATCCGGTGGACCGAGTCGGGGTCCAGGGTTTGATTCCAAAGTGAGAGGCCCGCAATCAGATCCGCAAAGGCGAGGCCGCTCTCAATCTGGGCGACGGTGTAGTAAAAGGGCTGCTCGTCCCACCCAAACTGTGCCATGCGTGACGTACCCTCTAACATGTAATTGCCCAGTCGCGGAAACGGCAACGTCAGGAGGCCGTTCCAGGTGCGAGGAGGCGCGTTCTGTGTTGTCACGTCCTGCCGGTAGAGGAAAATATTGTCAATGATCAGGGATGCACTTCCCGCCATGTATAGATTGAGGAAGTAGGACGAGGCACCCGCGGTCTGCACCCCCGTGGAGAACGTTCCCGTAAGTGCGGCATTCTTGAGCATCGCTGGGGCGCACACTTGCAGTTGCGAATCCGTGGTCCCGACCGGTTGCAAACATACAGAAAAAAGGCTGTCGCCGGTCCCCGGCGAAACAATCCGGTAATCAAACTTGATCGTGTAGACCGTGTTCGCGCCAATAGGTATCACGGAAGGATCGGTGACGAATCCTCCCGTGTCACCGAGGAGGAGTGAGGCTACGCCGGAGATCACCTGGGAAGGGTCGGTGACCACGGCCGCGCCGCCTTGCAGTTGAATTCCGGATTTGAGCGTTGGCGCCGTCCCCTCCGCGTTCTCGAAAGCGATCACGTTACCAGTGGCCGCATCCGCGATTTGTATGTTATCGATAGAAATCGCGCCCGTGCCTCCCATATTCCAGTAGCCCCGATAATCGGAGTAGTCCCCGAGCGTGCTGGTGAGCGTCGCGGTCCCGGTTGTCCCAGCGGCGCCCGTGATCACCACGCCAGCCAGGGAATCTTGATGTGCGATGGCAGTCAGTGAGAGGAATTGGAAATAGAAAAACGTGCTCGGAGCGGTCAGGATTTTGTACTGAAACGTGGCTTTATATGTATGATTGGGCGTCAAGGGAAGGACCGATGGATTGGTCCAGAGAAATGCGGCATTCGATGCCGAGCCAAAATACGACCCCTCAATCGATTCGTTGCCCGCGATGACTGCGGCTGGATTTGACGCAAGCGACCCCGCCGGCCCAAGCGAGAATGCCGGTCCCAGCTCCGGCGCGATGGTGTCGATGTTATCCGAGTAAATTTCTGTGTAACGCGCGTTCCAACGCACCGGCTGGGTACTAGGATTGCTCTGCGCCCATGCCCCTGAAATATCCCCAAAAAAGGCAACTGAGACTGTGACAAGACCGCGGACCAGAAGCACAGACAGCAATTGGAATAAGCGAAAGCCTGGTGACTCTGTAGCCAATGCGGCCCCCTCCTCGTGCGGTTCATTTTATCCAAACAGGAATCCGTTGTACACATACATTCGTCCGTCGGATTGACGAAGCGGAGGGCCTCATTGCTTTCCTTCTTCACCGATACCAACGAAGGCCCAATCCCCGCTATTTGCGATCCTCCATCTTTTGCGGCTCGCCGATCGCCCCCTGCTCGTTGAGCAGCACGATGTCCACGCGCCGGTTGCGGGCGCGGCCTTCCGCGGTGTCGTTGGAGGCGATCGGCGCGGTGTCGGCGTAGCCTGCGATCGAAAGGCGTTCCTGCGGCACGCCGAAGCGATCCGAAAGAATCTCCATCAGCGCGATGCTGCGCGCCGCCGAGAGCTCCCAGTTGCTGCGAAACCGCGGCGTGCGAATCGGCACGGAATCGCTGTGCCCCTCCAGACGCACCGGATTGGGAATCTTCTTCATCGCCGCGGCCAACTTCTCCAGACCGCTGAGGGCGTCCGCTGAGATCACAGCTTCGCCCGAGGGAAACAGCGCCGCTTGCGTGAAGCTCACCACCAGGCCGCGCTGCTGCATGCTGATCTCAATGCGCCCCTCCTCGATTTCTTTCTTCAGCTCCTCTGAAAGAACCTTCAGCGATGGCACCAGCTCCGCCAGCGTCTGATCCTTCTTGTCCTCGACCGCTTTCTGCGTGCCGCCTGGGCCGCGCATCATCGCGTTGCCTCTGCCCTTATCGCTCACAGTGCCGCCGAGGATGGACGCGATAACGGTGGACACCTTTTCCCCGTCCAAAGCCCGCTTCACCGAGTCGGAAACCTGCTGCGCCTTGCCCTTGTCGGTCTGCGAGGATGCGAACATCACCACGAAGAAGGCGAACAGCAGGGTGATGAAGTCGGCGTAGGAGATTAGCCAGCGGTCGTGGTTCACGTGCTCGGGTAGCCTCTTCTTCCGCGCCACGCCTAACCCTCCATTTGCGGCCGCTCTTGCTGCGCCGGGGTCGCGGCGAGAACTGGCTTCGCCGCTGCATCGATCTTCGCCGGCGTCGCGGCACTCCCGCCGGTAAAGGCTCGCAGCTTCTCCCGGATCAGCTTCGGATTCAACCCCTCCACCATCCCTGAGACTCCTTCGAGAATCAGCTCCTTGCGTTGCAATTGCGCGGAGTGGCGAGCCTTGATCTTCTGCGCCACCGGCAGGAAGAACAGGTTCGCCGACCCGACTCCATACACTGTGGCCACAAAGGACACCGCAATCCCGTGACCCACCTCGTCGATGTTGGCCAGGTTCTTCATCACTTGAATCAATCCCAGCACCGCGCCGATGATTCCGATGGTGGGCGCATAGCCGCCTGCGCTTTCGAAAACCTTGGCTTCGGCCTCGGCGGTTTGCGCTTCGATGTCCATTTCCAGTTCCAGCATCTTTCGGATCTCCTGAAGATCGGTGCCGTCCACCGCCAGGTTCAGCGCCTTGCGCAGGAACGGATCGGCGATCTCCTCTGCTTCCTGTTCCAGCGACACGAGGCCGTTCTTACGCGCCTTGGTCACATAGCCGATCACCACCTCGGTGATGTCGTTCAAGTCCGGCGTGGAATCCAGAAACACGCCCGCCAGCCGCTTCATCGCGCCTTTCAAAACATGCAGGGGAGTAGACACCATCACCGCGCCCGCGGTCCCGCCCAGCACAATCAGCGCCGCCGTGAACTGCACGATGTCCCGGAGCTTGCCGCCCTCCATCAGCAGGCCGCCCAGGATCCCAGCCAGCGCCACCGCGAGACCCGCCACGGTGATCAAGTCCGGCCGGCCGAAGCCGTGTTTCGCAGGCTTGGATTCCCCCGGGTTGGACGCCCGAGGCTCGGATTCTATGGTGGTTTCCGCCGGCACGAGTCTTCAATCCTAGGGGGAATCCTCGGGAGAGTCCCCGCGCACCGGCTTCGGCAAAAGGATCTCCCGGCGGAACGCGACAACCCTCCTTACAACCTCATCGGCCGATTCCAGCACCACGAACTTCTGGCCCGTCGTCAGACTGATGACGGTATCGGGCGTGGTCTCTACGTGCTGGATCAAATCCGAGTTCAACACCAGAGGAACGTGATTGATGCGCGTCACGTGGATCATGGCGTTGTCGCGGCGTTCTCGCCTGTCTTCTTATCGGCCGGAGGGAATGGTACTTGACTTGAAAGAGTACTTGAGCGGTTTTACTTCAGCGGTTTCACTTCAGCAGGTTCACGATTTCGCGCAGTTCCTTGCGAACCGTGTCGAGCATTTCGGACTTCTCTGGCGATCCGCCAAATAAGTCCACCTGGCCTTTCGGCATCGCAGCGGAGGCAGCTTTCGCGGAGCGGCGTTTGGCGGGCTTGCCCGAAGCGTTCGCCGCATCCGGCTTGGGCCGGGCGTCTAGAAACTTGCGCGCGCCCTCGATGGTGAACCGCTGTTCGTACAGCAGCCGCTTGATCTCCAGCACCATCTCGACGTCCTTGCGCCGGTACAACCGATGGCCCGTGCCGGATTTTTTGGGACCCAGCCCGGGAAACTCGGTTTCCCAGAAACGCAGCACGTAGGGCTTGATGCCCGCGAGCCTGGCCACGTCGCCGATGCGGAAGTAAAGTTTATCCGGGATTTCCGCCGCCGTAACCGCTGCACCCAGCTCGGGGGCATGGTCGGCGGCATGGTCCGCGGCATCTTTCGGGGTGCTCATAACGAGTACCCTTATTCTAATGTCCTTGCTCGCGGGAATCCATCCCGTTCGGGAAGCACTGAAGGCCGGGCTGCCGCTCGACCGCGTGATCGTGGCCAAAGGCGCGGCGGGAGGGCGCATTCAGGAGTTGATCGAACTGTGCCGCGAGCGCGGAATTCCGGTCCGCTTCGAGCCTCGCGAGCATCTCGACCGCAACGCCGCCGGGATCCCGCATCAGGGCGTCATCGCTTACGGAGCCGGCGCCCGTTACGCCACGCTCGATGAAACCGCAGCCCGAGGCGGCCTGCATGTCGTGCTCGACGGCATCGAGGACCCGCACAATCTCGGCGCCATCGTCCGCACCGCCCATGCCGCCGGCGCTGCCGCCGTGGTGATTCCCGAACGCCGCGCGGCCGGATTGACCGAAACCGTCTCCCGAGCCGCGGCCGGGGCCTTGGCGTACCTGCCCGTCGTTCGCGTCGCCAACATCAACCGCGCGTTGGAAGAATTGAAAAAAACTGGGTATTGGATCTACGGTCTGGACCAGAGTGGTCCTCATGATTACTCTAAGACCTCCTATGCCACGCCCACCGCATTCGTGATCGGTGGAGAGGGTCGGGGCCTGCATGAGCACACCGCCAAGCGCTGCGACTTTCTGGTGCGCATTCCCATGCCCGACGCCGGCGTTGCTTCTCTTAACGCCAGCGTCGCGGCAGGGGTGGTTTTGTTCGAGTGGCGCAGATCCTCGATCCAACCGTAGCGCGTGACAAGGCGTCGCCATCATGTCGCCATCATGTCCGCTTTTTGCCAGCGAAATCAGACGGATGGGTCTATTTTGGATGACGTGACGACAACCATCCGCTTCGCATTTCTCGCGCTCTTCGGCGCTGCGGCCGCCCTCGGTCAGAGCGACCCGGCTACTACGGAACCTGCCGAGCCCAGTACCTCCAACGATCTGTTCATCATGTTCGGCTCAGACCTGGTGCGGCCCGGCCTCGAGCCGAAGGCCAACTACAACATCGGTCTGGGCCACACTTTCGGATTCCTGAAGAAGGACCCGATCGGGGATGAGATCACTTTTGCTTACACCTATGAAAACGCCGGCTCCCACGGGTTTCTTCACACCGGTTTCGGGTCGCATACGGAGGCGCTGGGGCTCATGAAGAACTTCGGAATTCCAGGCACCAAGAGGATTACGGGCTATACCTGGATTCAAGGCGGGATCACCAGCCTGACCGGAAACGCATTCGTCGAAAACCGTTTCTACGACGGCGAGTCATTGGGCATGATCGTCCACTTCACCGATCGCCATTCCATCTGGATTCAGGAGACGTACAACAAAATTGTTTCCATTCCCTGGTACACAACCGCCAGCATCGGCTACACGCGAAGCTGGTGAGTTCAGCCTGGTAAGCTCAGCCCGCCAGGCCGGCTCCCCGCAAATACATCGCCGCATATGCGCGCCATGGACGCCAGTATTCCGTGGCGCCCGGATACCTGGCCTTGGAAACCGGGAACGCATCGGGCTCGCCAAACGCTCGCATCGCGATGTAATCCGCCATGGGCCGGCTGATCCCAGGCACCCGGCGCACTCGGGAGATCGCATCTTGAAGGTTCAGGGATGCGTCGAACGTCAAGTCTCCCTTCGAGACAGCGCGCGCTAATGCGCGAATCTTCAAAGCCGCGCCGCCGCGAATATGCGCGGCCTCAAGATCCGCCTCGGCCAGATCCTGCGCGCCGGGAAATAGGTGGGTGAGCCCTGGGATGGATGCCGTAACCGGCCTGCCAAATGTTTGCGTGAGCCTTGCCAGTGCGGCTTTCGGAGCCTCACCCTCCAGGCGCTCGCCGAGAATGGCTCTGACCGCTGCCTCGAAACCCTCCCAGATTCCAGGGACCCTCAGTCCCGGCGCAGCGCTCAACAATGGCTCTAACGTCCGGTCGCGGGACAGCTGGCTCGCGATCTGAAACGGGTCGGCAGCCAGATCGAAGATGCGCCGAACCCGCTCCACCACCTGCATCAGCCCCTCATAGCGCGGCAGTTCGATATTCGCCAAGAGTTGCCGCTCCGCGGCATCCTCCCGGACTTCAATCGCTCCCGTCACACCGTCGATCTCAATGGTCCGTCGATACGCGCCGGAGTCGACCGATTCAACTCCATCGACCGCGCGCTCCGCAAAAAAGGCCAGTAGCCCGGACCAGTGGAAAGGCGGACGGTACGCCAGCCGGATGAGCAGGGCAGGCCGCGGCGTTGACGCGTCAGAGATGTTGCGCATCCGGCGCAGCTCGGTGGGCGATTCGCCCGTGCTCGCCCGCATCGCGTGATTGAACTGGCGGATGCTCCGGAATCCCGCATACGCGGCCAGTTCGGTAATCGGCAGCTCCGTTTCTTCGATCAGGTTGCGCGCGAAGTGCACACGCCGCGTCATTGCGATCCGGGTGGGAGAAGCTCCCAGATGCTCCACAAAGAGGCGCCGCAGATGTCGCGACCCCAGGCCCACCCGGTCTGCAAGATCCTCCACGTTGGCGCTGTCCAGAGCGCCTTCCGCGATCAACCGCATCGCTCGCGAAACCACCGCCGATGTGCCGCTCCATGCGGGCGTGCCTGGAGACGCCGAGGACCGGCAGCGCCGGCAGGGATGAAATCCGGCCGTCTCGGCCGCCGCCGCCGAGGCAAACCAAACGATGTTGCTGGGCCTCGCGAAGGGTACCGGGCAAATGGAGCGGCAGTAGACCCTGGTTGTCACCGCACCCGCGAAGAACCGCCCGTCAAATCGCGCGTCGCGGCTGTAGGCGGCCTGCCAGCAAACTGCCGGCTCTACTCCGCGGCCGCGCTCATACTCTCGCCCGGCGAGGACATCCATACGTCCATCCTAGGGCAGGCGGTTGGGGTTGACTAGCAATTTTCGGACATGACTTTATCGTTGAAGTGGCGTAGCGCGCAGTCCGACTGGCAGACGGCCAGGGGTGTGCCTTCTGACACACCCCTTAGAACATTATTTCACAGGGCCCACTTTTTGAGACGATTCCTCGGACGGCTTGGGTGAGGATGAAACCATCTCGAAGAACAACGAAACAATCAACAATCCAGCAATTCCGGCTCCGATTAACATACCGATCCCGTTTCCCTCTCACAGTTCTACAGAGCACGCGAAGGGCCACGTTTCTACCGGGCGGGCGGGGTTGAGGGCGCCGTCCCTGAGACCGTCAGCGCCAACGGCAGGTGAGCGTCGAACCTCCGCCCGACGCAACGATGTCGATCGAGGCTAACCCGGTCCTGGCCGTGGAAGCCGCAGAGACGCGCAGGGTGCTCGGGTGTGCTCCCGTGCCCGATACGCCTGCTGGAGTGAAGACCGCCGAGACCCCTGAGGGCAATCCTGTGACCGAAACGGCGCCGGGGTGATCGTCAATGTGACCGGCGCCGTCTTGGTGACGCCCCCGGAAGAGATCGAAAACGTAAGCGGATGCGCTCCCGCAGTCGGTGCTGCGGAATGAAGCGACATCCGCAAGATTGACGTTGCTGCGCGCCACCACCGCGATGCCGCTGCCGGTTCCGTCAACCGAGTTCGAGTACAGAGGGTTGATGTCGTAAATGGTGGCGAAGTCCGCCGGAGCCAGATAATGACTGCCCCCGGTGGTATAAGAGGGAGCCGGGGACGGCCCAACGGGCACCACCGATGCCAACGCGGGCTGGCTCAAGAAGTCGTGGAGCGAGACCACGCCCGCCACCACGCCAGCCAACGCGGCCGGAATCTCGGGATCGCTCGCGTTGGCGAAGCGCGCATCCCCGTTCACCGAATAGGCGTGGATTTCCGTGTGAAACGCCGCAGCCACCTGCCCGGCGGTCCCGCTGAACACAATGCTGCGGAGGCCGGCCGGGATCTCCTCCACTTGAAGGCCCTCACCTATGAGCCAGCTCTGGATTTGATCCAGGTCGTGTGAGGAGATCCCGAAACGGCCGCCGTACTCCTCTGGTGTGATCCAGTGGTGGTACAGCGGCGAGGAGGAATTGTGCTCCGCCTCTACCATCTCGTCGAGTTCGTTTTGCAGCGCGGCGTCCGCGGCCAGCACCGGTACCATGCGATCCATGGTTTGACTCGCGGGAACCGCGGCCCGGTCATATTCGGCCCGGGCTAAAGGATGCCGGTTTCCCGGCAGCCTTACGGTATCGCGACTGTCAATGGGCTGAGTGACGCGGTCCCGGGTTTGCGCGCCCAATGGCGTGACTAAAATACTACCCACCAGAAAAAGATTGCACGCTAGAAAAAGAGAGTAAAAATGTTTGAGTGCCATCACTAGCGCTCATCGGTACACCGTTGATTTGCGCTAGGACAAATCTTACGTAATGCCGTACGGGTTAAACCGTTAGCCGTAAGAGTACGGGGCAGGGAAAACGGAAGCACCCGGAGTTGGTTCCCCGCTTTTGCCCAAGGTCACGGCATCGCACTCGCAGTTCTCACTATTTCTTCTATTATCTGTACCGGTTCCCCTTCGGAACTGGCAATTCGAATGAAATTGTCAGCGTTTTCACTTAAGAGCTGGAGCCGCTCAAGTGCCTGCGCCGCATTTGCGGCCGCTGTCGCGCCTCCCGTCGCCCCTCCGCCCGTCGCCGCGCCGCCCGCTGCCGCCCCGCTCGCTGCCGCGCCGCCCGCCGCTGCCGCAAAGGCAGCCACGGCGGTGAGGATGATGGCCACAGATATGACCCCAATCGCCACGTTCGTTCTCCGGGCTCCCGTTTCGAAGCCGTCCTTCCAGCGGACGAATTGCCGGAGGGAGACCAGATACTGCAAGCGCGCCGCCAGCAAAAACGCACCCGCTTTCGGGACATTGTTGGCGTCGAGCAGTTCCCCAACGGTGTCAAGGGTCTCTTCGACAGCATTCCAAATTGACAATTCAGGAGTCGCAACAGGATTGAAGGCTTGAACGGCCCGGCCCATCGGATTCAAACTACGTCGAATGAGATTTAGTTGGGCCGCATGCTCACTTTTTGTCAGGTCCTTGGCATTGCTCAGGCGTTCAAATTGATCCTTGATTTTGGCCAATGCCTGGACACTTGCAATCTTCCCTTCCAGGTAACTTTGAACCGCTGTCTGCGGGATCGTTACGGTTTCAAACGATCCTACCCTTCCCCGCCGGACACGCAGCTCCAGGATCTGGGCGCGTACTTGCGCACCAGGCGTCAACGTCAGGATTAGTGCATCGCGATTCCCTGAAGTTGCGGCCTGAGCCAGATTAGCGCCATCCGGAATCTCCACCCGGAACTTGGCCGCATACGATTCGCCCAGCTGGGTATCCGCGCCATGGACGAAGCAGTTTTGCCACTCACGCTCGGCAAAGAACAAGCGGCCTTGCGAATCGGCTGTCAACGAGCCGTTCCGAATATTGAACAACAATTTGGTTGCGTCCGCTCCGTGATAAAGATCGCGGGATGCCATAGGGTGTCCTCCAGCTTCACGAGTTCATTTTGATTATACTGAGCCCAAGGAGACTTGACGCTTATGAACCGCACGCTGATCATTCGCATTTCCGCGGCCGCTCTATTGCTGGCCGGAGCGTGGGTTGCGTACACGCAGAACGCAAATACACAGAGCAATGCCAAGCAAGCTCCGCCGTTGAGGATCCACAAGATCAAGGACGATCTGTACTGGATCGAGGGCGACGGCGGTAACGTCGCGGTGTACGTCACAGGCGACGGAGTGATTCTGGTGGACGACAAGTATGTGGCGGATTACGACCAGATCGTGTCCAACGTCAAGAGCGTCACCAACCAGCCGATCAAGTACATTCTGAGCACGCATCATCACGCCGATCACAGCGGCGGCAACACCAAGTTCGCCTCGACGGTGGAGATTATTTCGACGGTCAACGCGCACAACAACATCGTCGATAAGAAGCAATCGAACGCGCCTGATGGGATGGTGCCGGCTCGGGTGACGTTCACGCAGGAGAGCGACGTGTTCCTGGGCGGCAAGCAGGTGCGCGCGATCTACGAAGGCCGGGGGCACACGAATGGCGACGCGGTGATTTATTTTCCGGCGCTGCGCACGCTGCACACGGGCGATCTGATGGCGGGCACGACTCCGCTAATCGATTATCCCGGCGGCGGGAGTCTGGCGCAATGGCCCGCAACATTGGATGAGGCGATGAAGCTCGATTTCGACACGGTGATTCCGGGGCACGGACAAGTGACGAATAAGGCTGGGCTTAAGACGTATCGAGACAACGTGGCAAAGGAGATCACGCGCGTCCGGGGGCTGATTCGCGAGGGCAAGAGCCAGGACGATGTCGCGAAGGTAATGACGGCGGAATACGGATGGATGCCGGGGAGCTTGAACATGCAGTGGAGCTTGCCGGGGATGATGACGGAGTTGAAGAAGTAGAGAGACACTACGGCTGAGGCGGTTTTGAGATTGGCAGGTCGCAGACCTGCCCCACTATTCTTCCGCCGCCGACGAATTGCTCAACTGCGGAAGTTCAGCACCAACTAACATGCGACGCTTCCTGGCCAGGAACTCTGTCACGCCTCAAGTGTAACGCGGCGGATCTAGCGGATCTCCGTAAGTGGTTGATGGGACCGGGAAAGTAGTCTGTGACTGGAAATGCGCGGCATGCTAAGGTTGCGTCCGCTTCACCCAGCGCGGGGCGGAGCCGATCCGCTGGCTGAGGATGAAATTGAGCTGGCCGGCGTGGTGCTGGACGTGGCGCATGGTGTAGAGGAGCCGCTCGGCGAAGGCTTGATCGTCGGTCATAGCCTCGATCGCGGCGCGGCACTTCTTGCGGCAGTGATCGAGATAGATGAGCAGCTCGTCTTTGGTATATGCGCGATCGGGGTAGAGGCCGGACGGGTCGAACTCGCTGAGAGTGAATGGCGCGGGCGGAACGAAATTATCGATCGGATCCGGGGCTGGATTCGAGAGGTAGAAGTCGAGGTAGAAGAGCGTGTGATTGGAGGTGTGCCAGAAGCGGGAGCCGGTCCAAAGGGCGTCGGGGCAGGCGCGGATGGCGTTTTCGAGCATGTCGATGGAGGCCCCAAACTGCGACCAAAGAATTGATTTAAAGAAGCTGTCCATGGGTTTGCTGATACCTTAAATAGGATGGCAGAACTTGCAATCCGCACACAGGGGCTGACGCGGACTTTCGAGAAGGTTCGAGCGCTGGACGATCTCACGCTGGAGGTTCCGGCGGGCTCGGTGTTCGGCTTCCTCGGACCCAATGGCGCAGGCAAGACGACGACCATCCGGCTGCTGCTCGGCTTGATCGAGGCGACCAGCGGCAGCGCTCAAGTGCTTGGTTTCGATACGCGAACGCAAGGTGATGAGATCCGCGCCCGCTCTGGCGCGCTGCTGGAACATTCCGGCCTTTACGAGAGGCTCAGCGCGGAGGACAATCTGCGTTTCTACGGGCGCGTGGCGCGCATGCCCAAGGCGGAACTCGACCAGCGGATTCAGGAATTGCTGACGCATCTTGGGTTGTGGGATCGCCGCAAGGAAGCGGTGGTGAAGTGGAGCCGTGGCATGAAGCAGAAGCTGGCGATCGCTCGGCCGCTGCTGCACCGGCCGGGGCTGGTGTTCCTGGATGAGCCCACGGCGGGCCTGGATCCGGTTGCGGCCGCCAGCCTTCGCGACGATCTTGCGGGGCTGGCCTCGCGCCAGGGCGCGACGATTTTCCTGACGACCCACAACATGGCGGAAGCCGAGAAGCTGTGCAACCTGGTGGCGGTGATCCGGCAAGGCAAGCTGCTTGCGGTGGGCAGTCCCACTGATTTGCGCTCGCGCGGCGGAGGCCAGCGCACCGAAATCGCAGGGCGCGGATTTTCGGACGCGATGCTCGCCACGCTGAGGCAACACGCGGATGTCTCGCAGGCATCCGTCGAGAACGGCCGCCTGATTCTGGTTCTGAAAAACGGGGCGGGCGTCGCGCCGCTGGTTAGCATCATTGTGCGCGAGGGCGGGGAAGTGCAGGAGGTCCGCAGCGGGCAGGGGAGCCTGGAGGACGTGTTCCTCACGATGATGGAGGAAGATCACAAAGAATGAACGCCGATTTCATCACGGTTCTTTGGAAAGAATGGAAGGAGATCGTTCTGGAGCGTTCGAGCTCCGGCGCGGGCAGTTATCGGCCGCTGATTCTGATCGCGGTGCTCGGCGTGTTCGTTCCCTTCCGTATGCGGCCGGAGAGATTCTTCAGCCCGGAACAATTGCTGCTTCCGGTGTTTTTGTGTGCGTTTGTGATCACCGCCGTCATCGCCGATTCCTTCGCCGGCGAGCGGGAACGCCACACGCTGGAAACGCTGCTGGCCAGCCGCCTTTCGGACCGCGCGATTCTGTTTGGCAAGATCGCCGCGTCCCTGGCTTACGGGTGGTTGATTTCGATTGCCGCTATCGTGGTGGGCGCGATCACGGTCAATGTTGTGAACTGGAACGGCCAGATAGCGATGTATCGCGACGAGGCAAGCTGGCTCATCCTCTTACTGGGGCCTCCTTTGTTGGGGGGCGTCGTCGCGACGGCCGGCGTTCTGGTTTCGTTGCACGCCGCAACCGTGCGGCAGGCGCAGCAGACTCTGGCGGTCGGGTTCATGGTGCTGATGCTGGGCGGGGTTTTCGGAAGCAGCGCGCTGCCCGCGGAATGGAAAGTTTGGTTCGCGCGGATGCTGCTCACGTGGACCATGGCGGGTTTGGTCTTGGCCGCGGCCGGCGTGGTGTTGGCGATCGACCTTGCGCTCTTGTTGGCGGGGATGGCTCGGTTCCAGCGGGCGAGGCTGGTGTTGGATTGAGTTCAGCCGACGCGTTGGAGTGTGCGGCGATCTGCTTCGAGGTCCGCGGTCCCATAGTGCAGCGGAACTTCATGCTGGGCGGCGAACTCCATGAATGCTTCAACCGGCGTCTGGCACAGCTCGGCGGCCCTGCCCAGCGAAACCTTGTCTTCACGAAAAAGCTCCAGCGCAAGCAGGCGGGCGGCATCGGGGGAGGGATTGGCGCGGTCTAGCTGCGCGGCTTCGACCAAGGCCTCCGTGAGCTCTACCTGAATGACCTTCATGTCCTCAACCTAGCACACGGGGCTGGGTGTTGCGCTGTGCTCAAGCTGCCCTGCCATGATTTGCTCCCTGACCATGAGCGCTTTCAAATTCCGAGTTGTGGTTGTGAAGGACAGTACGCCGCAGGAGTGGTTGCGCTTGTGGTCTGGCCGCTATCCGCCAGATGACGAGCCCGAATACAGGGATCTGATTGCAAACTACGGGTCGCTTTCAGCCGATGAATTTGAACGAATAGGTAAATGGAAGGATGGCGTGGGCAAGAGCACCGGCAGGTGGATGCCTAATGTTGCCTCGGTGGCCTATCTGATTTGGATGCAGGCGGCTCAGAAGCCGCCGAAGTGTCCGGAGGAAGACGAGGTGGAAGCTTTCTTGGATGGTTGGTCCGGCAGAACATACACTGACGTATTTCCAAACAAATCAGTGGAGAAACACTTTGGGCTGTCCCGCGCGACGACGCTACTCCATTTCGTCAGCGGAGGGCGTTACCCGATCTTCGACGCCCGGGTAAGGACAGCAATCGGCCGACTGCTCGGCTCTTCCGTTCCGCCATACACGGTTCGCTGGTATCTGGAGTCGTGCTGCCCACTCTTCCGGGAGCTCGCCGCTCTCTGCGAGACGGGGGACGATTTGCGCAACTTGGACAAGGCACTCTTCAGCTACGGTGCGTTCGAAGGCTTCCATTCTCAAGCTGACCCGCAACCTAGTGTTTGGCTGTGACACAATTTATTCCATGGCGAAATCGAGACGCGGGTTTTTGAAGGGTGCGGCGGCGGGGGCGGCTGTGCTGACGGTGAAGGCTCCCGAGGCGAAGGCGCAGAAGGGCGGAGGGCGCGGCGGCAATGCGACGGCTCCGGCTCCGACGGAGGCTCAGCTCGCGGCGGACACTGGCGCCGCGAAAGTCGCGACACCACCCTGGGTCATCGAAAGGCCGGGCGCGGACTTCATGGTGGACGTCATCAAGGCGCTCAACATCGATTACGTCGCGGCCAATCCGGGTACCAGCTTTGGCGGGCTGCATGAATCGCTGATCAATCACGGCGGTAACAAAATGCCGGAGTTTCTGACGGCGTGCCACGAGGAATCGGCGGTGGCGATGGCGCACGGCTACGCCAAGATCGAGAGCAAGCCGATGCTGGCGCTGCTGCACGGGACCGTCGGAATTCAACACGCCTCGATGGCGATCTACAACGCGTACGCCGACCGGACGCCGGTGGTGATGATCGCGGGGAATTGGGGCGCGGCAATTCAGGCGCACAATGCGCAGGACCTGGCGCTGATGATCCGCGACACCATTAAGTACGACGACGAGCCGAAGACGCTGAACGCGTTCGCGGATTCGATCATGAAGGCGTACAAGATCGCGATGACGCCTCCGATGGGGCCGGTGCTGGTGGTGGTGGACGAGGAGCTGCAAGAGAAGGCCATTACGGAAACGAATCTGCGCGTGCCGAGGCTGTCGCTGACGCAGCCGCCGGCGGGCGATGCGGGGTCGGTGGCGGAGACTGCGAAGCTGCTGGTGAATGCGCAGAGTCCGCTGATCACGGCGCAAAGGGCGGCCAGGACTGCGGAGGGTATGAGGCTGCTGGTGGAGCTGGCGGAATTGCTGCAAGCTCCGGTGAACAGCAGCGAGCGGATGAATTTTCCACTGAAGCATGCGCTGGCGGGGTCGGGCGGTCAGGGCTATCAACCGGATGTGATTTTGTGCCTGGAAGCCACACCGGCGCGCGGACGCGGCGCGAAAGTCGTCAACATTTCCGCGACGAATCTGTACCAGAAGAGCAATTTCCAGGATGAAGCGCGCTATACCGACGTGGACTTCGACATGGGCGCGGACGCCGAGGCGACGCTGCCAGCTCTGATCGAGGCTTGCCGGAAGCTGATCACGGCGGATCGCAAGAGGGCGTTCGAGGAACGCGGCGCGAAGATCGGCCAAGCGCACCGGCGGGCGCGGGCGGCATTGATCGAACAGGCGGCGTTCGGATGGGATGCGAGTCCGGTGAGCTTGAACCGGCTGTGCGCGGAGTTGTGGCCGCTGATCAAGAACGAAGACTGGTCGCTGGTGTCGTGGGAGGGGTTCATCGGGAGCTGGCCCACCCGGCTGTGGAATTTCGACAAGCACTATCAATACATTGGAGGGCAGGGCGCGGGCGGGATGGGCTATGGCGCTCCGGCGGCGGTGGGCGCGGCGCTGGCGAATCGCAAGTATGGGCGGCTGTCGGTGAGCATTCAAACCGACGGCGATTTGAATTACGCTCCGCTGGTGCTGTGGACCGCGGCGCATCACAAGATTCCGCTGCTGACGATCATGCACAACAACCGCGCCTATCATCAGGAGCTGATGCATGTGCAGAGGCAGGCGGGGTTGAGCAATCGGGGCATGGAGAATTGCCACATCGGGACCACACTGATTAATCCTGAAATCGACTATGCAACCGTGGCGAAGGGGTATGGGCTGTACAGCGAAGGTCCGATCACCGATCCGAAGAATTTGAGCGCGGCGTTCAAACGGGGCATCGAGAGGGTGAAGAAGGGCGAGCCGGTGCTGATCGACGTGGTGACGCAACCGCGATGAAACTGGCATTGTTGGTGATGTTGGCATTTGCTGGAACGTCGGCCGCGCAATCGGCTGAGAGTGGGAAGGCTTTGTTCAACACGAAATTCCGCTGCTATTCGTGCCACGGGTTTTCGGGACAAAATGGGCCGGGGGCGAAGCTGGTTCCGATGCAGATGACGGAAGCCGCGTTCATGGCCTTCGTTCGGCAGCCGCGCGCGCCGGCTCCGGGATCGTCGCCATCGGGGCAGCAAAATCGCATGCCTGCGTACACTGCGAAGACGATGACAGACGCGGAGCTGAAGGATATTTTCGCGTACATCAAGACACTGCCGGTGGGACCGGCGGCGAAGGACATTCCGCTGTTGAAGGAGGCGCAGCCGTAGTCTATGAAGAAACTTAAGTTTGTGGATGAGCTTCTTTGGCACTCGTGGGTTGAGGGTTACTGCGACTACAGCGGCGCAATACCAGGTACATTTTGAACGACGTCTGCCGGTCGACCGCCTGCAACTAAGATGTCAAGGAGCCTTCTGTCAGGAAAGAAGATTGCAATCGCGCTCATCGTGGCGTCCGCTCTTCTGGCTGCAGTTTTTCGTCTCTACGCGATCCAAGAGGGTGTGGGTGGGCTTGCCATCTGGAACCGGGCTGAAGCGTATGTCTTTATCCAGGTCGGCCGCAGAGGATACAGTTCCAGCTACTTGTGGTTTCCCTGGATCCTTTTCAAGGAACGTGTCATTGGCGGATTCGCTGGAGCGGTAGAGCCCGATGACGGCCGCGCATTTCTTGTTGTAATCCACGTCACCCCCGCCGGCGTTGAACGGCATGTCGTCGGACTCGAAGATCCCGTCAACGGCGAACCCGGAACGGATCCCACCCGGTACACCCCTCTTGATGGCCGCATTTATGCGGCCTGGGCCAAGTTGTACGGGCTTTGCTGGTGGTCTGGTGACCACTTCGAAAAGGCGCCAGAAGAGGAGCGGCAACGATTTGACGGTATCAGCCGTCTCACCACGGGGGATTTTGAAAACGATGCGGATGGATGGTCCCGGCGTGGGTTCGGCGCGCCTTCCTACGGCACACTAGAAATTGGCGTTGGCGATCAATTTAAGGTCCTGGTGAACACCGTTAAGCTAGAAGGCACCGATCTTGGCACTGTGTCGATCAACCTGCAGCGTCCTGGGAGGGCGCCGGATAGGATCGCGGAGTTCGAGGCGCGCGAGGGAAGCGTAAGCCGGGCCGAATACCGGCACGCGTTCCGCGACCCCGAGTGACTTGAACTGCGTATGCTCCGCACAATTCAATCTGCTGAGCCAGATGGCGAGCGCGATTAAGGGCGAGCGTTTTTGTGCCGGCCGCCCCGCTGCGAGCCGGCGCTATACTGAAGCCAAGGTGAAAGGTTGGGGTGCGCTTCGAATGGAACGGCAAAAAAGCTGCTGCCAACCTTCGAAAGCACGGGGTCTCGTTCGACGAAGCTGCGACTGTATTCCTTGATCCGCTGTCGGCGACAGGCGACGACCCGGATCATTCTTTCGAGGAGAGGCGTTTGGTGACATTTGGGGTGTCGTCTTTGAAGCGGCTGCTGGTGGTGGCCCACGCGGAGCGCGGAAGCCATATTCGTATTATCTCGGCCCGTCGGGCAACGCGGTCAGAGAGGGAGCTCTATGAAAAAGCCTAAGAAGCCTACCGATGACGAACTTCGGCCGGAATATAAACGCTCGGACTTCCCTAGGCTGGTTCGGGGAAAATACGTCGAGCGGCTGGAGCGGAGTACAAACGTCGTCGTGCTTGATCCGGAGGTTGCCGAGGTCTTTCCGAACGCGGCGTCGGTCAACGATGCTCTACGGTCCTTGGCGCAGATTGCCAAGCGCGCGGGCGCGACCAGGGGGTCGCGCGCGGGTCGGGGACCCGCCCCACCCGGTTAAGGCAGCTTGCTAAGCTCGGCCTTCATCTTCTTGCCGTCGGATTCGGTGAACCAGTGGGCTTTTACCAAAGCATCCACGTCGGCGGCGACCTTCTTCGAGTAGTCTTGCGAAGAGGGATACAGGGCCTTGATGCGGTCGGCGGTGAAGGGGATGGTGTGCGCCAGTTCGGCGCAGGTTCCAGGGCCGGGACTGGTGGTGGTGTAGGTCGCGACGGGCACATCCACCCAGGGACTGCGGACGCCGCCCTTGGCGTGACTATTTTCGTCGAGCACCAACGCGGGCATCGGGCCATCGGTCACCAGCATGCGCTCTTCGTGCGGCGGCGCGACGCCTTTGCGCGCCCATTGATCGAGGTTCATCAGAGCCGCGTCGTAGGAGTACTTCAAGAGAGGATTCGTGCTCAGAGGGATGGGCGGATCGCACATGGCGTTGAAGGGCCATTCGGGTGAGCCTTGCGCGCTACCGGCGGCGGCGATCTCATCGGCGAAAACCGGCAGCGTGTCATAGGCGTATTTGTCGATGTGCGCCGCGCCAGCGATTTCATAGAGGCGGTAGCGGCCGTTGGGGCCATCGGCGTCGGCACGGCGGAAGGGGAGCGATGCCACGACCTCGCCTTGCGCGACCACTGCGACGACGGGAGCGCCGATGTCCTTGATCATGGCTCGGGCGTCGGTGCGCGGGACGGCCGGAGCGCACTGGCTGATGCGCGCGGGAGCGGTGGGATTCTTGACCAGGTAGCCGTCGTAGGCGGGCTTGCCGTTGGCGAGCATCGCGTGCGAATGAACGGCGTTGATGTAGGTTTCGATGTCGCCGGCTTGGGTGGTCATATAGATGGCTTCGACCTTGAAGCCGGTCATCGGCTCACCGGGCGCGCCGCTTTTCAGAGCCGCGGCAACCTGGCTGAGCACGTCGAAGCGCAGGCCTTCTTCGGTGGCGGACGGGCCGCCCTTGGCTCCGGGGCAGGGCGCATCGGGCGCGGGATTGGCGAAGGAAACAGACGCGTAGCGCGACGGGCTAAACTTCTGCAAACCGGCGATAGAGCCCACGGCGGTGACGCCGACCCAGGCGTCGCCGTGCTCCATCATATAGTCCTGCAAGTAGCCTCCCATCATGGCCCAATCGAAACGGCGGGCGGCGTTCATCGGCTCGACAACCACGGTTCCGCTGAAGCGCGCGGGATTGGAGGGATGGCGCACCAGAATCCGTTCGACATAAGGACCGGAGGCGGTGGCGTTCAGGCTGCCGTCGGCCTTCCAGTCGTAGACATTGGCTTTGCCGCTGAGGAGGAACTCCTCTTCGACGTATCCGGCCTTGGCGAGATCGAGAGGCCGGAGGCTATAAGTCGCGGCTCCGAGGGGATGCGAGTCTGCGGTGACGGGAACGAGGGCCGCCTTGGGGACGGGGACGGATTGCGCGAGGGCAGTGACGATTCCGCAGACCAATGCCGGAGCGAGTTTCCAGTTCATCCTTATAATACCTCCGGGTGTAGAATCGCAGATCGGCTGGGAGGAGTCAAGAAGTCCGGCCCCAAACTCGGAAGTCTCTGTGCACCGCTCCTTGCAGTCGCGGCTCGGTGCCCGGCGCATTCGCACGGGTAGTGCGCTAAAAGTGTTTTAGATGGAAGCGCACTACCTTCGCACGACGGCCCATTGTGGGTTCATATAGAATAGGGGGGACTCGAATTCAATGAATTCACAAGGGAGGCTTTTTTCAATGACTCGTTTTATCCTCATGGCCGCCGCAATGTCGTGCGCGGTCTACGGCCAGGGCGGCCGGGGCGGCGGGGGACCCGTAACAATAGCGTCTTCGCTCAAGCAGAACTATAACCAGATTAAGAACAACATCACCATGGCGGCCGACCAGATGCCGGAATCGGCTTACGGTTTCCTGCCGGAAGGCGAGCCGCGCAGCTTCGCCGGATGGGTGGGTCACGTGGCCGACGTTCAGGCCAACCAATGCGGCGGGCTCGCGGGTACACCGCTGACGCTCAACGCGGGGGCGATGATGACCAAGGCTGACCTGGTGGCGGCGCTGAAAAAATCTTTCGACGCGTGCGATACCGTGTTTAACGCTCTTACCGATGAGAACGCGATGGAGCCCTTTACAGGCGGCCGGGGCGGTCCGCAACCGAAGGCTGTCGCTGCGTATGGAATGATCATCCATAGCAACGAATGCTATGGCGCGATGGCGGTTTATATGCGCTTGCAGAAGCTGACTCCTCCGTCGAGCGCAGGCCGCGGAGGTGGTGGCGGAGGTAGAGGCGGTGGCGGCGGCCGGGGTGGACCTGGCGGCGGTGGCGGCGGGCCCAAGCAGTAAGTTAGAGACTTATTCCCACTCAATCGTGGCGGGCGGCTTGTTCGTGAGATCGTAGAACACGCCCGCCACACCCTCCAATTCACTCAACTCCCGGGCCATGCGGTCGAGCAGCTCCGCGGGCATGCGCACACTATTCGCGGTCATGCCATCGACCGAGTCGACGGGCCGCAGCACTACGGAGTCCGGGCGATCGGCGGTTCCGAATGGAATCAAGATCACGGGGAATTGCCAGATCTGACGGTCGAAGCCGGAATCGTGCGAGAGGCGGCGGACGATGGCGTCGGCACAGCGGAGCCGGCTGAGACGCTCGCGGGTGAGGCGCGCGGGATGGGCCGACATGGTTCTGATCGGTGGAGTGCGGACGGCCACGACCACTCGATTGACGGCTTCGTTGCGATTCACCAGGTGCGCGGCTTCTTCCAGCTCGGACGGGAAATCGTCGATGGCCAGCGCGGCGCGATAGGTTCGCGAATCGCCCTGCACGCCAACGGAGCGAACCGGCAGGAGCCAGCCTTCGCCGGCTTTGATCGGGGTTCCGGATTCTTCACCGCAGAGGCATCTGATGGCGAGGCCGGGTCCGGGAAAGGGATGGCGGTCGAGCAGAGCGGGCGCGAGGCCAAGTTCGCGGCCGATGGCGCGCACCTCGTCTTTATAGAAGGAGCTGAGCGGCTCGATCACGCGGCCTTCATCGATCAGCTTTTGAATGCCGGCGACGCGGTTGTGATGGGTCTTGATGAGATCGGCCTTGGCGCTGCCGCCGGATTCGATGGTGTCGGGATAGATGGTGCCCTGTCCGAGAATCCAGCGGCCGTCGAGGAAGCGCTGAGTCTCGAGAATGCGCTGCTGCACTTTGACGAACTCTTCGCCGATGATGTGGCGCTTTTGTTCCGGCTCGATGGCGCGTTCCAGGGCGGCGAGGAACTGCGGCTCGGCGTGCTCGACTTGAAAACGGCTGGCGCCGAGCGCGGCGAAGTTGGCGCGCACGAAATCAGTTTCCCCTTCGCGCATCAGGCCGGTATCGACGTACGCGCCGTGGACGCGGTCCGGGCCCAGGCTGTTGAGGCACAGAGTATAGGCGACGGTGGAATCGACGCCTCCGCTGACGAAGAAGAAGACGCTGCGGCCGGCGGCGGATTCGCGAATGCGGGCTTCGAGAGCCTGGATTTGTCCGGCAGGATCCCAGTCGCGAACGGCGCCGCAGATGTCGAAGACGAAATTCGACAGGATTTGCAGGCCGGACGGCGTGTGCGCGACCTCGGGGTGGAACTGTACGCCGTAAAGATGGCGGTCCGGCGCGGATATGGCCGCGATGGGGCAGGTGACGGTGCTGGCCAAAACGCGAAAACCGGCCGGAGGCGCGGCGACCAGATCGCGATGGCTCATCCAGACTTGCTGGGGGCCGGTGACGCCGCGAAACAATGAATCCTCGGTCGCAAGGTCGAGCTGGGCGAAGCCGTATTCACCGCGATCGCCTTTCTCGACAGTTCCTCCAAGAAGATGAGCCATCAACTGCTGGCCATAGCAGATACCCAGGACCGGGACGCCGGAGGAGAGCAGGCGAGGATCGATGGCGGGGCTGCCGGGATCGTAGACGCTGGAAGGGCCGCCGGAGATGATGACGCCTTTGACGCTGGCATGCGATGCCAGTGCAGAGGCATGGGTCTCACTCGGAAAGACTTCGGCGAAGACACCGAGGTCACGCACTTTTCGCGCGATCAGGTGACAATACTGGCCACCGGCGTCGAGAACGGCAATTTGCGCGGGCAAACCGTATTTTAGCAGGCGGCAGGTCGAAGACCTGCCCCACTAGCGGGCGCGATCCTGCTGCTGGGCGATGCGCTCCACCAGCAGCTTCTTGGCGTTGTCCAGAAGCTTCTTGGCGTTGGGCATGGAGTCGATGGCCTTCTGGACCGCCGGATCCTGCTCAATGGCGATGCGCTGGGAATCTTCATAGCTGAACGCGGTGATGTACATCTCGCGTTTCAGCTCCTGCTTGACCCAAGCGTGATTCACCGCGAAATCCGCTTCGGTGAAGTCGTACTTGTTCTTGAGCATGAAGTCGTGGAACTGCTCGATGACGCGGTCGTCCGGCTCCCAGCCTTTGGGAAGCGTGGCGTCGGCGCGCGGCCCGAAATAACTGACCGAGAAATTGAAGAATCCGTTCTTGCGGTAAATCTCGGTCTGGAACTTGTTCCACTTGTCGGCGGTGGAGCAATAGGGCGAGGTGGGATAGTCGAGCGGCGTGCAGGCGACGCGCTCATCCGGAGTGATACCGCCGCCGCCGTACACCGTGCGTCCGCCGTCGGTCATCTTCACATCGGAGGTGTTCTTCTGCTCGAGATTGGAGTGCGTGTAGTAATCAAGAAAGGAGATGTTGGAGTAGTCGCGCTGGATCAGGCGCCCGCTGGGCGTATAGTAGTGGGCCGTGGTGAGCAAGAGTCCGGTTTCATCGCCGAGCGGGAAAACGGTCTGCACCAGTCCCTTGCCGAAGGTCGGCTCGCCGAGGATCCAGGCGCGGTCATGATCCTGCAAAGCGCCGCTGACGATCTCGGCGGCGGAAGCGGTTCTGCGATTCACCAGCACCACCACGGGATAATCCTTGCCGGTGCCTTCAAAACGCGTGTTGTAAACCTTGTTCGATCCGGCGATGCGGCCGTGCATGCTGACCACCACGTCGTTCTTCTTCAGGAAATGGCCCGCGACGTCCACGCCCTCATTGAGCAAGCCGCCGGGATTTTCGCGGAGGTCGAGAACCAAGCCTTTGAAATCTTTTTCGCCGAGCTTCTTCAGCTTGTCGTCGAACTCCTTGCCGGTATCTTCGTTGAAGGCGTTGATGGTGACGTAGGCGATGCCGTTCTTCAAGAACATGGCGTAGGGCACGCTGGAACGAGGGATCTGGTCTCGAACGATATTGAAGGTCACGGGTTTGTCGACGCCTTCGCGCTGGACCACCACCTGGACGTGCGTGCCGCGCGGGCCCTTGAGAAGCTCGGCGACATCGGACATCGACAGCGTGTCGGTCTTCTTGTCGTTTACTTCAAGGATCGCGTCGCCTGGCCGCAGCCCGGCCTTAAAGGCGGGGGAACCGGAGAACGGATACTTGACGATGGTGCGGTTGCCGCGAGGCCCCACCATCATGCCGATGCCGAAATAGCGGCCGCTCTGATCCTCGCGCATTTTGCTGTATTCCTTAGGATCGAGGAAGCGGGAGTGCGGATCGAGGGTGTTGAGCATGCCTGGGATAGCGCCATCGTAGATGGCCTTGTCGGGCTGCACGTGGTCGGCGAAATTTTCCTCAATCGCGTTGTAAATCTTGGTGAAGGACTTGGCGCTCTGGTCTCGGGCGGCGTCTTCCGAGGGGTTGGCCGCCGACACGGCGCCAACATTAAAGAATCCCGCGGCAAGGGCACACAGAACGACGAAGAGAGGGACAAAAATATACGCACGACGACGCGATTGCATCAATTAGGACCTCCAGCCGATTTCAGTATAGCACCGCTTTCGGCGGAATCCGCTCCCTTTGGTCGCGGCTCGGAAACGTTACTGCACGCTCCCTTTGGCCGCAGTTCAGAAAAAGGATTTAGCTCACGCGGGCGCGGCGGATCTGGGCGGCGGCGCCGGGCTCCATGCGGGCGGGCTTGCGCTCGGTGTCGGCCAGGCGGCGGGCCTGGTCGCTGACGCAGACCAGGAACATGGGCTGGCGGGCATTCTTCAGAATGTCGATGATGCGGTCATGCTGGTCCTCGAGGAAAATCGACTTTCCGTCGGTGACCAGGTGCAGCTCCGAGGCAGCCTGCATGACCTCAGCCAGGCGTTTGCCCATTTCGCGCTGGAGGAAGCGCAGCACCCGGCGGATCTTTTGAAGCGAGAAACCTTTGCGGCGCAGCTCCGCGATGACCGTGATCTCGATCACCTCGCTGCGGCCGTACACGCGGCGGTGCCCCTCATGCCGCGGCGAGACAACTTTGCGCTCATCCCACCACTGCAATTGCCGCAGACTCACGCTGGCCACCTGCGCGACTTCCATCGAAGAATAGGTCCGGTCAGGGGCCTGGGGTTCAGGACGCTTCTTGCTGGCTTTAAACATGACGGGTGGTTTCCGTTTTTTCGGATTTGAACTCGACTTACCGATTGTACTCGACTGGAGGGCGGTGTCAATAGGGTGTCGGCGGGAAGATGGCGGCAGATGCGGATATAATCCGGTTGGAGCATGAAAATCCGAGCCACGATCCTGGTTTGTTTGGCGGGTCTTTGCTTGAGGCAACGCGGCATCGGGCAGAGCCGCGCGGAGCAAACCGGGTGGCACGACCCTTCTCCGCACAGCGCGCAGTTCGTTGCCGTGGGCGAGAAGGTGCGGCTGGAAGTGCTGGATTGGGGCGGCGAAGAGCCTGCGGGCCGGAGCGTGGTTCTGCTGGCGGGCCTGGGAAATACCGCTCACGTGTTCGACGACTTCGCGCCGAAGCTGACGGCCGCGGGCTACCACGTCTACGGCATCACGCGGCGCGGCTACGGGGCGTCACTTGGATATGGAGCTTCGAGCGCTCCGGAGTTCGGCTACTCGGCGGACCAGCTCGGCGACGACGTGCTGGCGGTCATTGACGCACTGAAGCTGGACCGGCCGGTGCTAGTAGGAAATGGGCTAGCCGGGGAGGAGCTAAGCTCCGTGGGAACGCGGCATCCCGAAAAGGTTTCCGGGCTGGTCTACCTGGACGCGGCCTATTCGTACGCTTTTTACGACCACACGCGGGGCGATCTGTTCTTCGACTTGCTGGATCTGGAAAGGAAGCTGGCGCAGTTGTACCTGATGCTGCCGGCTGGTCCTTCGGGTCTCAAGAAAGATCTGACGGACTTGCGCAAGGAGCTGACGCAGTTGCAATCGTCGAACGGTCTGCCGGAGGACCCGAGGTTCGCGCCGCCGGCGCGGCGTCTGCTGGAATCGAACCTCCTCGACCGGTTCGAGAAAGATCTACAAGAAGAGGAGCAAGGGAAGTCCCGGCCTTCGGAGCCCGCGAAACCCGAACCCGCGAAACGGACGCAGGATCGAAAGCGGATGTTCGACGACTTGCTTCAGACCAGCCTTCCGGGGTTTGACAAGGACCTGCGGAGTGCGCGAGCAACGCCACTTCATGCTGCGCCGGTCCCAGCTCAGGCGTGGAGCGTGCCGGAGGCGGAGTTGCGCTTGCAGCAGGAAGCGAAGGCACAGCCGAAGGCGGCCGGCCACGCAGGACAAGAGATTCTACAGGGGCGGCAGAAGTACACGCGCTTGCGGGTCCCGGTTCTGGCGATTTACTGCCTCCCGCACTTGCCGGGTGACGATCGCAATGAGGCGGACGATGAGGCTCAGGCCAAGGCGTTCGAAACCGGGGTGCCTTCGGCGCGGGTGGTTCGATTGGCGCATGCAGACCGGATGGTGTTTTTGTCGAACGAGGCGGATGTGCTGCGCGAGATGGAGGCCTTTCTGGGCGGGTTGAAGTAACGGATGTGTTGCTAAGCCGCCCGCGGCCTGCTGGCCGCGTAGGTCAAGTAGATGCCGAGAAGAAGCGTCCCGCCGAGATAGAAATAGAAACCCTGTTGCAGGTGAAGGGAATCGAGAAAGATGCTCGATTCCTGCTCCGGCGAGAGAAATAAGAGGAGCGAACCCTTGATCAGCACGATCCAGCCGACGAGCGTGACCATTACCGTCACAGCGCCGCCGGACCAGATATTGTGTTTGAGAACCATCGCCAGCCCGGCGATGACCGTGATCGCGCCGAGGGAAAGAAGCAACTGCGCGTTGTGCATCATGGCTGTCACGACATCCATGGTGGCGTCCTTGCGGATGATCATCGCCAGAGCGATAAGAATGCAGTAGAGTCCGATGAGCCTGCCAAGAAATGTTGTGCGTGACGACATGGTGACCTCCAAGCGCTATTGCGCGGTGTTCCAATACCCGGCCATGAGTTCCCGAGCCCATTCCGGCTGGCGAATCTCGCCTCGGGCGGCGAACTCCAGCATATACGGTTTGATGTCCAGAACCGGAGTGCCGTTGATGGCGTCGAGGCCGGCAACTTCCAGAGACAAATTTTCGACCGACAGCAGACGGCAGATGGTGACGCCGATCCGATTGGGACGATTTTTGCCGCGTTGCGCGAAGATGCCGACCTTGGGCCAGTCAGACCGGTTGCGGGGATGACGTGAGCCGGTGACTATTTCGGATTCCTGCACCCGATGAAAGAGGAAAACGACTTCGACGTGCGAGAAGTCGGCGAGTCCCTCGAGAGACTCCGCGGCGAATTGCGAAGGGCCGAGATCAATGCGGCAGGTGACGCCGCCCCAAACGTCGTCGACGGGATTCACGAGGGGGCTGTGGACCGTGCCGATGGGGCGAATTTCGAAGTGGCGATCCATGTCCGGTATTGTACGGGTATCCTATTCGTGTTCGTGTTGATGGTTGAAATTGGCAGGTCGCAGACCTGCCCCACTTGCGCGTCACATGCCTCCGCCGACGAACCAGACCACTTCGAGCTCGGCGCCGTCCTCGACGACGGTTGCACTCCAATCTTGTTTGCGGACGATGGAGCGGTTCAGCTCGACGGCGACTTTGGACGCGTCGATGGCCAAAAACTCCAGCAAACCGGCCACATTAAGGCCCTCAGGGACGCGCCGCGGCTCCCCGTTTAGCACAATTCCGATCGTTTTTGTTTCAGCGACTTCCATGCGGCCGTTTGACACCCCGTTTCGTCGATCATTATATTCAATAGTTAAGCTTGTGACGTGACCGAACGCCGGCGTGAACGTTTTCAGCGCCGCGCGCGGCGATCGACCAGATGCCCACAACATACCCCGAGATCTACTTTCCTGTCCTGGTTCAGATGCTGATCGCCGCGGCGATCGCGGCTGCATTGATCGGAGCATCCACGCTGCTTGGCAAGCGCGCGCGCAGCCCGCTGAAGGACACGCCCTATGAATCGGGCATGGCTCCGGTGGGCTCGGCGTCGGAACGCTTCAGCGTCAAGTTCTATCTGGTGGGGATGATTTTCATCCTGTTCGACATCGAAGCGGTGTTCCTGTATCCGTGGGCCGTGGTGTACCGCCAGCTCAAGCTGTTCGGGTTTTTCGAGATGATCGTATTCGTGGCGCTGATCCTGGTGGGATTCTTCTACGTATGGAAGAAGGGCGCGCTGGATTGGGCGGCGCCGAGCAAATTTCCAGCGGACCACAGACGGGGGGAGAAATGACACATCCGGCGATTCTCGAAACCAAGCAGGCGCTGGGCGAGACTACGCTGATCGCCGATCCGGCGCAGATCGTGGATCTATGCCGTTATCTGAAACACGAAGAGAAGTTCATCCGCTTGAGCGCGATCACCGCTGTCGATTGGTATCCCAGCGAGCCGCGCTTCGAAGTGGTCTATCATCTGCACTCGATCGAGAAGAACGCCCGGCTGCGGCTGAAGTGCCGGTTGAGCGGGGGCGCTCCTGGGACGACGCCTGAGATCGATTCGGCGACGGCGGTCTGGTCCGGAGCCGATTGGTATGAACGCGAGATTTTCGACATGTTCGGGATCGGCTTCCGCAATCATCCCAACCTGGTCCGTATCCTGATGCCCACGGATTGGGATGGATTTCCGCTGCGGAAAGATTACCCGGTGCACGGTTACAAGTACGGTTACAGCAATGAGTAGCCACCTGGAAACGAGCAGGATGAAAACGAGCAGGCCATGAAGAAGCTTTTCGAGGAACACGTCGAAACCATCTCGGCAACACAGGAGATCCCCGCGAGCCCTTCGGCGCCGCGGCGCATGACCCTGAACATGGGGCCGCAGCATCCCTCCACGCACGGAGTGCTGAGGATCGTGCTGGAACTGGAAGGCGAGACCATCATCTCGGCCGAACCGGATATCGGGTTCCTGCACACGGGCATCGAAAAAGAGTGTGAGCAGAAGACCTGGCAGCAAGTGGTCACGCTTACCGACCGCGTGGATTATCTGGCGAACCTCTCCAACAATCTGGTGTACGCGCTGACGGTGGAAAAGCTGCTGCAACTGGAGATTCCGCCAAAGGCGCAATGGCTCCGCGTCATGATGACTGAGCTTTCGCGACTGAACAGCCACCTGGTGTGGCTGGGGACGCACGCGCTGGACATCGGCGCGATGAGCATGTTCTTTTATTGCTTCCGCGAGCGCGAGGACATCCTGCGCATCCTCGAAATGTTTTCGGGCCAGCGCATGATGACCAGCTACATCCGCATCGGCGGCGTGGCGCTGGAGCCTCCCAGGGGCTGGCAGCAAGCGGTGGGCAAATTCATCCGGGGGTTTCCGAGCAAGGTGGATGAGTACGAAGATTTGCTCGATTCCAATCCGATTTGGACGCGGCGCACCAAGGGCGTGGGTTTTATCTCGCTCGAAGACATGCTGGACCAGGGCGTCACCGGACCGATGATCCGCGCGGCCGGTGTCCCGATGGATCTGCGTAAGACCGAACCGTATTCGAGCTACGAAAAGTTCGATTTCAAAGTAGCGACGCGGACGGAGAACGATGTGTACGCGCGATACCGCGTGCGTCTGGAGGAGATGCGGCAGAGCGCGCGCATTGTCACGCAGGCTCTGGAAGGAATGCCGGAAGGGCTGTGGCAGGCCGACGCTCCGCACGTCGTCCTGCCGGAGCGCGAAAAGATGAAGACGCAGATGGAAGCGCTCATCTATCATTTCAAGATCGTCACCGAAGGGTTTCGAGTGCCGGCGGGCGAGGTATACCAGTGCATCGAGTCGCCGCGCGGCGAAATCGGATATTACATCGTAAGCGACGGAACCTCGAAGCCCTACCGGGTGCACATGCGCACGCCCAGTTTCGGGAATTTGCAGGCGTTGCCGACGCTGCTCAAGGGCATTTTGATCGCCGACTCGATTGCGGCGCTGGGCAGCATGGACTTCGTACTGGGAGATACGGACCGATGACGTTTTCTCCTCAACTCGAAGAGCGCTTCGCCAAGATGCTGGCGTGCTATCCGGAAGGCCGCAAGCGTTCGGCGGTGGTGCCGATGCTGATCTACGCGCAGGATGAAACCGGCGCGGTGACGGAGGAGCTGATCGCGGAAGTGGCCAAGCGCTGCGAAGTGGCTCCCTTGCAAGTGGACGAGGTGGTGGGCTACTATTCGATGCTTCACCGCAAACCGCTGGGCAAGTATCACGTCCAGATCTGCACCAATATCAGTTGCATGCTGGTGGGCGGGGAAGAGCTGTATGAACACGCGAAGAAGAAGTTGGGGATCGGGCACAAGGGAGTGACGGCGGACGGCCAGTTTTCGCTGGAAGAAGTCGAGTGCATGGGCGCTTGTTCGTGGGCGCCGGCGGTGGAGATCAATTACGATTTTCATCACTTCGTAACTCCGGAGAAGCTAAATCAGTTGATAGACGCACTGAAGAAGGCTCACTAGGCGATGCCAACCAAGCTGTATAACGAACCGAGTCCGCTCGAGACCAGAGTGGTGAGCAAGCGCTTTGGTCTGGAGAATTCGCACACCCTCGACACGTATCTCGCCAACGACGGCTACAAGGCGTTCCGCAAGGCGCGCGAGATGACTCCGGAGAAGATTGTCGACGAGGTGAAGGCGTCGGCTCTGCGTGGGCGCGGCGGCGCGGGTTTTCCCACGGGCCTCAAGTGGAGCTTCGTTCCGCGCACTTCGCCCAAGCCGAAATACATCGTCATCAACGCGGATGAGAGCGAGCCGGGTACCTGCAAAGACCGGCTGCTGATGGAGTACGATCCGCATCAGATGATCGAGGGAATCCTGATCGCCGGATTGGCGATCGATTCGCACAAGGGTTATCTCTACATCCGTGGCGAGTATCGTTACCTGATCGAGCACATGGATCGTGCGATCGCGGAAGCGTACGCGAAGGGCTACCTCGGGAAAAACATCGCGGGCACCGGCTTCGACTTCGATTTGTACACGCATTCGGGCGCGGGAGCGTATGAGTGCGGCGAGGAGACCGCGCTGCTGGACTCGCTCGAAGGCAAGCGCGGCATTCCTCGGATGAAGCCTCCGTTTCCAGCGGTGGCGGGAGCGTGGGCTTCGCCGACGCTGCTGAATAATGTCGAGACCTTCAGCGCGATTCCTCCGATCATTCGCGACGGAGGCGCGGCCTTCGCGGCGCTGGGTACGCCGAAAAACGGTGGCACCCGGCTGGTGTGCATCTCCGGCCATGTGAACAAGCCGGGCGTGTATGAGCTGCCGCTGGGCTATCCCATGCTGAAGGCGATTTACGATGTCGCCGGCGGAATTCCGGGCGGAAAGAAGCTGAAGGCGGTGGTGCCGGGCGGGTCGTCCTGCCCTCTGCTCAAAGCCGATGAGTGCGACATTCCCATGGACTACGACACTCTGGCCAAGGTCGGCAGCATGCTCGGCTCGGGCGGCATGGTGGTGCTGGATGAGACCACCGACATGGTGAAGTTCGCTCTCCGCATCATGCGCTTTTACGCGCACGAAAGCTGCGGCTGGTGCATTCCTTGCCGCGAAGGTACCACGTGGCTGCGCAAAATCCTGCAACGTTTTGTCGACGGGGGTGGGCGCAAAGAGGATGTGCCTCTGCTTGGGGAGCTTTCGAAGAACATGCTCGGCCGCACGTTCTGCGCGCTGGGCGACGCCGCGGCCATGCCGACGATTTCTATCGTCGACAAGTTCCCGGAGGATTTCGAAAAACGTTTGCCGGCTGCGAACAGCCAGTTGGTCGTGGTCTAAAAATATGGCGGAAACGGTAAAGCTGACAATCAACGGAAGCCCCATCGAAGCCGAGAAGGGCACCTTGCTGATCGAGGCCGCGCGGGCGAACGGGATCGAGATCCCTTCGTTCTGTTATTACGAAGGTCTTACGCTTCAGGCCGCCTGCCGCATGTGCCTGGTGGAAGTGGAGAAGACGCCCAAGCTGCAGGTAGGCTGCACCCTGCCGGTGGCCGAGGGGATGGTGGTCCACACCGAATCCCAGGTTGTCCGCGAGGCCCGCAAGGGCACGCTGGAGTTCCTGCTGACGAATCATCCGCTCGATTGTCCGGTGTGCGACAAGGGCGGGGAGTGCGAGCTCCAGGATATGGCGTTCCGCTACGGCGCGGGCGAAAGCCGCTTCACGGAGCGCAAGGTGCACGTGGACGAACAGCAATGGTCGCCGGTGGTGTACTTCGACGCGCCGCGCTGCATATTGTGTTACCGCTGCGTGCGCGTGTGCAACGAAGGCATGGGGGTAAACGCGCTGGGCGTCTCCAATCGCGGTGCGATCTCCGAGATCGTGCCCAATCGTCACGATTATCTGGAGTGCGACGAGTGCGGCGCCTGCATCGATATTTGCCCCGTGGGCGCGCTCACCAGCGGGATTTACCGCTATCAGACGCGGCCCTGGGAGATGAACCACGTCGGCACCGTTTGCACGCACTGCGCCGACGGATGCCGCACCACCCTGGGCGTGCGTAACGAGAAGATCATCCGCGGAAACAATCGCGACCGCAGCGGAATCAACGGCGAATTCCTGTGCATCAAGGGGCGTTACGGATTCGACTTTACGGAGCACCCGGAGCGCTTGCAATCTCCGATGTTACGCATAAAAGACGCGGGCGGGCTAGATTCGTTCGAGCCGGTTTCATGGTCGAAGGCGCTGGAAGTGGTGGCGGGCAATTTCGCCAAAGTAAAGGCGAGGGGCGGCCGCTTCGGCGTGATCGGCTCCAATCACACCACCAACGAAGAGAATTATTTCCTTCAAAAATTCGCGAGGCAGGCGCTGGGGACCAAGAATATCGACCATCACCGCAGCGGCGATCTGCTAACGTTCTTCGACGCGCTGTCGGATCGTGCCAATGTTCTGGCGACGGTGGAGGATTTGTATAACGCGAAAGCGTTGCTGGTTGTAGGGAGCGATCTTTCGCAGCAGCATCCCCTGCTGGCCAACCAGATTCGCGCCAACGTGCGCCATCACAGCGCGCATGTCTACGCGGTGACCACGGGTCCGGTGCGCGAGGACCACCAAGCCGCTGCCAGCGTCCGCGTCCAGAGGGGCGGCGAATTGGCCGGCATCGAATCGCTGCGCGAGAAGCTGAAAGCCGAGACCGATCTGACGATCGTGTTCGGCGACGCCATCCAGGGCGAGAGCCTGCGCAAGTTGATCGTTTTCGGCGATTCCCTTCTGATCCCGGTGAAGTACGTTTGCCTTGTGGATTATTCCAATTCGCGTGGCGCCTTCGACATGGGGCTGATTCCGCGCGAGGGCGGAATGTCCCGCGAGCAGATGCTGGCGTCGGGCGACCTGGACGTGCTGTGGGTGGTCGGCGCGAATCCTTTAAAATCGGCGCCGCTGGCGTCGCAAAAAGCCTTCGTGGTGGTGCAGGATCTGTTCCTGACTGAGACCGCCAAACGCGGCGATGTTATTCTTCCTGCCGCGTCCGCGTATGAAAAGTCCGGCACGGTGACCAACGTGTGCGGCGAAGTGCAAAAACTGAAAGCCGCGATCAAAGTGATGGGCGCCAAGAGCGATCTCGAGATTTTCGGCCTGATCGCCAAGGAAATGGGCTCGGATGTGGTTAGGGCGCTGGGAATCTGGTCGCCCGATAAGGTCTTCGAGGAGATTCGCAAAACAGTGCACGGCTACGATGTTTCCGTGCCGCTGATCGCCACCGGTGGTGCCGCTCCGACGATGCCGCTGAACGGCCGCGTGCCGGCGCTGCCGGGCACAGTGGCCTCCGCCGGCGATACGTTGTTCACCTCCGGCACGCTCAGCCGCTATTCCAAGATTCTGAATTCGGTTATGGAAGCTCCCGGAGAATTATACGCGGGCAAGGAGTCAGCCTCCGGCTCCTAGGTCCTTATGAATTATCTGATCCTCAGTCTCATCAAGACGCTGATTGTGGTTCTGATCCTGATGCACACGCTGGCGTACTTGCAGTGGGTGGAGCGTAAAGTGATCGCGCACGTGCAGCTTCGCGTGGGTCCGCGGCGGGTGGGTCCGCATGGATTGCTCCAGCCGCTCGCCGACGTCATCAAGCTGGTGACCAAGGAGGGCATGCTGCCGTCGCACGTGAACACGGTCTTTTATTTTCTGGCGCCGTTTCTGGCGGTGCTGTTCGCGCTGATTCCGATGTGTCTGATTCCCTACGGAGGCGACATCAACGTTTTCGGAATCCATACCACCATGCAAGTCACCGATGTGAGTATCGGCATTCTGCTGGTGCTGGGGTTGTCGGGCATGGGCGTGTATGGAGTGGCGCTGGCGGGATGGGCGTCCAACAATAAGTATTCGTTGATGGGCGGGCTGCGCAGCTCGGCGCAGATGATCAGCTATGAGCTGCCCATGGCGCTGGCCATCGCCGCGCCGCTGCTGATGCTGAACACGCTCAGCTTCCGGCACATTGTCGACGGGCAGGCGGGCTTCTATTTTGGCCTGATCCCCAAGTGGACAGTCTTTCAAGGGCCCTTTCCGCAGATCTTCAGCTTCTTGCTGTTTATGGTCGCCGGATTCGCCGAAACCAACCGCGTTCCGTTCGATCTTCCGGAGGCGGAAAACGAATTGGTGGCTGGATTCCACACCGAATACTCCAGCATGACCTTCGCAGCTTTCTTCATGGCCGAGTATGCCAATATGGTGACGGTTTCCTGCATCGCAACGCTGCTGTTTCTGGGCGGGTGGCATCCACTGTGGCCTGAGCAGTACGGATCAAGCCTGTTGCCGTCGCTGATTTTCGCCTTTAGTGGATTGATCTGCTTTTCTCACGCGATTCGTCCTGCGCGGCCTTTCGACCGCATCACGCTGCCGGTGTTCGGAGTTTTGTTCCTGGGCATCGCGGCGCTGTTTCTGATTCCGGCGGGACAGCAGATCCTGATGCCGCTGTTCTGGTTCGGAGCCAAGGCCGGCGGAATCCTGTTCGTGTTCATCTGGGTTCGCGCCACGCTTCCTCGCTTCCGCTATGACCAGCTCATGCGCTTCGCCTGGACATTCATGTTCCCGGTGGCGCTGATCAACCTGTTCGTTACCGGACTTCTGGTGGCCTTGAGTTAAATATGGACACTGTCGTATTTCTCATCTTCGCGGCGATTGCGGTGATCTGCGCCGTTAACCTGGTGGTGCAGACGCACCCCATCGCGAGCGCGTTGTCTCTGATCGGCGTGATGGGCTCGCTCGCCGGGATTTATCTCCAACTGGGCGGGGAATTCATCGCGGCGGCGCAGCTTGTAGTCTATGCCGGCGCCATCATGGTGCTGTTCGTCTTCGTCATCATGCTGCTGAACGAAGGTAAGGAGCGCAAGGCCAGACGCCGACTGTGGGTGACATTCGCCGGCCTGCCGCTTCTCTTAGTCTTTGTCGCGCTGATCCATAATTTGATCCTGCATGTCCTGCCGCCCTCCGACAGCGTCCAATTCGGCGTCTTCACGGGCGGAACGGCGGAGGCGATCGGAATGAAGCTGTTCACCGGGTACCTGCTGCCGTTTGAAGTCACCAGCGTGCTGATCCTGATCGCCATCGTGGGCGCGATCGTTCTCGCCCGAAAGGAAGTGGATTGATGCCGTTTCCTCCGTTTCAAATGATCGCCGGTGTTCCGCTTACCTGGTACCTGACTCTGAGCGCGGTTCTGTTTGCGTTGGGCGTGGCGGGCTTTCTATTCCGCCGCAACATTATTACTGTGTTCATGTCCATCGAGTTGATGCTGAATGCGGTGAACCTGACTTTTATCGCCTTCTCCTACAAGCTGCGGCAGAACGACGGGCACATCTTCAGCTTCTTCGTGATGGTGGTGGCGGCGGCGGAAGCCGCGGTCGGCCTGGCCATCATTCTTACCGTGTTCAAGAATCGCCAGACATTGGAAATCGACGAGGTCAGTTCGCTGAAAGATTAGGCGTCCCCTAAAACAAACGATGCAACTTTGGCTCATTCCTCTTCTTCCGCTGGCTGGCTTTGCGCTAAATGGCCTGTTCGGCCGGCGGCTCTCCAAGACCGCGATTAACGCCATCGCCGTCGGCAGCGTGCTGCTGTCGTTTCTCTGGGTGGTGAAGACTCTCAGCGCTCTGGGCGTGTTCAGCGGCGGCCTCACGGGCGATCCTTACAAAGAGCATTACTACACCTGGATCCAGTCGGGCACGTTGAACATAGGCGTCGATTTCGCCATCGACCGGCTGACCGCGGTGTGGCTGATGATCGTCACCGGAGTCGGCCTGCTGATCCACATCTACGCGGTCGGCTATATGGCGCACGAGGGCGGCTACTACAGGTTTTTCGCCTACCTCAATCTGTTCATGTTTTTCATGCTGGTGCTGGTGCTAGGCGCGAACTTCCTGCTGCTGTTCGTCGGCTGGGAGGGCGTGGGTTTGTGCAGCTACCTGCTTATCGGATTTTACTTCCTCGAAAAATTCGCCACCGACGCGGGCAACAAGGCGTTCATCGTGAACCGCATCGGCGATTTCGGATTCTCGCTGGCGGTGTTCCTGATCTGGGCGCATTTCGGATCGCTGGATTTCACGGCGGTGTTCGGTAAGGTCCAGGGCATGCCGGTGGAGCCCAACCTGGGCTGGATTACGGCGATTTCCCTGCTGTTGCTGCTGGGCGCCACTGGTAAATCCGCGCAGCTTCCTCTGTATGTCTGGCTGCCCGACGCGATGGCCGGCCCCACTCCGGTTAGCGCCCTGATCCATGCGGCAACCATGGTGACGGCGGGGATTTACATGATCGCCCGCAGCGCGCCGATCTTCCTGCACTCGGCTTCGGCTCTGGATATCGTGGCCATCGTCGGCATCGCGACGGCATTCTTCGCCGCCACCATCGGCTTGGCGCAGACCGATATCAAGAAGGTCTTCGCCTACTCGACCGTTTCGCAGCTGGGCTATATGTTCATCGGTCTGGGCACGGGAGCTTTCTCCGCCGGCGTCTTCCACGTGATGACCCACGCGTTCTTCAAAGCGCTGCTCTTCCTCGGCGCGGGCAGCGTGATTCACGCGCTCTCGGGCGAGCAGGATTTGCGGAAGATGGGCGGTTTGCGCAAGAAGATCCCCATCACCTTCTGGACCCTGATGTGCGCGGGCGTGGCCATCGCCGGCGTTCCGCCTTTCTCCGGATTCCATAGCAAGGACGCGATTCTCGCGGCCGCATATGAACACACACCGTGGATTTATTGGGTGGGTGTGTTCACCGCCGGCATGACCGCTTTCTACGTTTTCCGCGCGCTGTTCTTGTGCTTCTTCGGCGAATATCGCGGCGATCCTCATGCTCATCCCCACGAATCGCCGCCCTCCATGTGGATTCCGCTGGCCATCCTCGCGGTATTGAGCCTGGGCGGCGGCTACATCGACATTCCCAAATTCCTGACGCCCATGTTCGGCGAGCCACATGAAGGCGAGCCCTGGCTGATGTACGTTTCCGTCGCGTTCGGGCTCGGCGGTATCCTGCTCGCCTATCTATTCTATGTGGTTTCTCCCGCGATTCCCGAATCGCTGGCGCGAGGATTCAGCGGTCCCTACCGCTGGATCTACAACAAGTTTTACGTGGACGAGTTTTATGACGCCACCGTAGTCGAACCTCTAGTAGACGGCTCGCGCGAGCTGCTTTGGCGCGTTGCCGACGTCCGCATGATCGACGGCATAGTGAACGGAGCCGGCACGACCGCGAGCGCGGTGGGCAACCTTCTGCGGCGCGCGCAATCCGGCTATATCCGCGATTACGCCGGATGGGTGGCCGGCGGAGCCATCCTGGTCATCGCCTATATGGGCTATATGGGCCTGAAAGGCGGCTTCTGATGACGCTGCTCGACCTGGTCCTATTCCTGCCGCTGATTGGTTTTTTACTGCTTCTGCTGGTGCCGAAGAATAATCCGCAAGCGTCGCGCATGGGCGCGCTGATTATTTCGTTGCTCATTTTCGTGGCGTCGCTGGGATTGCTCGCTCCCTATTGGTTCGCCTCGCCAACCGGATTGCAGTTTGAAACCAGCGTCTCTTGGATCGACTATCCGCCCATCCGCTATCACGTCGGCCTGGATGGCTTGAGCCTGTGGCTGGTGCTGCTGTCGACGCTGCTGACGCCTATCTGCGTGCTGGTGTCGTGGAAATCCATCGACCATCGAATCAAGGAATTCTTCGCGTTCCTGATCTTGCTCGAATTCGGATTGATCGGCGTGTTCATCGCGCTGGACCTGTTCTTGTTTTTCACTTTCTGGGAAATCTCGCTGGTGCCCATGTACTTCCTGATCGGCATCTGGGGCCATGAGCGCCGCATCTACGCCGCCGTCAAGTTCTTCTTGTACACCATGGTCGGCTCCATGCTGATGCTGACCGCGATCATCTACCTCTACAACAAGGCCGGCACCTTCGATTACAGCGACATTGTCAGCCAGATCCAGACTGGGCGCCTGACGTTCGATCCGCACATTCAGATGCTCTTGTTCCTGGGCTTCTTCATCGCCTTCGCCATCAAGGTGCCATTGTTCCCGCTGCACACCTGGCTGCCCGACGCGCACGTCGAAGCGCCCACCGCCGGGTCCATCATGCTGGCTTCGGTCATGCTCAAAATGGGCACCTATGGATTGGTGCGCTACTGCTTGCCCTTGTTCCCCGGCGCCGCGCACGCTTCCGCGCCCTGGGTGGCCGGCCTCGCGATCTGCGGCATTCTTTACGGAGCCTTGGTCGCGCTGGTGCAGCCCAACATGAAGAAGCTGGTGGCGTACTCCTCGGTCAGTCACCTGGGCTTCGTTGTGCTCGGTATTTTTTCGTTTACACAGCAGGGACTCGATGGAGCGGTCTATCAGATGCTCAACCATGGCATCTCCACGGGGGCGTTGTTCATGCTTGTCGGATTCATGTATGAGCGGCGTCATTCGCTGGAGATCGCGGCCTACGGCGGCGTCGCCACACCCGCTCCCCAACTTGCGACGGTGTTCCTGATCACGACCCTTGCCTCCATCGGTCTGCCGGTGCTCAACAACTTCATTGGCGAATACCTGGTGCTTCAAGGCGCGGCGCAGGCCAACTTTACGTGGGTTGTCTTCGCGGCGTTGGGCGTGATTTTTTCGGCCTGCTACATGTTGTGGCTGTACCAGCGCGCATTTTATGGAAAGGCATCCGAATCGGTGAGCCATCATATGACGGATCTGGGCGGGCGTGAGTGGGCCGCGATTCTTCCGCTGCTGATCCTGATGGTCTGGATGGGAACCTTTACGCAGACCTTCCTGCCATCGATCAGCGCGCAAAACGCGCGGATTTTGCAGCAGACGCAGCCGGCCCGCGCGTTGGCGGAGGCGAACCGCTAATGGATATCGCCAGCTTTTTGCCGAGCTCCTCCGAATACATCCGCGTACTGCCCGAGATCATCCTCACCTTGGTGGCGACGCTGATCATGTTCCTGGAAGCGGTAATTACGGATGATAAGAAGAAAGGCGTCTTCGCGCCGCTCTCGATCCTCGGCTTGGCCGCTGCGCTGATCGGCGCCGTTATGGCGTACGGCGATCCCGGGCCGGCCTTCCAGAACATGCTGATCGTCGATGGATTCGCCACGTTCTTTCGGGTCCTTGTGATCGGCGTGGGCCTGTTGGCCGTGCTCAGCTCCTCCGGCTATCTGCGCCGCGAAAACTCCTTCGGTGGTGAGTTTTACGCATTGATCTTGTTCAGCATCGTGGGCCAATCCATCATGGCTTCGGCCAATGAGTTGATCATGATTTTCATCGGCCTCGAAATCTCCTCCATCGCCTCCTACATTCTGGCCGGCTACCTTCGCGACGACGCGCGCAATAATGAGAGCGCTCTCAAGTACTTCCTGCTCGGTTCGTTTGCGACCGCGTTCCTGCTCTACGGCGTGGCCTGGATTTACGGCGCCACTGGCGTCACTAACCTGGTCCTGATCCGCCGCGCGCTGCTCACCGGCAGCGAACCCGTGGCGCTGGCGGGAACTGCCGCCGCGCTGATCTTTGTCGGCTTGGCGTTCAAGATTTCCGCCGTACCGTTTCAGTCCTGGGCGCCCGACGTCTATCAGGGCGCGCCCGCGCCCGTGGCTGCATTTCTGTCCACCGGTCCCAAAGCCGCCGCGTTCGCGGTTCTTCTGCGCGTGTTCATGTCCGCTTTTGGATCCATTTCGTCCACCTGGATGCCTTTGGTGTGGGGCGTTGCCCTGGCCACCATGACCGTCGGAAATTTCGCCGCGATTCTGCAATCCAACATCAAGCGGCTGCTGGGATACAGCTCCATCGCCCACGCCGGATATGTGCTGGTGGCCGTCACCGCGAACTCCGGCAACGGTTCCGCGGCCGCGATGTTCTATCTCGCCGCCTACGCCTTCACCAATATCGGCGCATTCGCCGTGGTCGCCTACGTTTCGTGCAAGGGTGAAAAGTACGTTCGCGTCGACGATTTCGCCGGTCTCGCCCAGCGCCATCCGGGCATGGCCGCGATGCTGTCCATCTTCCTGCTCAGCCTCATCGGCGTTCCGCTCACCGGAGGCTTCTTCGGCAAGTTCTACATCTTCAAAGCGGCTCTGGACGCGCACCTGGTTTGGCTGACCGTGCTGGGGCTGCTGAACAGCGCCGTGGCCGCATATTATTATTTGCGCGTGCTCGTGGTGATGTACTTCAAGGAACCCGGCGAGGCGGCCGAGGACATTCCACCCGCCGGCCCCGCTCTGCAGATCGCAGTCTACGGTTCGGCGTTGGGAACGTTGCTGCTGGGCATCTTTCCATCTTGGGTGCTCAATTTCGCAAACAAGGCCGCGCTGCGGTAGAGCAACCGCTCCCTAAGGTCGCGGCTCAGCATCGACGCGCAGTATTCACCGCCACTCACCGAGCCGCGACCACAGGGAGCGGTATTCAAAAAATCCGCAACAGCCCCGCGAACGTCTCCACTTCCACGAACCGCGCTCCCTCCGGCGTCCGCAACTCCTGATGCTCCAGAACCCATGTGTGCGGGTGCGGCACCAACACCGCTCCTAATCCCGCTTCCAGCGCCGGATTAATATCCGATTTCGGAGAATTCCCGATCATCCACGTGTCTTCCCGCGCCAGTCCACGTTCCTCCACGATGCGCAGGTACGCTTCCCGATCCTTCTCTTTCACGATCGCCGTATGCGCGAAATAACGCCCCAGCCCTGAGCGATCCACCTTCAGCTTCTGCTCCTCAGGATGCCCTTTAGTGAAGAGCGTCAGATCGTGACGCGACGCCAATTCCGCGACGGTCTCCTCCACGCCCTCGATCAGTTCCAGTGGCTGCTCCAGAATCCGCTCGGCCAGCGACATCACATGCGCCAGATCGTCGGCTCGAATCTCCCGCTCCGCAAGGTGATGATAAGCCTGCTGGAGATTACGCCCGAAATTCCTCGCCCCATAGCCGTGGATCTTCGCATTTACCAGCTCGATTTCATTTAAAACATCGCGGATCTGAGCCGGTGTCAGCGCGGAATGATCCAGAAACGCGACGAAGTTATCAAAGGCGCTCTCGAAATAGATGTTATTTTCCCACAGCGTATCGTCGGCGTCGATGAGAAGGAAGCTCATTCCGGGGTCATGTTGTCCCCGTGCGGGCGTCCGTGGCCGTTGCGGGGCGCGATGTTCTTGACGTGCTGCACGCGCTTCTGCCGCACCAGATAGTCCGGGAAGAATTCAGCCAGGCGCCGCATGCGCTCGGCCTCGCTCCGTGTCGTCAATAGCATCTGGCGAAGGCCCAGGTCGGGAATCGGCTGCGCCAGGCGGAAGCTCAACCGCACGTCCCCGGACTCTTCCGCGGGAAGCGGCTGCTCGGAGGAAAGCGCCTGCATTTCGTTATAGCTATCCAGCGCCAACTTCTGGACTTCCGGCGGCGGCGGATCCGCCTTCTCATCGTCGAAGAATTCCACCGCACCGCGCAGGAATGTCCGCTCGTTGTTCAACAGTAGAATCTCGAAGCGCCGCCGCCCCAGCGTCAAAATGTCCATCCGCCCATCCGGATACTGCTTCAGCACCCGCTCCACCGTGGCGGTGCAGCCGGTATTGACCAATCCTTTTTCGCCCGCCAGCACCACGCCGAACTCCAGGCGGTCGCGCACAGCCTCGCCGATCATCTCCTTGTAACGGTCTTCGAAAATATGCAGCGGCAGTTCCGCTCCCGGAAATAAAACCACCTGGAGCGGGAACAGCGGCAGCAAGCCCTCCTGCATGCTACTATTATCACTTTCACGAGCGCCGCTTTGAGGAGCGGCCCCGCGCCGCTCCATGATTCTCAAGCTCAAGCGTACTCCCGGTATTTATCTGGTCGGCTTTATGGGCAGCGGAAAGTCCACAGTTGGACGCGCCCTCGCCGACGAATTGGGCTGGAATTTCGTCGATCTCGATGAGGAGATCGAGCGCGAGCAGGGATCCAGCATCGCCTCCATCTTCGACGACCGCGGCGAGGCTGAATTTCGGCGCATCGAGTCGGAGGCGCTCCACCGCTGCGTACATAGAGTACAATCCGGCCATCCTCGCGTGATCTCGCTTGGAGGCGGCGCGTTCCTAAGCCACGGGAACTTCGATCTGGTTTCTAACAACGGGGTCAGCGTCTGGCTGGATTGCCCGCTCGAGTTGATTGAACGGCGCATTGCAGCGTTCGTTCACCGGCCCTTGGCGCGTGACCCAATCCGCCTTCGCTGGCTGTACGACATCCGGCGAGAAGGCTATGCGCGCGCGGACTATCGCATCGAGGTCCAGGATGACGACGCTGGCGCGGTGGTGGCGCGCATCCTCGCCCTACCTCTGTTTTAAGCCCACCACTTTGAGTAAACCTGTGTCCTCCCCGCGCCATCATGCTCTCCAGATCTTCCGCGCCGCGCTCCATGCCGCCGATCCCCACCGCGCCGTTCTCGATCATCTGAGCTTGGACGGCCGCGTGCTTAAGACCGGCGCCAAGCGCTACCGTCTCGACGCCTTCGACCGGATTCAGGTAATCGGCGCGGGCAAGGCCGGTGCCTCGATGGCCCGAGCCGTTGAAAGACTGCTGGGCCGCCGCATCTCCGGCGGCTTGGTCAACGTTCCCGATGGAGTCTCCGCGCGTCTGCGTCGCATTCAGCTTCACCCTTGCGGCCATCCCATTCCCGATGAGCGTGGCGCGGAGGGCGCTCGCCGCATTCTCGAAATTGCGCACGCTGCCGGCCCTCGCGATCTTCTCATCGTGCTCGTCTCCGGCGGCGCATCGGCGATGCTGCCCGCTCCGGCGCCTCCGCTCACGCTGGAAGGCAAGCAGGTGTTGACGCGGCAACTGCTGGTCTCCGGCGCGACCATTCAGGAGATGAACACCGTGCGCAAGCACCTCAGCCTTGTCAAGGGAGGTCAGCTGGCGCAAGCCGCGAGCCCCGCCACCGTAATCGCGCTGCTGCTCTCCGATGTCGTCGGCGACGATCCCGGCGTCATCGGTTCCGGACCCACCGTGCCCGATCCCTCGGCGGTCGCGGATGCCGAACGCATTCTGCAGAAGTATGGCGTCTCCGTCCCGGCCGACGCTCTTCATGAAACCCCCAAGCCCGGCGATTCCGTTTTCGCCGATTCGCGCCACGTGATCGTCGGCAGCAACAAGCAGGCCATCGCCGCGGCCGAAGTATGTGCACGAAAGCTCGGCTATCGGGCCATGGTGCTCTCGACCACGATCGAAGGTGAAGCGCGCGAGATCGCGCGCATGCACGCCTCGATTGCACGGGAGATTCTCGCAAGCAATCGGCCCATTCGCCGTCCGGCTTGTCTGCTCTCCGGAGGCGAGACCACGGTAACCGTGCGCGGTCGCGGCTTAGGAGGCAGGAATCAGGAGTTCGTGCTGGCCGCGATTCTCGCGCTCGATCAAACCGGCCCCGTCACCATCCTGAGCGCCGGTACCGATGGCATCGACGGTACCACCGCCGCCGCCGGGGCCATTGCGGTTTCCGGTGCCGATTTCTCCACGCTCGCCCGCGCCGCGGCCCTCGGTCTCGACGCCCGCCGTTTTCTCGACGAGAACGATTCCTACCGCTTCTTCGAGCCGCTCGACGCCCTGCTTAAAACCGGACCCACCGGCACCAACGTTGCCGACGTGCGGGTCTTACTGATTCCTCGCGCATAAAGGAACGGAGCGAATACATGAAGCACGCGCGCGCGGTCACTGGGTGATGACGATCTGCTCCCGGGGATAGGCGAACTTGCGCCCCACCTCGTCGACCACGTTGATCTGGCAGGTGTACTCGCCGGGAGCCAGATCCTTGAGCGGAAGCTGGAGCTTCACCGGCACCGCGTCCGGGCGCGTGCTGGCGATCTGCGTAAAGTCGAGCGGCGCCACTTGAAACGACAGTTTGTCGGCCCCCGTCGCCTTGTCCTTGGTGAACAGGCTCATGCTGACTTTGACATGCCGTAGATTCACGTCTTTGGGGTCCGGACGCGCGTCGTACACGTCGAACGTCACGAAAAGGTTCTGGCGGCGGCGGAATATTTTCGTGTCGCCGACGTTGGGCATCACCTTCGTGTCGCCGTCGATCAGAGGATTCGCCGAAACCGTCTTCGTCGTCAATTTCTCCGCCGCGCCCACCGCGGCTCGCAGAGCCTCGCGCTGGTTGCTGAACACGATCGTACTCGTCTTCAACCCCGACGTGTCCGCGCTCAGATCCGGAACGATGAAGCGCTTCTCATAAGTGCCGATCTTCCCGCTGACGTTTTCCCGCACAACGAACTTCATGTGATAGCGCCCCGGCTCCAGCGTGAAGCCGGCGTCGTATTGGTAGACTCTCTTGGCGGCGCGCTCCCTGTTCTCCTGATCCAGCGTGATGGTAATGAAATCGCGAACGTTGCCTACCACCGCTTTGGTCTCATCCTGGATCTGGCCCAGGAAGTCGATCTTGGTGGTGCCGCCGTTGCCCTTGGCCGCCAGCTCGATCACTGAGCCGGGAACGCGCACCGATACCGGCACGAAATAACTGGTCGGGCCGATGCGAAAGATGTCGACTTCCAACGCCAGCGGCAGATCGGTGACAGGATCGCCCGCTGAGATAGCTTCCTTCAACTGTTGCTCCTTATCCTCGCCGTTCATCCTGTGCCAATCTTTGTCGGCGTAATAACCCTGCCGGTGCTCCAGCCTGGCGGAAGTGTTGCCGTTGGTCAGCTTCACCGAGATCTTGCGGAACTTTCCGTCTTCTTTGCTGTTGCCTGTGTAATAGCCGATGATGTAATAGCTGCTCATGGACTGCTGGGCCTGCTGGATGCCCAGCGCCAGATCGTTGCTGTCGAGGAACGCCTTTCCGCCCGTATCGGCGGCGAGCGTGGTTAGCGTTTCCTGCGAGTCGTTCACGGTGGCTCGCTGCGAATTGTAGTTGTTGCCGTTGAACGCGCCCGTTCCGCGCGAGCCCGCGCTGCTGGCCGCACCGCCTGGAGGGTCGGCCATCAGGCCGCGCGCATCCAGCGGATACATCACCACGTTCGCCTTCATCAGGGCGTTGACCGAGGCTTCCAGCTGCGCCTGGTTGTCGATGCCGGTCTTGCTCACGCCGCCGGAAATGTACACCATCACCTTCTTTTCCGGCAGGTTCGCCAGTTGGCGCGCCACCGTCTCCAGCGCCGCCAGCTTCTGATCCGTGTTGAGAATGTTGAACTCGGTTTCGTCGGCGACGAAGGCCGCACCCGTATCCTCACCGGTGCAACTGCCCGTGTCCGCGAGCCCTGCGAGCTCGGTCGCCTCGCCGATCGGCATGCCTTTGATCACGTCCGTCAGAATGTCGCGATCCTGGGTGAAATCGGTCAGAATGTTGACCGTGCTGGTGTACAGCATCACCGACACGACGTCGTCCTTGGTGATGCTCTTGGTGAGATACTCCAGCGCGGCGTCCTGGGCCCGTAACTGATCGGACACGGCCATCGAGGAGAAATCGAAGAACAATACCATCAGACGCTTGTCGTGGTATTGCACCTTGCCCGGCGCCTCGAATGTGATGGTCGTGTTGGGAGTCTCCGGCAGCTTGAGCTGATCGGATAGCTTCAGCTCCGGCGGCGGCTCCGGCTCCATGGTCAACGTCTGCGGATCGAACACGTCGATCTTCTGCTTTTGTCCGTCCTCGTACACGGCGAAATCGGACTGCTTCAGCCCGTTGATGGTGTGGCCTGATTTATCCTTCACCGTCACGTCCACCACCACCAGGCGCGTACCGGTAGTGAAGGTCGCCACTTTCCCCTCATCCTGGGACGGGGCAGCCTTTGACTGCGCAGCCTTGGTTTGCGTCGTAGGCGCTGGTTGCTGGGCCCGTGAGGGAAGCAGCAGGATTCCGAGTAAAACAGCGCTCGCGAGGACGAAAATTGATCTCATAGAAGCTCTTTAGAAATTGAACCTGAACATGGTAGTGACCGATCGCATCGCCGACGCGGTGGTGGCCAGATCGTAAGTGCTGGAGCCCACGGCGGTCCCGAAACCGGTGATGGTGGGGTGGTTCAGCGCGTTGGTTGCGCTGAGCCGGAATTGCAACTGACGCCGGCTTTCGCCTATACGCCATGCCCGGTTGAGCGTGGCGCTCAGAGACGTTTGTACCGGGCCGGTAATCGTATCCACACCCGCGTTTCCAAATTGTCCCGGCGGCGGTGTCGTAAAGGCCAGGGGATTAAAGTACTGCCCGGGACCACCCTGAATGGGAAGTCCGGTGGCCTCCGCGCGAGCCGAACCGCCGGCGGCGCTCAACCCGCCGACATTCGCCTGGGCCCCCGAAACCGTCGCCGTGAGAGGCGTTCCGGTGGCCCACAAGTAGGTCCCCTGCAACGTCCATCCGGCCAGCGCATGGGTCTTCCATCCACCGTTGCGCATGAATCCGCGCACGCCCACCGGAGAAGAGAGCATATATGTAAACGACAACTTGTTCCGCTGGTCGAAGCTGGAAAGCCCGCGCTCCGTCGCCCAGTTATTGAGGTTCTGCACGACCGTGCCTCCCGGTCCGGAGAAGCTGGACGCGTCGTCGATGGCTTTGGAGTAGGTATACAAAACCACCCCCGACATTCCCGTGGAGAAGCGCCGGGTTATGCGTGCCTGCCCGGCGTTGTAGGTCGAATTCGCTCCCCAGGTATTGTAGCTGAACTCTTTGGTGTTCGAGATTATCGCAGCGCCCGTCGCCGACACGGCCGGCGCCTCCGCCACCCCCAAGTCCGTGCCTTTGGTCCCGATGTATTCCGTTTCCAGCAGCACGTTGTGCGGCAACGTTTGCGCAATGGTAAAGGTCCAGTTCTGCGCGTAGGGCGTTTTGTAGTTGGGATTGATGGCCCACGTGTTGGTCAGGGCATTGACGCCGCCCGACGCCGGAAAGCCGTTCTCCAGCGTCAGCGGAGTGCTGGTGGCGGTGCATGAGACCAGGCAACTGGTGTTGATTACGTTCTCGGTGAAGGGCGGCTGCCCGATCAAGTTATTGGTAATCGTGCTGTAGGCTCCGCCGCTGTGGAAAATGCTATAGCCTGCGCGGAAATTGGTGGAGTGCTTTTGCGACGGCCGCCAGGCGACTCCTACGCGGGGAGAAAACATCAGCTTCTGCGAATCCACCAGGCTGCTCGGGAGCGCCTGTCCGGTAAAAGGATTTATGTTTTGGCCCGCCTGCGGCGTCACCACCGCTGCCTCGGTCATTTGCGGATTCAAGACCATGTTCGCGAGCCTCCCGTACTCTTCCGTGTAGGGTGCGAAATACTCATAGCGCAAACCCACGTTCACCGTCAGCCCGCGCGCGACGCGATAATCGTCCTGCGCGAATGCCGCTGTCGCCCATGTCCGGAGGTAATCGTTGGTTGCCAGTTGGATGGTGCTGGTGTAGGGCAGGCCCAGCAGGAAGTCAGCGAAGCCATATCCGGTGTTCTTTACCGCCGTGCCGTCGACATACTGCGCGGTCGCCGCGCCGTCGAAGCTGAACTGGCCGCGCGCACTCTGCTCATTATTGTTGGCGTTGTCCATCCTGCGGACCATGTAGCCGAACGTAAAATTGTGCTTGCGCTTCCACACGTAGGTGACGTTGTCGGTAAAGCTGAGCGTCTGCGGGCGGGTGAGCGAGTAGATCCCGTCGCTCAACGTGCCGAAACTGGTGATCCCAATGCTTGGGGGCCCATAATCGATGGGCGCCTGCGACGTCCCCATGATTCCCAGCGCCGCGGCCACATTGTCGTTGGTGGTTGCAAAATACGGATTGCTCTGGCTCACGTTGCGGCTGAAGCTTACGGTGGCGACGTTGTTGAAGCGCGGTGCGAAGCTATGGTTCCATCCCACCGACGCGCTGGTCCCATATCCCGTGCCGGTGTCGCGGAATCCGAAAAGATTCTCGGTCACGGAGTTCCGGCCCTGATATTGAATGTTGAAATTCAGCCGGTCTTTGTTGTTTATCGGAGCGTTCAGGCGAACGCCCATATTCTGGCTGGTGGTCGGCGGAGACGCTACCAGCCGGTAGTTCTGCGTACACGGCGCGCCGCACGCAGCGGTTCCCGGAAGAATCCCTCCAATCGAATAGGTCGGCTGTGGGTAATATTGGAGGAGTTGCTGCGCGGCGTTATCGAATCGCGTCAAGGGGATGGTGTTATTCGGGAACGGTTGCCCGCTGAGCGGATCGAAAATCGTCACCGGATTGTTGGCTACCGTGAGCCCCGAGAAGTTGCCGGCTCGCTCGGCCGGCGTGGGCACTTCCGAAAGTTGGCTGGACCCGTTGCGCTGGGTGGTGCCCTGATAATTGAGCTGGAACTGCGCGCGCTGCCAGTTCATGATCTTGGGGATGATCATCGGCCCGCCCAGATTCCCCACGTAGGCTGCCCGGTCCGACGACGGCTTTGGAGCCGGCGTGCCATTCAAGGAAAACGGCGCGGCGTTCAACGCTGAGTTCGCCAGTGTCAGAGCGATGGAGCCTTGGTAGGCCGGCCTGGTGTTCCTGCGCCGGTTGCCGAAGCTTCCGAATTGATTCTGATTGTTGCCGCGCCCGCCGCGTCCGCCTCCGCGTCCACCACCTCCGCCACCACCGCCGCCTCGTCCACCACCACCTCCACGGCCTCCGCCGCCACCTCCGCCTCCCGCGAATCCAGCGCCACCGCCTCCTCCGCCGAGCCCAGCGCCGCCATCCGCGCCTCCGCCGAATCCACCATTGATTGCCGTTGCGCCCAGGCCGCCCAAGCCCAGATTACTGGCGTCGAGTGCGCTCATGCCCGGAGGAATTCCTAGCGCCGCCCCCTGGTCCGCTCCGCCAGGACCGCCGGGACCGCCTCGACCTCCGCCTTGTTGCCTTTGGCGGCCGAAGTCGTCGCTGGCAGCGCCTAATCCGCCGCTGGTGCTGCCGTTGACCAGAAAAGCCTCGTCGGCTGTGTCATCGCCCGCGCCCAAAGTGGTCGCAGCGCCCGCGGCCGCAGCCGCCAGCGCGTCCTGTCCCTCTTGGGTCGCCGTCACCTGTGCATTTTGGAATCCAGCGCCTTGCGGTGCGCCGGCAGCGCCTCCTCCTCGTGTGCCCGCCGCGCCTCCGGCAGCCCCTTGACCACCTCGGGCTTGCCCTCCGCCTTGACCACCTCGGCCTTGGCCTCCCCCGAAGCCGCCTCGGCCTCCCCCCGCGCCACCTCGACCACGTCCACGGCCGCCTTGTCCCGGCGTCACCGCTGCCAACGGAGTCGTCGAGGGAGTCGCGGTTCCAGGACCAGACGCCTCCCCATATTTGGGCATCTCCATCGTGAAATCTTTAACCCCTGCCTGCTCTCCCACGGTCACCTGCTGATGCGCCGGCGTCAGGCCCAGGATCTCAACCTGGATGTCCCACGTGCCGGGCCCGAGGTTCAGACTATAGCGTCCGTGTTCGTCGGTGTAACCGACCACTTTGGCGTCGCCCTGAGTGGCCGTAACCGTGGCCCCTGGGATGGGCTGGTCAGCCGCGTAAACCGATCCGCTCTCTTGCGCCGCATTCAGAAGAGCGAGCCCTGGCCACGCAGCCAGGAGTATAAGAACAGGAAAACGCACCGGGCCTCCAGCACAGAAGTTCTCCTATTCTAGACGCTTCGCGGAGGTTTGGGTTGACGCGGGCCGAGCCGCGCACGTGGCTGAACCGCGACTGCGAAGGAGCGGTAAACGGAGCACCGGGCGGGCAGCCGGCCTCAGTACTTCGGAACGCGCGGATCCACCTTATCGCTCCACGCCAGAATTCCGCCCTTCATGTTGCGGACCTTCTTGAACCCCGCCTGCCGGAGGAAATCGACAGCCTTGCCGCTGCGCACTCCGCTCTTGCAGTGCGCCACGATCTCCTTGGCCGAATCGAGCTCGTTCATCCGCTTCGCCAGATCGCCCAGAGGAATCAGCTTGGCTTGCGGAATATTGCAGATCTGATATTCGTGCGGCTCGCGCACGTCGATCAACAAGAAATCGTCGCCTCTGTCAATCTTCGCTTTTACTTCAGTGGGCTCGATTTCACCTTCTTGGGCTACGCTCACGGCGGGCTCCTCCTTATGTGGCATTCCACAAAACTGCTGATAGTCGATCAGCTTGGTCACCGTGGGATGATCGCCGCACACCGGGCACTCCGGATTGCGCCGCAGCTTCAGCTCGCGGAAGCGCATGGCTAGAGCGTCATACAACAGCAACCGCCCTACCAGCGTTTCACCAATGCCCAGAATCAGCTTCACCGCCTCGGTCGCCTGAATCAGACCGATGGTTCCGGGAAGAATGCCCAGCACTCCGCCCTCGGCGCAGCTCGGCACCAGACCCGGCGGTGGCGGCTCCGGATACAGGCAGCGGTAGCACGGCCCGCCCGGATAAGCGAACACGCTCGCCTGTCCCTCGAACCGGAAAATCGACCCGTAGACATTCGGCTTCTTCAAAATCACGCACGCGTCGTTGACCAGATAGCGCGTCGGGAAATTATCCGTTCCGTCGATCACCAGATCGTACGGCGCCAAAATCTCCATCGCATTGGAGCTATCCAGCGCAACCTCATACCGGTCGATCTGAATATTCGGATTGATGTCCAGCATCTTGTCCGCTGCCGAATCCAGCTTCTTGCGCCCGACGTCCTTGGTTCCGTGAATCACCTGGCGCTGGAGATTGGTGAAGTCCACCACGTCGAAATCCACGACACCGATGCGCCCCACGCCCGCGGCCGAAAGATACAGTCCCAGAGGAGCGCCCAGGCCGCCTGTGCCCACCATCAGCACCTTGGCGTTCTTCAACTTCAACTGCCCTTCCATCCCGACTTCGGGCATGATCAGGTGGCGCGAGTAGCGCAGGATCTCTTCCTTCGATAGCGTCGTTGCCGGCGCAGTGGTCGATGGTTCCGCGACGCCAATGGAGCCGGTCTCGGCCGGCGCAATATCAATGGCTCCGCCGGCGATACTCGGCACGATCGACAGCGTGTCCGTCGGAATTACCGGCGTCGCTTCTTTCCCGAGATACCGGATGTCTTCGTCGTTCAGGTACACGTTGACGAAGCTGCGCAGCTTGCCTTCGTCGTTAAAAATCTGTTTGCGCAGATCCGGGAATTTAGAGATCAGCTCCGTGAGGACTTCGCTCACATTGCTGCCTTCCAGTTCCACCGAATCGTGTTTCTGCGTGAACTGCCGCAGCGGAGTGGGTATCAGGACTTTGGCCATGTCAATTCTTCTTTCTCGGCGGCGGTTTGCTCGGGATTCGGCAGGAAGCTTGCCGCATGATCGAACTTTCCGCTCTTCACCGATAGTACGACGAACGAATACCAGGGGCAGGAGTTCTCGAGATCCGTCTTCGAGAAGTACGCGTCGCAATCCGGATGCGAATGAAAGATGCCGATCAAATCCAAACCCGCCGCGCGCGCTTTTCGGTCGGCTGCTAGAAGGTCTTCCGGACGCAGCTCATACCGCGCGCCCTGCGCTCCGGTGTAGGCGTTCTCCATCGGAACCGCGGCGGTGACGCGCTTCTGATCGCCGTCGATATTGCCGATCATCGCCCCGCAACACTCGTTGGGAAACGTGGATTCCGCGTGGGAGACCATTACGTCCCAGGCGCTATTCTCAATCTTGATCATCCCAAAATGGCTCGCTTAGATATTTGGTTGCGCCGTCGCACAACATGGTGACGATCACGCCCTTGCGGCCTTCCTTCACCAGTCGCCGTCCCACCTCGCGAGCCGCATGAACGTTGGCGCCGGAGGACATGCCCACCAGCAATCCCTCATTGCGTCCCAGCCAGCGCGTCATGCGATAGGCGTCTTCGGTCTCGATCCACAGGTTATCGTCCGCAAGCGAAGGATCATAGATGCCCGGGACGATGGCCGACGGCATATGCTTCAAGCCTTCCAGGCCATGGAATCCGGAGGAAGGCTGCGCGGAAATGCAGGTGATTCCCGGGATGTCGCGCTTCAGCCGCCGGCTGTTTCCAGTGAACGTCCCGCTGGTGCCCATGGATGTCACGAAGTGGGTGATGGCTCCGGCGGTCTGCTCGATGATCTCGACCGCGGTGCCGTCGAAATGCGCCTTCCAGTTCGCCGGGTTGTTGTACTGATCGGGATAAAAGTAGGCGTCCGGATTGGCCTCATACAACTCGCGGCACAGCCGGATCGCCCCGTCCGAACCTTCGCCCGGATCGGAAAACACCATCTCCGCGCCGAAGCCCTTGAGGATCTGCCGCCGTTCATGCGAGGCGTTGGCGGGCAGGCACAGTTTCACCTTGTAACCCTTCAACGCGCAGATCATGGCGTAGGCGATGCCGGTGTTCCCGCTGGTGGCGTCGAGCAGAATGCGGTCATGCGTCATCCGGCCGGTGCGCTCGCCGTCCAGGATCATGTTCAACGCGGCCCGGTCTTTGACCGATCCTCCTGGATTGAAAAACTCCGCCTTGGCGTATATCTCGACCCCCGGCAGCTCCGCATCCAGCTTGGCGATCCGCAGCAGCGGCGTATTGCCTATCTGATCCAACAACGAAGAGGAGAGAGGGACGTGCCTCGGGTTCGGGACCGGAAGAGCCATGGGTCTACTCCATTGTAGAAATACTCCCCAATCTCCGTCAAGATTAGGGAGATACAAATCCTGCCTACCAATTAGAGCCGCACAGCATGTTCTGGTCGCAGAAATGAATTCGTGGCAGACTAGAGGTTCATGGCGACGCTGAAGGAACGCGTGGACAAGCATGACCGCGAGATCGCGGCCATCCGCAAGCTGATCCATGTCGGGATGAAGATGCAGGTCAAGAATGACCAGGAGATCCGGAAGCTGGTGGAGTCACAGAAAGAAGCGGCTCGTCAACTGAAAGAAACCGATCGTCGACTGGATCGCTTTATCCGGTCTCTAGAACGTGGCAACGGCAACGGGCACAAGACTGGCCGAGTGGAATAGTTCCTACCGCGCCGCCAGCAGAGCCCGCAGGTGCCGGGCACGCTCCGGGGAGCGGAGCTGGCGCAGAGCCTTCGCTTCGATCTGGCGAATGCGCTCCCGCGTGACGTCGAACTCCTGGCCGATCTCCTCGAGCGTATGTTCGCGCTCGCAGCCGATGCCGAAGCGCAACCGGATCACCTTCTCCTCCTTGGGAGAAAGCGTCTTGAGGATATTGGCGGTCTCGTCGCGCACGTTGGTGTCGATCACCGAGTCAACTGGCGATCCTACCCAGCGATCTTCAATCAGATCGCCCAGCGCGGATTCACCGTCCCGGCCGACTGGAGTCTCAAGCGACACAGGATCGCGCGAGATGGTCTTCAGCTTCTGGACCTTCTCCACCGGAATGTCCATGCGGCGCGAGATCTCGTCGTTGGTGGGCGCGCGGCCGAGCTCCTTTTCGAGCTCGCGCGTGGCGCGCAGGAACTTGTTCATGCTCTCGTTCATGTGAACGGGAATGCGGATGGTGCGGGATTGATCCGCGATGGCCCGCGTGATCGCTTGGCGGATCCACCAGGTCGCGTAGGTCGAAAACTTGTAGCCGCGCCGGTATTCGAATTTGTCGGCGGCGCGCATCAGGCCGATGTTGCCCTCCTGAATCAGATCCAGCAGGTGCAACCCGCGGTTGACGTACTTCTTGGCCACCGAAACCACCAAGCGGAGGTTGGCCTCCACCAGGTCTTTCTTGGCGCGTTCGGCTTCGATTTCGCCGTGGCGAATCACCGACAGGGTGTGCTTTAGATCGGTCAAGCCGGCGCCGGCCGTCTGCTCGCGTTTGCGGATATCCCGCTTCAGCTCGCGGACTTTGGCTTGCGCGGCTTGGCTGGATCTCCCTTCCAGTTTGCGCAGCTCCTGCTCCAGATGGGACAGATCCTCGGCGGCGCGCTCGATTTCCTTGCTGAACTGCTTCCACTGCGAGATGTAGAAAGGCACCGCGCGGATAGCCTGCGACACCTCCACCCGGGCCCGCGCTAGCTTGCCCTTCCAGCGGCGGCGCAGTTTTTTGTTGGTCAGCGGAACCGTATCCAATTTGTCGGAGATCTGGTTAAGCTTCTTGTGCAAAACCGCAATCTCGACCACCTTGCCCTTAACCTCGCCCCGGCGCTTGGCGTAAGCCGCGCTTTCCTCCTCCAGGTCGCCGCCCAGATCGACGAAAGCATCCAGCTCCTCGATTTCCTGCTTGATTTGATCGGCGATCTCGGCGGCCCGCATCTGCACCAGAGCGGAGCGGCTTATCGCTTTCTGCATCCGCAACTTACCGCGCTCCATGCGGCGCGCCAAGTTGACTTCTCCTTCGCGAGTAAGCAGCGGAACCGCGCCCATCTCGCGTAGATAGACCCGTACCGGGTCGTCGGTGTAAATCGACTCTTCGACCGGGTGTGAGGGCGCAAACTCTTCGCCTTCATGCACTTCCTCTGGATGAAAGAAATTCGCTTCCTCGTCGAAAGGAAGCCCCAGAGGTTCGTGACCCTCGCCCAGGAATTGGTCTTCGAAATGATCCACCGCGTTTCACCTCCCCCATGCAGCCTGCCGAAATCCACCACTTAGTGGAGCAAAATGCTGGGGTCATCCGTACACGAAAGCTGCCCGGAAACGGACACAGATACGCTATCTTATGTCCTTACATACGTTTACACACACCCTCAGAGGGCGCACCACCGCGCGTCGCGTCCGGCCGACTCTAGTATAACAGTCTTCGCTCGTTAAGTTAAGTCTCTATTTCAAAGGATGTTTCAGGAGTCGTACGGTTTCACAGGATTTGAGCTCAGCCCTTGAGTTAGCCCCGGCGCTGCAAGAGGTCCTTTAATTCCACCAGAAAGGCCTCCACATCCTGGAAATCGCGATACACGGAAGCGAAGCGGACATAGGCGATCTTATCCAAAGTACGCAGTCTCCGCATCAGAAGTTCGCCGACTTCCGTGGTGGAAATCTCACGTTCCGCGCTATCGGCCAGCTTCGATTCAACCTCATCCACCACCTCGGCCAGCTTAGGCATGGGAACGGGCCTTTTTTCACAAGCCTTTAGAAGCCCTTCCAGGATCTTCTGCCGGTCGAACTTCTCGCGCCGGCCATCGCGCTTGACCACCATGTAAGGGATTTCATCGCTGCGCTCATAGGTGGTGAAGCGCCGGGCGCATTTGAGACACTCCCGCCGGCGGCGAATCACGTCGCCCTCCTTGCTTTCGCGGGAATCGATGACGCGGTCCTGCTTGTGGCCGCAGAAGGGGCAAGTCATCTTTCGGTTCCTGAATCTATGTGCTTTAGACTACGCCATTTAATGCCTTCATGGAAGGCCAATGCAAGTCCCAGGGGAACAATCATCACAAAACAGATCAGCCATAGCATCAAGGCGACGCCTGATGCCGCCTCGAGCGCCACGCCATAGAAATGGGTCAGGACCACAATCGTGACGATTTGCATGCCTCCGCCCACCCCAGGGATCTGCAAAATGCTCCCGAAGCTGACGAAGCCGAGAACGATAACGATGTCCGTGAAACCCAGGCGGGCGGTGGCCGGAAACGCGCGGAATACGCAGTAGAAGCAACCGGCGATCACGGTCCATTCGAGAATCGTGTAGCCCACCAGCAGGAGGGCGAACGACGAGCTGCGGGTGCTCTGCATGCCTTCCCCAAAAGCGGCGAAGAACGTCTGGATCCGCCCGAGCATCGGCGCCGGCAGGAAGGATAGAGCTTCGAGCAGTCTTTTCTGCACGTTATCCTTGAACTGGCGCAGGCCCACCAGCAGCGCCAGACAGGCCAAGCCGGCAATCCCCGCGGCCGCGCCACCGGCCTGAAGCGTGACCTCCACACGCGGGCTGGAGCGGATGCCGGAGTGCGACACCTGGGTGAGGGCGATCCCGAAAATGACCAGGACCATCAGAAGATCCAGAATCCTCTCGGTTACCCAGGCGGCAATCTGGCTGGAGAAGGAAACGCCTTCCCGGCGAGCGATAAGGTAAGGGCGCACCGGCTCGCCGGCCCTTCCGAACAAAACCACGGCGGTGAAGCCGATGCAGGTAGCCGACAAGACCCCCAGCAGGCTGGCGTGCTTTGCCACGGGCCGAAGCATAACCTCCCAGCGCAGCGCCCGTCCAAAGTACGTAGCCGAAATGAGAACCAGCGCCAGCCCCAGCCAGTTCCAATCCACATTGCGGAGGGAATCGACAAACGCCTGCCAGGAAAAACCAGAAGTGCGCCAGCGGTACAAGACGAACGCCACGGCGGCAATTGCCGCTACGAGCCCGAGAACCACCCCCAGCCGGCGCTTCATTCCCACTGCGCGCTTCCCCATGCGCTTTCGGTGGATGCGCTTTCGGCCGTTCGGCCCCCGAGCCAGAACGGGATAGAATGTAGTTCGAACTTCCGATCATAAATCTTCGTTCTCGTTACTAGAACGTGAGTTTCTGGAAACGGCACGTTTTGGAAGAAGCTAAGGGACGAAGACTTCATGGCAGCCATTGCCACAGTTGCACAGGTTACCACGCCGGGGCAAACAGCCGCCTGGGCGGGTGAGCGTAGAAGAGCGGTTTTGGACCAAGACCTTCAGCTCATCGAGCGGTGTTTGGGCGGCGAGGAAGCCGCCTGGGAGGATCTGGTAAAGATCCATACCCGGCGTGTGTACGCCATTTGCTACCGTTTCACGTCATCGGAACAGGAGGCTCAGGACCTGACGCAGGAAGTGTTTCTGCGGGTGTTCCGGTCGCTCCAGAGTTTCCGCGCCGGGGAAGGTTCCTTCACGGTGTGGCTGGGGAGACTGGCCCGGAATCTGTTGATCGATCAGTATCGCCGCAGCAAGCTTCAGCGGGCGACGGAGTCGATTGAGGAACAGCTTCCGATGCTCGAGGAGACGCGGGCGATGTCGGCGCGGGCGGATGGCATGTTGGCGGGGCGCGAGGCCAGCGAGACGCTCCAGGGCGCACTGAAGAAGCTGTCGCCGGAGTTGCGCGAGACGGTGATCTTACGCGATCTTGAGGAACTGGAATACAGGGAAATCGCGCAGGTGCTGAACGTTCCGGAGGGCACGGTGAAGTCGCGGCTGAACCGGGGCCGCGCGGAACTGGCCAGGATCTTGCGGAAGCAGAAGGTCGTCATATGAGTCTCGCCATAAACTGCTCCGACATCGAAATTCTGCTGGCCGAGTACGTGGACGGGACGCTGCACACGGAAGCGAAGGCCGCGGTGGAGAGCCATCTGGAGTCCTGCGCAGGATGCCGGGAACTGGCCGAAGATGCCTCCAGCGCGGTGGAGTTCATAGCGCGGACGGCTCCGGTGGACGCACCGCCGGAATTGCTGACGCGGATCCTGTTCCATGCGCCCGCGGTTAAGCCCACGCTGGCGCGGAGGTTGTTCGGACGGGTGCTGGGACGCTGGATGGAACCGCTGTTGCAGCCGCGGATGGCAATGGGCATGGGTGTGGCGACGCTTTCGTTCTTCATGTTGCGGCCGGGAGTGCGCCAACTGACTCCTTCCGACCTGGACCCGGTGAAGGTGTGGACCGCCGCGGAAAATCGTGCCAACCGGGTGTGGGAGCGCGGAGTGAAGTCCTACGAGAACCTGCGGCTGGTGTATGACATCGAGACGCGGCTGAGCCAGTGGCGCGAGGAAACTCCGGCGGCCGAGGGCAGCGGAGCCCAGGAGCCGGAAAGCAACAAATGAGCGCGGAGACCATCGCCGGATATTGCCGCGCCTGTGGAAAGGCGCTGCCGGAATCCGACGTCCATAAGGCGCAGGGCGCGATGTACTGCAAGGAGCATGTTCCGATGGAAGGCGCTCCGTCATCGCCGTATAACCCGCCACCGTATGGCGCTCCGCCGTATAGTGGGCAGCCGCGCGGCGACATCTCTCCCGGCTTGGCCTTCGGGTTGGGCTTCATTCCGGGCGTGGGCGCGATCTATAACGGGCAATATGCCAAGGGACTGGTGCATGTGGCCGTGATCGGCATTCTGATCTCCATTGTGAACGCCGACATCCCCGAACACCTGGAACCGATGGTGGCGTTGATGCTGGTGGCGTTCTGGGCGTACATGCCTTTCGAGGCATACCATACGGCGCGGAGCTGGCAATTGGGCCATCCGGTGGACGATTTCTCCAGTCTGGCCCCTATGGGAAGCTCGCAATTTCCGGTCGCGGCGGTGCTTTTAATCGCCATGGGCACGGTGTTGTTGCTGGACAACCTGGGCATCTTCGAGCTGCGGCGGATGCTGCGGTATTGGCCGGTTTTGCTGATCGGAGCCGGCTTGTACATGCTCTACAACCGCTTTTCCGGGTCGAAGGGGTCACGTCAATGAATCCCGCGTCAATGAATCCCGCGCCTCCAAGTCCACCGCCCTCAGGCCCCGCGCATCCGCTTATGCGAGCCCTGACCGGTCCCTTGCTGCTAACCACCCTGGGCGTGCTGCTGGCCATCGACTATAGCGGCGGCATCACCTTCGGGCGGACCTGGCCGGTGCTGCTGATCGTATTCGGACTGTGCAAGATGGCGGAGCACATGGGTCCGAGGGCCGCATGAGGACGGAACGCATGAGGACTGAGAGATGAGAAGGGGCTCTCTATTTGCACCGATCCTGCTGATCGGTTTGGGGCTTCTCTTCCTGGCGCGCAACCTCTATCCGGACCTGCGGCTGATGGATTATCTCGCCAAGTTCTGGCCGCTTGTGCTGATTCTGTGGGGCGCGATGCGAACTGCCGAGATTCTGTTCTGGGCTTCGAGCAAGCAGCCGCTGCCGGCGCGCGGCGTGACCGGCGGCGAATGGGTGATGGTGATCCTGCTGTGCTTTTTCGGAGCCACGCTGCATGCCGTCCGCGGCTTTACGGGCTGGTTCCCGGGGACCATCGAGCTGGGCGGGCTGGACGTGTTCGGCGAGAGCTACGATTATCCGATCAGCGGAGAAAAGACCAGCGCCAAGACGCCGCACGTGGTGATCGAAAGCTTCCGCGGCAATGCCCGCATCACCGGGACAGACTCGGCCGAGGTGAAGGTGACCGGGCACAAGACAGTCCGCAGCATCGACCGGGACGGCGCCGAGAGGGCCGACCGCGAAACTCCGCTGGAACTGACCGGAGACGCGGCGACGATCATCGTCCGCACTAATCAGAATCGCGCCTCCGGCCTGCCTCGGGTCACCGCGGATATGGAGATCGCGGTGCCGCGGGGAGCGTCGATTGAGGCGCACGGGCGCAACGGAGATTTCGACATCCAGGGCATCGACGGCGCGGTAACGATTACTTCGCAGAGCGCGGGCGTACACCTGGAGGACATCGGCGGCGCGGTGCGTCTGGACCTGACCCCCAGCCAGGTGGTGCGGGCGGTGAATCTCAAAGGGACGCTGGACTTGCAAGGCGGCGGAGGCGACATCGATCTGGAAAATATCGGCGGAGCCGTGACCATCAACGGGCCGTACATCGGTAACGTGGAGTTCCACAATCTGGGCGGCTCCGTTCATGTGAAGGGGCCGCAGACCGAGTTCAGCGCGGAGCGCATTCCCGGCGATGTGCGCATGCCGCTGGGCGATTTCAACGCGTCCAACCTGGCGGGACCGGTGCACGTCGAAACCCGGCTGCGCGACGTGCAGATCTCCGATTTCACCAATGCACTGGACGTGAGCGTGAACAACGGCGACATCGAGCTGCGGCCGGCGCTGCCGCTGGCGAGGATGGACGTGCATACGCACTCCGGCAATATTACTCTGGCGCTTCCAAAGGACGCCCGGTTCAGGATGACGGCATCGACAGGAGTGGGCGAGATCGTGAACCAGTACGGCCCTCCGCTGGTGCTGGACGCATCGCGGCGCAGCGCCACGCTGCACGGAGGCGACAGCGGGCCGGATCTGACACTGCGCACCGACCGCGGCGAGATCACGGTGCGCGAGGCCTTGCCCAATGAGCCTCCGTTCTCGCCCCGGTTCGGGCCGTCAGCGCCGAAGCAACTGAAGGGGCTGAAAGAGTTCGGCAACAAGCTCGAGCAGTAGAGGGCGGGCTGCTCTGCGATCGTAATGCGGCGAAGGTTCTGCACGTGCCCCATGGTCGCCAATGCGCGCCTGAGGGGAGGATTATAGCGCCGATATGCCACGCGTCCACCTCCATTTTTCAACAGTTCCGCGGGTTGCGCGTTCTCGTCAAATTGATTCCCATGCGGCGTCGCATGGATAAACGCTATGCGACTCTTGGGTACTGATGTCGTCTCCGGATGCGGCTGGCTTGGCAAACGACGGTTTGACCGGCCTTTGCAAGTAGCGGATACTAAGTACAGCGTGCGACAGGGCACCCCCGACCCGCGGCAGGGGAACAATCCCACCTGCTTCGATTCAGACAGCGTGTTTTGAATCTTCTTTCAGCCTGTATCAGCGGGTCACAGGCGCGCATGAAAGGAGATTGCTGTGAGCATATCGAAACTTCCTGTTCGTCCTTCCCTCGAATCCCTTCGCAAGCAGGCAAAGAAACTGGCGCGCGACATTGTTGGCGGTAACGCAGACGCCATCGCCCGGGCGCGTGCGCAGCTTCCCAAAAACGTTGAGCTGCCGTTGTCCCAGCGTGATGCCCAACTGGTGCTCGCGCGCGAATATGGATTTGCAGGCTGGCAGGACCTTATCAAAGAAGTAAAACAACGCTTGGGCCAGGGACTCGAATGGGCGGTATGTGAAGCCCGCCGCATCATTCACGACAACAACGTCGAAGGTCTGCGGCAGTTGCTGGCGGAATATCCGGCCCTGCTGTCCCCGAAGGCGGATCAAACGAAGGCGGAGGAGAATGACGGCGGGCTACTCGGGATGGCTACCCGTTCCTACGGCGATAGCTTCGACTTAATAAGCGAGCAGCACTTCACGCGCGCGGCATGTGCCGAGCTCCTGCTCGATGCCGGCGCCTTCATTGCGCCGTCGATATGCGATGGGCTCATCGCTGCGCGCGCTAAGGTTTTGATCGATCTTTTCCACCGCCGAGGTGTTCTCCCCCAAACGCTGAAGTTCTTTGCCGCACTCGGCGACGTGGATAGCATTCGCGCACGTCTGGATACGAATGCGGACGATCCTGCCGCCGTGAACGAAGCCGCAGTGAACGAAGCATTGATGTATGCGTGCCATCTCCAGCACGCAGGCGCAGCCGGGCTGCTGTTGGATCGGTCCATCACACTCGACGCCGAACTGGGAAGGAAGATCGATGGCGGCCCGGGACGTTCCGCATTCATCCAGTACTTCATCGCGAACAAGCCCGATGTTCACCGCCCCGAACCCTTCGCGCCCTGGCGGTCTTTTGTCACACAACAGATCTCGCGCGCGCTGCACGAGGGAGACCTGACGTCGTTTGTTGACGGACTGCGGCGCGAAGCGTGGCTGCTGTCGGACGAACAGGTGGAATTCCAGGTCCGCATGGTCGAAGTAGCGGTGCTCAACGATGATGCCGCGAAGCGTAACTCCCAGCAACGAGGAGCTTTCATTACCGCTCTTTTTGATCTCGATCCCGCACTGCTTCACCGTCGCGTGCCGCCGCCATCGCAGGCCATCGAATTCGCATTTAGCTATGTGAAGACCCATTTGCTTCCGCTGCTGCTGCGGATCTGGCCGCTGCCCGACGATCTGCCGCACGCCGCCGGCAGCGGGGACCTCGCCCGCGTGAGACGCTGGTTCGACGCCGATGGCAAACCTGCGCTGGGCGACCTCGCGAATCATTTTCCGATGACCAATGCCCATTACTGCTCGGACTTCGTGAGCTGGTTCGGCGAGCGCCCCAATGCGCAGCGGGTTCTCGACACCGCGCTCGCATGGGCCGTCCTCAACAATCACTTCGAGATCGCCGACTTTCTTCTCGCGCACGGCGCCGATATCAATACGAACTGGTGCTCGCATGAGCCGGCCAGCATCCTGCATGAGTTGGTCTGGCACAAAAACTACCAGGCCATGCAATTCCTAATCGATCGCGGCATCGACATGACGACCCGGGATTATCGGTGGGGCGGCACCGCCGAGGGTTGGGCACGTGTCGCGGCGAAAGACGAGAAGCTCGGGCAGTTCCTGCAGGATGCGCATCAACGGCGGGATCATACATCGCACTGAAACGACCCAGGGGATCAATAACATGCGTCCCGGCAAGTGTGACCTTTCACTGCCAGACCGGCGCCCTTCTGCAGCAGGTCAATCGTTGACGATCCAGCAATAATTCGCGATAAAACGGCGCAGCGGTTACCGTCCATTTTGACGGTTTGCCGGCAATCCGTCGAGGTGCCAGGCGGCGTTTGGGGGAAATCCGGGTGCGCCGGAATCCCTGAAGAATGATTTCGTCTTGTCGTCGAGAAATCGGCGGGCGTCGAGACCAGCGGGCGAGGGTATCGCGGCGCAGCGCCACGCTGCACGGAGGCGACAGCCTGCCCGACCTGACACTGCGCACGCATCGTGGCGAGATCACGGTGCGCGAGGCCTTGCCCAAGGAGCCTCCGTTCTCGCCCGGTTCGGGCCGGCAACGCCAAAACAACTGAAGGGGCTGAAAGAGTTCGGCAACAGGATCGAGCAGTAGAGGGGCTTTTCACACGTAAACGAGGAAATGCGCTCAACCGTAACCGGGTTGCTTCCAATCCTGTATGGATATACAATACCTTAGGTATATCTTTTATGCAGGTTTCCAAATGGGGCAACAGTTTGGCTGTGCGTCTTCCCGCCGTGGTTGTCGAAGCTCTCGATCTCAAGGAGGGAGACGAAATCGAGATTTCCATCGCAGGTAAACGCGACTTCAAGGTGGCCCGCGACCGGTCCAAAGAGAGGGCGCTCAAGCAGCTCCGTCAAATGAAGTGGTCCTTCCCTCCAGATTTCAAATTCAACCGCGAAGAGATTAATGAACGATAAGCCGTTCTTTGATACCAACGTCATCCTGTACGCCTTCCGCCAAGATGATACGCGCGGTCAGGTGGCCGAAACTCTGCTGGCCGCAGGAGGGGCATTATCAGTTCAGGTCCTTAACGAGTTCGTCGCTGTGGCGCGGCGCAAGCTTGACAAGAGCTGGGAGGAAGTCCGCCGCGCCCTCGACATCCTTCGCATCTTTTGTCCAGAGCCCGTACCTCTTACGGTCGAGACCCACGAGCGAGCCGTACACATTGCCGAGCGATACGGGTATTCAATCTTTGATTCACTCATCATCGCGGCTGCGCTCCATGGGGGCGCCAGCACGCTTTACTCGGAGGACATGCGAGATGGCCAGGCGATCGACGGGCTTACGATTCGCAATCCTTTTGCGCGCTAGTGGCGAACCGGATCACGCCCACCGGTGAAGTAGAATCAATAGATAATCTGGCGGAGGAAGAGGGATTCGAACCCCCGAACGAGTTACCCCGTTAACGGTTTTCAAGACCGCCGCCTTCAACCACTCGGCCATTCCTCCGGTCACCATCTTAACCCGATTTGGCGGCGGAGGGTCTATTTGGCCGAGGCAGCTCCGTGCAGAACGTAGTTTCCCAACCGAGTGAATTGCTCCGCGATTACCGCATCGACGGCCGAAGCCAAGGCGTTCATTCCTCCCGGAAGATAGCCGCCGACGGCGTAGGTAACCGTCAGCTTCGTACCGCCGTTCGCCGGCGTGAATTGAACCGTCATGGTGCCGGTCGCGGCCATCGTTTGGAGCGGACCGAGCGCGCCGGACAGCGTCACCGATTTTCCAGGAGCGAGATTCACGACTTCCATGTGCCGGACTCCGCCGCCATTGGGGAGCTTCTCGCAAAAACATCCACCGGCCTTCTCTTCGATGCTCAGATTGTGAGAGTCGCCGGAAAAGGTGTGGTCCGGACTCCACCAGTCGCCGACATTCCGGATGAACTTGCGGTAGACGTCGTCAGGGGGCGCCTGGATGGTGAGCGTGGTTCTTACAGTAAAGCCGGTGCTGGATGAGTCGACGACCTCGGCCTGGGCCGCGATCGCCGCGAGAAGAAAGGCAGACAGAACAGACCGCGCTTCGATCCGGATCATCGCTCGCCCTCCGCCCCCATCATAAGCCCGATTTCGCTCCGAGTAAGAAAAATGGTAGTGGAGCACCTCCGGCGCCCCACTACCGAGTTTCTACACAGAGCGGGTTACGCAGAGCTTGCGGGTCCTTGGAATTGGTCGCGATCAATCCGCTCATCACGCCCATATCGCCGATCGCGCGCTTCAGAATCCGCACCGGTTTTCTCGAGGCCACACCTTCCAGGCGCAGAGTATAAGCATCCGGCGCCTAAACAGGAACTTGCGATCCTCGGCGTCCTTCTTTTCCCGCTTGGCTTTGTCGAAGGCCAATTCGTGCTGGCGCTGCGCGAACTCGCGATCCATCTTCTCCTGCTCCTTGCGCGCCAGCGCTTCCGGAAGTGGCTTGCCGTTCAGAGCGATAAGCCGCCGATAAGGCCTTCCGGCGAGCATCGTGATCTCCCGGGCGTTCGTTTGCGTTTGAGGCGAATTCAGCTCGCTCGTGAATTCGGCGAACTCGACATGGTGTAGTCCTTGAGACGTTCCTTATCCTTCTGGTCCAGCTCGACGGAGCGCCAGGGATCTCCGCGGGATCTTGCGCCCGCAGAGGCAGCAGCAGCATCGAGAATGCGAGCAGGAGCCGCGTCATTGAGATGTTTCAGGGATGAAACGTGACGCTGGTGGCAGCCTCGAAGCGACGGTGATTCTTATACTCCGCGCTTATGTGCCATGAAGAGTCGCCAGAAGTAAAGTCAGCAGAGAGATCGAGCGCGACCGGCAGCAGATAGGAGGCATCTCCGATCTTTACGTAGTCCCACGAGATTGCTTCCTTCCATGAACTCGCTCCGAGCCCTTTGGGGAGTTCTCCAGATTCTTCTTCGTATTGCATCATGCTGCCGCCCGGATCTTCGACGAGAACTCGTCCTTTCATGGCGGGGGTGTAGTGTTTGCTTCCCCATGTGGCCGTGCCAAAGCATCCATCAGTCGGAGAGGCAAAGCGAAATACCAGAACTTTTCTGCCGCGGACTTCCTGGCGTCCCTCGAAGTCGATTGTGGTGGGGCATTCCGGGTCGAACACCGGCTTGATCTCAGTACCGAAATCGAGGCTCTAAGTGAAGTTCGGAAACCCGGGTTTATTCCACGGTTTGCCGTTGATGCGAATGTGCTCCCGGGTGGGCTTGTTGCCTCTAAACGTAATCTCGGAATCGATCGTGTCCACAAGTTTCCACGCGGGCGGATTCGCCTTGCCGGGGCTCCGGTAGCGCTTCGCCGTTTCATCCGCGACAAAATTCGGCATGTTGGCAGCGCGATCCAGATTCACTCGACGGGCGTGCGCCAACTCGGGTTGCTCCGAACCGGCCGTCGTCGGCGGCCCCAGCACCAGAGCCCGTTCCTTCGGTGTGGGCGGGCGCAGGAACTTCAGACTCTTCAGCTCCAGGCAATGGCCAGGGTCCATCGGCTGGCAGGTGATTTGAACTTCGTCGGCCGGCTTGTAATGAGCGGAAATCGTCTCCGCCGCGAGTACGCCGGTTTTCGGAAGCGTTGCGCTGATCCGGGCGCCATCGGCCAGCCGGATCAAAATGGACTCCGGCGTCACCCGTTCCAGGCTTCTCGCAAATTCGAGATCCGCCGCGAACGCGGCGACCGGCAGCAAGACAAAAGCGAGCAGCACTCGACGCATCTATTCCGCCTTCTCATTTATTCAGCCCTCAGTGCGACGTTCGGATCCACGCGCGCCGCGCGCCGTGCCGGAAGCCACGCCGCGAGAATCGTCACGATGAACACGGCGATCACCAGGATCGTGAATCCATGGGGCCCAAAGGTGTCGCTGCCTGCCTGAAAGCTGATTTGGTTACCACCATTCGGTTCCGGCGGTTTGGGAGCGCCGCCGCCTCCGCTGCCCCCGCTTCCCAATATGGCCAACAGTACTTTTACGAGCCCCCAATTGAGCGCCACGCCGGCCCCGACTCCGCATACGGCCAGTGCGATCCCCTGCTGAAGCACCATGCGCACGACAGCGCCCGAGCGCGCACCCAGGGCCATGCGGATGCCGATCTCGCGCGTCCGGGAGCTCACCTCATATGCCAGCAACCCATACAATCCGACCAACGCCAGCACCAACCCGAGAACGCCCATCGCGCCCAGCGTATTCAGGCCCAGCAACGCACCTTTTATCCAAGCGTCGAACATGGCCTGGAAAGGCATTGCCTCGGGCACCACTTGATCGGGATCGAGATCTCGAACAACCGCCCGGATCGGATCGATCAGAGCGCGCGGGTCCGCGGCGGACCGCACCAGCAGTCGTATGTCGCGCTGCTTGGGCCTGCCGTACGGAAGGAAGATCGTATCCATGGGCGGGGTGCCGAACGCCATGTAGGCCTTGATCTGTGCCACGCCGATCACGTTCACCCATTGCCCCGTGCTCAAGCGGATCTGCTTGCCGATGGCGTTCTGGCCCGGCCAATAGTGTTTTGCCAGCACGTCATTCACGACGGCAACGGACGCAGGCCCGTGCAGATCCGCGGTCTGAAACCCCCGCCCTTCGAGAATCGGAATGCCGAGCGTATCGAAGAAGCCTTCGCCGGTCCACACTCCCGCTGTCTTGACGTCGTCATGCGCCAGCGGGCTGTCCGGCCGAATTGTCGCGACATCCTGGTACACCACCGCGGCTGCCCTGACCCCTTTGGTCCGGTACAGCCGTTCCACCAAATCCCTGAAGAATTGTTCCGCGCGAGCGTCCTTATGGTGAACGTTGGAGGGTTCAAAGTCGATCGCGAGCAGGCGATCCACTTGAAAGCCGGGGTTCCGGATCGAAGTTACGAAGCCCTTGTAGACGCCCGCATACAGCATGGTTGTGGTGGTCAGAAGCAGCAGGGAAATCGCAACCTGACCGGTGACCAGAACATTTCTGCCGCGGAATAGCCTCGCGAGCAACCCTCGCGGCGGCGCGGACGCACCCCCGCTCTTCATCACGCTGTTCAGATCCGCGCGTGTGGCTCGAAACGCCGGCAACAGGCCGAACAGGATGACGCTGGCGAGCGCGAGCCCTACGCTGAACACAAGTACTCGCAGATCCACATCGAACGGCAAAGGCGTTGGGTCGGCCGGAAGCACCGTAGTGGCGAGGTGTTGGGCCAATGCGATCGGGATATAGCCGACCGCGACGCCCACGACAGCTCCGCCCGCGGCCAGCAGCAGGCTCTCCGTCAGTAACTGGCGGATCAACCGCGGACGGCCCGCACCGATGGCGAGACGCATGGCGATTTCCTGCGCGCGAGCCGGTGCGCGGCTGGTGAGCAATCCGGCTACGTTCGCGCACGCGATCAGCAGAACCAACGCCGCGATCGTCATGGCGATCGCACCCGCCGTAATTCCCGCGGCGCCGCCCGACCGGAATTGGATCAGCGTCCGCACAATCATGCTTCGATTACGATTGGTCTCCGGATATTCCTTTTCCAGCGTTCCGGCGATGGTGGCGACCTCCGCCCGGGCGCGTCCCATCGGCACGCCCGGCCTCAAGCGGCCAAAAACTGTGAGCGAACGTTGTCCGCGATTCTCGATCAGGTCCATGGAACCCGCAAGGCGCGTGGCGGCCTGCAAGGGGACGAAGAAGCAGGCGTTGTCGTCCATGAGATCGTCGTCCACGTCCGCAAATCGAGCCGGCATGACGCCGGCGATGGTGAAGTCGATGCCATTGATACGCGCCTGCTTGCCGAGCGCAGCGGGATCCGCTCCGAATTGCTCTTGCCAGCACTGGTGGCTCAGGACCGCGACGAGATCTTGACCCGGGACCTTGTCCTCCTCCGGCAGAAAAGACCGTCCGAGCTCCGGCCGCGACCCGAGTACATCGAAGAAATCGGCCGTCACCGCCTTTCCGTTTTTCACCAGCGGCACCGCGCCCGGCCGCGCGGCAAACCCTGTGGAGACCTCGATGAACGCGGTCAAGCCCTCAAAACTTTGGCTGCGATCGCGCACCGCGGCGTAATCGGGATACGAGACTGCCGTGGTGTTGGAATCCAAAGCCGTCGAAACCAGCGCCACCACTTCGTTCGGCCGCGGAACTCTCGGCGGCCGCAGCAGCGTACCGTCCACGATGCTGAACATAACGCAGTTGGCGCCCACGCCGATGCCCAGCGAAAGGACCGCGGCGGCAGTGAACCCGGGGCTCTTCCGAAAGGCGCGCTCGGCGTAGCTCAGGTCTCTCCAAAAATCTTCGATCCACTGGAATTGCCACGCGCTGCGTGTATCCTCGCTCATGCGGGCGCGAGGGCCGAACTCGCGCCGGGCTCTTTGAAGTGCCTCCGCTGGAGGCACACCTTCGCGTTGCAGTTCCTCCGCGCGAGTCTCGATGTGAAATTGAACCTCGTCATCGAGCTCCCGGTCGAATTGCGAGCGGCGGCCCAGATAGCCGGCGCGTCTGACGATTTCCTTGAGCAATGACACTTAGGCCGTCCTCATGACTCGCTGAATCGCGAGGACCAGGCGATCGAATACATCGGCTTCGCGCGCCAGTTGCTTCCGGCCCTCCGGCGTCAGCCGGTAGAAGCGGGCCTTGCGGTTGTTCTCGGAGATGCCCCACTCAGCCGCGAGCCAGCCTTTGACCAGCATGCGATTCAAAGACGGGTACAGCGAGCCGTCTTCGATGTCCAGGCCCTGCTCGGAGGCGTCTTTGATGCGCTTCGCAATGGCGTAGCCGTGGAGCGGACCGCTGCGTAGCGTGCGAAGAATCAGCAGGTAGAGGGTGCCGGGGAGCAGCTCCGGGTTGGCCGGCGGTTTCTTTCCCATGTCGGTACTATATATAGTCCAGACAGGGGAAGGAGTCAAGCGGCTTCAGTGTTCGATGGTGACGGAGGAAAACGGGTCACCCCGCTAACGGTTTTCAAGACCGCCGCCTTCAACCACTCGGCCGCTCATCCGGTCGCCATCTTAACCCGATTTCGGATCACGCCCCCCCAAAAAAATGGTAGTGGAGCACCTCCGGCGCCCCACTACCCAGCTTCCTACAGAGAGCCGCGATTCGCTCTCGATGCGACCGCTGCTTTATATCAAAGCGGTTCGCTACTGCCGAGCCAAAGTCACCTTCGGCGTGGAGAGGTAGCCCACGATCTCATCCTTCTTCACCTGGTTCACCACGATTTCATATGGCTGCTTGCTGTTATGAACGTAGACTTGCACCGGCTCATTGATGGTCTTGTCCCGCTTCTCCACGACCTTGTCGTCGGCGCTGACCGCCACGGTGTAGCGGTTGTGCTTGGGATCGGACTTGCGCAGCATCACCGTCACGTCGCCGATTTTCTGCTGCGTCTTACCCTTGCTTAGGTCGAACTCGACGTAGTTCCTTTCGCCCAGGTCGCGCAGAGCTTGCAGGTCCTTGGAATTGGTCGCGATCAATCCGCTCATCACGCCCATGTCGCCGATCGCGCGCTTCAGATCCGCGCCGGTCTTCTCGAGGTTGTCCTTGGTCGACGCGACATCCGTCTTCACGCCGTTCACGTCGGTCTTGACGCCATCCACATCGGTCGAAACCGCCGCGATCTTGTTGCCGGCGTCGCTGGTTGCGTCCTTCAGCTCCGCGAGCTGACCGGTGACCTGCTGTTGCTGCTGCTGCTGCTCATCCAGCTTGCTGCGGAGCTCATCGCCCTGCTTTGTCACTTGCGCGCGCGCTTGCTTCAGCGCCGTGGCGGCGCTGGTTTGGACGCCCTTCACTTCAGCCGCCATTTCGTCGTTGAGGGTTGCCAGGCGCTGCTCCAGCAGCGACGTGGTTGCGTCGCCCAGCTTAGAGATTTGCGCCTGGGTGGAGTCTCCGTTCTCGGATATCTGCTGGTTCAGATGGTTGATTCGCACCATGAGAACTCCGATTCCCGCCAGGGCCACAACCAGACCGGCAATCAGGACCGCAAACATTCCCGCGTGGCTGCTATGGCCAGAGCGTTCCTCTTTCGTATTCATATCGCCATTAGAAAGGTCTTCGGACATAAATCACCTCACTCCTTAGAATCGCTTTTCGAGGACCGCCAGGCTCGCCCCGACTTCTTTTTGCCTTTGGCCCTCTGGGGCGCTTAGAATGCAATCTCCGTGCCAATACAACGGCTGCGCTCAAGTGTCTGTGCCTGCTTGAGAAAACGTCTTACAACGAAATTGTTCCGTCACGTAAGCCTTACTGGACCCTATCGCTTTTACGGGTAGCCTTTTCTGGTGTATATGTAGGAACTATGGATTCCCCGACGATTTCCCGACGCAGCCTTCTGGCGGCCCTATCCGGCGCGGCCGCGCTACCGGCTGCCGCCCAGCAGCTCACCTCTCAACAGAACGTGGCCGCGCCGGCTCCCCGGGATTGGTCCGGCCAGACGACGGTCCAGTACCCCGATCCGGACATTCTCACGCTGGACAACCGCTTCCGCAAATACGTGATCGGCAACACGGTCATCAAGCGCCTGTACACCGGGACCCTGTGGGCGGAGGGTCCGGCGTGGAATGGCGTCGGCCGCTATCTGCTTTGGAGCGACATCCCCAACAACGTGCAGATGCGCTGGCTGGAAGAGGACGGGCGGGTTACGGTGTTCCGCAATCCTTCCGGCTATAGCAACGGTAACACCTTCGATTTCGAGGGCCGCGAACTTTCCTGCGAACACGGCAACCGCCGCGTGGTCCGCTACGAACCGGACGGAACCACCACCGTCATCGCCGACAGATTCGAGGGCAAGCGCCTGAATTCGCCCAACGATATCGTGGTCCATCCCGATGGCGGCATTTGGTTCACCGACCCCACCTACGGGATCAACGGAAACTACGAAGGCTTTCCGGCTCAGTCCGAGATCAAGCAGGCGGTCTACCGGGTCGATCCGAAGACGCATCAGATGGACAAGGTGACGGACGATCCGAATCAACCCAACGGCATCTGCTTTTCGCCCGATTATAAGAAAGTCTACATCGCCGATACCGGCACGCCGGGCGATACGCGGGTCTACGATATCGACGGGAAGACGCTGCGCAACGGGAAGCGCTTCGTCAAGCTGCAAGCGTACGGCGGAGGACTTTCCGCGGCTGACGGCATCCGCTGCGACGCCGACGGCAATGTGTGGTGCGGAGCGCGTCCCGGCGTGCAGATTGTCGCGCCCGACGGCACGCCGATCGGCATCATCCGCCTTCCCGAAAACTGCGCCAACATCAGCTTCGGAGGAACCAAGCGCAACCGCCTGTTCATGTGCGCCAGCCAGTCGTTGTACGCGGTTTATGTGCTGACGACGGGCGCGCACATAGCTTAGGAGGCAGTGGGGCAGGTCTGCGACCTGCCAGCCGCAGGCCGCGGGCCTGCGCCACTTTGCAAAGCATTCGCGGTGTTGCGAACAAATCCCGCGTATTTCGGCCGCGTGAGCGGAGTGCCGCGCGCGAACTCGCGAAACTCTTCTTCGGTCATGCGCGCCAGATCCTCCAACGGAGGAATCTCTCGCGGAGCGAATGCGGCTTCATCGCTCAAAGGCGCGCGCGAATTCCACGGGCACACTTCCTGGCAAATGTCGCAGCCGAACACGTGGCTGCCGACGCCCGCGCGCAGCTCCTCGGGCAGCGGACCGCGAGCCTCGATGGTCAAATACGAAATGCACCGCCGCGAATCGAGCGTCCAGGAATCGGCGCCTTGAGCCAAATCGGGGACGAGCGCCTGCGTCGGACACGCCTCGATGCAGCGGGTGCAGCTTCCGCAGCGGTCCGGCGGAGGCGAATCGGGAACCAGATCGAGAGATGTCAGAATCTCGCCGAGGAAAAACCACGACCCCGCCGGCTCGTTAATAAGGCACGTATTCTTGCCGATCCAACCGAGGCCGGCCAGCCGCGCGTAGGTCCTTTCGAGAAGCGGCGCGGTGTCGACGCAGATTTTCGATTCAAAGGGCGTGATGGCCGCGAGCCGTTCCACCATGCTCTCCAGTCCCTCGCGCAGGACATCGTGATAATCGCGAGATCCCCAGGCGTAGCGCGAGATCGGAGAGTCCCTCACGTCAGGCGCGGTGTTGTACAGTTTCCCCACGCAGATCACGGAGCGCGCGCTTGCAAGCAGGGAACGAGGGTCGCGGCGCAGCTCCTTCCGGCGATCGGTCATGTAACGCATCTCGCCGGCCATGCCGCGCTCGGCCCATCGCTCCAGGCGGTTGAAATCTTCCAAGGTTTGTTCATTCGGTTCGGCCTTGGCCACGCCCGCCAGCTCAAATCCGCACTCGCGCGCGATGCGCTTCACGGTTTCGGCTGTTATTGTTTCAACACACACGAACGGTATTATAGACTCTTATGCCCGAAACTTTTCGAGTGGGACTAGCGCAGATGAGCTGCTCGCTCGATCCCGACGAAAACCTGGCCAAGGCCGAATCGCAGATCCGCGAGGCCGCCGCGCGCGGAGCCCAAATCGTCTGCCTCGAAGAGTTGTTTCGGTCACAATATTTCTGCCGCGAGGAGCGCGCGGATCTGTTCGCTCTGGCGGAGGCGATTCCCGGGCCATCCACCGCTGCTCTAGGCAAGCTGGCGCGCGAGCTCAAGATCGTCATCATCGCTTCGCTGTTCGAGCGCAGGGCCTCGGGCCTCTATCACAACACTGCGGCCGTGCTGAACACCAACGGCGAAATCGAGGGACTGTACCGCAAAATGCACATCCCCGACGACCCTCTCTATTTCGAGAAATTCTACTTCACTCCCGGCGACCTCGGCTTCCGCAGTTTCGCGACGCCCTTCGGCCGCATCGGCGTCCTGGTGTGCTGGGATCAATGGTATCCGGAGGGTGCGCGCATCACTTCGCTAGCGGGTGCGGACATCCTGTTTTATCCCACCGCCATCGGCTGGCACCCCAGCGAAAAAGCGCAGCACGGCGCCGCGCAGCTCGATGCCTGGCGCACGATTCAGCGCTCCCACGCCATCGCCAACGGAGTGTATGTCGCGGCAGTCAATCGTGTGGGCTACGAAGGAATGCCCGAACAAGGCCTGGAATTTTGGGGATCGTCATTTGTCGCCGATCCGTTCGGGCAGGTGATCGCCGAAGCTTCCGTCGACAAGGAAGAGGTGCTCGTGGCCGAATGCGATCCGCGTCGCGCCGAGGAGGTCCGCCGCAACTGGCCCTTCCTCCGCGACCGCCGCATCGACGCGTATCAACCCATCCTTTCAAGGTGGCTGGATCAAGACCAAGATAAAGCCAGATGACTAGCCCCGAACTTGGCAGGTCGGGGACCTGCACCACCTTCCGCATGCCCGCCGAATGGGAGCCGCACGAGGCCACATGGCTCGCGTGGCCGCACGAGAAATCCGACTGGCCCGGCAAATTCGCTCCCATCCCGTGGATCTACGGCGAAATCGTGCGCCATCTGGCGCGCGTGGAGCGGGTGCGCATCCTCATCGAGGACGCCGCGGAACAGCGGGCCGCGCTGCGCGTTCTGAAAAAGTGCCACGCCGATTTGAGCGCGGTGGAGTTCTATCTTCATGCCACCGACCGGAGCTGGATTCGCGACTACGGTCCAATTTTCGTCGAGAATAAATCGGGCGACGTCGCGATCACGCGCTGGCGCTTCAACGGCTGGGCCAAGTACACCAACTGGCGCAACGACGCACGTGTTCCCGAGACCATCGCGCGCAACTTCGAAATCCCGCGCTGGGGACCCAACCTGGTGCTGGAAGGCGGCAGCATCGACGTGAACGGAGCGGGGAAGCTGCTGACCACCGAAGAGTGCCTGCTCTCCGAGGTGCAGGCGCGCAATCCCGGACGCACTCGCGCCGATCTGGAGCAGGCGTTCGCAACTTATCTGGGGGTTCGGGAGGTCATCTGGCTGGGCCGCGGCATCGAAGGCGACGATACGCACGGTCACGTGGACGACTTGGCGCGATTCACTTCCGTCGACACCGTGGCTGCGGTTGTCGAGCACGACAAATCCAGCCCCAACTATGAGCCGTTGAAAGAGAATCTCGCGCGGCTGCGGGCCCGCGGCGATCTGAAGGTGGTCACGCTGCCCATGCCGGAGCCGATCTACTTCGCCGGCCAGCTGCTCCCCGCCAGCTACGCGAATTTCTATATCGCCAATGGCATCGTGCTGGCTCCGGTCTTCTCCGACAAAAACGATTTGGCCGCCCTGCGGACATTGGCAAGGCTGTTCCCGGATAGGGAGATTATCGGGATTCCGTGCCGCGATCTGATTCTGGGGCTGGGGGCGCTGCACTGCATGACGCAGCAGCAGCCGGCATAAGTACCGCTCCCTGTGGTCGCGGCTCGGAGTCAATGTTCAGAGCCGTGACAACAGGGGAGCGGTCTTAGAACAGGAAGCTCAACCCGCCGCGCAGAGCCCGCGGCGCATCGGTGAGCACCACGTGATTCCCGCCTGCATCCACGGGAAGGTATCCTTCGGCCAGGGCGTTGCGCAGCTCCGCGACGGCTTCCACGCGTCCCCGCAGGCCGCTGAAACGCGGTATAGGTTGGTGAAGCGAGAGGTTCAGGCCCTGCTCCTGATTGACCGGCCCGGTCAAGGAAAAGTAGGTGGGCATGAGAGCGTGGGAACCCGTCCAGCCATAACCGGCAACCATGCGCGTGCCGATGTACGGGATGGTGGTGGAAACCCGGGCGGTGACGAAAGCCTGCTGCGCCGTCCGGATCTGCGCGCGAACGTCCGCAGCGGTTTCGCCGCCAGCCTCGCCGGGAAAGGCCATCAACATCCCGCTACGCCCAGCGCCCAGAGTGAATTCGGTATGTTCGCCCAAAGATTGGGTCACCGCGGCGCTGACGCCGGCGCGCTGGTAGCTTCCGATGTCGAACACGTAATAGTTCCCGTCCAAGGCGGGCAGCAGATCCGCGCGAGATGAAAAAGCGCCGGGACCGGACATATTAAACGCCGCGTCGGAAACCGATTGGGTATAGATCGCCAGGAAGTATTTCCGGGCGCCCTGGGTGACCTGATAGCCGGCTTCGTAGTTCTTAGCGCGCTCCATCCTGGTGACGCCGCCGTCGCGCGAGATCGCCGGCAGCATGGAAAGCGCAGCCAGGTCCTGATTCAGCTCAGGGACGCCGGCTTCTCCTTCGGGCGGTCCGCCGTCGCGGTTCATTATCCCGGAGGGTGCAGTTCCGGAGCTGAACGCCAGCCGCAGCAGTCCGCCTGTTTCCGGATGGTACGTGGCTCTCGCATACGGACTCATACGCGTCTCCCGTTCGAGGAACGACACGGAATCTGCTTGGGCGCCGTATTCCAATTGCAGCTCATCGTTCACCTGGAGCTTATCCGCGGCACTGAGCGAGACGGTGCGCAGCGCCAAGCTCTCCGAGGCTCCTCCAGGCGCGTAAAACACGCCTGTGTTGGAGGCTGGTCCCAACCCTGGAAAATAAATCTGATGCACGGTCAGGGCGATTTCAGGAGCGGTCTCCCCATCCTCTTTATCCCGCGAATAGGTGGTGCGGAACGCAGCCGTGGGGAGTCCCGAGCTGGCGATGTAGCCGAAGTCGCCGCTCAAACGCACACGGCTCGATCCGTTCATTCGCGTCGCCACGGCGAAGGCTGTCCCTACATCCTCGGAGCCGCTGCCGGCCACCGGCCCGCTCTCGCCCGCCGAAAATTTCACCACACCCGTGGTCTCGGTGAACGTCGTAGCCAAGTGGTGATGCCCGGTGGAGGGGGAACCCGAACTCGAATCCGGCGTCAGCCGCAACACCGGCCGCGTGGCGGTGGAGGTGCGCAGCACCCATTTCCAATCGTCGCTCATCAGCGCACCCTGGGTGGCCGAAGGCGGCGCCAGCTCCACGGTGCTATAGAGGCTCGCCAGGTTCACCTTCAGCAGCCTCTCCGAACCCGGCGCCACCACGATGTTGCGCTGGAGCACGGGCACAAAGCTCGAGAGATTCACGCGGATCGAATAAATGTCGGGAGGCAGTCCGGCGAAGAGGAACGCGCCATTTTCGCTGGTCATCGCCTGCTGGATCAACTGGTCGTAGCGATTGTAGAGGAACACAGCCGCGCCCATCTGGGCGATGCCGGAGCTGTTGCGCACGTCCCCGCGCACATTCCCGGAGAGGAAAGCTCCGCTTCCGGCGCGTCCCTCGGGCGCGAGGCCGACGAGGCCCGCCAGCAAACTGACCGCGATCATGGAACTACGAAGACTCATTCAGCGGCGGTCTGTCGCCCCTCCGCGACTTAAGGCCGCAAATCCTATGCCTTGCGTCAGGCGCCTTTTTATACCCATCCTAGTCTATCGTAAACGGGGCGGATTGGGTGACCGTCTGGTTCCGCTTCCTGTCCACCACCGTCATCTTTATTGTATATTGCCCCGGTTCGAAGCTAGCCAGGGGCAGCCGCTTCTCAACGATGACGTCGAACGGGCTCCCCTTGTTCTCCTTGATGATGTCCGAGACTTCTTCCTCGGATCTTCCCACAACTTGGCCGGGACTGCCCGGAACATTCTTCACGACTTCAAGCGTAACCTGCCCGTCGGCCTTCTTGGGATTCGGAGTCCCGTCGGGATTCAGGGCCGGCTCCGGCTGAAAGTTGTAAAGCTGAAGATAAATATTGACCTTCTCGTCGCGGCGGAAATTCGGCCGTCCATCGGTCCCGTCCATGCGGGGACGCACCTTGTTATTGCCGATCACGAAACTGTCCTTGAGACCTATGCTGTGCTTATCCACCGCTTCCATGACATCGGCCAGGATCAGCGAGCTGGAGCTCAAACGATCGTCGTCAAGATGTGGCACATTCAGCGCCATCGAGGTCACGTGAGTGTTGCCGCTATTCACGTCCTTGGCGGTGACGTCCAGGCGGTATTGGCCCGGCTTCAGAGGAATGTTCTTCTGGAAAATGTTCGGTCCGTGCGCGGCCTGTTCCAGAAATTCCACCGGCACCGGATCCGGGTTCACAAATTCGTCGAAACTGGTGACGAACTTGCGCGTGATGGTGGTGATTCGGCCATTCACCTCGACGGTTGCCGTGGCCAGCCCCTTTTCCGTCTTGTACTGAAGATCCTTGCGGTCGAACTGAACCGTGACATTAGTCAGCACGACAGCATCGGTCACGGGGATATAGTCGGCCCGCACCTGCATCGGCAGCAGGTTGTACTTGACCGAGGTGCTGATCACCGCCTCCAGATCCTTGAATTTGGTTACCGGCGGTTTTTGTAGATTGGCGAACTGCTCCAGGCGGGTGAACTGATCCATACTGGCCGGCAGCGGCATGGAGCCGGTGCCCAGATGCGTTCCGTCGGTGCGCGTAAAGCGGCACACTTTGCAAGTTAGGCCCATCTGCTCATACAGCGTCAGGCCAGCGCCGGGAACATACAGCAGGGCGTCCTTTTCCGACGGATCCTGGGTCATGTGATACTCGCCGGTCATGGTGGTGTCGACAAACTCGATGTTGATGTCGTTGCCCATTCCTTCGATGTAGCGATAACGCCACTTCTCGAACGGGAACGTGGAAGTCTCGCCGCCGCCCTCTTCGATGGGCCGTTCGTAGAAGCCGCCCGAGGAGTGCTCTTCGCGCTCATCCGGCGGTCCAAACTTGATGTAGATCATCCCGCGATCGGTCTTCCAGCCGGGGACGCCGCTGGCGAAAGTCTCGTTGGCGTAGGCGATGCGGCGGTAGTGCTCTTCGCGGAATTCATTCTCTTCGGTATCCGGAGTGGGGTCGCGGCGCAGCCAGAACTGCTCGATGAAATTCTCCCGCTCTTCGTCGGTGTTCAGCCGGCCGAACGCTTTGCGCTCTTCGTCGCTGATGATGTAGGTGACTTCCTCGTTGAGCCACTTCTTGTAGGGCGTCTCAAGCTCCTTCTTGAGCCTCGCTTCCTGCTTCTTCTTCTCCTTCTCGGTCATGGGCTTGGCCACCGTTTCGGGTTTGGCCTGCGCCGCTGGAGCTTGAGTCTTATCCTGTGCCGTGGCGCCTCTCTGGCTCAGAAAAAGCAACCCCAGTGCGCACAGAACGAAAACAGAACAGAACGCGAGAACCTTGCGCATGCGTAGATCCACCTGTCCCTAAATTCTACTCCTGTACCGGGACGTGAGCAATCCCCTTTCGGTTCCAAGCCGGTTGGCCGCCTACGGCGTGGCACGCAGTTGGCCGAGCCGCGACTGTCAAGGAGCGGTAACGATGTGCCCGAACCGGGGTATACCGCTCCTTCACAGTCGCGGCTTCCATGAGAAGGCCGATCCTGTCAAGAGTTTTTTGCTCCCAAGCTGGCCTCAACTGGACCCGCTGGCA
>Ga0209415_10000401_pt1 | contig 79425 bp, 73 predicted proteins | sample PeaSoiSIISIP2007_FD_187696 | JGI IMG/M metagenome (GOLD analysis project Ga0209415, IMG submission 187696) | Peat soil microbial communities from Weissenstadt, Germany - SII-SIP-2007 (SPAdes) (version 2) | ecosystem: Environmental > Terrestrial > Soil > Wetlands > Peat | place: Germany...
TCTTGACCTGCATGCTTCCTGACATATGATTTGTCAAAAATGTCTCAAAAACCTGTACTCGATAAGCAATTGACCCTTTTTTTTTATGCTGCTCTGACGGTTATCCTCCAGGTTTTTCATGATATTCCTGGCGGGCGGTACAAATTCCTGTGATAAGAGGTTCTTGTGTTTATCAGAAAGGCATCTATTTCTCAAGGGAGGACATCGCCATGGGAGATCCAATAATCAAATTCACTCGAAGGGATTTTCTGAAGACTGCCGGCATTGTAGCCGGTATGGCGACGCTCGGTGAAATTCCGGGAGAGCTTCTGGCCGCCGTGGACAGAAAAAACCTCGTGCGGTTTCCCGAAAAAACGGATATGATCCTTCTGACATCACGCCCACCGCAGCTGGAAACACCGATGCAATATTTCCGTGAACTGATAACGCCAAACGATGCTCTCTTTGTGAGGTGGCATATTTCTCAGGTTCCTACTTCAGTGGATTTAAAAGAGTGGCGACTCAAGGTTAGCGGTCATACGGATAACGTGCTACAGCTTTCCATGGATGATCTAAAGACAAAATATGAAAAAGTCACGATGACCGCAGTTATTCAGTGTTCCGGAAACAGTAGAAGTTATTTCGAACCTCCCGTGGCCGGCGGCGAGTGGCAGAACGGAGCCATGGGAAATGTTACCTGGACCGGGGCCAGGCTCAAAGATATTCTGGGCGAGGCCGGAGTCAAACCCGGCGCAGTTGACGTTTCCTTCAACGGACTTGATATACCGCCCCTGCCTAGCGTCCCCGATTTAGTGAAAAGCCTTCCCGTGGACAAAGCTCTTGATGCGGACATCCTTGTCGCCTATGAGATGAACGGTCAATCGCTGCTCATGCTTAATGGATTTCCGGCTCGTCTCATTGTGCCCGGATGGTTTGCGACGTATTGGGTAAAGGCCCTGAGCGATATAACTGTCCTTTCCGAACCATTTGAGGGATTCTGGGTGAAGACGGCATACCGGATCCCGGACAACCCCTGTGCCTGCGTTGCACCGGGAGGGAAAGTGGAGAAATCAATACCCATTAACCGGATGAACACGAGGTCGTTCATTATAGATCCGGAAGAGGGAACTTCGGTCAAGGCGAATAAAGCAGTAGCGCTGAAGGGAATCGCGTTTTCAGGAGGTTACGGCATCAGAGACGTACTTGTATCAATCGATAACGGTAAAACATGGAATGAAACGCAGCTCGGAAAAAACCTGGGGAAATACTCATGGATCCAGTGGACCTATTCATGGCTACCGAAAAAGAAGGGGAAGTATACTCTCATGGTCAGGGCAACGGACAACAATGGCGAATCTCAACCCTTTGACCCGCGCTGGAATCCGGCCGGCTACATGAGAAACATAGTCGAAAAAGTCACCGTGAACGTGCTATAGGAGGCAGGACATGAAAAATCTCTTGATAGTTGCCGCTTTCGTGATGTTGGCATCGACATCGGGCAATGTTCAGGGACAGAGCGGGAGTGACCAGGGTAAGAGCAGCGTTCACTCCATTACGATGCCGGTTACCGAAGTAACGTTGAAGCCCGGACCTGGCCTGGATAAAGTAAGTTCGCTCTGCAATATTTGCCACAGCCTAGAATACATAACCATGCAGCCGGCATTGCCAAGGGCGACCTGGTCGGCTGAAGTGAATAAAATGGTCAAAGTGATGGGTGCGCTGATCAATGAAGAAGACGCAAAAATCATCACTGAGTACCTGAGTGCGGAATACGGAACGGGCAAGTAGAGAAGCAAATATTCGAAAAAACGTTTTACATTAAGAAAAGGAGAAAGAGTCTATGGTTATGAAAAATGTGTTTCTTGGGTTTGTTGCACTGGCGGTCATTTGCATAAGCGCTGGATATGCCGTCGCGGATAAGGCGACTGAAAAGGCAGGTGCGGCTCTATTCGCTGCAAACTGCAAAATTTGCCATCCCGACGGGGGGAATATCGTAAATCCGGCAAAAACGCTCCATAAAAAAGACCGCGAGGCGAACCATGTCATGACTGCTGCCGACATTATGCACATTATGAGAAACCCGGGTCCAGGCATGACCCAATTCGACGAAAAGACCATATCGGACCACGATGCTCACGAAATAGCGGAGTACATTCTTAAATACTTGAAATAAGACGATCTCGAACAGAAGCTGGGCACTGACCTACTCAAGTCATTGCGGCTGACCGGAGACCATTGACTACACCAGGGGATACAGAACAATCTTCAGGAATCCTGAAAGACGTCAGGAATCTAATTGTTAACTTTTATCAAATCCGTAACATCGGAACCTAAGGTACGGTTCATGTTTGCTTAGATCGGGTGCGCTTGATGAGGTGGATTGCGCCTGTTATTGCAGTTTCTCTGTTTCTATCGTCAATTGTGCGGGCTGATGAATTGCCATTATGGGAGGCTGGTTTCGGAGTAACCGGAATAAGCCTGCCTGATTATCGGGGTTCCAACCAGCAGCGAATTTTCGTTCTTCCCTTTCCGTACATCGTATATCGGGGGGAGATTCTCCGGATGGACAGGAAGGGCCTCTATAGCCGGCTGTTTAATTCAGACCGCGTTCAATTGAATCTTAGTGTGGACGGCGGTCTGCCGGTTAAGAGCAGCCAGAACACGGCCCGCACCGGGATGCCTAATCTCGATCCCACTTTCCAGATAGGGCCTTCTCTGGAAATCTGTCTCACATCTAATTGCAGCGGAGACCGTGCTGTCCAACTCCGGCTTCCAGTACGGGCTGTCTTTGCATCGGACTTCACCTATCTTTCCGGAAAGGGATTCGTGATTAATCCCCAACTTAATTTTGATTATTTAAATCTCGGCTCGGAAAGAGGGTGGAATTTCGGGCTTGCTCTGGGGCCGCTGTTTGCCTCGAAGGAATATCATGAATATTACTATCAGGTTGATGACGCCGATGCAATCCCGGGCATCCGCCCGGCTTACACCACTCGGGGCGGATACAGCGGATCGCTCCTGATCATGACCTTGAGTAAACGGTTTAAAGACTGCTGGTTTGGATCATTTTTACGATACGACAATTTGTCAGGGGCAGTCTTTGCCGACAGTCCTTTGATGAGAACAAAACAATCAGTTATGGCCGGATTCGCCGTGGCCTGGGTTTTCGGAGAATCTCAAGTCAAAGTGCAGTCGACTCCCTGATGCTTCCCTTGTGCCGCAGAGATGGGATGACCCTTTTAACATGTCTTTTATGCCATCAACAAGATTAGTGAGCATTGAATAGCGATGGAAGTGCAATTGAGAACACATAACCTCGTCATGAGGTGAGAAAGCCACCGAAAGTACTTTTACATTTTAGTAGTTAAGCATGTCCTTAACAATAAAAAATATTATTTTATATCGATATAAATTTGACAAATAGATTTGTCTATGCTAACCTTTTTTCATAATTTGTAACTATAGGTTACAACTTAATCGCGGTTTCACTTTTTTCTTCTGTCCACTCCGGCCAATCCACAAAAAAATAGGGTTGTTTTTTTTGAACCAAATTCTAAGGAGGACGCTTATGAGTAAGAAAGAAGAAGTTAGTAAGCAGTTTCTTGATGCTCTGGAATTTCGCGGTATAAAACGAAGGGATTTTTTAAAGTACTGTGGTGCAACTGCTGTTCTTCTTGGCCTCTCTGAATCATTCGGTCCTAAAATCGCAGCCGCCGTTGAAAAAGCAACCAAACGAACACCTGTTATCTGGCTCAACTTCGCATCTGATTCCGGCTGTACGGAAGCCTTCATCAAAGCCACCTATCCGAGTCCCGCAGAAGTCATCCTTGACATTCTCAGTGTAGATTACAACGAAACCATCATGGCCGCAGCCGGTAAGCAGGCAGATGAAATTCTCGCCAATTCCGCGAAAGCCGGCGGTTATATCCTTATCGTCGAGGGTGGTATTCCGACTAAAAAAGGACACGGCATGATCAGCAACAAGGAGATGCTCGACGTATTCAAGGAAATGGCCAGTCCCTGCGTTGCCATCGTGGCAATCGGAAGCTGCGCCACGGACGGAGGGGTGCCTGCTGCGAAACCGAATCCTTCCCAGATTATCGGCACGAAAGAGGCCATGCAGAGGGTCGGCATTAACAAGCCGCTGGTCAACCTCGACCTTTGTCCGGTGAATCCGCAATATCTTGTCGGGGTTGTCGTAAACTTCCTTCTTCTCGGCAAGCTGCCCGATCTTGACGGATTCGGCAGACCGAAGATGTTCTACGCACAGACGATCCATGATAATTGCGAACGCAGAGCCCACTTCGACGCGGGCCGGTACGTCGAGAAATTCGGCAGCAACGAAGAGGCCCTCGGTTACTGCTTGTATAAAATGGGCTGCAAGGGGCCGATGACCTATTCGGCATGCCCGAAGATCCAATATAATGACCGGACCAGCTGGTGCATCAAAGCCGGCGGCCCCTGCATCGGCTGCGCCGAGCGGGGATGGACGGACAAGTTTGCGGGATTCTATGAGCCCTTGCCGGGCGTTAAGATTCCGGGGCTCGGCGGTGTCGAGGCAGGCGCGGATAAGATCGGTGCGGTTGCGGCAGTAGCTACGGTGGCAGGTATCGCCATTCATGCCGCTGCAACAGCGGCTTCCGGCAGAACTAAAGACGACGGAGGGAAAAAATAATGGCCAGGATAACCATTGATCCGATGACAAGAATTGAGGGCCACCTTAGAATCGATGTGGAGATCGAGGGCGGTAAGGTAAAAGACGCCTGGACAACAGGCACTCTTTTCCGCGGTTTTGAAATCATTCTGCAGGGAAGGGATCCGCGCGACGCCTGGCACATAACCCAGCGCATCTGCGGTGTCTGTCCTACATCCCACGGGCATGCCTCGTCGATGAGTATGGATGATGCATTCAAGGTAAGACCGCCGGACAACGGCCGCATCATCAGAAATATGATTGAAGGAGCCCAGTTCGTACACTCCCACATCCTTTGGTTCTATCACTTGAATGCGCTCGACTATGTTGATGTAGTGTCGGCGCTCAAGGCACAGCCGAAGGAAGCATCTCTCAAGAAGGTGCAGGGCAAACTGAAAGCGTTTGTCGATTCCGGACAGCTTGGCCCTTTCGCAAATGCCTATTGGGGACACCCGGCGTATAAACTTCCGCCGGATGTGAACCTCCTGGCAGTGGCCCACTATCTCGAAGCTCTTCAAATGCAGGCAAAAGCCGCCCAGGTGAGCGCCCTTTTTGGCGGAAGAATGCCGATGACCATGACAAGCCCTCCAGGCGGCGTGACGCATGTCCCGTCTGTCGATGACCTTAAGAACTACCTCTTTAGAGTGAAGGAGCTTCAGGACTGGATCGATAACGTATTCATCACCGACCTGCTTGCCATTGCGCCCTACTATCTCGGTGCCGCGGGCGTGGGCAAGGGATATGCCAACTTCCTTTCCTGGGGTGTGTTCGAGGATGCGTCCTTCGATCCCAAAAAGCGTCTTCTGCCGAGGGGTGCGATCTTCGCTTCCGATTTCCCCAAAGTCCATGACGCGAAGCCGGAAGACGTTATGGAGCATACGTCTCACAGTTGGTATAAGAATTCAAAACCGCTTAATCCCGCCACGGGAGAGACGGATCCGCAGTACACCGATTACGATTCCAACAAGAAATACACTTGGTCAAAGGCGCCGCGGCTTCAGGGCAAACCTATGGAAGTGGGCGCCCTTGCCAGGATGGTCGTAGCCTATGCCGCCGGACAGCCCACGGTTACGAAGCTGATCAATGATACCCTCGCAAAGATCGGACATCCAGGGCATCCGGAGGTGCTTTTCGGCATTATCGGCAGAATCGCCGCGCGCACCCTGGAATGCAAAATGGTGGCCGATTCCATGGAGCAGTGGGGACTTGAGCTCATCGGGAACATCAAGAACGGGAATACGGCGGTATACGCTGATTACACAATCCCCGACAAGGCGCAGGGAATCGGTCTGTGGGAAGCCCCGCGTGGTGCCTTGGGCCATTGGATCGATGTGGATGGCAAAAAGATCAAGAACTATCAGTGCGTGGTACCGACAACCTGGAACGTCTGCCCGAGAGACGACAATGGGATGCGCGGACCGATCGAGGAGGCTCTCATTGGAACGGCGGTTGAGAATGCGGAGAAACCGCTCGAAGTTCTGCGCGTGGTCCACTCCTTTGATCCGTGCCTTGCCTGTACGGTGCATGTGATCCATCCTGAGTCTAACCGTATCATGGACTTCAAGGTCGCATAGGGAGGACGCCATGGCAGATAAAATGATAAAGGAGTGGAGCTTCGGCTATATTCTGGACCATTGGATCAGGGTCATTGCGATCGCCGTGCTTATCTTCACCGGCCTCTACATCCACTGGCCGTTCATCTCCGGCGGGCCGGACAGTACGATTATGGCGTCGATGCGCTTTGCCCATTTTGTGTGCGCCTATGCGCTTATTTTAGGGCTCGTCATAAGGATCTATATGGCCTTCCGGTCTACCTTTGATGCCGACTGGAAGGATTTCTCGGTCATTCAGAACCTGAAGAATATCCCAGACATCCTTGGCTACTACCTCTTCATGAAAGGCTCACACAAGGATTATCGCAAATACAACCCGCTCCAGGCCTTGGCCTACCTCGTGATCGCCCTCGCGATCATCTTCGAGGCCCTGACCGGAGCGGCGCTCTATCATGGCAATCTTTTCGGGTTCATCAATGCGCAGAGCAGCTTCCTGTGGGTGAGCAACATGCTCGGGGGAGAATCTTATACGAGGATCTGGCATATCCTCGTCATGTGGTTCTTCATTATCTTCGTGCTGATCCATGTGTACATGAGCATCATGATCACCATGGTTAACAAGGACAAGTCACTTATGTCCATGTTTACGGGATACAAGCTCAAAAAACATTAAGATGATATCAGATGATCAGATTCGGGGAGGCGTTTCGGCGCCTCCCCAAGAAGTTCTCATACTCGGTGTCGGTAATCTTCTGCTCAAGGACGATGGTTTCGGCGTCCATCTGATTAATGCCCTTCAAGATACAGCCTTTCCAAAAAACGTAAAAGTGATGGAAGCAGGGACGGTTAGTCATCAATTGATCCCGTTGTTCCATGAGATCGATTATCTTATCATTATCGACGTTGTTGAGGCCAATGACACTCCTGGTTCCCTGTTCCGCTTTGCACCCGAGGACATGAAATACACAGCAGAACAGCGGGTTTCCCTACATCAGATAAGCCTCATCGACGTCCTTCATATGACTGAATTGACCGGGAAGAGGCCGAAAACAGTCATCATTGGAGTGCAGCCCAAGGATGTCACCTCATGGTCACTCGAATTGAGCGATGAATTGAAAGCGGTTATCCCAAAGGTGAAGGAACTGCTCTTCGAGGAATTGAAGAATTTGAAGGTTATCTGATGGTGATAATTCGTGCGCGGATCGGCGTGGCGGCTATCCGGACGGTGCTTTGCAAGCTTGACAGGGCGGACTAGATGTGCGATAAATGGTATCAGCAATGCTGGAAGCAAATTCCCTTGTTTTGATCGGATTTATCCATGTGTCTCGCAATCCCCTCGAGAATCATCAGCATAGACAACCTGTCGGCAACTATAGACGTATTCGGAGCGAGAAAAGAAGTAAATCTCATGCTCATGCCTGAAGAACCGCGGGTAGGGGACTATGTTCTTGTCCATGCCGGATTCGCAATACAAAAGATCGAAAAGGAAGTCGTTGAATCGGGAAATGCCATGCACGAAACCGCTCTTGCCCTCAGTATTCTCGATATTGTAGTGGAAAAATGCCGTGAGGCCGGTGGTCACCGTGTCGATTCTGTCAGGCTTCGCATCGGAAAAGCGGCCGGCGTGATGCCAGAGGCGCTCCAGTTTGCATTCGATGCGTCAAAGTCAAATACGGTGGCGGAAAAAGCCCAACTGGTCATAGAACCAGTCCCCATAAGCGGTGTCTGCTCCGAGTGCAAGAAGGATTTCACCGTGGATAATGCCCGGTTCGTTTTTGCCTGCCCGCTTTGCGGATCCCAATTTATTGAAATGAAAAGCGGACGCGAAATGGAAATCGTGGACATGGAGATCAATGAATGAAGGTTAAGGTCGTCACCCGCATACTTGAAGCGAACGACAGAATCGCGGAAGAAAACCGTAAACGATTCCGGGATGCCGGCGTTTATGTGGTCAACCTCATGGGTGCTCCGGGAGCGGGCAAGACGACGCTACTCGAACGAACGATTCAGGCGCTCAAACCCCATCTGAAGATCGGCGTGATCGAGGGTGATATTGTCGGCTCCGATGACGCAGAACGGATCGGCGCGCTCGAAGTGCCCGTGGTCCAGATAAATACAGGTGGAGCCTGCCACCTGGACGCGAACATGATAAACGAAGTGCTTGATGAACTGCCGCTCAGAGACCTGGACATGCTGATCATCGAAAATGTCGGCAATTTGGTCTGCCCGGCGGAGTTCAAGGTTGGTGAGGATATGAAAATGATGGTACTCTCCGTCGCAGAAGGGCACGACAAACCTCTGAAATACCCCCTCATGTTCCGTGAGTCCTCAGCCCTCGTGTTGAACAAGATAGACCTTCTTCCCTACCTGAACACCGATATGAACAAGGTCCGGAACGATTCGCTCGCCCTCAATCCCAATCTGAAGATATTCGAAGTCTCCTGCGCCACCCGCGCAGGGATCGACGCATGGGCTCAATGGTTACGCGAGCTCAAATCGTAGTCAAAGGCATTGTCCAGGGCGTCGGTTTCCGTCCTTACATCTTCAACCTTGCCGAATCTCTGGACTTGAAGGGGTATGTGACCAATACGAGCGAAGGAGTGTTTATCGACGTAGAGGGAACGCGTCTGCCCGAGTTTGTCGATCGGCTGAGAAATGAGGCTCCGCCGCTTTCGCAAATCACCGAGTTCACGGTAACGTCCTTCCCCCTCCACGGTTACCGAGAATTCGTCATACGGCAGAGCCTCGATCATGCGCAAGGATTGCCCTTTACCCTGGTTTCCCCGGACGTCTCAATCTGCCCTGATTGCCTCCAAGAAATGCTCGACCCTGCGGACCGCCGGTATCTCTATCCCTTCATCAATTGTACGAACTGCGGACCCCGCTATTCCATTACACGGTCGGTCCCCTATGACAGGCCGAACACGACGATGGCGGACTTCAGCATGTGTCCCTCATGCATGAAGGAATATGAAGAGCCGAGGAATCGTCGTTTTCACGCCCAACCGAATGCGTGTGCGACCTGCGGGCCCCGTGTGGAGTACAAAGTACAGAGTACAGAGTTCAAAGTAAACGATAAAGAAAATGCCATTCAGAAAGCTGTTCATGTTCTCCGGCAGGGCGGGATCGTCGCAATCAAGGGACTCGGAGGATTCCATATCGCCTGCGATGCTTTGAACGACGGCGCAGTCAGAAGATTGCGTGAAAAAAAAAGGAGGAGTAACAAACCCTTTGCTGTAATGTCCCCTGATGTCGACAGAATAGAAAAATTTTGCGTTGTTTCCAAAGCTGAACATGATGCGGTAATCTCGAATAGGCGGCCGATTGTGCTCCTTCGAAAGAGGAACAACTGTCCGTTGCCGAATGCGGTGTCCCCGAACAACAGGGATGTAGGCTTCCTGCTGCCCTATACTCCGCTTCATTATCTTCTGTTCCATCATCCCCTTGACGCGAAAACTCCAATTGTGAATGCTCATTTCGATGCACTCGTCATGACGAGCGGAAACCTCTCGGAGGAGCCGATTATCTGCGACAACGAAGAGGCCCTTGGGAAACTCGCGGACATCGCGGATGGCTTCCTCCTTCATAATCGCGATATTTTTATGCGTGTAGATGATTCGGTTCTAAAAGTGAAAAGTACAGAGTTAAGAGTCAAGAGTGAGCACCAGGATGATAATTCAGATAAAGATAAGAAACATAGTTATAACGCTGAACCAAAAACCAAGAACGCTGATCTATTATTTATCCGCCGGTCCCGGGGATACGCGCCTGATCCGATTATGCTGCATGATGAAGGCCCAGAAGTGCTCGGATGCGGTGCCGATCTCAAGAATACCTTTACTCTGACTAAGGGCAGGTTTGCTATCCCCAGCCAACATATTGGTGACATGGAAAATTACGAAACTGTAAGATTCTTCGAAACCATCCTTGCGAATCTCAAGGCAGTTTATCGGGCTGAGCCGAAGGCAATCGTGCACGATCTGCATCCGGAGTATCTGTCGACGCGATGGGCAAAGGAATATAGGGCCAAGGCAACGGGGCCCGGGAAGGAATTGATGACCGTCGGCATCCAGCATCATTATGCGCACATCGGATCGGTTATGGCTGAACATGGATTGAATCATCAGATCATCGGCGTTGCCTTCGACGGCACGGGATACGGCACTGATGGCAATCTGTGGGGTGGTGAATTTATCGTTGCCGATATCGATGGTTTTAAACGGGTGGGACATCTGAGCTATATTCCGCTTCCCGGCGGAGAGGCTGCCATCCGTGAACCCTGGAAAACAGCGATCAGCTTTATTATGAACTCCGGCGTTGCTGATGTCTGGAATCTTCTCGAAAAAGCCGGATTTGTCGAAAAATACGGCAAAACAAATATAGAAAATGTTGGGATTATTGCCCGCTCCCGAGAATTCTCTCCACTTTCGTCCGGGGCAGGCAGGTTGTTCGATGCCGTATCGGCATTGATCGGCATTTGTGATCGGAACACCTTCGAAGGCGAGGCCGCCATGGCTCTCGAGGCCTGTGCCCAAGAGGGGGTTTCCGAAGTGTATCCAATTGAGTTCACACAGAAAAACGGGTATACTATCGTAGATTTTTCACCGACTGTACTTGCTATTGTTCGCGAGCTGCACCGGATTCCGAGAGAAACAATTGCGGCGAAGTTTCACAATACCGTTGCCGCTGCAGTTGTGACGTTGACGAAACAAATAGCCGGGCACTACGGAATCGGCGATATAGCCTTGAGCGGAGGGACGTTCCAGAACAGGTATCTTCTGAACGGCATTACGACTAGTCTTTCCGCCGGGGGGTTGAATGTGTATGTTAACAGTAAAGTGCCCTGTAATGATGCGTGTATTTCACTGGGACAGGCCTACCTCGTAAGAGAACGAATGAAGCAGGATCGGGTGAGGGAGGGGGAGCGCATGATATGAAACAGATGCTGGACGAATTGCAGGCCCTGACAAAGGAAATCAGCAGACCACTGAACCTGATGGAAGTCTGCGGTACCCATACCGTTGAGATTTTCAGACACGGCATACGTGACGTGATCCCGAAGAGCATAACGCTGCTCAGCGGGCCGGGATGTCCGGTGTGCGTAACCTCTGTTCGGGATGTCGATGCTGCCATCGCTATTGCAAAAATGCCCGGTGTTACCGTAACGACCTTCGGCGATATGATGCGAGTGCCCGGTGGAACAGAATCACTGCTGGAAGCGAGGTCGGAGGGCGCTGACGTGCGGGTTCTCTATTCGCCCCTCGACACGTTGAAGCTTGCGCTCACGGAGCCCCAACGTCAATTTGTTTTTTTCGGAACCGGTTTTGAAACCACCTCACCGCTTATCGCCGCCAGCATCGCCCGGGCTGAAGAGTCAAAAATCCGGAATGTTTCCGTGTATGCCGCGTTCAAACTCGTGCCGCCTGCGTTAAAAGCATTGCTCGATTCGCCCGATGTCAAGGTGGACGGGTTCATACTCCCGGGACATGTGAGTACCATCATCGGGAAAAAGCCCTATGAATTCATTCCGATGCAGTATAAAAAACCTTCAGTCATAACCGGCTTCGAAGCAAAAGAAATAATCGAAGGCATCCTGATGATCGTACGCCAGATAGCGGAGAAGCGTTCGGCTGTAGAAATTCAGTATCGCACAGTTGTCCGTCCGGAAGGAAATCCGCGGGCGGTGGAGCTTCTCGATCGCTATTTTGAGCCTGCCGATGCATACTGGCGGGGGATCGGCGTAATACCCGCAAGCGGCCTAAAGCTGCGGGAACAGTATGCCGCGTTCGACGCAAACAGGAGGTTTAATCCTCCCGCATCGGAAGCAAGTGAGCCGGAACTCTGTTCCTGCGGTGATATTCTCCGCGGCGTAAAGATTCCGACGGAGTGTCCGCTCTTCGGAACAGGATGCACGCCTGAAAGCCCGATCGGTCCCTGTATGGTCAGCACCGAGGGAAGCTGCGCGGCATATTATAAGTATGGAAAATATTTCTGATATGTCCGCCAAAAACATATAGCGCGATTGTATCGATACCCTCATTTTTAAGGGAGCAAAGAGTGGATAGAATTCTTCTTGGACACGGCAGCGGCGGCAGACTCATGCATGAGCTTATTAAGTCTCAATTTAGCCCTGCTTTCGGCATCGAGGGATCCGGCGATTCAGCCGTGGTAAACGTACCGTCTCGACGCCTGGCCTATACCACCGATTCCTATGTGGTTACGCCACTCTTTTTTCCGGGCGGTAATATCGGTGAACTTGCCATAAACGGGACGGTGAACGACCTTGCTGTTTCGGGAGCTAATCCGCTGTATCTCTCTGTGGGATTCATAATAGAAGAAGGCTTTCTTCTCTCTGATTTGAAAAAGATCATCTCTTCCATGTCCTCTGCAGCAGCGAAAGCGGGCGTAAAGGTTGTAGCCGGGGATACGAAAGTAGTGAATAAAGGCAAAGCGGACGGGATCTTCATCAACACATCGGGTATCGGCGTATTGCAGGATGGTCGGGACATATCGGCAGCAAGAATCGGTAAAGGCGACAAAATCATCATCAGCGGCGAGGTCGGCAGCCACGGGGTGGCTGTCATGTCGGAGCGAAACGGATTGACCTTCGATCCGCCGCTAATGAGTGATACACGTGCGCTGAACAGCCTTGTGGAAGCAATGTACGGTGTTTCGCCGAATATTCATTTTATGCGCGATCCAACTAGAGGAGGTCTTGCCACGACGCTCAAGGAGGCGGCGCTTGAATCGCGCTTATGTATCCGTATCAGCGAGTCTACCCTCCCGATCCCTCAGGGGGTCAGGGGCGCTTGCAGCCTGCTGGGACTTGATCCGCTCTATGTCGCAAACGAAGGGATCCTCATTGCTATCGTAGATGCGACGGTTGCCGATGCCATGGTGAAAAGTATGAAAAGGCACGAACATGGACGTGAAGCTGCAATAATCGGCGAGATTTACGATTCGCCGCAGGGAGGCGTATTGCTAGAAACCGCCATCGGTGGAACGCGCATCATGGATATGCTGCAGGGTGAACAGCTGCCGCGAATATGCTGAAGAGAACGGTACGCTCTGGATTTCCTCTGATGCATGAAAAAACTGAACATGACGGACTAATGATGGGCAGGGATTCACCCCGTTTCAATCTGATCGTGCGTAATAGGTTTCATAAAAGTGAGAAGCCAACCCTAATTGACATCGCCCTGTGTCCGTCAGCGGCGGGAGAGAGAGGCCGGAATGTCCGATATCCAGTCCATGATGGGAAATGAAGTGGAAGTCATTGCAAACGGCGTATCATACCGGGGAGTATTGATGGAAATTACCGACGACGAGATCAGTCTTAAAAGCCTGATGCAATGGATCTCCTTGCCGATGTCCGCGGTAAACACCGTCCGGCTTCAAGGGCAGATACGACGAGAGTCCGAGAGAGAGGGCATCCTTTCCAGTGACAACGGGCCGATCTGATAGATATCCGTCCGGCAAAGAAACGGCACGGTGATCAAGCTTCGATCCTGAGCTTCTTCAACTTCCGGTAAAGCGTAGCAAGGTCTATGCCGAGCTTGCTTGCGGTGCTTTCCTTGCTCCCTTTATTCTCCGCGATACTTCGCCGAATATATTCCCGCTCAAAATTATCCAGCGCCTGCCGCAGGGATGATGTTGAGACCCCTTCGACGTCCAGCGTTCTGAATTTGTCGGGTAGATCGTGAATCGTTATGACTTCATTGTCGGCGAGAACGACCGCCCGTTCAATCGTGTTTCCCAGCTCCCGTATGTTTCCTGGCCAATCATAGGCGAGGAGCGATTGCATCGCTTCATAGTCGATGTCCTTGATTACTTTTCCAGATTCCTTTGCGAAGATCTCAAGGTAATGTTTGATGAGTACCGGGATATCGTCCCGACGCTCCCGCAGGGAAGGCATGCGGATTTCGATCACGTTCAGGCGGTAATACAGATCTTCCCGGAACCTGTTTTCCTTGACCCGCTGAATCAAGTCGGCATTCGTCGCGGCAATGATACGAACGTCCACGGTGATGACGCGCGTATCGCCCACTGGCGTAAGTTCCTTTGTCTGGATTACATGCAGCAGCTTTACCTGCAGCGCTTGGGGAAGCTCGCCTATTTCGTCGAGAAAGAGCGTTCCACCGTTGGCCATGGTGATCAGACCTTTCTTGTCTTCGTTCGCCGAGGTGAAGGAGCCCTTTTTGTGGCCAAATAACTCGCTTTCCAGGAGATTCTCCGGGATGGCGCCGCAATTGATGGAAATAAAGGGCTTGTCCTTGCGGGGGCCGGACGAATGGATGGCTTGGGCAACAAGACCTTTTCCTGTTCCGCTTTCCCCAGTAATAAGAATATTGCTCTTGTTGGGGATGACCTTTTCCATAAAGGAAAAAACTTTATGCATGGGTTCCGAACTGCCGATGATGTTGGCAAAACCCCCGCGGTGCTGGCTTAATTCCTGGCGGAGTATCTGGTTCTCTATCTGCAGTTCTCTGCTCTGGAGCAGCTTCCTGATTGTCAGCCTGATTTCGTCATTGATGAAAGGTTTGGTGATATAGTCCGAGGCGCCAGCACGCATTGCCTCGACTGCAGAGCCGACGGAGGCAAAGGCGGTCATCATGATGACCGATGTTTCGGGACTAATCTTCTGGGCCTGCTTCAGCACCTCGAATCCGTCCATTTTTTCCATCCTGATGTCGGTCATGATAACATCGAAATTCGTCTCGCGCAGGCGATCAAGAGCCTCCTCGCCGTTATATGCCTCCTTGACCGCGTAACCTTCCTTCGTCAGGAGTATGTTCAGCGCCATGCAGATGTCTTTTTCATCGTCAACAACCAGAATGTTTGGTTTCCCCATAGATGCTCCTCAATGCGGTTTAATTGGCAGAAAAATCGTAAAAACCGTGCCTTTTCCGACTTCGCTAAAAACATTGATATCGCCTTTGAACCGTTTTATTATTTCATAACTCAAGGAAAGTCCGAGGCCCGTGCCTTTGCCCGCCTCCTTGGTCGTGAAAAAGGGATCGTAAATCTGCTGCAATTCCTCAGGCGGGATTCCGATACCGGTGTCGGCAAAGGAGATGATAATGGCTTCGTGGTCCTTGTCTTCTCCACCCCGCCGTGTGTCAACACGCAGGGTTCCCCCATTAGGCATGGCGTCGAAGGCATTGAGGATGATGTTGATGAAGACCTGGGCTATCTGGCCCTCATCAATCATAACCCGGGGCAGGTCGGGGTCAAGCGAGACTGCGATTTGGATGTCGCTTTTCATGCGTTTATCGAGCCGCATCAAATCGAGCGTGGAGTTCAAGACGTCGTTCAGATTGACATTCTTGATGTTCAAGGAATCAGCGCGTGCAAAGGTGGCCATGCGGCGGACGATGTCCGTGATTCTCTGGATATGCGTGTTAATAATATCCAGGCTATTCTGCGTAAATTCGTCCTGTGCCATCTCCCGGAGCAATTGTGCGAAGGTTGATATGGAGGTAAGAGGATTTCCGATCTCATGGGCCACGCCTGCGGCGAGTCTGCCGAGGGCGGCAAGCTTCTCGGAATGGAGGACCTGCTGCTCCAGTTTTTTCGCCGTAGCGGTGCCCCGGTCAACCTTGTGTTCAAGCTCGACCGTATAATGCTTGAGCGCTTCTTCAAGCTGTACTCGTTTGGTCACATCGTTGCTTGTAATAAGAATACCCGGAATTTTTCCGTCGATCAGGAGCGGATTAATATTCATGGTAAGATAGAGCGGGAATTCATGCAACCCCATGATGGGATAGTCCCTGATTTCGATGCTCCGTCCAGCGAGTGTTTTTTGAAGGATGGTGCCTATCGGAATGCCTTCATAGGGCAAGAGGTCATGGGAAAAGAGCGAGAAAAAAGGTTTGCCGATCACATCCTCTTTCGAGCGGCCGAGGGTCTGGGCCTGGGCGGTGTTCACGCTCCTGACGGTCAGGTCCGTGTCCAGGACCATGAGGTTTGTACGTGTGTTTTCGATGATATTTTCGAGATAGTCTTTTGCTATCTCGATTTTCTCCTCCAGACGGCGGTGGTTTTCGAGATGTTTGGCTTTCTCTTCCGCCTTGATCTTGTTTTTATAGGCAACGATAGAAACAGCGGATGCGGCGAGCGTCGTGATGAAAATGGAAATAATGAGAAGGGAGTAGAAAAGCCTGCTTTTCTGCATGAGGCCGATTATATCGGAATAAGGGGCGGAAACCACCACGATCCAGGATTTTCGTGCTATCGGGAATTTATAAAAAGCCGCGAGCTTGCGTTCTCCGCCCGGCGCCACGTAATAGCCGGAGGTATCTTCTCTTCCCTCGATCATTATTTTTTCGCTGTCGAACGACTTGTGGCACTGGAAGCAGGTTTTGTCCGTCTGGTAGAGATTCTTACCGACCATCTCCGGTTTCGTGGGATGATAGAGGAGCGTGCCTTCGCTGTCCAGCATCCAAGCGTAGCCCCGCGTACCTGATTTGATCGGGGAAAGGTACCGTTCGGTGATGCCGTCCACCGAAAGGACGGCAAGAATGATCCCCATAAATACCGGGGATTCCCGTTTTTTCAGCTGCTGGTAAACAGGAACGGCCACTATGAATTCCTTGTTGCCCTGATGAGCGCCGGAGTCGTCAAAGAGATCGGTGATCAGTTTTTCATTTCTGGGGAGCACTCGCGCTTTTGCAAAATAATCGGTTTTCGAAAGGTCGGCCTTTTCGCGTCCGGGTGAGGAACTGTCATACAGAAGAATGCCATTGCGATCAAGCACCTGGGTGGAGACCAAGGCCTGGTTCCGAAGGCTGAAGTTTATCGATTCGGTCACTGAACGGACATGAGAGTCAACATTGATGCGTTCGATGTCCGGCAGTTGTGAGATGATTTTGAGATTTTGGTATACGTGATCAGTAAAACTTGCGATGTTCATCGCCACTTCACGGGCGAGAAACAGCTGCTGCTGATTGAACTGATTTGCCATCTCTTCCTGAAGGGATTGCTGAAAAAATTGGCCGAGAATGATGATGAACGAAAGGACAACGAGGAGAATAAAGACAAATCTCGTGGGTGTGAAAACCTTCTTCTGCCGGAGTGTGCGTATAAAACGTTGAAACATAGGGTAATTTACAGCTAAAACAGCATGGAAGTCAAGGAGGAAAAGGCAATCCGGAGGTCTTTGGAAGCGCACAGCGCGCAACGTTGGGTCATCAAAAAGAAGTTTGCTCCGAGGCGTTTCGGGACAGGAACAGGCCATGAGGCAGGAATGTCCTGCCGCTCATTGCCTCATGGATGAAGATTGATAGCGACTGCGCCGAAAGGATTTATTTAAGGTTTGCGTAAATTTCCAGAGGGCTAGGGGGCCGTCGATATGCTCACTGGCGCCGAATCCGTGTCCGAACTCCTGCCCAGCCAACAAGCTTTTGGCGGTCAGAATAATCACGGAGACATTTCTGAGAGCAGGGTTTGTTTGACTACATTGCAGGCATTATTGCAGTTCGTTCCCGGCATTATAATGTCAAGAAACAGATCTTCAGACGCCATCTCTCTGACTTTCACAAGGGACTATCGTCGTCCCTCGCGGGCCAGATAGCGTAGCCTTCTTCCTCGAAAAGGGGGATGTGGGCTTCCTAATATTTTCGTTGTCATTAGGATGACGATTTATTTTGTTGTATCATGACAAGGTATTATGCGAAAATGAAAGCATGCTCGTTTTGGGAAACAATAGCGTTAAATCAATTTTATAGTGAGCGTTAATGTGCGTAGATATGCGGAAGTAACCGCGCGATTGGATAAAGACGAAAAGATATAAGATTGACAATCATTCAGTTAGGTTGTTGAGTGGGATCGCAGCCTTGCCGTGAAGAACGGCTTTGGTCGACATCCAGTGTAAAATCTTATCGGCGGGTTGACGGACACGATGGTAACAGATTGCGCTGCGAATACACCATGACTAAAAAAATTATAAATTGCAATAACTTGCAAGCCTTGGTACTATTAGGAGACTGAAGGCTTTTTATCAGCCGCAGGATTTAATCCCGGTGAAGTTAATGCTGTAAAGCAGAGATTATGCGAATCAGTACGGATTGGTTCGGAGGGAGATTAAATGGACGTTGCTCTTGACTATGCTGCAGTATTGAAAAAAGCGCTTAGCAACGGAGGAGAATACGCTGATATCTTCGTAGAACAAAGCACACCGCTTTCCCTCGTGTGTGAAGACAGTCGGATGGAAAAAGTGGTCTCCGGTATCGACTGCGGTGCCGGTGTCCGGCTTTTATTCGGACAGCGTACCGCTTACGCGTATACAAACGACCTCACTACCTCATCGCTTCTTGAATTAGCTGATGCCGTAAGGCATGCTGCAGTTGGCGGAGCCAAAATCTCCATTATCGACTTATGTAAAATAAAGCCACGGGTGGATTACAGAATTATAAAAGAGCCAGAAGTGGTTGATACGAACCATAAAGTCCAAATGGTGCTCAATGCTGATCGGATTGCTCGTCTGTTTGACAGGCGCATAAGGCAGGCCTTGGTTACTTATCGTGAACATCGTCAACAGGTGACGGTAGCTTCTTCGAATGGCAGGATAGCGGAGGATGAGCGTCTGTACCTGACTGCGTTTGTTCATGTCGTTGCCGCTGACGGGGATATTGTCCAGACCGGGTATGAACCGGTGGGAGGCAATGCGGGGATGGAACTGTTTGACCGGGATGCCCTTGATACTGCGGCGGAAACGGCGGCTCGTCGGGCAGTGATGATGCTCTCCGCACGGAAAGCGCCCGCAGGGAGGATGCCGGTCATCCTGTCCTCGGAGGCCGGAGGGACCATGATCCATGAAGCAGTGGGACATGGACTCGAAGCTGATCTTGCCCAATCGGGTTTATCGGTGTATTCGAAACGGATAGGTGAGCGAATAGCGTCGCCGCTCGTGACCGTTGTAGATGATGCCACGCTTCCCGGCAAGCGCGGGTCTTTCCGATTCGATGACGAGGGGACCGATGCCGAACGTACCATCCTGGTTGAGAAAGGCGTGCTGAAAACGTTTATGTATGATAAATTGGCATCGATGAAGGACGGGACGCGTTCAACAGGCAACGGCAGGCGTGAATCCTACAAGCACCGCCCGATACCACGCATGACGAACACCATGATCATGCCGGGCGAGACCGATGCCGGAGAGATTCTCCGTGAAACGCCAAATGGGCTTTTTGTCCGCAAGATGGGCGGCGGTCAGGTCAATACAGTAAATGGAGATTTTGTGTTTGAAGTAAGCGAGGGATATCTGATAGAAAACGGGAAAATCGGAGAGCCGGTCCGAGGTGCGACGCTCACAGGAAATGGTCCCCAGGTGCTGGAAGCGATCGACAGGGTGGGCTCCGACATTGGTTTCTCAATCGGGACCTGCGGGAAGGACGGCCAGGGGGCACCGGTTAGTGATGCACAGCCTTCACTGCGGATACCCTATATCACCGTGGGTGGAGTTGTCTCCTAACCATTATCTCATAACGGAACAAATAACCGCTAGATTTACCTTGAAATATCAGTTCGCTATCGCTTCCGAATAGGTTCTGGCGCTGACGCTGTATATAAGAGTGAAGGCTGTTGAGATGAACACGTCGTCTTCAGCGGCTGATCAATACATTTCAGAAAGGACATGCCATGACACTTCCTGGAATACGTACGGCAATCATCACGCTCAGCGATAAAGGTTCCACGGGAGAACGAGTGGACGAAAGCGGCCTCGTGATTCGTGAAATGATTGTCACCATCGGCGCGTCCGCGGTCCATTATGAAATCCTGCCAGATGAGAAAACACGCATTGTCGAAGTTCTCGAGCGACTTTGTGACTCCGGGAATGTAGACCTCATTCTTACCACAGGGGGGACCGGGGTGGCTCCGCGCGATGTCACCCCCGAAGCAACGCGGGAGGTTATTGAACGAGAACTCCCCGGGATGACGGAAGCCATGCGTGCCGAAAGTTACAAGAAAACACCGAATGCCATGATATCCCGCGCCGTGGCTGGCATTAGAAAACAGACCCTTATTGTTAACCTCCCCGGCAGCCCGAGGGCCGTGCGCGAGAACCTTGCCGTTGTTCTCCCTGCGCTTTTTCATGCAATCGAAAAGATCAAAGGGGATCCCACTGAATGCGGCAGTCTATGAGGGCTAAGGGCATCAGCAGAAATCGAGTTTCGATATCTTGTTTTGATGATACGCCAGGGTCTTGGAAAATCCCAAGGGATGTGAATCGTGACCTTGCCGGAGGGGATGACTTTTTCTGAGAATACAAACAGATTATGGCCGTGCATTCCTTGACATACTTGCCGCCTTGGCTATAATTTGGTTCGGGTACATCGTGTCTCTCGCTAGGTGACCGGAATTTAAGTTCATGACGTTTCGATAACGGGAAATGCTGTTGAGCTTTTCCTTTTAACAACATCGCACGATTTTTTTCGATCGTCTCGGACGAGGATGTCGGATGACCCGGTACAAGGTCTGATCAGGATTCTGACCATCGCTGGATTGCTGATGTTCGCATAATCGCGGAGGTTAACCGCAGGCTCGGGAGATCCAGTAAGGGAGTATTCTTAATCTGAGTTTATCAAAGGATCAGGGACGACGGAAATAAAATAGGCCCCTTTGCGAAAGGGCTCGATTGGCGTAATGTTGAAATGGAGCTGCAGTGAGTCGAGAAAACAGAAATAAGAACCTGGACAGCGAGCATCTCTACGATAGGATTGTCAAGGCCAAAACGGACTGGGAAGCCACCTTTGATTCTATTCCCGATATGATCTGCATAATTAACAAGGAGGGGCGGATCGTTCGGGTGAATCGGGCCTTTAGCAGACGGTTGAAAAAATCCTATGAAGCTATCATCGGCGCACACTGCACCGAGATTATTCACGATTCTCCGGGCTATCCCGGCAGCCGTCCTTTCCGATCCATGGTTGACGTCTCTGAGCCGGTGCAACAGGAGTGGAATATGGCAATCGAGGGGGATATATTCACCACCTCGCTCTCTCCGTTCCATGATACGGCGGGGAATCTTCAGGGATCCATACTGATATTCCGCGATATAACGGATAAGAAGAGGCTGGAAGAACGGCTGATCCAGTCCGAAAAAATGGCTGCGGTAGGCACTTTTGCCGCGGAGATCGCCCATGAGATCAACAACCCCCTGGATTACATCGGTAACTATGTCTATCTACTCTCTGAATCCCTGCCACCCAGCTTTGAGAAACGGGGATATCTGGAAAAAATTCAGACTGGTATTGATAATCTCGCGCTGATGACCCGGGATTTGCTGGAATTCGCACGGCCCCAAATCGAACCATTTGAACATATAGAATTGAGCCCTATCATCGATGCAGCCTTGGAATTGGCCGATAAAAAGATTGCCGATGCCCAGATCATGGTTATGAAAAGTTATGGCTGTCAGGACAGGTCGGTGGTAGGGTCAGCACGAATGCTTCAGCAGGTTTTCCTGAATCTATTCCAGAATGCGCTGGATGCCATGCAGCCGGGCGGCAAGATAATAGTAACCACTTCATGCAATGACGTACGTTGTACCGTCAATGTAGAGGATACCGGGTCCGGTATCTCAGAAAAAAATCTGGCGAGGGTGTTTGAGCCTTTTTTCACAACCAAGAAATCGCTGGTGAAACGAGGCACGGGACTCGGGCTCGCTATCTGCTATAACATTATCAAGCAGCACGACGGTGACATCTCCGTTTTCAGCAAAGAAGGGAAGGGAACGGTTATCTCGATATCTCTGCCTGCAGCTGCGAGGAGTAGTACGTAAAATAAAAGGATTGGTTGCGGTTCTTCATCGCCTCATCGTTATAACCTATTTGCAAAAACGAAAAAAAAGCTAAAGTTTTTGCCTACTTGTTCCGAAAAGAAACGGGAACGGGCAGATTGCACCCAGAGCGCAGCCTAACTGGCGGCTTGCGATGTCTGTTTTATAAGGCATGCTTTCGCACTTTCAAACAAGATAAAAAAAGCGAAAAGGAGAGGTTTAAAGCAGGGGGTTGTTGTTCTAACACTGCGAGATAAAATGTTGTTTCCACTGAGTTGATAGAGGAAATGGGAGATTTAAAAATGACGACGAGGCCGCAGGTGCTGCTGGTTGATGACGAACCATTGGTGCTTGATTCACTGCGCGAAATAGTAAACCGGGAGGGCAAGTACCAGATCGACGTTGCGGAAAACGGAACTATTGCTCTTGCGAAAGCGCTTCAGGAACGGTACAGCGTCATCATCACTGACCTGATGCTCAAGGACATAACAGGGATCGATCTACTCAAGTCGCTCAAAGTGCAGACTCCCGAAACCCAGGTCATCATGGTAAGCGGGAAAGGCACCATTGATTTTGCCGTTGAGGCTATGAAAATAGGCGCGTTCGATTTTCTTACGAAGCCCTATTCATCTCCCCACCTGCTTCAGATTCTCGATCGCGCTCGGGCCTATTATGACTCCCTTAAGGAAAACAAGGAACTTAGAGGAGAAATTCAGAGGCTTAAGAAGAATTACGAGATTATCGGAACGCACCCCAAGATTGAACGAATTCGGGACATCATCGAAAATATCGCGCCTTCGGACAGTACCGTTCTTATCCAAGGTAAGAGCGGCACTGGCAAGGAACTGGTTGCACGGGCAATCCATAACCGCTCGCTTCGGGCGGACGGACCGTTTCAGGCGGTTAACTGCGGAGTGTTTACTGAGACCCTAATTGAAAACGAATTGTTCGGCCATGAGAAAGGCGCATATACCGGTGCGATCCAGCGGGCACTAGGCAGGGTAGAGGCTGCGGCAGGCGGAACACTTTTTCTCGACGAAATTGACACGATGCCGGTTAGTTCCCAAGTGAAGCTTCTGCGTGTACTGGAGGAGCATTCCTTCCAGCGAATCGGCGGAACGAAAGCCATCTATGTCGATTTCCGGCTGATTGCCGCCACCAACGTTGATCTAAAGGAAGCCGTGGCTGCAAAAAAGTTTCGTGATGATCTGTACTACCGGTTAAATGTCATTGCAATCACGCTTCCTGAACTGAACGAGCGGGTCAGCGATATCCCCTTGCTGATTAATCATTTTATGGGTCGTCATCGGGGTCAGAGCAAGGCACAGTACATGTCGCCAGAAGCGCTCGATCTTTTTCTTCATTATTCATGGCCAGGAAACGTGAGGGAAGTGGTAAATGCAGTTGAATATGCAATGGTCATGGCAAAAGGTCCGCAAATTATGCCCGCTGACCTGCCCGAAAACATTTACGGCAAGACAGTCGAGCCGAAATCCCGCGATACGATGTCCCTGAGAGATACCGAGAAAGATTTGATTATTAAGACGCTCAAAGACTGCCATGGCAACAAACATCTTGCGGCCAAAATTCTCCGCATACCGAGATCCACCCTGTACAGTAAGCTCCAAAAACACGGGATCAGTATTGATACCGTCGCGGATTACGGGTTGTTACAGCATACCTTGAAAGACGACTCGAAAAACCTGACTGTCCAAAATTAGACACTCCTTCACTCCATGTAAATCAACAGGTTATCGTTGATAATGCATGTCCCTTCTCTTATGGCCGGTCTGAATCTGGTCATTCTCGGATTCCTAACATGCTGATTTCAGGCCCAAAATTTATGGGCATTATTATTGCTTTTATTTATATTTAATGAATATTAATGTTCACATATAACGTCGGTCCATTTACAGAAGCGCTTGATTGATCGTCTTGAAATCAAAAGTTGGAAAGGAGGACTCATGAAAACACTGCTTTTGGTGGACGATGAGCTTGAGAATCTGAGAAGTCTTGGTGAAATACTAAACCATCTCGGTTACAAGGTTATTATCAAACCCGATGCGAATGCCGGTCTCTTGGTTATTCAAGAAGGCATACCGGTAGATCTTGTCATAACCGATTATCGCATGCCTGGCATGGATGGTCTTGAATTTCTTCTCCAGTTGAAACAAAGGATGCCGGCAATGCCGGTTGTTATGCTTACCGCCTATGGAGCAGTGGAAACCTACTTAAAATCACTCAGTTTAGGTGTGTTCGAGTATGTGCATAAACCTGTCAAAGCCAGGGAATTGGGCAGAATTGTCAAAACGGCAATTGAGAGCGCCGAAGCGTCTGCCTTCGGAAAGACGTAGTGTATCCCGATGATTCTCAATCAATTAATCTGAAATTAGTCTGAACAACGTGGGAAGGTGAATGAAAAAACTATTACTTCTTGAAGAAGATTGCGAGGGGGAACTGTGTTAGCGGGAGTACAGTAAAAAAAGAGTTATCGTACAACATGCCACAGATGCGAAAGCAATACTCCGCAAACTGCAATCGGAGTCGCATTTTGAACTCGTGATTTGCTGGGCCACTAACCATGATAGAGCCGAATCCCAGTTAGACGCCGGTGCATGAACACCGGTATTCCGATAATTTATTTCAGGTAAATCGGGTTTGACAGTAACCGGCATTTATGATTAAATAGCATCCATGAAAAATAATCCCTTGGGGTTGAATATTACGGATGTCCTATTTCTTGTTGGCATGCGATCGAGGACCGGCGAATTGGTTATTGAATCGGGCAACAATATAGGAACGATGCTTATGTATGAAGGGAAAATACTTCAGGCCTTTTCTCCTTATTCCCGTGCTATCGGCGATCAGCTCGTAGAAGATGGCTTGATCAGCGAGACAGAACTGATTGAGACACTAAAACTTCAGAAAAAAACCGAATACATTCCTCTCGGCGGCTACTTGCTCAAGTTGGGAAAAGTTTCTTATGAAGTTATAGAAGATCTGGTACATGCGCAAATCAGGCAGTCAGTAAAAGAGTTTCAAACATGGGATGATGCCAATTTTACGTTCCTCGATAAAAAGATAAAACCCTTTGATCGCATCAGTTTGAGCGTTCGTGAATTCATCCCTCCATCAACTGTTGAAGCAACGAAAAATATACTCTCAGTCGAGTTCCGATGAACGCCTGAGACAAACTACCTTCTGACGTGCATTCACTGTGTTTCCTCTGGGTTTATCCAATGCCGGGTCCTGTCATGCAGTGCAACCCGCAAAGACTTCCGTACGCCGTTAAACAGAGTCAGATAGGCTTCTGTTCGGAAGTCGGGATAAGTAAATTCGTGGGGGATGAAGCTACGTTCTTTTGTGCTGTATCGCAGCGTGACTTCCCCATAGAGATTATCTCCGATATATAGCCGGTGGGAAAAATCTTTTGTCGTAGCAAGAACGACCTTGGCTTCCGTGACATAGCCGGGGTCGATGTTGATTCTGCGCCGCAGGGAGTACCTTTCAAGCGAGGCAAACTGCTTTTCCAGATCGATGGTGAAACGTTTCACTGACGGGAGTTTTCCAGGGTCCATGACCCGCTCAAAGAAGAGAAATTTACGAAGGATGTGCTCTCCCATTTCTTCACGGTAATAATTCGTGTTATCCCAGCTAAAAAGATTGCTTTCGGATTCGATTGGTCCGTATTCACGGCCGAGGATTTCAGCGCATTCTGTGAACAGTTCCGGTTCCGGCGACAGCATTCCGATGAAAAGTTTTACCGGTAGTGGTGGACGGCCTTCTCTCATGATCCCTGCCTCTTGGGCTGGCGATTGTCGGGGATTTAGAACGGGAATACGAATGAAAAATATTCAACACGCTGTTGATGCAATCGCCGACAGACCGGACCTGAATGAGTGACGGATTTATTAATAAGTCTGATTCTAAAAAATACAGGCATCTATCTGATCGGGACCATCTGTTCGATGCAGCAAAAAACCGTACCGCTATCTGCAAGTCAGTCTGTAATATATCTTGTCAAACCGCTGACGCCGGTAAGCGGAAGTTCCAACTCGACTTCCACTCCGTCATCCACCTCCTGCTCCGCGACGACGGTGAATCCTTTTAGAAAACCATTTATTTTTACGGTATATTTGCCTTCGTTCATTAATGATCTCATATCATGATTCGGATCAAGCTTAATCTGCTCAACAATGTTGAGAAAATTACGCTCGGCTTCGGACAGAGCAGCGCGTTTCGCCAATTCGCGCGAGACGGTGCGGTTCGTGCCGTTTGCCGGGAACATGCCTCTGCCTTTGGCCCGGATCGTCCCGCGTCCCCAGTCTACACCAGAGATTTCAGTCACATAGAATAGTCTCATGTTCTGCTCTACATTATGTTCTTCCACGATTCGCACTTCCGTTTTGTCGTCTGCATAACCCGCCGATGATGCCAGAAGGGTATATGTACCGGAAGGCAGCCCGGTAAATTCGTATTTGCCATCCGCAGCAGTATTCACCGTTGCGCGCTCGCTGCCTTCGTACAGCAGTGTTATCTTCGACAGTGCAGGAGAGGGCAAGACCGTCCCGGATAGCGTTGCCAAACCGGCGCGTTGGGCAATTGCCACGGGAGGCAGTGTTGATGCTTTTCCCGGAGCCACAGTAACATCGGAGAAAGTCACGGGAAAAGGAGAGGCGGGCGCGTTGATGCTGATATCGTACTTGCCGGGAGCAAGCCCAATCCTAAATTTTCCATCCTGCGCGCCGGCCTCAACAGCACAAACCGGTTTCCCGGACTGACTGACGGTGATACGAACGCCTGAACTTGGCGGCAAGACCGATCCTTCGACAGCACCCTCCTGTTTTGAATGGCAGGCCGGGAAGAGGAGGAAAAAGCAGAGCATCAGAGCAGATCTCAGAGCGATTGATTTCATGTCTTCTCCTGTTGGGGCATTATATCACAAATGGGGCTGCCCGTTAAGGTGTTGCATGGTGACATGCTTTGATAAAAACGAATGGTGCTCCTTGACAATAAAAAAAGGTCCGATATACTTTAAGCTATGCAAGTGACACGCGAAGGCGATTACGGCATCCGAAGTATTTTGTACCTAGCTCGGCAACCGTATAAAAAAGTCAGCTTTATCGCAGAAATAGCTGATGAATATCAGATACCAAGGACTTTTCTGGCAAAAATTCTTCAAAAACTCGTCAAGGCGAAAATTGTTCGATCCTATCGCGGTGTTAAGGGTGGATTCTCACTGGCAAAACCAGCCCGTGATATTTCCGCGCTTGATGTGCTAGAAGCCATTGAAGGCAAACTTGCGCTGAATATCTGTATTGCCGACAAAAAGAGTTGCGTTTTTTCAAAGCATTGCCCATCCCACGTGCTGTGGATATCTGTTCAGGCCAAAATGGTAGAAATATTAAAAAAAGCGAATTTCGAGGATCTTGTGAAACAAAAAGTATAATCCCAGGATTGTTATTTCAGAGATCGGAGGGCAGAAATGACAATGGACAACCAATACGAATATCGTGCCATAAAAGGGTTTGCCATTTCATCCTTGTTCTGGGCTATCGTTGGACTTCTCGTCGGCATCCTGATTTCCCTTGAACTCGTTTATCCGTCTTTCAACATCACTCCCTGGCTGACCTATGGGAGGCTCCGTCCCATTCACACCAATGCCCTTATTTATGGTTTTACCGTACCTGCCGCATTCAGTTTATTCTTTTTTCTTGTGCAGAGACTGGGAAGAACAAGGCTCGCATTTCCACGACTCGCGCAGGCTACACTGTATTTTTTCAATATTGCCATAGTCCTTGCGGCGCTCTCACTCTTTGCCGGCATGACCCAAAGCAAGGAATATTCTGAGCTCGAATGGCCGCTCGATATTGCCATTGTCATCCTCTGGGTGATGTTTTCCATTAATATTATTGGAACGATCATCAAACGGAAAGAAGAGCAGATGTATGTATCACTCTGGTACATCCTCGCGACGGTCGTCGGCGTTGCTATTGTTTACATCGGAAACAACATTGCCGTGCCCGTATCCTGGTTCAAGTCCTATTCGATTTATGCAGGCGCCAATGACGCGAACGTGCAATGGTGGTTCGGCCACAACGCCGTTGCTTTTGTCTTTACTACGCTGCCCCTTGCCGTTTTTTATTACATCCTGCCGAAAGCAACCAACGCACCACTCTATAGCCACCGCCTTTCCATTATCGGCTTTTGGTCCCTGATCTTCGCCTATCTCTGGACTGGCGCCCACCATCTCATTTACACACCGCTGCCGGACTGGATTCAGACGGTCGCAATCGCATTCAGCTTCTTCCTAATTGCTCCTTCCTGGGCGTCGGTGATCAACGGCTATGGAACGATGAATGGTCAGTGGGAACAGATGCGTTCGAATTACCTCGTGAAATTCATCATTCTCGGTATCACCTTCTATGCAATGCAGACGATACAGGGACCGAGCCAAGCGGTCCGTGCGTTCAGTGCGTTGATCCATTATACCGACTGGGTGCCTGGACACGTTCATATGGGGACCATGGGGTGGGTGACCATGACGCTATCCGCAGGGTTTTATTACATGATCCCGGTAATCTATAATACTAAAATATATAGCATTAAACTGGCGAATCTTCATTTCTGGCTCGTGCTGATCGGGCAGCTCACTTACTCGGTTACTATGTGGATAAACGGTATCCGGCAGGGAGCCATGTGGCAGGCCATGAACAAGGACGGCAGCCTCGTCTATTCAAACTTCATTCAGACGTTGACGCCTAATTATCCATTTTGGAACATGAGAACAGCGGGCGGGGTTATCTTTTTTGCGGGCTTTCTCGTGTTCGTGTACAACATCTACAAGACCATTCAGACGGCGCCAGCCGTGCAGAAAGCCTGATTAATGGTATTTGGTCACCGGAGGAAATTATCATGAACGTCGATAAAAGGCCGGTTGTTTTCATCATTCTGGCGATGATTACCATTCTCATCGGTACGGTTCTGACTACCTTTCTTCCTCTCTTTCTGGGAACCGCGAAAGCGAATCTTGAAAAGATAATACCCTACAAACCGTTGGAATTGGAAGGAAGGGACATTTATATCCGTGAAGGTTGCAACAACTGCCATACCCAGACCGTTCGTCCGCTTCCCTTCGAAACGGCCCGCTACGGCCCGCCTTCGCGGCTGGAAGATTCCGCTATCGACCGGCCCCATTTATGGGGCTCCAAACGAACGGGGCCGGACCTTGCGCATGTGGGGAGAAAATACCCGGCTCCCTGGCATTACCTGCATTTAAAAAGCCCGCAGAGCATGTACCCTCAATCGAACATGCCATCCTACGTCTGGCTGGCCGACCGCAAACTGGACACGACTTATAGCGAGAGAAAAATGAACGTGCTGGGATACCCTTATACCGCCGAGGATCTCCGGGATTTGTCGGACAAAACCGAAATGGACGCCCTCGTGGCTTATCTTATGAGGCTCGGCAAGGAAACGAGGGATTAATATTATGAGCACTTGGATCTATATTGGATTTACCCTTCTTCTCATCGGAGTCATGATTGGGATGATATTCTACTATTTCCAGGGAAAACGGAAGCAAAAGGTGGAAGATCCGAAATACCGCATGCTCGATGACGATTGAACACAGATCTCGGCATTCGGAATGGGAATTGACAAACTCTGCGCAGGGAGAAGACCTATGAGCGAATTTGACGGAATACAAGAGAGGCGGGAGGGAAAGTCGCGGATGCCGACGGGTATGACGATCCTGTTCATCGGCCTGATTGTTTTCGGTCTCTGTTATCTGTATTTCTATTCACCGCAGACCACGGGATGGACTCAAGCTGACCAATATAAACGGAAGATGGACGCTCTTAAAACAGCAGTCGTTACTCCTGAGGTAAAAGAGGTAGTATCGGGCATGCCGGAAGCTGGCCGGGCTCAAGCGGGATCGGCGATTTATAAGACGGAATGCGTCATGTGCCATGGAGAAAATTTGCAAGGCAGTATTGGTCCTGCCCTTACAGGGCCGAAATTCCTCTACGGCGCTACGCTGGCTGACCATATCCGCGTAATCAGCAGCGGCACGCCGAAAGGCATGCCGGCATTTGAAAAACAGCTTGGCGCGGAAAAGGTTCGCGCTGTGGCTAATTATATTTATTCCCAGCACAACAAATAACCTGACGAAAACGTCGGGTGGCGCATTGCCATAAAACGGAAGATGCGCTGGGTGACTTTTCACCTCGGTCCGATGAAACTCGATGTCTGCCGGCAAACGGTGCGGCACGATACGGCATTTTATTCCTGATAAAGTCATCCTCGCGGGATACCAACCATACATCTATTCCCCGTCCCCGGAGAAGCTTCGACTAAAATCATTGACAGAATGCAAAGGAAAATCCGGAAAGGGATCCTTTTCTTCTTTCAGTCCTCTTTGCACTTCTACACGGTCAAAGGGCAAGATCTTTTGATATCCCTAATAGAGAGTACGATGTATGCGAACACGTGTTAGACTTTAGCTGTTTATTGGCATTTTATGTTGGAATGACGTATTATAAAAAAAGGACAAGCATGTATAAATCATCGATGGCACATAAAGTGTTCACCACCTTCCGGTCGCGGCGTTGGGCTGTCGCCTGGATCGAAGCAGCCCTTATGATTGGAGTGCCTTTCCTGCGTGTGCAGCACGAAAGCGCCCTGCGGTTCGACGTTTCATCACTCAAACTGTATTTTTTCGGCTCTGTCATATGGATCAGCGAAGCCTATTTTTTTCTGCTTATTTTTCTGCTTTTTTTAATCGGGATAATGCTTTTTACCGTGCTCTACGGCCGTATCTGGTGCGGCTGGATGTGTCCGCAGACCGTATTGTCCGTTTTTTCGAGACGCTTAACGACGCTTTCGGAGAAGTTCAGCAAACACCGTTTCCTACGGGCTGTGATCTCCCAAGCCCTTCTATTCCTCTTCTCGGCAATCGTTTCGGCGAGTCTGATCTGGTATTTTGTCTCTCCTTATGAAATGGCATCCGCTATCTTAGCGCGGCAGCTGGGTGCCTGGACCACGGGAACATGGGCTTTTTTTGCTGTTCTTATCTATTTAAACGTCGCCTTCGTCCGTCAGAAATTCTGCGGTTCGGTCTGTACTTACGCGCGGTTTCAAAGCGCTTTCTTTGATGAGAAAACATTAACCATTGCATTCGACGGGACCCTTGCTAAAGACTGCGGCGGCTGCGAAGCCTGTGTGCGGGTCTGCCCTGCAGGCATTGATATTCGCGATGGGTTGCAGGTGGAATGCATCAACTGTGCGGAGTGCATTGATGCTTGCAGCAGGATGATGAAATCGAGAAATAAAGGGTCGCTTATACGGTATGTAAGGGAATCCGGTCTTTCGAAAGGATCGCGCGCCCGCGTTGTGGGGCTTGCCGCCGCCTTTGGAATCATTGCAGTGCTGTTTGCGTTTCAGGTCTATATTCGCATGCCGCTGGCATTCTGGGTGTTCCGCGATGAACCTCAACCGATAGCGCAAATCGCTCAAAAGGAAAGCGCGGTAAACGTCTATTCACTAATTGTTGAAAATCGAAATCTCAAACCCGCAATTTATCAGCTGAGCATATCGGGGATAAAGGACGTGGAACTGCATATTGCCATGAACCCGTTTATCATACCGCCGAACAGTGTGCTGAAGACGAAAGTTTATGTCGTGGTCTTGAGAAAGAATCTGCAATATCGCGCCTCTCTGCTCCATTTCACAATTGAGGACGTATCATCACATGAAATCCGAAGTGAACAGGAAGCGTCATTCATTTATCCTGACCGCTCGGAAAAGGGGTGGGACATATGACAGCGTACCCTGTGTTTTGAAATCGTCTGCGATTATTTCCTCATCTCAATTGTTAACCTCTATTATACAAAGTGGTTGACAAATGGCCTGCCATCAGGTAAAACAAGGCAATGTTAGCTCCGTCACCCAAAGCTGTTCCGCAGGCCTTGAAAAGCGTCTTGAATGGAGGCAGGCTCGATATAACGTCCGCTATTACACTGTCTCTTGTTCGAGGACCGGATCTCTGGGACCTCTTTGCTGCTGCGGGACGTATTCGGGAACATTTCCGGGGTTCGTCCGTTGATATATGCTCTATCGTGAATGCAAAGTCAGGGGCATGCAGCGAGGATTGTGCCTATTGCGCTCAGTCTGCTCACCATTCAACCTCGGCCCACGTCTACCCGCTGATTTCAACTGAAGAAATAGCCAAAGCCGCGCGAAGCGCAAAAAAGAACGGGGCGCGGCGGTTTTGCATCGTGACCAGCGGACACGGCATTGACTCCTGGGAAGATCTCGAAAAAATTGCGCAAGGGGTGCGTCTCGTTCGCGAATACGACCTTTCTCCGTGCGCCACGCTCGGGAAGCTTACACGAGATCAGCTGTCTTTCCTGAAAGATGCCGGACTCGACCGGTATCATCACAACATCGAAACCTCCCGGAATTATTTCTCCCGTATCTGCACAACCCACACTTTTGATGAACGGCTTGAAGTGCTCGGCCGCGCCCGCTCCCTGCGGCTCTCCGCATGCAGCGGCGGAATACTCGGCATGGGCGAGACAATGGAGGACCGCATTCAAATGGCCTTCACCTTGCGGGAACTTGATGTTGACTCGGTTCCAATCAATTTTCTGATGCCCATTGCAGGAACTCCTCTTGAAAATACTTCCGTAATTACACCGCTTGAAGCCCTGCAGTCGATTGCCTTGTTTCGCTTTATTCTTCCAAATAAGGAAATACGCGTCTGTGCCGGGAGAGGAACTGCGCTGCGGCGCCTCCATCCCCTGATTTTCACTGCAGGCGCCGATGGTTTCATGATCGGCAACTACCTTACAACTTCCGGTCTCGACCCGAACGAAGATCTCGCCATGATTCGTGATCTGGGTCTCCAGGTCTGAACCTGTTATGAAAGAACAGCTCTACAGCATTCGCATGCGCGCGTCCTATCAGGGCAGGCACGTATCCGGAGCGGAACGGATCGTTCAGTCTGATGCAATAGATACCGCGATACGTGAACTTACGGCGCGTGCCACGGCCAGGATTCCCTTGCCAGATCAGATTACCGTAATTGCCGAAAACCTGGGTGAACTGCCACTCCAAAGGATCAAGGCTCTCAATATGACGGCACTGGACATCTCGTCGGTGCAGGCAGGAAGATCAACAGCTGTTTGTGCTCTTCAACATGCAGGTGTATCACATTATTCCGCCGAGAAAGCCATCAACCATCTAAGTAAAGGCGCCTCAATTTCCGGCCATACGATGCGGGGCGCAATCATTATGGATGCTCGGACCGGAGAACGGCTTGAACCGGACCAGGAAAGAGGCGTGCGGGCATCACGGTTCGACTGGGAAGAGCAAACGCTGGTGCTTACCCGTCAGCGTTTTGCAGCACTGGGGCTTACGCACTTTCGCACGTTTGAAGCACTCGCACTAGCCACAAAAGTCGTCCATGCTCCCGGCGCTATAGCGGAACTTTGCTGGTCTGACGATCCCGATTACACGGCAGGCTATGTTGCCTCACTTCACGCGGGCTACCTTCGGATTCCCGAACTGAAGAAAACCGGTGACCCGAATGGCGGAAGAGTGTTTTTCGTCGACGGCGATCATTTTGATTTGGGAGCTTTCGTCAGATACCTCCAACTCGAGCCTGTGTTGATCACATTAGCCGGCGAATGCAAGGTTATTCCAACGCTGGGAAAGTAACTTAGGATCACAGAACGGAGCTGTCCAACTTTTCAATAGACCATGTTTGAGCGCGAACTTACCGATTTACGTCAAAGGCATATGTTCCGGAAGCCCCTCGTTATTGAATCTCGCGAGGGTGCACGAGTTATCATTGACGGCAGGAGCCTGTTGCTCATGTGCTCGAATGACTACCTCGGCCTTTCGTTTCATCCTGCCCTGCGTGCAGCGGCAAAGGCTGCCACGGACCGCTACGGCTGTGGGGCGGGCGCATCGCGCCTGGTATCCGGCACCAGTGCGCTCCACGCGGAACTTGAAGAGAGGATCGCGTGCTTTAAAAATACAGAGGCGGCCATTGTTTATAACTCGGGTTATGCAGCAAACACCGGTATAATATCTGCAATTGCCGGCCCTGACGATATCATCCTGAGCGACAACTTGAACCATGCCAGCATCATTGATGGCTGCCGCTTGAGCAGGGCGCAGGTTGCCGTCTACCGGCACAGAGATGTGAACCATCTCGAAGATCTGCTGCGAAAAGCGACTTCCATCAGGCGCAGGCTTATTGTCACGGACGGTGTATTCAGCATGGACGGAGATATCGCCCCGCTTCCCGAACTCGTCTCCCTGTCTGAAAAATATAACGCCATATTGATGGTTGACGACGCTCATGCGGTCGGCGTGCTCGGGGAAAGAGGCAGGGGCACGGCCGAGCACTTTAGCCTCGAAGACCGCGTTCCTATCCAAATGGGGACCTTGGGGAAGGCGCTGGGATCCTTTGGTGCTTATGCAGCGGGCAGCAGGGACTTTGTCAACTTCCTCATAAACCGTTCCCGGAGTTTCGTGTACAGCACGGCGTTGCCGCCATCGGTATGCGCAGCTTCGATCGCGGCAATCGATATAGTTGAGCGTGAACCCGTTTTGAAGAAGAGGGTCTGGAAAAACAGGGATCGGCTCCTGTCTGGGCTCAGTAGACTGGGCGTCAGTTGTGGTAGTTCTGAATCGGCAATCATCCCGATTGTAATCGGAGATACTGAAAAAGCTCTCAACACAGGGGAAAGGCTCTTTGAATACGGCATCTTTGCATCTGCCATTAGGCCCCCTACGGTTGCTGAAGGCTCGGCACGGGTGAGGATTACGGTCATGGCAACCCACCGTGACGATGATATCGACATCGTGCTGGACGCTCTTGACCGGTGCAAAAAGGAAGGGTTCCTCGGATGACCCCGAGAAATAAAAAGCGGGTCGTGCTTGTGACCGGCGCGTCGCGGGGGCTGGGAAAAACGATTGCACTTCAGTTTGGAAACAGCGGCCATAAGGTCGTTGTCCATTTTCGGGAAAGAGCGCGCGATGCCGCGGCTGTGGTCGAGAGCATCAGGGCCGCGGACGGAGAGGCCATTGCGGTGCGCGCCGATTTACGGATAACAGCTGAAGTCGATGCAATGGTCGCCGATACGATTAAACGATGGGGCCGTATCGATGTTCTGGTGAATAATGCAGGCATGATCAGAGATGGCATGCTCCTCCGCATGAGCCAGACGGAATGGGACGATGTGCTCGGAACCAACCTGACAGGACCGTTTCACTGCATTCGCGCTGTTGCCGAGGTTATGATGCGGATGAATGATGGACAAATTATTTCGATTGGTTCCATCGTCGGACTGCAGGGACGAGAAGGGCAGGCAAATTATTCAGCCTCGAAAGCTGGACTCATCGGTCTGACCAGGGCCTGCGCAAAGGAGTTCGGCCCGTTCAATATAAAAGTAAATGCCGTACTGCCGGGTTACCTCCCCACGGACATGGGCGGCGAACTATCAAAGGTGATGCTCGATCGTATAGTTCAGTCAAACGCACTCGGACGCGTTTCGAATCCGGTCGAGGTGGCAGATTTCGTGCGTCATCTGTCTCTGATGCAGGATGTTTCCGGCCAGGTGTTCAATCTCGACAGCCGGGTTTTGTGATCGCGGGGGATTATGAAAAAAGGGGTATTTATTACCGGGACCGATACGGGTGTTGGCAAGACCTATGTTGCCGCAGGATTAGCACGTGCGCTTGTACGTACGGGAGTGAACATAGGGGTGATGAAACCCGCGGAAACAGGATGCCGCCGGCAAGCGGGCAGGCTCATCCCCCGCGATGCGATGCTCCTTATGAAATCATCGAATGCAAGAGACGCTCTGGCTCTTGTCAATCCCTACCGCTTTACAAACCCCCTCGCGCCACTTGTCGCCGCTGAATTTGAGGGGACGAAGATCCTTACCGGGGAAATAGTGAAAGCATATCATGAGCTTGCCCGAAGGCATGATTTCATGATCATTGAAGGAGCGGGAGGCATCATGGTTCCGCTTCGGCAGAATTATACTTATTGTGATCTAGCACGGGACATGGAACTCCCGGTCTTAATCGTTGCAAGACCGGGACTCGGTACAATTAATCATACACTATTGACAGTAGCGTCATTGAACGAAAAGGGACTGGATATTGCCGGTATCGTAATCAACCATGCCCAAAACGGGAAAACGGGATTGGCCGAAAAAACGAATCCCGCGCTCATAGAAAAAATGTGTGGTGTCCCCATCATCGGAATTCTTTCGTACAGAGAACGCCGATTCGATTCTATCGCAGAACAGCTTATTTGACATCCTCACCGGCCTGAAGGCCGAGGATTCCCGAATTAGACTTGTTACCGCTTTGGGCCACTGCTGATTCTGTTCTCAGAAAAACCCCCTCAGCGGAAAAGAGTTGGTTCAACTGAAAACATCGCTCAGAAAATTCTCTAACGTCCCACTGCCGGTTTTACTGCCGAAGCCGGCTATTTCTGTCCAAAGCTCTTGATGTACAGGATCAGGGACTTCATTTCTACGGAATTCACATCCAAAGCATTGCCTTTCAAATTATGGGTAATGCATGCATTGATGATCCCGGGTAGTCCACTCATGGCTCCCGCATTCGAAAGATCTTTACCGTCAAGGTGGCAGGTATTGCATGATTTTCCGCTTGTTCCCAGATTGGGGTCGCTAAACAGCTTTTTCCCCAGCTCTAATGAAACGTCCTGCGCCGCAAATGTGCTGCCGACACCGAACAAAACAACCAGGAGAAAAAAGAAAAGAACTTTGGTACTCCTCATAAAACACCTCCCATAATTTTGGATTAAACAATCATTAAACGAAGCATAGCATACAGCGCCTATTTGTCAAGAACCGGCTACGAAAATCCCAACTTGGTACAATAAGAAGAAGTCGCAGTATATTCTTGAGGTTGACAAAGCGGATGGGTGCTGATATTATTCCTCCAGTTTTTTAATCTATTCGATCGAGGGATTGATGCCTCCTCTCATAACGCTGACAACCGATTTCGGCGCTCGGGATGCCTTTACTGGAAGTATGAAGGGTGTCATTCTTAAGATCAATCCTCAGGCTCAGATCATCGACATCGCCAACGAGATCACACCGCAGGATATCTGGGAGGCAGGGTATGTCCTGAAGTCGGCTTATAGTCACTTTCCAAAAGGCACAATACACGTTGCTGTTGTCGACCCGGGTGTCGGAAGTGGAAGAAGACCTATCATCGTTGTAACGGAAGGCTACTTTTTTGTCGGCCCCGACAATGGGTTGTTCAGCCTGATTTACCAGGAGGCGGAGCGGATTCGCGTCCATCATATCACTGCGTCCCATTACTTTCTCCCCAATCCGGGGCCGACCTTCCATGGACGGGACGTTTTCGCTCCCGTCGCGGGCTGGCTGGCAAAAGGGATTGCATCAGGCAACTTCGGAGACGAAATTACGGATTATGTGAAGTTGAATGTCCCCGCACCGAAAATTGTCGAAAATGGCATCGAAGGGCATGTCGTGCATGTCGACCGCTTCGGCAATATTATTACCGACATCACCTTCAAAGGCATTCAACAGTTACTCGGCGAAGGTACCAATCTGGATGAATCCAGCGTCATTATTGCCGGCAAGGAAATAAAGGGTCTCAAGAAGTACTACGCAGAATCAACTCTGGGGACACCGGGAGCCATCATCAACAGCTCCGGCGCTCTTGAAATATTCCTGTACAAGCAGAATGCCCGCATGAACCTCTCCATAAAGCGGGGAGAAGCCGTTCGCTTTACAATAACCCGCTAAGCCTCGTCGACTCAAAATCCTGTGTATGCAAGAAATCACCTCGAGATACCTCTTGTGAAACCATCATCGGCGGATTATAATATTAATTCTATGAAATCGTTCCATATCATAACATTTGGGTGCCAGATGAATGAACACGATTCCGAGCGCATGACCGGAATTCTCGAGGCGCAGGGTTGCGCATCAGTAGCTGATGCCGGGTGCGCGGATATGGTCATCCTGAATACGTGCAGCATCCGGGAAAAGGCCGAACAAAAGTTTTTTAGCGAACTCGGGCGCTTGAAGAGCCTGAAAGCCTCGAATCCCGGCCTGAAAATCGCCGTAGCTGGTTGTATTGCCCAGCAGGAGGGAGCGGGAATCCTTTCCCGGGCGCCTTATGTGGATATGATTTTCGGCCCTTCGGATATCAGCCGTCTTTCCTCGCTTCTAGAGCAGCAGCGTTTCGGAGAGAGAACTCTCGTTGACACAACTGGAGATCCTGAGTATCATCGAAAGCGTCTTCCCGCTACCAGAAAAGACAGACTCAAGGCATGGGTCTCAATCATGTATGGATGCGACAATTTTTGCACCTATTGCGTTGTTCCCTATTTGAGGGGAAGAGAGCGTTCACGCATGCCCGACGACATCGCCGCGGAAGTGCGCGAACTCGGGCACTGGGGCTATAAAGAAGTCACTTTGCTTGGCCAAAATGTGAATTCTTACGGCAAAGGGCTGGGAAAAGGCATCGATTTCCCTGCTCTGTTGCGGTTGATAAACGAGATCCTCGGGATAGAACGCATCCGGTTTGTGACCTCTCATCCACGGGACCTGTCAGAAAAACTGATCATTGCGATTCGTGAATTGCCGAAAGTGTGCGAATCCATTCATCTGCCAGTGCAAAGCGGTTCAGACTCAATCCTCACTGCAATGAACAGAAGATACAGGCGTGAGGATTACCTCGATAAAGTGAAGAAACTTCGCGAAGCAGTGCCCCATATTGCGCTGACTACCGACATTATTGCCGGATTTCCGGGTGAAACAGAACAGGATTTCGAGATGACCATGCAACTGCTGTCGGAAGTGCGCTATGATGGCATTTTTGCGTTTAAATATTCAAAAAGACCGGGAACGAGCGCTCTCGGGCTACCCGGACATCTCGAGGAAGATATCAAGGAAAAACGACTTGAACGGGTTCTCGCACTTCAGAAAGAAATCACCATCCAAAAGAACAGGGAATTGATCGGCACGACTCAGGAGATACTCCTTGACGGTCGCAGCAAAAAAGGAGGAATGATCACGGGTAGAACACGAGGGAATAAAGCCGTGAACGTTGCAGCCGACCCCTCGCTCATCGGATCCCTCGTCAATGTGAAAATAAGCGAAGCAGGAATGAATTCCCTAACCGGTCAGTTATGCGAATAGCTTTTACAACCCTCGGTTGCAAAATCAATCAATATGAAACAGACCTCCTTCGCCAGGACCTTGCCTCGCAGGGAAATACGGTTGTGTCTTTTAACGAACTGGCTGATGTCTATATTATCAATACCTGCTCGGTAACAGCAAAGAGCGATACGCAGTGCCGTCAGGTCATCAGGGCTGCAACGCGCAGAGGGCAGGGAGCAAAAGTTATTGTAACCGGTTGTTACGCGGAGACGCGTCCAGACGAGATCAAGAGCATGCCCGGCGTCGATGCGGTCTTCGGCAACAGTGAGAAGTCGAAAATCACCCAGTATGTGGCATCACAGTCAAATGAGATGCCCGAGCATGCCGGGATGTTTGTGCCGGTCAGAGCAATAAAGAGCCGAACCCGTGGATTTCTCAAAATACAGGACGGATGCAACAACTTCTGCTCTTACTGCATTGTACCGTTCGCGCGCGGCCGATCGCGAAGTGTTGATCCAAGGGTGTTGATGTCGGAATTCGAACATCTGGTGAAGTCAGCTTGCCCTGAAATCGTACTCACCGGCATCCATATAGGTACCTACGGTGTCGATTTGTCCGAGAGGACCAGCCTTACCGATCTGCTGATATCACTGGCTGGGATGAGAGGGCATTCACGAATTCGCTTGAGTTCCATCGAACCCCGGGAAATTACGGACGGCATTATCCGTTTGATCGGTCAAGGTCTGTGCAGGCATCTCCATATTCCGCTTCAAAGCGGCGATGACGGGATATTACAGTCAATGAAGAGGAATTATACAGCCGGTTTTTACCGTGAACTTGTCGAAGAAATAGCTAGCGCCGTTCCCCAAGTCGCTCTCGGCGCGGATGTTATGGTTGGATATCCCGGCGAAGGGGAGAAGGCATTTAATAATACGCTGCGACTCATTGAAAGTGTGCCACTTACCCACCTGCATGTGTTCAGCTATTCGCCGCGTCCCGGCACTGCCGCATCAGAAATGACAGGTCATCTGCCTGATGCCGTGAAAAAAGAACGGAGCGAGCTTCTTCGTCGGATTGGACAGGAAAAGAACTTAGTGTTCAGGCAAAAACATCATGGTGCTGAGCTGTTCGTTGTGGTAGAAAACAAGGTTGATGCTGAAACGGGACTACTTTCAGGACTTTCGGATAATTACATTAGAGTACATATCATTGGTGCGCAAAAAAAACATATTGGGGAAAAAATTAATGTGCGTGTTTTGGACGTAAAAAAAGACGGTGTTGTAGCGGCTATATCGTAACTAATTGTATTTATGCGTTTTATAATGCACATTTATTGGGCATTTTGCACACTCTCTGCTATGATCGCGATAAAAAAAAATATATTCACAGACTTAATAACAGGTTATCCACAGCTTTTGTGTACATGGTTGATAACCATCCGTTAATCAAAGTGTTTCCATTTCTTAACATTTGCGCTGCAAAAAAAATATTCATGCGTGACTTTTGTAACGAGAAAAAATTGAGCACTCTGTATTAATTCGGGCACTTGATGTTATTCACATTTCACACATTTACTTTTTCGATCTTCAGAATTTTATATCTCGTATTTCGTTGTGCAGCAAGGTAACCCGCATCTCTAATTATATTTACGATCTCCTGTTTCGTCATTCTGAACGTAACTCCTGCGGCAGCCACGACATTTTCCTCGATCATCGTGCTCCCAAAATCATTGGCGCCGAATTCGAGCGCGACCTGCGCGATTTTCGCCCCCTGCGTTACCCATGATGCTTGTATGTTGGCAAAATTATCGAGCATCACCCGTGAAAGCGCGAGAACCTTTAGATATTCAACAGCAGTTGCCGGCCGACCCCCGAGTTTCGTATTGCCGGGCTGATATGTCCATGGAATAAATGCAGTGAAACCGCCGGATTCGTCCTGGATGTCCCTGACCCGGACTAGGTGCTCAACAATCTCCCTGTCTGTTTCTATGCTTCCGAACATCATGGTCGCAGTAGAAGGTATACCGAGTGTGTGGGCTGTTTTCATCACATCGGCCCATTGACGCCAGCGGATCTTGTTCGGGCTGACCTTTTTTCTTACGCGATCGACAAGAATTTCAGCGCCGCCGCCAGGAATAGAATCCAATCCCGAAGAATTCAAACGTCGAAGCGTGTCGACAATGGAAATGCCTGTTTTCTGTGCGAGGAACGTTATTTCCGCGGGGGAAAGGGAATGTATCTGTATGGTAAATCTCGATTTGATGGATGAGAAAAGGTCTTCAAAATACTCCAAGCCGAGGTCTGGATGCACCCCTCCCTGCATAAGGATCTGCGTCCCGCCCTGGGCAATAGTCTCCTCGATTTTCCGGAAAATTTCTTGTTTTGACAGGATATAGGCGTCAGGACTGTCTTTATCGCGATAGAAAGCGCAGAAGGCGCATTTGTTCACACAGACGTTGGTGTAATTGATGTTGCGGTCTACGACAAAGGTCACAATCCGCCTCGGGTGCAGCTTTTTTCGGACTGAGTTCGCAAGTTCACCGAGGGTAAGAAGATCGGCGTGTTTGAAGAGAAACAATCCTTCCTCGGGGGTGATGCGCTTTCCCTTCACAACGTGAGCTGCGATTTTTTCCAATTCCCTAGCCATATTTGTTTACCGGTGGTTGTGGGGAGGATTTACTTCCAAGTTTTGATGACATGATAGACTGTGTCGCGCTCTACCGGCGTGCGTCCTGCCTGCTTGATAAGGCGAACGATATCGTTTTTTGTCATACTGCCATCGGTGACTCCGCCGGCTGCCTTCGTAATGCGCTCCTCGACAACGGTGCCGTCGAGGTCGTCGACGCCGAAGCTGAGCGAAACTTGGGCAATTTTATCGCCGAGCATAACCCAATAGGCTTTGACGTGATCGAAGTTATCGAGCATCAACCGGGATACGGCCAGCGTCTTCAGGTCGTCGAATCCCGTAGTATAAGCAGATTTTTTTATTTCTGTGTTCTGTGAATGGAAACTGAGAGGAATAAAAGCTTGGAAGCCGCCGGAACGGTCCTGGAGTTCGCGGAGCCGGATGAGATGGTCGACCCGGTGTTCAACGGTTTCGATATGACCATAAAGCATGGTAGCGTTTGTCTTGAGCCCGGCTTTATGCGCAGCCTCGATCACCGTGAGCCAGCGGTCTCCGCTGATCTTCTCTGCGCACAATGTATTGCGAACAGAGGAATTGAAAATCTCCGCGCCGCCGCCGGGAAGAGAACCCAGACCGGCCTCTTTGAGTTTCAGCAACGTATCAGTCAGACTCAGGCCGGACAGCTTTACCAGGTAGTCGATCTCTACGGCAGTAAAGGCTTTGAGATGGATTTTCGGATACTGTTTCTTGAGCGCCCTGAGCATGTCCAGGTACCAGGAGAAGGGCAGATCGGGGTGAAGGCCGGAGACGATATGGAATTCACGCACATTTTTCCCGGCGCTTCGGGCTTTATCCAGAATGTCGTCGATGCTCATTTCATAGGCGCCCGGCTCGCCCTTGCTCCGGCTGAACGCGCAGAACTTGCAGCGGTTCACGCAGATGTTCGTGGGGTTGATGTGCATGTTCTGGACAAAATAGACTCGGTTCCCGTTCTTTTGCTGCGCAATATGGGAGGCTATGCGGCCGAGAGCGAGAAGATCGTTTGATTTGAAAAGATCGATTCCGTCCTTGCGGGTGAGGCGCTTGCCGGAAAATACTTTGTTTTTGATATGGTCGATGGATTTCATTCTCAAGAAGGTGTTTCGCTGCACTGGGACGCGGTTATTGCTTTTCCGTCAAAGTGCCGTTCTCGGGTTATAAACATAATTATCGCTCTTCAGGGTCAGGCCGCTCGTTGTTGAAAGCTCATTAAGGTCGGCCGGATACCTGCCGCTCGCAGCATAAAATTCCTGGATCGACTTCTGAACCTGCAGGATGTTCACTTTGGCATCAAGCTTTTGAGCGCTTTTATACGACTGCGTCATCGCGGTGCCGTATTGCTGCGTGGAGTTGTCATTACAGGACACAACTAGAAACAACGAACTCAGTAAAGAGACAAGTCCGGGCTGGAACAACTTCATGTATCCTCCCTTAAGAACAATCTGGACAGAAACTGAAGATTCACCAGGGTTTAAACAGGTTTGAAAGCATCTGTTGGATAAAGAATCTTCCCATTAACGATGGTCATAATACAGGATTTCGTTTCCCTAAGCAAGTCTGAATAAAGATCGCCAGTATTTTTTGCCGGCAAAGCAACGGCAATCACATCTGCTTTCATTCCGGGTGCAATGGACCCGATTTGTTTGTCCATTCCCATGGCCCGGGCGCCTCCGGAAGTGGCAAGAAAAATGATATCCTTCGGAGTCAGTCCGTCATGACGGTGAATGCGATAAGCGTAGCGCATTTCGTCCCACATATTCAGAGTTGGGGCACTGGCAAGACTGTCGGTGCCAAGACCAACGGCAATCCCAGCATCCAGGAACAGTTTCAGCGGCATTCTTCCCACGCCTGTTACTTTATTGCTCCTCGGGCAGTGTGCAACCGATACTTTCTTTTTTTGCATGATGCCGATGTCCTTGTCTGTAACCTGAACCGCATGCACGGCCAGGAGGTTAGGGGAGAGAAATCCGATTCTGTTCAGATACTCGAAAGACGACGAACCCATCGGGGCCCGGTCAAGGCCCCAGCCGGCGAACTGATAGAGCCTTTCGAGGCCGCTCGATTTTCGCTGCAGCAATCGGATTTCATCTTTTGATTCCGCGATATGCATGGCCAGCGGGATATTCCTCTTTTGTGCTGCTTTCCGAATATTACGCAATACCGATTCTGAAACCGTATAGGGTGAGTGAGGAGAAAGACCGGATTGAACCAGCACCGGGTCTTTTCCAGGTGACAGGAGATTCTTAGACACCTGACCATTTCCCTTTGGCTCCATATTTATCATTTCATAATACAGAATTGACCTGAGGCCGCTCCGTTTCAGAAAGGCAGGACTTATGCCATGGGTGCAGATTTCTCCGACCGTCGTCGTACCTGTCTGGATGAGCGCGTTGATATTGTTGAGTGCCGCTGTCGAGTAGTCTTTGTTGTCAAGTTTATTTTTAGCGGCAATAAGATTCAAAACCCACTCCGGAAATGTCTTGCTCCGTAGAGTATAGAGAAGTGCGGGAAGTTCGAGGTGGGTGTGGGTGTTTACCAGTCCTGGCATCAAAAGGGCATTTTGCAGGTGAATGATCTTCCTATCAGAAAACTGTCGCATGATGTTACTCATTGAGCCGACAGCATGTATGATTCCTTTTTTAATAACAATGGCGCCATCGGTAAATATGGTGGTACGGGAATTACAAGTGATTAATTTTGCGGATGTTATTATCATGGAGAGTCGGATTGATGCTATCATCCGATATGCTTCTTGTCAAGAAAACAACGGGTGACGTTTTTTGTCAGTGTCCAATGACAAATAATGGTTTTTTTATTAATAAATTAATTATAAGACGTTGATAAAATGACTCTTATATGATGGCATATATTCTGCATAAACTACGGATAGAAATCTTAAGGCTAATGAGAGGAGGTGAATATCCCATATATAAAGCCTTAAACAGAAGCAGTGAGTATTATAATATCTTTTTGTATCTATCACAACTAACATAATGGGAGGTAAACAAATGAAGATTAAGAACAGCAAAGGTTTTACCCTTATCGAACTTCTTATCGTGGTGGCCATCATCGCCATTTTGGCGGCCATTGCTATCCCTCAGTTCAGCGCCTATCGTATCAAAGGTTACAATGCTGCTGCAACTGCTGATATCCGCAATGCGCGAACTGCCGCAGAGGCATTTTTCTCGGATTGGCAGGTTTATGCATCCAGTGCCGCTGCTGGCGCCCCTGGTGTAGGCGCGGTGTTTACGAATACTGCAGCACTACCAAATAACACGGGTGCAATCAATGCAGGCGGAATAAATCCTCCTGGTTCCCCGAGTGCTAATATTCCAGCTCCTGGCTTCTCGACAGGTGTGTCTCAAAATGTCGGCCTCGTTGTCAATACGTCTGCTCTTGGCGGTAGTTATACGATGGGAAGTAAGAACCAATCCGGTGACCGCTGTTTTGGTATGGATTCTGACACCACTAATATTTACTGGGTCAATGGTATACTCAGCGACCCTATAACAGGAGCCAGCGTGCCCGTTGCTACCAATGGTCCTGATGACTTTTATCCGGGGGGCATATCAGTAGCAGGCACAGGTAATTGTACTGGCAACCCCGCTGGTACTGGTGCAATCGCCTGGGTGCCTCTATAAAATCACTAAATGTATCAATTCGTAGCATAGTTGTGAATTCAAAAGGCCGGGGCAACCCGGCCTTTTCTTGACACTATTCCTGCCTTTATATATACTATACTTGTTCAATTATAAATTACTGCAAATCTTTCATATCGTTATGTATTATATTGAGATGAGCTGTCATGATAAAAATTGAAAACATATCAAAAGAGTTTAAAGAAGGCATCACGGGTAGGCGGGTTAGGGCCCTTAACAATCTCAGCCTCGAAATTCAAAGAGGAGAGGTGTTTGGTTTTCTCGGCCCGAACGGTGCAGGAAAGTCAACGACCATAAAAATTCTCATGGATATTATTTATTCAGACACCGGGAGCGCTCAAATATCGGGCAAAGACGTTAGAAGCCCTGAGGCTCGGAAAAGTGTCGGTTATCTCCCGGAAAACCCGTATTTTTATGATTATCTGACTGCTGAAGAACTTCTCTGGTTCGGCGGAAAGACCGCAGGCATGAATTCAAAGGAAATCCGAGACCGGTCCGACTTCCTTATTGAGAAAGTCGAGCTGCAAAATGCCAGAAAAAGGCCTCTACGGACCTATTCAAAAGGGATGCTCCAGAGGGCTGGACTGGCTTTCGCGTTAATACATCAGCCTGAAGTTGTTATTTTGGATGAACCCATGAGCGGACTTGACCCAATTGGCCGGAAGATGGTCGGTGATCTTCTTATTGACCTGAAGGCTCAAGGGAAAACCGTCTTTTTCTCTTCTCACATCCTGAACGATATAGAACGGTTTAGTGACCGAGCGGGAATAGTTATAGGCGGAAGGCTAAGACTTGTTGATTCCCTGAAAAACCTTCTGTCCGGCCACAATACTCTGGAGGATGTGTTCATGCAGCAAGTCGCGCTCGCAGAAAGAGGAACTGGAGCATGAAAACATTATGGCCGATTGCACTGGTCACCTTTAAGGAAGGCATTAGAAACAGGGCTATTTATGGGATTACGCTTTTTGCATTCCTGCTCTTTGGGGCGACGGCCCTGGTCGTAAACATGGTCCCACGTGAAGCGGGTAAAGTCGCCGTTGATATGGCTCTTTCAACCATTTCATTTACCGGTCTGCTCCTTGTCCTGTTCGTAGGAATCAATCTTATGGCTAAGGACTTGGACAAACGGACGATCTATACTATTCTGTCGAGGCCTATATCACGTTCACAATATATCTTTGGTAAATTCCTCGGTATGGTCCTTCTTATCACGATAACCGTGGGTATCTTGAGTTTGCTGGCCATGGTAGCTATAGTGCTTCTGAAAATGACGCATGCCGAATACTTCGAAAGATTTTCATGGTCATTGATAGCGCTAGCGGTTTTCTTGACGATGCTTATGCTTATTCTGCTTACAGCAGTCAGTTTTCTCTTCGCTTCTTTTACGTCAACATCGTTTATCACTCTGGCCCTGACCATCATCACGTACATCATCGGCCAGTCCATCAGCGGAGTGAAAACACTGATCGAATCTCCTCCTCAGGCTTTGGGTTTTACCGTTTCACCGGTAACTGCGAATTTAGTCAAGGCAGCATATTATCTTTTCCCTAATCTTTCGCTCTTTAATATTAAACTCCAGGCGGCGCATGATCTGCCGGTCACAACGTCTTACGTTGCATGGACGGTACTGTACGGCGTTGTATATATCTGTCTTGCAATCACACTGGCGGCTCTCATCTTCAGGAAGAAGGAATTCCCTTGATGCAAAGACTGTTCCTGATTTTATTGGTGGTACTCGCAGGATTTATTCATGTGGTATCCCTCGGGAAAGCATCTGATGCAATGAAAAAACTGCCTCAAGGCGCTGATTATGCCTTTGTTCTCCCGTCGCCTATTTTAAAAGTAGCTGCACTTGAATACCAGGGCCTTGCATCCGATGTGCTCTTTCTGAATTCCATGGTTTTTATTGGTGAAGCGCAAGATCGTAAAGAAAAACCGAAGGTCAAGGAATGGGAATGGCACTGGTGGTTGAAGACACTTGATGCGGCAACAGATCTGGACCCTTATTTCTTTGATCCCTATTATTACGCAAATGCGTTTCTTCCCTGGGAAGCTCATATGACAGAGGAGGCTAATAATCTTCTGGAGAAGGGGAGCCGCTACCGGGATTGGGACTGGATGCTGCCGTTCTATATCGGCTTCAATGATTTCTATTTTTTAAACAAGGATGTTGAGGCTGCCCCGTTTCTTATGGAAGCATCGCGCAGGCCAGGCGGCGATCCGATGCTGGCCAGTATTGCAGCCCGGCTTGCTTTTAAAGAAAATCGTACCGAGACTGCAATCTTCTTTTTGGAAGAAACGGTGAGAGGGACTGACGAGGAATCTCTTAAGAAACTCTACGAAACCCGAATCCAGGCTCTGCAGTCGATAGCTCTTCTTGAAAAAGGCGTAGACTTGTATAAAAAGAAATTTGGCAGATTTCCATCGACTGTTGACGAGCTTGTACGCCGCAATATTATAAATCAACTCCCGGTGGATCCGTACGGCGGCACGTATTATATTGCGCAAGACGGCAAAGTGATAAGCACTACGAGTTCGGAGCTGGAACCACATTTTCCCAAGTCAATGAAATTGTTCCACTGACCCTACCTTTCCCGCCTCTCTTCATGTTTGATGTCTACCTTCTCAAGCTGATCAATGTTTTTGCGTAACCGGCTATTTTCTTTCTTCGTGTCGAGCATCAATTTTAGAACTGTCTCCCAGTTCTTCGCCTCCTGGACTTTTTCGTGGTTCGGATATCGTTTATCGAAGTCCTCAAAATCAGCAAGCGCCCGCGCATAATCCTTTTGCGGGTTGTCATAGAACGCATGAAGGTGTGCGATCGCGAAAAGTGCATCGGCGGCGACGGGCGACTGCGGATAATCCGTCACGATTTTCCGATACACAGCGATGGCATCAGGGTATTTCTTCTCTTTCTCGAAAGAAGCGGCCCTTTGCATTTCACCCTTGAGTCCGGCAATACCTTGGGGCTCCGAAGGATGCATAACAGGGGCACAACCCGCGATCACAATCAAAAAGCACAGAATAATTGCCTTGCTCACCCACTCCTCCTCTTGTCCACGACAAAGACGCTCCCAGGGAGCGTCTTTGCATAATCCTTAAGCTCTGCAGCGATTTCCGATGCCTCAAGCGGGTTCGTCAGCTCGCGCCGTTCGTTTGTTACGATAGCGATGGATATGGTCATTATGGGAAACTGCATCTCCACGCCCTGTCTCGTTTTTCCCTGGATATAGCCCCGTTCCCGGTCGGCCGGTTCATAAAACAACGGGATCCGCTTGTCAAAGGCCGTTGTGACTTCCGAAGATATTTCTCGCATGCGTTCCGGTGTTGTAATGACAACGAAGTCATCGCCGCCGACATGGCCGATAAAGTCGTCCGCTCCGCCTTTTGATTTAACAGCGTTCTCTATGATCTTGGCTGTCTCTTTGATTACCTCGCTTCCATTCGCGTAGCCGTAACGGTCGTTAAATGCCTTGAAATTATCAAGGTCGAGGACGCAAAAGGCGAGAGACAGTTTGGACTCGAGGCGCTTTTTTAGGACGTTTTCAATGGCAATGCCACCCGGCAGGCGGGTAAGGGGACTGGCATCGAGATACATTTCCTCCAGTTTCTTTAACCGCTTCCCCATGGCAAGAAATGCGTCGGAAAGCCTGCCGATCTCGTCATCTGTTTTAATATCCGGGTCGTAGTCGAAATTGCCTTCAGCGATGTGAGCGGTGGCTACCTTGAGCTTATGAAGAGAAGAGGAAATATGGTGGGTTACTACCAGACCGGCGACGGCGCCGGCAATAATACTGAAAAGGCAAAGGAGCGCCGTCGTAAGGAGTGCCGTGCTCCCGATGGCGCTGATCTGCATCATCTTCCTGTCCTGTGCATCCTTGGCGTCGGTAGACATAGTTCGAAGGGCCCCGATGAGCGTGTCCAGTACTTTTTTCATCTCATGGTTCGACAGGTCAATGGCTTGTTCAACGTTCTTGCTCCGGATCAGCCTGACTTCCCGGCTGAAGAGGTCGTTATACCTGGTATGCAACCTGTCGATATTCACCAGCGGGTTCGGCGCTTCCGGCAGATTTTGCAGCGCTACGAGCCATGCTTTGAATTCCCGGCCGCGCTTTTCAAAAAGAGAAGACATCTCACGACTTTTCAGGATCACGAACCGTTTTTCATACATGTCCTGGCCGAGAAGGGAATCGAGCATTTTGTCCGATATTTCCTTCACCACGATGTCCACCTTGACGATGCTCCGGTTCAGGTTGTTGATGTGCTGTAGATTGACCAGCGTATAAACGACGACCATGACGGTGAGCGCCACCAGCGTCATGTATCCCAGGAGCATTTTGCTGGCAATGCTCATGCGGGCAAAGAGTCGAGACGGGACGAGCCAGTCAAGAAACGGGGACGAGGAAGGATTTTTCATGTCGGACGGAAGAGGACCCACGTTATTAGGTTAACAAAAAAATATGGAATTGTCAACAATTGTATGGAGTTAGGGCGCAATTACGGAGCTTCGTCCTGGATTCCTAACTCGTCGGGCACAGGCACTGATTCATCGCAGTATTGGTGAGGTTCGGTACCCGGAAGGTAGGCTTCGCGGATGGAAACCTTGCATTTTTCCGTGCTGAGAAGGCCTGTTTTCGGATCGATCTGCTTGAAGATAACCCCGTCAGGAAGGGAAAAATCCTCAACGGGTCGTTCGGCACTCGCTTTTTTCATGAATTCAAGCCAGATGGGCAAGGCTGCGCGGGCGCCGGTTTCCTTTGGCCCGATGCTTTCCTGATCATCATAGCCGACCCAAACGCCTGTGACGAGATTAGGCGTATATCCGATAAACCACGCATCACGATAATCGTTCGTCGTCCCTGTCTTGCCTGCGGCGGGCCGGCCAAGTTCACGTGCTTTCCAACCCGTTCCCCGCTCGATGACGCCTTTCAGAAGGTAGGTAATCAGATAAGCCGTCTCAGGTTTCATGACCTGCTCCGGTAGTGCATCATTCACGTAGAGGACCTGTCCGGAACTGTCGGTGATAGACAGTATCGAGACAGGACCCATTTTGATGCCGTGGTTGGCGAATACCGCGTAGGCTGCGGTAAGTTCGGCAAGTGTCAATGATGAACTGCCGAGCGCTAGCGGCAGATAATGCGTCATCGGGCTGCGAATCCCCAGTTTTTTCGCGTACTGGATTGTATCGTCGATGCCGATTTTCTCCAGAAGCCTGACGGTCGGTACATTCAGAGACTCGGCAAGGGCGTTTCGGAGCGTAACGGGACCTTGGTAGGTGTGCGTAAAGTTTTCAGGAGACCACGTCTTTTTGCGGTCTATTTTGATCGTCAGTGGAGAATCGTCAATCAGCTCGGAAGGGCTGTCTCCCTGTTCCAGGGCCGTGGCGTAGATGATAGGTTTGAACGCGGATCCGGGCTGCCGGAGGGCTTGCATAGCGCGGTTGAATTGGCTGCCGTTGAAATCACGGCCGCCGACCATGGCGCGGATGCGTCCTGTTGACGGATCCAGGGCAATAACCGCCGCCTGGAGCGGTGCATGCCCTGATTTTGCGCGATGCGACTCGATTTTTTCCAGACCGGCCGAAACGGCCTCTTCGGCATATGTCTGGAGTTCATCATTGAGGCTTGTATAGATATTCAAGCCGCCTGAGTAGAGGATGCTCGATCCGAAGCGTTCTTCTACTTTCTGACGTACATATTCGACGAAGTACGGTGCCAGACCGCCGCTCTTTTCCGCCATTTGAACGGGTAGAGGGGCTTTTATTGCCTCGTCGGCCTGCGTTCTGGCAATGATACCTGCGGAGGCCATTCGGTTCAATACATAGGCGCGTCTGGACGCCGCGTTCTGCGGGGATTTGAATGGCGAGTAATATTTGGGAGACCGGGGCAGACCGGCAAGAAGGGCGCACTCGGCCATATTCAGGTCTTTTACCGATTTCCCGAAATAGATGCGGGCAGCCGACTCCACGCCATAGGCTCCGCTGCCGAAGTACATCTGATTCAGGTACATGGACAGGATCTCGCGCTTTGTATAGCGCTGTTCGATCCTCAAAGCTAGGGCCATTTCCTTGAGTTTTCTCTTGTAACTTCGCTCTGGCGTGAGGAAGAGGACTTTGGCCAACTGCTGGGTCAACGTACTGCCGCCTTCCAGGACTTTCCGTGAGCGGATGTTTCGAATGAATGCTCTTGCCATGCCGCGGTAGTCGATGCCGGGATGGCTGTAAAACCTCGCGTCTTCCGTAACGATGAGTGCATCAATGAGCATCGGCGGCACATCGTCCAGAGATACGGGTCTACGGTTCTCAAGAAAGAACTCGGCAAGGAGCTTGTTGTCATTGGAATAGACCCGCGACGTAATGCTCGGGCGGTATTCCTCGAGGGTCTGGACCTGCGGAAGGTCCCAAACTGAATAGATGAAAAACCCCGCCGCCCCGCCGATAAGTATGGCGGAAAGGACTAGCAGGAGGGGGTAAAGCAGAGTCGTGCTTTTTTTCATGGATGGCATTATACCTCTCGGCATCCAAAAAAGCAAAATAGAGAATAGGACATGGAGGATCTCTCCGCTGTTTCAGGGGCGGGAATAGGATAATTTCTTGACAGAAGGGCTTCGTATGATGTAGTGTAAGTGCTAACTTACAATTTACGACTACGGGGCGGGCGGGGAATGAAAAAAGCGGAAACAAAACAGAGATTGCTGGAGTCAACGCTGCACCTCATGTCCGAGAAAGGTTACCTCGGCGCCACGACACGCGAGATCTCCCGCAATGCCGGCGTCACGGAACTGACCTTGTTTCGGCATTTCGGAACCAAGGAAAAGCTTTTTGTGGAACTCCTGAGCAGTTATGCTTTTTTGCCGAGGCTCAAGGAACTGATGCCAGCGCTTGGCGACTATACCTACGAACAGGCGCTTACCCTGATCGCGGTGAAGTTTCTGACGACGCTGAAAGAACGAAAATCGATGATGAAAATACTGTTTTCGGAAATTCATATTTATCCGGAAAAAGTGAGAAAAATGTACCGTTCCTATGTCGATGAGGTTCGTGTGACGCTCTCGGGCTATTTCGTTTTGATGCAGAAAAAAGGGGTTTTAAGAAACGTTTCTCCGGAAATCGCTGCAAGAACTTTCCTGGGAATGCTCTTTAATTATTTCAGAACGGAAGAAATAATGAAGGAAAACGGGATGACGAAAAAGCGAATGGAGCAGGCTGTAAAGGACATGGTGGATATTTTTACCAACGGTACTCAAAAATTCAATTAAACAGTGGGGAGGAGAACCACGATGAGTTGGAATGGTAGGTTCAGGCTTGTTTTTCAATCGCTGTTTCTGGTATTCATCTTGCTGTACATCGCGGCAGCGGATGCGTCGTCTGAAGAGAGCATTCCTCCCCCTCAGGAAAAGGCCGCGGCGCAGGATCAGGGCTCGATGGAAAAAACCGTGGAGGTGCAGAGCGCGCCGACAACTACTATGCTGACTGTAAGTCAATGCATCGATATAGCACTCAGAACTAATCCGAACATCCTTGCCGCACTGTATTCCGTTGACGTCAGTAAGGAGCAGGTAGGCGTGGCTCGTTCAAATTATTATCCCCAGCTGAGCGCCCAGGCGTCAGCTGACAGAATTAAGCCCTACGCGGGAACAGCGATCGCTATCGTCAACGGTCAGCCGGTATACGGGGCATACACTCAATACGCCGGCAGCGTCGTCCTCAATCAAACGATTCTGGATTTCGGAAAAACATCATCCTCCGTCGGGATCTCGAAATATAACCTTGAGTCGTCCCGCATGAACCTCAACGCGACAGAGGATACGACGATCCTGAGCGTCAAGCAGGCCTATTACGCGGTGCTCCAGGCGAAGAGGAACCTGGATGTGGCCGCCGACGTTATAAAACAGTATCAGCTGCATCTTGACCAGGCACAAGGGTTTTATAAAGTCGGGACGAATGCGAAAATAGATGTTATTACAGCGCAAGTAAATCTGAGCAACGCGAAGCTCGCCCTTATCAACGCGGACAACACTCTCAAGATAGCATGGGTAACCCTCAGAAATTCAATGGGGGTCCCCGATGCACCGGAATTCACGATTGAGGATAATCTTTCGTTCCACAAATATGACATAACCCTTGAAGACGCTGCAACGCGGGCTTTCGAGAACAGGCCTGACCTCAAGTCAGTCATCTCGCAAGTCCATGCCGCCGAAGAGAACATTAGTTTGCAGCGCACAGGCTACTATCCCGTTTTGTCCGGGAACGCTAGTTACACGAAAGAGGAAATCTATTTGGCGCCCTATACATCGGGCACTACTTGGGACGTCGGGGTGGCGCTGACCATACCTCTGTTCAACGGTTTCCTGACGGACCATCAAGTTGCGGGGGCCAAGTCCAATCTATATCTCTTAAAGGCAAATGAAGAAACCTTGCGGCAGCAGATTATCCTTAACGTCCGGCAGTCATACCTGAACTTGCTGGCTGCCGAGGCCAGTATTTCTGCGGCAAAACTCTCAGCCGATGAGTCCACAGAGAATCTCGCTCTCGCAAACGGAAGGTACACTGCAGGGGTAGGCAGTACGATTGAGGTTTCCGATGCATTTGCAACCTATGTCAGCGCCGAGGCGGCCTATAACGCCGCGCTGTATAACTACAAAATTGCTCAAGCCAGTATTGAAAATGCCATGGGGGCCCGGTAACGGAGGCCCGATTCGATACACGGGTGCACGATGCGAAGGGAAGATATTGTCAGTTATTTTAAAATATGCTTTATAAACCAGCAAAAAAGTGAGGTCGCGAAAGAATTATGAAATCACGATGCCCGAAACGCTGTACCACATTGCTCGCCATATCTCTGTTATTCATTGCCATCGTCGCCTGTACTGACAGCAAGGCAACATCAATGTCCAGACGGACTGTACCGGTCAAGACAGGGGATGTCATGATTCAGAACGTCCCGGTGCAGCTCAATGCCATTGGAAACGTTGAAGCATACAATACCGTTTCGGTTAGAGCTATGGTTGGCGGCGAAGTTACCGATGTGCATTTTCAACAAGGACAGGACGTCAACCAGGGCGATTTGCTTTTTCTCATAGACCCCCGACCTTACGAAGCCGCATTGAAGCAGGCGGAAGCGCAGCTCGCGCGGGATGCGGCTCAGGCAAAGAGCGCCGAAGAACAGGCCAAGAGGAATGCCATCCTCGTTCAAATGGACTATGTTTCCAAAGATCAATATGACCAGCTTCGCGCTAATGCGGACGCTCTTTCCGCCGCAGTCCAAGCCGATAAAGCCAATGTCGAGAACAGCAGGCTCCAGCTTGCCTATTGCACGATCAAGTCTCCCCTGGACGGCCGCGTAGGCAGCGTTTTAATCAATAAGGGTAATATCATAAAAGCGAACGATCTGCCCCTTGTAACGATAAATAAAATTACTCCGATTTATGTAACCTTCTCCGTGCCGGAACAGAACCTTGAAAATATAAAAAGATTCATGAAGGAAGGCTCCCTGAAAATGGAGGCCGTCATCCCGGGTGACGAAAGTCATCCCGCACAAGGTTTTCTCACCTTTATTAACAACGCGGTGGATACTACAACCGGCACCATCCAGCTTAAAGGTACTTTTGACAACAGGGACAGAAGACTCTGGCCGGGTCAATTCATCAATGTAGTCGTGACACTCGAAACGCAAAAGAATGCCATTGTCATGCCCTCTACAGCGCTCCAGACAGGACAGCAAGGACAGTATGTCTTTGTGGTCAAATCCGATTCTACGGTCGAGTCCCGGCCCGTAATGGTTGTTCGAACATTCGGAGACCTCGCCGTGATTTCCCAAGGCGTAACGCCGGGGGAAAAAGTGGTCACCGACGGACAGCTCAATTTGATTCCCGGCGTTCAGGTGGAGCCGAAGGAAGACCAGACACAAAACGTTCAGGGGAGAACAGACCCTGGGAAAAAGAACGCGCCAACGATAAATGAAGAGAAAAAGCAGTAAGAGATAATTCGCGGAACACGGAATACACACAGTGCTGGCGAGTATGTAAATCTAAACAGGGTACCGGCGTGCTATTCCCCCGTCTACCGTCCTGCTGGGACCTCTCTTAAGGAATCAATACATGAACATCGCTGAACCTTTTATACGCAGACCCATCATGACGACGCTGGTTATGACCGCTATTCTTCTCTTCGGCCTGTTGGCCTACCGCAGTCTTCCGGTCAGCGATCTGCCGAATGTGGATTTCCCGACCATCCTGGTCACCGCATCGCTTCCCGGTGCGAGCCCGGAGACCATGGCTTCGGCTGTGGCAACTCCGCTTGAACGCCAGTTCTCGACCATCGCAGGCATCGATAACATGACCTCCATCAGCGCGGTAGGCGCCACTCAGATTACGCTCCAGTTCAACCTGAGCCGGGGCCTCGACGCCGCAGCCCAGGACGTGCAGGCGATGATCTCAAAATCCGCAAGCTTGCTGCCGCCTAGCATGCCCACGCCGCCCTCGTACCAGAAAGTCAACCCCGCCGACCAGCCGATTATTTATCTTGCGCTCAGCTCCCAGACGCTCCCGCTGTCCATGGTTGATGAATACGCTGAGACCACCATGGCGGAGCGCATCTCGATGATTAGCGGCGTGGCTCAGGTACAGGTATTCGGATCCCAGAAATACGCCGTCCGCGCCCAGCTCGATCCGCGCGCTCTTGCTTCACGCGGCATCGGTATTGATGAAGTGGCGAACTCGATTGCTAACGGAAACGTAAACCTTCCGACCGGAACGCTGCAAGGCGCGACGAAATCCTATACGATTGAAGCAAGCGGTCAGCTTATGAACGCGTCAGCTTACCGTCCCCTCATCGTGGCGTATCGAAATGGCAGCCCTGTGCGGCTCCAGGAACTCGGCTTGGTCATCGACAGCGTGGAAAACGACAAGATTGCAAGCTGGTATGACACCTCCAAGGTAAAAACAAGAGCGATAATACTGGCCATTCAGCGTCAGCCAGGGACGAACACTGTTGAAGTCGTGGATTCGATCAAGGCGCTCCTGCCTACCTTTCGAGGCGAGATGCCCGCATCAGTGAATCTCAATGTGCTGTTCGACCGCTCCGTCTCCATCCGGGAATCGGTCTCCGATGTGAAATCAACGTTGTTGCTCTCCATCGTGCTTGTGGTGCTCGTCATATTTCTGTTCCTTCGCAACCTATCGGCTACGATCATTCCCAGTCTTGCGCTGCCCATGTCGATCATCGGTACCTTTTCGGTCATGTTCCTGCTCGGCTACAGCGTGGACAACCTCTCACTGATGGCCATGATACTCGCCGTCGGATTCGTGGTCGATGACGCCATTGTAATGCTCGAAAACATCGTGCGTCACATGGAGATGGGAGAGCCGGTGCTGCAGGCTTCACTGAATGGCTCAAAGGAAATTGGCTTCACGATTCTCTCCATGACTTTTTCGCTCGTCGCCGTGTTTATTCCCGTTCTCTTCATGGGCGGCATCCTTGGACGCCTGCTCCATGAATTTGCCGTCGTGATTAGTGTCGCTATTCTCGTCTCGGGTGTGGTATCTCTTACCCTTACGCCCATGCTCAGCAGCCGCTTTCTAAAACCTCAAGGCCAGGAGCGGCACGGAAGGCTCTATATGGCGCTTGAAAGCTTTTTCGAGAGCATGCTTCAGGGGTATAAAATAAGCCTGCAATGGGTGCTCAAGCACCGCAAAGCCGTGCTCCTCTTGACCACGGCGCTTTTTGTGGTCACGATTTATCTCTTCGCCATTATACCGAAAGGATTTCTTCCGACAGAGGATACGGGCCAGATATTCGCCATCACCGAAGCACAGCAGGGAATTTCTTTCGACGATATGGCCAAACACCAGAAGCAGCTGGCCGACATCATAGCCGAGGACCCCAATGTAGACGCTATTATGTCGAGCATCGGCGCAGGCGGACCGAATGCCGCTGCAAATTCCGGCCGCATATTCATGCGTTTGAAACCAAGGTCGGAACGTCAGCTGAGTTCCGATGAGATTATCCAGGAGTTTCGAAAGAAAACTGCCGGCGTGATCGGGATCAGAATATTCATGCAGAATCTTCCCCCCATTCGCATCGGCGGCCAGCTGACGAAAAGCCAGTATCAGTACACACTCCAGAGCCCGGACACCGACGATTTGTACCGGTCCTCACAAGCATTCGAAACGAAACTGCGCGCCATACCCAAGCTGCAGGACGTAACGAGCGACCTCTTGATCAAGAATCCTCAGGTGAACCTTGATATCGACCGGGACAAAGCAGCGGCACTTGGAGTAACGGCGCAGCAGATCGAGAACGCACTCAGCATGGCCTACAGCACTCTCCAAATATCAAACATCCTGGCGCCGACGAACCAGTATCAGGTTATTTCCGAACTGTTGCCGCGGTACCAAGCTGATCCTTCTTCGTTATCAATGTTGTACATCCGCTCTTCCTCGGGCAAGCTGGTTCCCTTGAACGTGGTCACCAGACCTTCCGTAGGAACTGGCCCGCTTCTGGTGAACCATCTCGGTCAGCTTCCCTCGGTTACTATCTCGTTTAACCTGAGGCCCGGGGTCTCGCTCAGTGAAGCTGTCGGCCTTGTGGAAAAGGCCAGTAAAGAGACGCTGCCCCCGGGAGTGACGACGAGTTTTCAAGGGGCAGCGCAGGCGTTCCAGTCTTCAACACAAGGCCTGTTCCTTCTCCTTATTTTGGCGGTCCTGATTATTTACATAGTTCTCGGCATTCTGTATGAAAGCTTTATCCATCCACTTACAATTCTCTCCGGCTTGCCCGCTGCAGGAGTCGGGGCGCTTGTCACCTTGCTTATCTTTGGCAAGGAATTGAACATTTACGGATTTGTCGGTATCATCATGCTCATCGGAATTGTAAAGAAAAACGCAATCATGATGATTGACTTTGCTCTTGAGGCGGAGCGGAAGGAAGGGAAGAGCCCTGAAAATGCGATCTATGAAGGCGCCCTGGTCCGGTTTCGTCCGATCATGATGACGACGATGGCTGCCCTCATGGGCACGCTTCCGATCGCGCTTGGCCTCGGAGCAGGCGCCGACGCGCGACGTCCGCTGGGACTTGCGGTGGTCGGCGGTCTGGTTTTTTCACAGCTCTTGACGCTTTACATCACGCCCGTGGTTTATACGTACCTTGATATCCTCCAGCACCGGTTCGGCAAGTTTGCCATATTCAAGACGCGGGGATAGGGAATCAACTTTTGCCGGTAGTAGATGTCTGAGAATATTGAAAAAACGCTGTCTGCTGGAAAAGGAAGGGATATGAAGAAAGTGCGACAGATGGTATTAAAACGAAGCATCGTTTTCACTGGAGTCATCGCCCTGATGCTGTTTGGCTGCAAAGGCGATACACCGTCATACCGGACTGATCCTGTCTCGACTGGGGACATCGAGCAGACCGTGACGGCCACGGGTACGGTCAATGCCGTGACAACAGTCCTGGTCGGGACACAGGTTTCGGGAACAATCAAGACGCTATATGTGGACTTCAACTCGCGCGTGAAGAAGGGACAACTCATCGCCCAAATAGATCCCGCTACTTTTGAGGCCCTGGTGGCACAGGCGAAGGCAAATCTGCTCGTAGCTCAAGCCGGTCTCGAAAAGTCGAATACTACGCTTGCGGATACAAAAAGGACCTACGATCGCAACAAGGAACTAATCTCAAAAAATCTCATTGCGCAGAGCGACGTGGATACGTCGCAGACGAACTTTGACACCGCTAAGTCCGAGGTGAACTCGGCTAAAGCATCAATTGAGCAAGCAAAAGCAGCGCTTGATGGCGCACAGCAGAACCTCGAGTACACGAAAATTATTTCGCCCGTCGACGGCATTGTAATTTCCCGAAATGTGGATGTGGGCCAGACCGTCGCCGCCAGCTTCCAGACTCCGACTTTGTTCACAATCGCCGCGGATCTCACAAAAATGCAGATTGACACGAATGTGGCCGAGTCAGACATCGGCGTGGTGAAGGTCGGCCAGGAAGTAGAATTCACCGTGGATGCTTATCCCGACACGACATTCAAGGGCAAGGTATGGCAAATCAGGCAGGCTCCTATAACGGTGCAAAACGTTGTAACGTATGACGTCGTGATCCAGGTAAATAACCACGAGTTAAAACTCATGCCCGGCATGACGGCCAATGTTTCCATCATCATCACCAAGAGACACAAGGTTCTGCGCATTACGAATGCCGCTCTCAGGTTCAGGTTAACCGAAAGGCCGACGGGTTCCGGTTCAGGTGCGTCTGCTACGCCTGGCGGGGCCGAAAAAAAGGGGCTGGCCATATGGGTGCTTGAGAACGACAAGCCCAGGCGCGTTCCGATTACGCCGGGCATCAGCGATGGCACCTATACCGAAGTCGTTTCGGGTGACCTGAAGGAAGGCCAGCAGATTATTGTGGAAACTTTGAGTAAGACGAAGACACAGGCAGCGTCGGGACCGAGGATGTTCTGATATGGCGCTCATAGAAGCACAGAGCATAAGCAAGGTATATAGTCTGGGTGACGTTGATGTGCGGGCACTAGACGGAATTTCTGCGACCATTGAGAAGGGCGAGTTTGTTGCCATCATGGGTCAGTCAGGCTCGGGAAAATCGACATTCATGAATGTCCTGGGATGTCTCGATACCCCCACGGATGGGCACTACCTTCTCGACGGCGTAGATACGGGAAATCTTTCCCGGGATGCATTGGCCGAAATCAGGAACCAGAAAATCGGGTTCGTATTCCAAGGATTCAACCTGCTGTCGCGAACATCGGCGATCGAGAACGTGGAACTTCCTATGCTGTATAACGGCGTGACCGCACATGAACGAAGCAAGCGCGCACGGCAGGCTCTGAAAAGCGTTGGGTTGGAAGGAAGGGAAGATCACAACCCGAACCAGCTTTCCGGAGGTCAGCAGCAGCGGGTTGCCATAGCCAGGGCGCTCGTGAACGATGCGCCCATCATACTTGCAGACGAACCCACTGGCAATCTTGATACCAAGACAAGCGTGGAAATCATGGAACTTTTTGTGCGGCTGAACCGTGATCCGGGAATAACTGTCATCATCGTGACCCACGAACCTGACATTGCAACTTATGCAAAAAGGACCATCCGTTTTCTGGATGGACATATCGTGAGCGATGAACAGGTAAGCAAACAGTGATCAATATACCCTCCACGTTTAAAATATCGCTTCGCGCCCTTCGCGTGAACAAAATGCGCTCCGCACTTACCATGCTCGGAATCATTATCGGCGTTGGCGCCGTGATCGCCATGGTTGCCGTGGGCTCGGGGGCGAGCCAAAAAATCGCTGAACAAATATCGAGCATGGGAAGCAATCTCCTCATAGTCCTTCCCGGAGCAACGACTTCCGGAGGCGTTAGAATGGGTTCAGGCACGCAGCCGACGCTTTCGACCAGCGATACAGAAGCCATTATCAAGGAAAGTTCCGCAGTTGCCGACGCAGCGCCTATCCTGAATGGTACTTCCCAAGTCATAGTTGGACATATGAACTGGTCTACCAGTATTATGGGCACGACCGCAAGCTATCTGAACGTACGAGATTGGGATTTGTCTGCCGGCCGTTCGTTCATCACGCAGGACGTGAAAGGCGCCACAAAAGTATGTCTGCTCGGCCAGACGGTTGTGGACAATCTCTTTGGGGATCAGAATCCCATCGGGCAGGCTATTAGAATCCAGAACATGCCGTTCACGGTAATCGGGGTTTTGGCCCGCAAAGGGCAAAGCGCGCAGGGCCAGGACCAGGATGATACAATCCTCGTACCGGTGACCACCGCGCAGAAAAAGCTTTTTGGAACCCAGTTCCCGGGAATGGTGCGAATAATCATCATAAAGGCAAAGAGCGCCGAGGATCTCCCGGTGGCGGAAAATCAGATCAATGCACTGCTCAGGCAACGCCATCATCTCGGCCAGAAGCAGGACAACGACTTCACGGTGCGAAACCTCACCCAGATCATGCAGGCCGCAGCACAGTCAACGAGGGTCATGACCCTGCTACTGGGAGCGATTGCTTCAGTCTCGCTCCTTGTGGGAGGAATCGGAATCATGAATATCATGCTGGTGTCTGTCACCGAACGGACCCGCGAGATCGGTATTCGAATGGCTATTGGCGCCAAGACATGGGACATAAGGCTCCAGTTTATTATCGAGGCATTAACGCTATCGTTGATCGGGGGAGTCCTCGGCATTGTTACGGGTATTTCTGCAACAATGATTCTTTCTTCCCTGTCTGGGTGGCCAACCATTGTCTCCCCGGTTGCCATTGTAACGGCCTTCGGTTTCTCCGGGTTTATCGGCATATTTTTCGGTTTCTATCCCGCGTATAAAGCCTCACTCCTCAATCCCATCGATGCCCTACGATATGAGTAACAGTCTTTACCGCTGGCTCAGGTGAGGTCTTCCTGAGAGGAAGAACACTAGAAACAAATATCTCAGTAGTTTACCTTGAAACACCACCGGTTTGACAATATATTAAACAGTCTTAAACTCTTTTTATTGCTCCGATCAGCACCTCTTTTTTATTTGAATAATCAGCATACGGCCCAACTGACTTTTTTAGCCGAATATCGGTGGAGGTCGTGCCGGTATCCGTTGGAAATGCACAACACTCCATCCGCTTTCCCTCGACAAACACTGCAAAATAATCTAATATTATCCAGGCATCTCCTATGGAATCCGTAAAAACTATCCTTGATAGAATCAGGAAGCCCCTTTCATTCGCCGGCAGGGACGACTTTTCCCATCTCAAAACCCTCGCTGCGCTTGAACCATTCATACGGGTACAGATCGAAGAACTGAAACGCCTGTCGAATGACAAAATATTGATTGAGGGCATCGAAAATCTATTCACGGATTTTGACAAACTGCCGCCGCAGCAGAAGCGTGATCGCATTCTGGATGCAACGACGCTGCTTGATGCTCAGGAGTTCAGACAGGATCCCCACCACGCCAGCTTTATCCGGCAAACTCAGCACGGGCCTCCCCCGCAGGGGGAGAAAATACGAATTATATCGCCACCATCTCCGAGTGTGGCGCAGAAGGGAGGCGAAAAGGATTCTATCCGGCTCGATACCCTCATTCAATACTGCAAAGGCATCGGCCCGAAACGCGCCGAGATGCTGAAAAAACTCGGCATTTCGTCTGTTGAGGAAGCGCTTACCTATTTCCCCTGGCGCTATGAAGACCGTGGGAACCTCAAGAAAATCGGCAGGCTCACCTACGGTTCCTATGAGACCGTATCGGGAGAGGTGGTCTCCGCCGACGTGGTCCAGACGAAGCGAATACGGGTAAAAATCTTCGAACTATTGATCACTGACCGAAGCGGCATGCTCATTGGGTCCTGGTTCAACCAGCCCTTTATGCAGAAGATGTTCAAGAAGGGCCAGCACGTAATCCTGTCCGGTATCGTCAAGGCAAACCCTTACAAAGGCGGGTTGCCGCAGATCGACAATCCTGATTACGAGATTATGGATGACGATGAGGCAGATGGGTTGATCCATACAGGCAGAACCGTACCCATCTATCGGACGACCGCCGGACTTTCCGTGCGCTACCTCCGCAGTATGATCAAGGGTATTCTTGATACCTGTGGCGGAACGATGTCTGAGATGCTACCCGAGGGGATCATAGAAAAATATTCCCTGATGACGGTTCCGGAGGCGTACTACGAGGTTCATTTTCCCACGCGGGAGAAGGATATAAACGTATTAAACAGAGGTTTAAGCGCAGCGCACCGCAGGCTGAGCTTCGAGGAGCTCTTCGTGTTGGAACTGGGGCTTGCGGTTAGAAGACGGGGAGTGATGGCGGAAAAGAAGGGGATTCAGTTCAAATCGCTGGAGAATCTTGAGACGAGGCTCAGGAAAAGTCTTCCTTTCAGCCTGACGAAAGCTCAGGAAAGGGTAATCGCCGAAATCAGGCATGACATGACGGCGGACCGTCCCATGAACCGGCTGGTGCAGGGCGATGTGGGGTGCGGAAAGACAATCGTGGCTCTAATTGCCGCTCTGCTGGCTGTGGAGAACGGATACCAGGCCTGTATCATGGCGCCGACGGAAATCCTCGCAGAACAGCACTATAACAACATGACCGAGCTGGTCCGGCCGCTCGGCATCACGGTCAGGTCGCTCACCGGCAGCCGCAAAAAGAAAGAGAAAGCGGCTGTGCTCACAGAAATAGAATCCGGGGAAGCCCGGATTGTTGTCGGCACTCATGCGCTGATTGAGGAGAAGGTAACATTCAGCAAGCTTGGTCTTGCAATAATAGACGAACAGCACCGTTTCGGCGTGATGCAGCGCTCAACGCTGACCGCAAAGGGGTATGAACCGGACGTGCTCGTCATGACCGCAACCCCCATCCCGCGCACGCTCGCCCTAACGGTTTACGGTGATCTCGATGTCTCAGTCATTGATGAAATGCCGAAAGGGAGGATTCCCGTTGTTACGCGGCTTTATTTTGAGAGCAGGCGCCGGGAGGCATACCAGTTCATGGACGGCGAGCTTAAGAGGGGACGCCAGGTGTATGTCGTCTATCCGCTCGTGGAGGAAACGGAAAAGAGCGATCTGAAAGCCGCGACCGAGATGGCTGCTCACATGCAGAAGGACATTTTCCCGGCCTGGGAAATTGGGCTGCTTCACGGCAGAATGAAAGCTGAAGACAAAGAGTCGGTCATGTCCGCATTCAAAGCCGGCGAAATTCAGATACTGGTTTCGACTACCGTAATCGAGGTGGGCGTTGATATCCCGAATGCAACGGTCATGATGATCGAACATCCTGAGCGCTTCGGCCTGGCCCAGCTCCATCAGCTTCGCGGCCGGGTAGGGAGAGGCACCCATCAATCATACTGCATTCTCATGGGGCCACGCATGTTTGCCGAAGAAGCCCAGGAGCGTCTTAATGCCTTTGCGCGTACGAATGACGGCTTCAAGATCGCAGAAGAGGACCTGCGCATGCGCGGACCCGGCGAGTTCTTCGGCACCCGCCAGTCCGGACTTCCCGACCTGCGCGCAGCCAACATCATCCGCGATGCCGACTTGCTGGAAGCGGCTCGAAACGAGGCGATACAGATCCTCGAGCAGGACCCGCAGCTGGAACAGTATCCACGGCTCAGGGGGCTTTTGAAGCGGAAGTGGGAGGGACGGCTCGGGCTGATTACGGTCGGTTGATATTTTAGGGTTATTCTGATAAAGTAAACTAACCAGGAATATTGACCGGGCAATATGATACCTGTTTTGAACCGGCCTGATCCATATCCCCTGCAACGTGACCCTCACGCAAGGAGTTGCCATGACTATCTGGGGAAAAGCGGTCTTGAACATAGAGAAAGGCAGTAAGAAGATCTCCGTCATGGCCGCTACTTTTGCGGAGTGGGTGAAGACGGAGCTTGCCATTATACGGTTGAGAATCAGGATCGACGAATCGCAGACCGCGATCGATCAGTTGCACCGTCAAATCGGCCGAAAAATCATGGATCTCAAAAAGAAAGATGTCCTCCCCAAGGCAACCGACCTCTTGTTCCGAGATGAGGAAATTGTCACGGCCATGACCGAACTGGCGAATCGGGAACTGGAAATCGAAGAACTTAGGACTGAATTGAAAATCGTCCGGCGGGATTTGAAAACCACGGTAAGGCAGACGGAGGACACGCTTCCATGATGGTTTTCACCGCCCTTCTTTTCGGCCTTGTCATCGGAAGTTTTCTGAATGTCTGCATCGTGCGGCTGCCGAGCGGCCGCTCAGTGAGCAAACCGGCTTCCCACTGCCCCCGTTGTAAAGAGCCGATCAGATTCTACGACAATATCCCTCTTATCAGTTTTATCCTCCTTCGAGCCAAGTGTCGAAAATGCGGAGAGCCCATTTCGTGGCGATACCCGCTTGTTGAACTTATAAACGGCTTGTTTTATGTATGGGTAGTCCTTGAGTTCGGCTTTGGTGGTGAAGCGGTACTGATAATGATCCTTTGTTCATCTCTGATCGCGATTACGTTCATCGACTTCGATCATCAGATAATTCCCGATATCATTACCCTGCCCGGGATGCTTCTTGGTCTTTCCTTCGCGCCTTTTTACCTCTATCCACTTACCGATCCGCTCCCGTTCCATCTCGGGAACCTGTTGCCGCATGTAAGTCTCTATGTGACCGCATTTCTCAATTCACTCATCGGATTGCTCGCGGGGGCTGTCCCTCTTTTTGCCATCGGATGGATATGGGAAAGGCTCCGTCATGTCGAGGCAATGGGCGGTGGCGATGTGAAGCTTATGGGCATGATCGGCAGCTTTCTCGGGTGGAAAGGCGCCCTCCTCACCATCATGCTCGGCGCTCTAACCGGGTCCGTCGCAGGTATTTTGCTGATTCTGTTGAAACGGCATAAAATGGAGAAAGTCATTCCCTTCGGTCCGTTTCTTGCCTTCGGCGCGGTCATGACCGCATTCTATGGGCCTGCTATTATATCGTGGTATCTCAATCTGATCAGACTATGAAACCACAAACGCTCTTCCCATTTCTTCCCGCCCTTTTTATCCTTCTGGCGGCAGGACTCGTGCTCTGGAGTGTCACTCGCCGATTTCGGCGGAATCTCGGCCTTCAAAAAGAAGAAAGAAAAAAATCGACCGATACTTCCTTTATCATCAGTGCTTTTTATGACGTTACTAAACAGCTAAAAGAGAAGGAAAAGGAACTCGTACGACTCAAAGCACTGGCAGAACAGCGGGCCGATAATATCGAAAGCTACAACGAAAACATCCTTCAGTGCGTAACAAGTGGAGTGATGACCTTCGACACCCAGTGTAAGCTCACAACGATCAATCGTGCGGCAGAGGAAACGCTCAGCTTGAATCGCAATCAGGTCATCGGCAAAAGCTGCCGCGATCTCTTCGACGAAGGTGGGATAACAACAGCGGTCCATCGTACCCTGAATCGGAAAGTTCCTTCGGCACGCATGGAATCAATGCTCAACCGCGCAGAGGGACGTCTCTGGCTCGGTTATAATACGGCTGTCCTCACCGATCGGCACGATGCGGCGATCGGTGTAATCCTGTCTTTTTCTGACCTCACGGAAGTTAAGCAGTTGCAGGAACAGGTCGAACTCCGTGAGCGGCTGACCGCCCTTGGCGAGATGTCGGCAGGAATCGCCCACGAACTGCGGAACCCGATGGCGGTAATCTCCGGGTATCTGAACCTGATGTCGAAAAAACATGATCCCGCTGCTCAGGATCTGATACGGAAAATCGCCGATGAAATAAACGGAATGAACAGGATCATTGGAGACCTTCTTACGTTTGCGCGCCCGGCATCGCTGAATCGCGTTCCCGTCAATGTTGGGGACATGATCGAAAGCTGTCTCGCGTCGGTATTGCAGGCCAGGGACGCCGAACATCGGGTAACAACGGAACTCAAGCTTGATACCATCGTTGCGTTACTCGATGAGGTGCTGATGCGGCAGGCATTGACCAACTTGATCCAGAACGCAGTTGAAGCGATGCCAGACGGTGGTAAGCTGTCGATCCTGTGCCGGGCGGGATACGACCTGAATATCGTTATACGCGATACCGGCGTCGGAATCCCTGCGGACAGTATAAAAAAAATATTTCTTCCCTTTTTCACGACAAAAGACACTGGTGTGGGAATGGGCCTGGCTCTGGCCCATAAGATTATTACTTCCCATGGAGGCAGGCTTGAGGTGGAAAGCAGTGAAGGGCAGGGAACGGCTTTCAGTGTGACGCTTCCAGCGAGGTAATTAATCATGGCTGATACGATACTCGTTATTGAAGACAAGGCAAGCATGCTCGACATGCTGAAAGAGACTCTCGAGGGCGCAGGCTATCACGTGATCCCGGCCAGGGATGGAGCCGAGGGAATCAAGAAGCTTACCGACGAGCGCATCGGGTTGGTGCTGACGGACCTCAAACTACCGAAAAAAGACGGTTTTGAGGTGCTCAGGAACGTAAAGCAGGAAACCCCCCTGCTGCCCGTTATCGTGATGACGGCCTTCGGCACGATCGAGACTGCCGTAAAGGCTGTGAAGGAAGGTGCTTGGGATTTTTTGACCAAACCATTCGATACGGACCATCTGCTCGTACTCATTCAGCGGGCGCTCGATACGACACGACTTGCCGCTGAAAATATCCTTCTCCGGGAGGAATTTGCAGAGAAACTGGGCATGCCTAAAATCATCGGTAAGAGCAGCCAGATGCAGGAAATTACGTCGAAGATCCAGAAGGTCGCCCCCACGAATGCAACCGTGCTCATTTACGGAGAAAGCGGAACAGGCAAGGAGCTGTTCGCCCGGGCAATTCATTACCTGAGTTCGCGGAAGGAAGCGCCCTTTGTCGCCATCAATTCCGCTGCAATCCCGCGAGAACTGCTCGAAAGCGAGCTTTTCGGCTATGAGCGGGGAGCGTTCACCGGAGCCGACGCGCGGAAGCTGGGCAAGCTCGAACTCGCTGACAAAGGCACCGTATTCCTCGACGAAATCGGAGACATGGATCTGTCTTTGCAGGCAAAGCTGCTGCGCGTGCTTCAGGAACAGGTGATCGAGCGGGTGGGAGGTGGAAAGCCGATCAAGATTGATGTTCGGGTCGTCGCCGCCACGAACAAAAACATGGAAAAAGCTGTGGATGCGAAACTGTTCCGAGAGGACCTGTATTATCGCCTCAATGTTTTCCCCATTACCATCCCCCCGCTCAGAGACCGTCGAGACGATATTCCTGCGCTTGCACGGAATTTTTTGAATAAGTATTCAGCAGAGGTCCGGAAGGGCCCGCTCACAATTTCCGACGAGGCCATGGAAATATTGCTGAAATCGCCGTGGAGAGGAAATGTGCGGGAGCTTGAGAACGTGATTGAACGGTCCGTTATCTATGCCGACGGTGGTTGTATCCGAGCACAGGATCTCGGCATCAGCGAATCGAGGATCATTGATGCGCTTGCGGAAAATGTGCCCATGGACGGCCCGCTGCATACAGTGGCCGAGGCAGCCACCCGCATAGCGGAATCGCGTCGCATCAGGCAGGTGCTGAAACAGACAGGCGGCAACAAATCCCGCGCTGCTGAAATCCTGCAGGTAAGTTACAAGACTCTTCTCACGAAAATCAAGGATTATCAATTGGAAGATAAGGGCGGGGAATGAGTCCCGAAATCATGCGTCCTGAATTCCATGACTGAAGAAAACGGGCCGGATACAGAAGTCCGGGGACGTATGCTAAAAATTATTTCCATCGGACTGTTTATGTGCGGAGCTTTTATGCTCCTGCTCGCGATGCTATCCGGCGGCGTCGCGCTGATAGCGTCGGTCGACAGATTTCAGCATGGTAGCGGTCATTTATCCGTCGATGTTGAATTTTTCGGATTGCTGACACTTATCTGCTGCGTCCTCGGCGCCTTTTCTCTCGTCATAGCCAAGCGAATTGCGAGACACCTTCATCAGCGTAAAGAGTGATCTTTTTTCAATAAACTTCGCCAGTGTCGGAGCAGGCCGACTTTTTGACTGCCCTTAATATTCTTTTCCAGCTTGCATTTTCAAGCATATAACTGTATATTTCCTTGAAAACATTATTCAAATCACCCTTTTGCAGCAAGGAAAAGGTGTGCGAAAGGGATTAAACAATAGATGTCCAACTTTATTGACAGAGTAAAAATATTTGTAAAAGCAGGCCATGGCGGCGCGGGATGCATAAGTTTCCGTCGTGAGGCCTATGTCCCGAAGGGGGGACCGGACGGCGGCGACGGCGGTAAGGGCGGGGATGTCGTCATCAGGACCGACAAGCAGCTCGGCACGCTGATCGACCTCAAGTACCAGCAGCAATACCAGGCCGAAAAGGGGAAACAGGGTCGCGGCAAGCAGCAATCGGGCTCTGATGGAAAAGAAATAGTCATACGCGTTCCCGTCGGCACAATCGTAAACGATGCGGAAACGCACTCCTTGATCGTGGACATGGATGAGGACGGAAAAGAATACGTCATTGCCTGGGGAGGCAGGGGGGGTAAAGGGAACGCCTTCTTCAAGTCTGCTACGAACCAGGCGCCCCGTCATGCACAGCCGGGCGAGGACGGCGAGGAGCAATGGCTGTATCTGGAACTCAAGCTCCTGGCCGATGTGGGACTTGTCGGATTCCCCAATGCCGGAAAGTCGACGCTTATTTCCCGTATTTCTGCGGCCAAGCCGAAGATCGCCGACTACCCTTTTACCACCTTGTCACCCGTTCTCGGCGTTGTTAAACCGGAGGGGAGGCGAAGTTTCGTGGTAGCCGATATCCCCGGATTGATCGAGAATGCTCATAAGGGAGCCGGTCTTGGTTTTGAATTCCTGCGGCATGTGGAACGAACTTCCATTCTTCTTCACATGGTGGATGTTTCGGGCATGGTGCCCGGTGATCCTGTGGAGAACTTTAAAAAAATCAATAAAGAGCTGGAATTTTACAGTGAAGCGCTGTTGAAAAAGTTTATGGCCGTTGCGGCCACCAAGATCGACGCGGCCGATGCTGCGCAGCTTGAAGAAATGACTGTATATTGTCATCAGAACGGATACCACATTTTCCCCATCTCGGCCGTTACGGGAGAAGGGCTTGAAAAACTCCTCAGCTTTCTTGCAGACAAGGTTGAGGAGGAGAGAGACACAAGAGAACCAGGCCCGGGAGATAAGAGTGGGGAGACGGCAGTCAGGGAGCGGGTATAACAGGTGGGGAAGGGAGACTTCAGCCGGGCCGAATGAAGCGGGTCTTTGAAAATTCATGGTCACTATGGAGAAAAACAACGATAACAACCGGAAAGCTATTTTCGAAAAATCACGCCGAATCGTGATCAAGGTCGGAAGCGCGGTGCTGACCGATTTGGAGCAGGGGCTGGATCATGGCCGCATCGAGCGGATTGCCTCCGACATGGCGTCCATCATGAGCCGCGGGATCGAGGTCATTCTGGTGTCCTCGGGTGCCATTGCCGCGGGACTTGCGAAGCTGGGGCTGAAGAAGACAAAAAATATGCCCCTCTCGCTCAAACAGGCGTCGGCCGCCGTAGGCCAGTCCGGCCTTATGTGGGTCTACGAGAAAACCTTTGCAGCCCATGGCCTGAAAGTCGCCCAGGTACTGCTGACCCGTGAAGACCTGTCAAACCGCACCCGTTTTTTAAACGCGCGGAACACCATCCAGACGCTGCTGGATTATGGCGTCATTCCCATAATCAACGAAAACGACACGGTTTCGGTCGATGAGATCAAATTCGGAGACAACGACAACCTCTCGGGCATGGTGGTTCACCTGGCAGATGCCGATTTGCTCATCATCCTTTCCGACATAGACGGTCTGTACACCGCCGACCCGAAACTGGATGCCTCGGCCACGCTTATTCCTCTTGTCGAAAAAATCACCGCCGAAGTGGAACGGTGCGCGGGAGACGCACGCACGATGGTGGGCACGGGCGGCATGCGCTCCAAACTTCTGACGGCGAAGAAAGTGGCGGCCTATGGTGTACCCATGGTCATCGTGAATGGGAAAAAGGCTGGTATGCTTCGAGGGCTTTTCGAGGGGAAAGAATCCGGTACCCTTTTTTTGCCTCGCCAGGAAAGGCAGGAGAGCCGCAAACATTGGATTGCATATACGGTTTCCTCAAAGGGAAGAATTGTCATAGACGACGGCGGTCGCGAGGCTCTGGTGAGCAAGGGCAGAAGTTTGCTGCCCGGTGGCATCGTAAAGGTGGAAGGGAATTTTAAAATAGGAGACTGCGTGACCTGCCTTGACCGCCACGGCAACGCATTCGCACGAGGGCTGGTAAAATATTCCTCGGCGGACCTGGAGCGCATTAAGGGCCTCAGAACAACACAGGTTGCCTCCGTGCTGGGGCATAAAGATTATGACGAGGTGATCCACCGGGACGATCTGGTGATACTCTGATTGATTAGGAAGGACGATAATTTCACATGAAAAAATTTATCATCATGGTGGGATTTATTTTGCTTACTGCTCCTGCTTTTGCGGGTATCAGGGTGAATGAATCCGCACCGCTATTTTCCGGCAAGGACCTAGAGGGGAACAATTTCAATCTTGCCGACGTTGTGGGAGCAACGAGGAAAGAGCCTGTTCAGGGAGTGATAGTGAGCTTTTTTGCTTCGTGGTGTCTACCTTGCAGGAACGAACTCCCGCTCATCAATTCCCTGACCGATGAACTGAAAAGCAAAGGCATCAAAATTGTTATTGTAAATGTCAAGGAGGATGAAAAAACGATCAAGGCGCTGCTGGGTGACCTGAAGGTGAACAAACCTCTCGTGTTGAGTGATCGCAACGGCAAGATAAGCGAGAAGTACGGCGTCCAGTTCCTCCCTATTACATTCTTTGTCGGATCTGATGGAAACGTGAAAAGTGTCATTTACGGCGAGATAGAAAATAAGAAGAAACTGATGGATAGTGCGGATAAGATTGCCAAGTGAAATCATCCGGCGACTGATGGAGGGAGGGGACGGTGGATATAAAACAGTATGTTTCAGACAAGGCGAGAAAGGCGAAGACCGCTTCGCGGAGCCTTGCAAACATCTCGACTGAAATTAAAAATAACGCGCTTTTCAAGATGGCTGCGGGGCTGGAAAAAGAAGCAGACAAACTTATCTCCGAAAACCGCAGGGACCTGATGGATGCGGAGAAAAAAAATCTGTCCAAAGCCATGATGGACCGGTTGGCACTGAGCCATGACCGGATTAAAGCCATGTCTGACGGACTGCGGGAGGTCGCTGCCCTGCCCGACCCTGTCGGCGAAGTGCTCAGGATGTGGCGGCGTCCGAACGGAATGGAGGTCGGCAGGATGCGGGTACCCATCGGTCTCATCGGCATCATATACGAATCCCGTCCCAACGTAACAGCAGACTCGGCCGGGCTTTGTCTTAAATCAGGCAACGGTGTACTGTTGAGAGGCGGGTCCGAAGCCGTCTACTCAAACAATGCGATCGTCGATATTCTTTCGAAATCTGGTGCGGAAGCGGGAATCCCCGATGGGGCAATAACCTTCATTGAAAATCCCGACCGGGCATGCGTCATGGAGATGCTAAAGCTGAACCAGTTCGTCGATCTCATTATTCCCCGCGGCGGCGAGGGACTGATCCGGATGGTATCAGAAAATTCGACCATTCCCGTGATCAAACATGACAAGGGCATCTGCCATGTCTATGTCGACAGCAAAGCGGACCTTGCTATGGCGGAGGAAATCTGCTTCAACGCGAAGGTCCAGAGGCCCGGGACGTGCAATGCAATGGAGACCATGCTCGTGCATCAGGACATAGCAGAGGTTTTCCTGCCATCGGTCATCACGAGGTTAAAGAAAGCGGGTGTCGAGATTCGCGCCTGCTTGAAAACCAAAGCCGTTGTTCCCGATGTCAAGGACGCGACGGACAGGGATTGGGATACGGAATATAATGACTTGATCCTGAACATTAGGACTGTGATCGGCATGGATGAGGCAATGGAGCATATTGCAGAGCACGGCTCCCAGCACTCAGAGGCCATTGTCACGAATGACTACCAGAACGCGCTGCGTTTCCAGCGGGAAGTGGATGCGTCCGCAGTTTTCGTAAATGCATCGACACGGCTTAACGACGGCTTCGAATTCGGTCTAGGGGCCGAGATCGGAATATCGACCACGAGGATCCACGCCCGGGGGCCCATGGGCCTCGAGGAACTCACATCAACAAAGTTTATCGTGTTCGGGAACGGACAGATAAGACGATAGTCTAACGAGTCTTGCGAATTAGTAACGACGGGCGGTATGTCTTCTCTGCGGACTTGTTAGATTCAAGCAACGTTTGAGACTATGAAACCGGAGTTTACTTGTCATTGAGATTAGGCATCCTCGGCGGGACATTCAACCCGATCCACTATGGTCACCTCGCGGCGGCGGAAGAAGTCAGCAACCGGCTGAGTCTTGAGCGAGTGCTTTTTGTGCCATCTTTTATCCCTCCCCACAAACAGGAAGAGGAGGTCCCGTCCGCTGTCCACAGGATGGAAATGGTACGTTTGGCGATTGCAGGCAATCCGTTGTTTGAGCCGTCGGACATCGAGATTATACGCGGCGGCAGGTCTTATACCATCGATACGATTGAAACACTGCGCCAGACCTGGCGTGAAGTGGAGTTGTATTTCATTATGGGCCTCGATTCCTTCCTGGAAATCCAGACGTGGGACCGCTGGGAAAAACTTATGACCCTGTGCGGTTTTGTTGTCCTCTCGCGGCCTGGCTACCGCTTTCAAGATCTTTCCAAAATAGACTTTATGAAATCCGCAGACGAAGAACTTGCGGCTTTGGACCGGGGCACCCGCACGCAGGCAGCCATATGCTCAAGCGAGCTTGCGGTTTTCTTAGAAATGATTCCTCTTTACGATATCTCGTCAACGGACATTCGCAGGAGGATAAAAGAGGGTAGAAGTATTAAATATCTCTTGCCTGATGCGGTTGAAACCTATATAATTAAAAATAAACTCTATGCATAATTCTTTACAATCGGCGCAGCTTTGCGCGGAAGCGGCGGACAGCAAAAAGGCATTCGATATCCAAATCCTGGATCTTCGGCGACTCACGTATATAACCGATTATTTCGTCATATGTTCGGGCTCGAACACGACCCAGGTGTCAGCCATAGCCGACTGGATAGGCCACAGCCTGGCGCAGGCTGGCGAACATCCTTCTCATGTGGAAGGAGGCGCAGAGTCACGCTGGGTGCTTATGGATTTCGGCGATGTGGTGGTCCACATCTTCGATGAGCAGACGAGGATTTATTACAGCCTTGAAAAGCTCTGGAACGATGCTCCACGCATTCCCATCATCCCCCGGTCGCGTGAACTCCAGGGCGCTTCTTCATGAAGTTGGTCGTGATCTGTCTGGGGAAAACGCGGGAACGGTTCATCCAGGAAGGAATGACGAAGTACCTCAGGTATCTTAAACCGTATGTCGACATAGAGGTCAAGGAACTCAGGGAAGAAAAAATACACGATCTCAAGGACGCTCCGGTCATCAGAAAGCGGGAGGCGGAGAAGATTTCTAAAGCAATGCCTTCGGGAGCCTTTCTTGCTGCCCTGGACGAAAGAGGACGGGAATTCACGTCACATGAATTTGCCCATTTTTTAAACGACCGGATCGAGTCCGGCATGAGAGAAACTGCATTCGTTTTCGGCGGGGCCATGGGTCTGGATGAAAGCATAACCGAAAGGGCCGACAAAGTGATTGCAATGTCTCGTTGGACGTTCACCCATGAGATGGCTAGGCTTGTTCTTCTCGAACAGATCTATCGGGCTTTCACGATCATTAAAGGCAAGACGTATCACTACTGAGAAAGCAGATTGAACCGTTTAACCGCTTAATACGGTTGAACATGCTTTCGGACAAAGGATCACGCATGAAGTTTGTCTTTACCATGATGATGGTAGCGCTCCTCTTCCTGATTTTCGCCGTGCGGGAATTCAATTCGGGGACAATCATCATCAACCTTCTGCCGTCGAAGTCCTATGAAATCTCCAAGTCCGCCTTTTTCCTTTTTTCCTTGTCAATCGGCGCCGGTTTCGTCTTTATCATCTATTTCATGCGCGACGTCAAGCGGTTCTTGCGCGGTCTCAGGGTCCAGCGCGAGCAGAAAAAACGTCTGAAAGTCCAGGAGCTTTATACAAAGGGATTGAATTCCATGCTCGCAAAACGCAACCCCGAAGCTGCCAGTTACTTTCGGAAGGTGCTCGCCGTGGATCCGAATCATGTGGACACTCTTCTTCGCCTGGGCATCAGCAAACTGCGTGAGAAGAATCCTCAGGAAGCAATCTTGATCCATCAGAAAGCACTCGGCCTCGACACGGACAATCAGGAGGTCATGTTCTCGCTGGCTGCCGATTATGAGGAGTCAAGGCGCTTTGACGATGCCCTTGCAATGTATCAGAAAATCCTGTCTAAGGATTCCTCAAACCTGACAGCGCTCATTAGAATGCGTGATCTCTACCAGCGGCTGAATCATTGGGAGGAGTTGTACGAAACACAGCGCAAGCTGGTTGCCAATCCTCTAACGCCGCCGGAACAGGAAATCGAACACCGGCGACTCGTTGGTTTAAAATACGAATTCGGCAGATCTCTCCTTGAAGCGGGTGATCTGGAACGGGCGAAGAAGATTTTCCGCGGTGTGCTCAAACTCGATAAGGATTTCATTCCGGCCTATCTGGGATTGGGAGAGGTATATCTCGAAGAAAGCAAGGTACGGGATGCCGCCGAACTCTGGGAAAAAGCCTACAAAATGACGTCGTCGACGCTGCTGCTTCTTCGGCTGGAAGACCTGTATCTGAAACAGGGTGAACCGGGAAAGGCGATCGAAATATATTCACAGGCCGTGACCTGGAAGCCCCAGGACAACGGGCTCAAGTTTTTTTTGGGAAAGCTTTACTATCGCCTTGAAATGGTTGATGAAGCCTTCGACATCCTTTCCACAGTAGATTGGGGAGACAAAGAGCTGCCTGATATGCATAAACTCCTGGGGAATATTTATCTGAGGAGAGGATCTCTTGGACTGGCGGCATCGGAATTCAAGAAAGCCCTGGGTTTCAAGAAGCAGATCATTATCCCCTATGTGTGCTCAAACTGCGATATGAGCACAACCGACTGGTCAGGACGTTGTCCGAACTGCAGCAAGTGGAACACTTACAGGATTAATCTGGAAAAAACCTGCTGACAAAACGCGAGCAGAGTTTCACGGAGCGGGAGTCGGGAGTTGATGGATGGCGGCTTTTTTAATTCTGGTCGCCTGATTCCATCTCCTGGCTCCTTTCTTTTAGGAGTTTTATGGCCCACAAACAAGTGCTTCTCATTGTCCTTGACGGTTGGGGAGTCAATAAGGCCAGTGAAGGAAACGCGATTGTTGCTGCGAAGGCGCCGTTCTATGACGGCCTCTTGGCGGACTACCCCCATACCGAACTCCAGGCCGCGGGTGAATCAGTGGGGCTTCCTGACGGACAGATGGGCAACTCTGAGGTCGGCCATCTCAACCTCGGTGCAGGCCGGATCGTTTATCAGGACTCCACGAGAATCAGCAAGGCAATCAGGGATGGAGACTTTTTCAGGAATGCCGTACTGCTTTCAGCAGTTGACTCAGTCAAAAAATCCAATTCGGCCCTCCATCTCATGGGTCTTCTTTCTGACGGCGGAGTGCACAGCCGGCTTGACCATATTTTCGCAATGTTCGACCTAGTAAAATCCCAGGGAGTTGCCAATGTTTTCTTTCATGCATTCCTCGACGGACGGGACACGCCGCCGTCGAGCGCCCTGACGTTCATCAAGCAACTCGAAGATCATTTCGCCAAAATCGGCGTTGGAAGTATTGCTTCTGTCTCCGGTCGATATTATGCCATGGATCGCGACAAACGATGGGAGCGCATTCAAAAAACCTATGAAACAATGGTCCTGGCCGAGGGCATTCGAAAATATTCCGCTCTCGAGGCGGTTGCACAGAGCTATGAACACGGCAGAACCGATGAATTCATGCTCCCGGCCGTGATCCTTGGTCGCAAGACAAATAAGCCGCTTGCGACCATCCGTAATAACGATACCGTCATTTTCTGCAACTTCCGGTCCGACCGCGCCCGTGAAATAACACGTGCCTTTACAGACCCTGAGTTTCAGGGCTTCAGGCGAAGGTCAATTCCGAAATTGTCCCAGTTCGTCTGTCTCACAAGCTATGACGAATCCTTTGGTCTGCCCGTTGCCTTCGAGCCGGTGCGGCTCACGAATATCCTCGGCGAGGTGCTGAGCAGGAACGGGGTGAAGCAGCTGCGAATTGCCGAGACCGAGAAATATGCGCACGTTACTTTTTTCTTCAACGGTGGCGAAGAAACGCCTTTCCCTCGGGAAGAGCGAATCCTGGTTCCGTCTCCACGCGAAGTGGCGACCTATGACAAGAAACCGGAAATGAGCGCGCGGGAGATTACCGACAAATTGGTGGCACAAATAAATTCACGCCAGTACGGATTTATCTTAGTAAACTACGCAAATCCTGATATGGTCGGCCATACAGGAATCGTGGAAGCTGCCATAAAGGCGGTTGAGGTGATTGATGAGTGCCTCAGCCGCGTGATTCGAGCTGCTTGGGAAGAGGGCGTGGTGGCGCTCATCACTGCGGATCACGGGAACATAGAGACCATGTTCGACCCCACGACGGGCCAGCCTCACACTGCCCACACGACTGATCCGGTGCCGTTTCTGATTATGCGCAAGGATGCAAAGCTCAGAAGTGGAGGCGTTCTCGCCGATGTAGCGCCGACCGTGCTCGACCTTATGGGAATTGCAATTCCCCCGGAAATGACCGGGAAAAGTCTCGTTGTTTCTGCTTAACATCCTACCCGGCCTGAAGGCCGAGAATTTCCGCATCAGTCTCTAGTGCCACTGAAAAACCACTGCTGATTTTGTTCGCATGTGGTTGAGATGTCTGACACGCTTTATGGGATAACATTGTGGGCCAGGGAAGAGGTCATCAACCAGGTCAACAGCGCAATCCGCACGGCCACCGACCGGAAACATCGAGAAGGCGCCGGGAGAGATCCCGATCACCCAAAAACGGGGCTTGAGCAAGTCAGGGCGAAAACCCTGACGTTAACCAACAGCGCACAGTTCGGCTGTCGACATAGCTCGTGTGGCTATGGTTTTAGGACCGGTTTATCGAGCGGATGATAAAGAACATGGAAGGCGTCTTCATCCTGAAACGCTCTTATGCGGTAAAAGATAAAGGCCCAATGCCGGCCGACGACGTGTTCACTTCCGGAGCAACCATGATGGATAAGTGCGCCGCCGAGCAGGAATGGCCCTTCATCCTCGCGAGAGCGTGCTGAGCTGCCGCTAATCTACGGAGGACGGACAGGAGACCTTTAAAAAAGGAAGGCCAATTTAGACGGGCATTCTTGACAATATCGTAGTGCTTAGGTATAGTTTATCAGCATAAAGGAAAACATGCCGGAACTGTCTGGTTTGCGCTCATTTTATACAGCGTTTTGCAGGGCGTCATCGAACGTCGTCATGCCACGATGTGAATATTCCCTTGACTCGCAAGATCAAATATTGCTATCCTGAAGAAATCAAGAATATAAAAACGTCTTACACGAGCACTCAAAGGAGGTGGAGGCTGGCATTCATCTCGACTGACCCTACTTGTTTTATTGAATATACCTTATTAATCAACCTGCAAGAAGGAGGAATATTATGTCTCTCAGAAGAACGGCGTTTCTCGCATTATTCACCATGTCTCTCTTTGTCCTAGCAGCAGGCAGTGCATCAGCCCAACTGGTGGGCACGGTCACAGATATCATTGAACCGACCGGTTCGTCAGGAAAGGTGGACTGGACAACAGGAGTTATCACTGCCGTTGGCATCGGAGCTCCACCTGCAGAGCCGGCGAATCCAGCACAAGCCCGAGCAATGGCTGAGCGCGCGGCTCAGGTTGTCGCTTATCGGAACCTTCTTGAGGCGATGAAAGGGGTTCGGGTTGATTCAACGACAACGGTCGAAAATTTCATGGTGACCAGCGACGTGATTCGGACTGATGTCAGCGGAATCATCCAGGGCGCGACAGTCATGGACAAGAAATATATGTCTGACGGATCTGTAGAGGTTACGGTAGGAATGAAGCTCACCGGCGCTCTCGCTGACGCGCTTCTGCCGAAAACCCTGCCGACGCCGGCTGCTTCGACACCGCCGTCTGCATCTGCCGCAGGTCAGATTTACACCGGCCTGATCGTGGATGCACGCGGACTCGGCGTGAGACCGGCCATGGCACCGAAGATTATGAACGAGGACGGCAAGGAAATTTACGGATCGGCCTACATTAGTCGGGACTATGCTGTGCGTGAAGGAATGGCGGGGTATCTCAAGGATCCCATAGCTGCGCAGGCGAATCCCCGCGTAGCGGACAAGC
>Ga0209415_10000403_pt1 | contig 79267 bp, 65 predicted proteins | sample PeaSoiSIISIP2007_FD_187696 | JGI IMG/M metagenome (GOLD analysis project Ga0209415, IMG submission 187696) | Peat soil microbial communities from Weissenstadt, Germany - SII-SIP-2007 (SPAdes) (version 2) | ecosystem: Environmental > Terrestrial > Soil > Wetlands > Peat | place: Germany...
CCCGCCGCACCTCCCCGCCAGGGAGAGGGGCGGCGGGAAGGTGACGGCAGGCACAGGTTTCGGTGTTGCAGGCTTACTTGATGGTCTTGATGGTGTTGGCGACCATCTTCTTCACGTTCTCCGGCAGCGGCGCGTAGAGCAGCGGGGCAGCCATTTTCTGGCCGTGCTTCAACTCCCAGTTCAGGAAGTCGACCAGTTTCTTGCCCTTGGCGGCGTCTTTCTGGTGCTCATAAACCAGAAGCCAGGTGAAGCCGACGATCGGGTAGGCATCCTTGCCCGGCTGGTTGACAAGCGAGATGCGGTAGTCGGCCGGCATGCTCTTGGCGGCGCCGGCAGCGGCGGCGGTGGTGGACTTGATGGAGGGTTCGACGAAGTTGCCGCTCTTGTTCTTCAAGATGGCATAGGGGAGCTTGTTCTCGAAGGCGTAGGCAAGTTCCACGTAGCCCAAGGAGAACGGGGTGGTCTTGATCTGGCCGGCGACGCCCTCGTTACCCTTGCCGCCCAGGCCGACCGGCCAGTTCACGGAAGTGCCCTTGCCGACTTTCTGCGACCACTCCGGGCTCACGCTGGAGAGGTAGTCGGTGAAGATGCTGGTGGTGCCGGAACCGTCGGAACGGTGCACGACGACGATCGGCTTGGCAGGGAGGGTCACGCCGTGGTTGTCGGCGACGATCTTCGCATCGTTCCACATGGTGATCTTGCCGAGGTAGATGTTGGTGACCGTTTCCGCGGTGAGTTTGAGACCCTTGGCGACGCCCGGTACGTTATAGGTGACGACCACGGCGCCCATCACGGTCGGGATGTGGATCAGCTTGCCGGGGGCCGCTTTCAGTTCGGCATCGGACAGGAACTTGTCGCTGGCGCCGAAGTCGACGGTCTGCGCGGAGATCTGCTTGATGCCGCCGCCGGAGCCGATCGACTGGTAGTTGAATTTCACGCTGCTGTCGATCTTGGCGTACTCGGTGAACCACTTGGAGTACAGCGGATACGGGAAGGTAGCCCCCGCACCGTTCATCAGCGTTTCAGCCGAGGCCGGCACCGCGGTCGCCGCCGTAGCGATAAGAGCCAACACCGAAATCGACTTCTTTACGTAACCGAACATGTAATTCCTCCTGTTGTTGTGTGCCCCAAAGAGGGCGGGTAAAGGCTGCGTTTAACGTTCTTCCAGCTTGTAACCGAATCCGCGGACGGTCTTGATCATCTCGCCTGCGTCGCCCAGCTTGGTGCGTAATCTCGTGATGTGGGTATCGACCGTCCTCGTGTCCCCGATGTAGTTGTACCCCCAGACGTCTCGCAGCAAGACGTCGCGGCTTTGCACCCTGCCCCAGCGTTTCACCAGCGTGTGCAAAAGCTTGAACTCGGTACTGGTGAAGGCGATCTCCTCCCCTTTTACCGCCACCACGTGGCGGGAGGTGTCGATGGTGATCATGCCGATATTGATGTTGGTCTCCGTCTCGGTGTCGACCGAGAAGCGCCTGAGCACCGCCTTGACCCTGAGGATCAGTTCCCGGATGGAAAACGGCTTTACGACGTAGTCGTCCGCCCCCACCTCGAAGCCCACCACCTTGTCGATCTCCTCGCCTTTCGCGGTCAGCATGATGACCGGGATCTGCGAGGTGTTTTCCGCTTTCTTCAGTGTCTTGCAGACCTCGGTCCCCAGCATCCCCGGCAGCATCAGATCCAAAAGGATCAGGTCCGGGTCGTGTTGGCGGGCCAATTCCAGCCCCTGGATGCCATCGCAGGCGATCACGCAGCGGTATCCTTCCTTTTCAAGGTTGAAGGCGACCAGCCCTGCCAGATCTCTTTCGTCTTCGATCACGAGTATTGTTTGCATGTGATTCCTTTGTGCCGGCTTTTTCTCGGCATACGCTACAGCGCAATTATGAAGAAACGGTTACAGCCGTGTAACATGTACCGAAATATGGAAAATTACCGTAAAGCAGCGTACTTGCCTCGGGGCATCGTTGCAAAAATATGACGCCTCCGACATCGGTTTGTAATATTGGGAAGGTAATTTGAAAAAAACTAAAGAGAGAGAACGACAAGGAGGTCGATATGCGACTTTTCACGATGGGAGATTTTTACGTTTGGTACTGCGACTGGTGCGACTCCAGGAACCTCACCCCCTGGTCCAGAACCGTTTCGGGCAAGGTGAACTGCGGCTGCTGTCACAAGGAGCACCCGGTAGAAGAGAGAAAGAGCGGGCACAACCGTCAAGCGCCATTTTTCCAGGAAGCGGCTATCCAGTAGGGACAGCCGCAAGCGTCACCCGCAGGATAGGAAGCCCCCGCCACTAAATCCCCATCACGCTCCACATTCCAAATCAATGCAGGTCGCGTTGAGGAACGAAACGCGACCTGCGATACCCACGCAACCCATCCCGCTAGATCTTGTCCCGCTCTACCCGGAAACTGACCGTCGCCGCGGTCACCCTGCTGACCCCGGTGTACAGGAAAATGCCGATCCAGATCATCTGCATGATCAGAAGCGGCGCGGGACTCCAGACGCCGGCCAGGCCATGCGCCAGATCCGTGCCCGCCACGACGCCGTCGGCACGGCTCACCACCCACCCGCCGTAAATAACGGCGATCACTCCCATCCATTGGTAGACCGAAAACCTGCGGTCGCCGCGATAGTCGTCGCGCAGAAACTCCGAAAACACGCGCCACCCCTGGGTGACGCCGAGGGCAAGGAGAAATGCCGCGCCGAAGGCGCCGCGCAGGAAGAGCCAGGTGGCGACGATGCCGGCCAAGGTGTAGAGCAGGTAGGTGATCCCCTGCACCGGCAGCACCTTCACCCCATCCAGACCGGATGCGTAGGAGATCTTCTTGGTCTTGCCGGTAAAGACCAGGCCGAACGGCGCGGCGAGACGGGCAACGACCGGATGGCAGGAGGAAAGCGGCTTGCCGTAGCAGCAGCCGAAACTCACGCAGGCAAGCCTTCCCATCCCCTCGCCGAAGGCATAGGCGATGGCAAAGGCGGCCAGCGCCGGCAGTACCGGCACCGCCCCTTTGCTGGCCGCCGCCGGGACGCAGTTCACCAGCCTGATCGCCCAGGGGGCGATGACGATGCCGACGAAGACGGCGCCGCCGACGGTGAAGGTGTTCGCCTTCCCTTCCACGATCTGCGCCACCAGGCGCGAGGCCGGCACGCAGCAGCCGAGCAGGATGGCGACCAGAAGCGCCGTCGCCGTCAGCGACACGCCGACCGAGCCGAGCAGCACCAAGGCCAGGAACACCGCGGCGACGTAGGCGTTCGCCGTCAGGATGCCGTACCAGGTCAGGTTGACGCCGTGCCAGTTACCGTCCTCGCCCCGGCGCAGCGGCACCGCCGCGGCGATCTGCCAGCGTTCGTGTGGCAAGGTCCGCATCCCCCACCAGAGGTAGAGGGCGGAGACGGCGGCGAGTAAGGCGATGAACAGGGTTTCGGACATGCGATTTCCTCCGATATGGATGGTAGCTAAGGGACCCTGTGGGCGAGCAGGGAGCGGACCTTGAGGTCGGTCTCCACCAAGGGCGCGCCGAAGCCTTTGCTGAAGCGGCTCGATACGTCGCGGCGATGCTGGTTTCTCACCAGGTCGGCGGCGAACTCCGCCCTCCCCTTTTGAAAGAGCAGGATGTCGGTGCTGCTGCCGGGCCGGTAGAGCGACTTCGGCTGCCCCTTTTCCAGAAACATCCCCGGCACTACCGGGCGCGGGTCCTGATAGCCGAAGGTGCTGTAGCACTGCACGATGTCGCCGATCATAAGCGCGACTACCTCTACCATCGCCACCAGCCCCACCCCGGTGCCCCCTTCCACGTCGGTATCGATCACGGTGACCACGCGCCGGTTCTTGGAGTACGGGGTCGCGACGGCGACGATGGCCGAGGGGTTGCACGAGTTGAAGACGCCGTCGATCGAGTAGACGTCGAGCACCTTCCCGGCCACCGGCGTATGGTTGAAGTGATACTTGTCCGGGGTGAGCCGAAATAAGGCGAAGTCGCCGTCGGCAAATCCGGGGAGCCAGCGGGTATCGCCCAAGAGTTCGGGAAAGCTGAAGAACTTGTCCTTGATGAAAAGGGCCGAGGTGTCGCGGCAGGAGCCGACCAGTACCCTGGCGTCGGCCGGGGAGACCACGGCTGCAGCGTCCTGCGGCATCGGCCGGCATTGCTGGTAGCGGATCTTGCGCTCGAAAACCTTGCGCGGCGTGTTGAGCGACTCGGGCGGGTCGACGCATTCGCGCAGATCGACCTTGAGTTCCCCGAGGAACTTCATGCAGGCCGAGCCGCGCTTGCCGAAGGGAAGATCGTAGTTGACGAAGCCCAGGACGTCGGTGGCCAGCGGCGAGGTCACCAGGCGGAACAGCGCCTGCGCGTTTTCCCGCACCCGGTGGTACAAAAGCTCGATGACGCGGTCGGCAAAAAGACGCTCGGTACAGGCCAGGCCGCTATCCCGCTCGATATACTGGTGCAGCATGCTCTGCATCCGGTTCTCCTTTTTCCTTCTCGCTTCCCGCACGCTCGCCGTCGCGGGCGATGGTCAAAAGCGTCAGGTTGATCAGCCGCCGCAGCCCCTCCCCCTGCAGGCGGTCGGCCAGGAGGTCCGCTCCCACTACGTCCAGGTGCGCCTCGGCGCCCCATTCCATCCCCAGCGCCCTGAGCGCCTCCCGGCTGCGCAGTTCGCCTCCCGACGCCGCCTGGTCGAGTGCCCGGAAATCCTCGCGCAGAAAGGCCAGCCCCTCTTCGACGTGGCTTCGGCGCAGGGAACCTCTGTAGTAGCGCTCCGCCGCCCGGTTGAAATCGTCGGCGCTCACCTGCATCGGGTTCTTGCCGTTGGCCTCCTCCAGTATCCCGCGGGTCAGCTTGCCGGAGGCTGCATAGATCTCCGGCGAGGTCAGGCGGCGTTTCAGATCGGCCAGCGTTTCTTCGAGTCCCATCATCTCGATCAGGTCGCGTGCGTCTTCGTTCAGGATCTCCAAAAGCGCCAGCCGGTATTCGCTCACCTTCACCCTGACGTAACCCGGGTAACGGCGGCTCCCCCGGATGTCCTTGCTCTTCGCTATGATGCGCATCAGGAAGCGGTTGCGGCTGTCCTTGTGGACGAAGAAGGTGGGGACGCCGATGGCCGAGGCGAAGAAGATCTGGCGCCGCTCGCTCTCCAGGGTCGGATCGTCCGGGATGTCGGCGTGGGTGAGCTGGCCGTCGGCCAGGTATTTGAACGCGAGCGCGTTGATCAGCATCTGCAGGTCGGCGGCGCGTCCCAGGTCGTGTTCCAGGCTGTCGAACTGGCTGTAGTGGCGCCCCTCGAAACCGGAGAAGCCCATCTGGGCGAACTCGCGCTGCTTGTAGAGGAGGTAAAGCGACATCTGCCGGTCGAAGACCCCCATCTCGGAGAGATCGCGCTTCAGCTTGTCGCTGTTCCCCAGGCGCCCGTCCAGCGCGGGGCTTTTCGGGGTGCTCAAAAGGCAGATCAGGTAGTCGAGCAGCCGGTAGTCGGGGACGAAATCCCCGGTAAGCCCGAAGGCGCCGCTCGCCAGCCGGTCGATCCACTGGGGGCCGAACGGGGTGACCGGCTGGCCGAAGATGGAGATGTTCGCCTTCTTCTGCCAGCGGCGCCAGAGCATGCGCAGGTGGGTGTAGTCGAGTTCGTGCGCCAGGAAGCCGAGCGCCCGCTCGGGGTGGAAATCGGTGTAGCCGAGCCGGTAGGGGGCGGCGGAGTAGGTGCCGACGAACAGCGGCAGGAAGTGCTCGGCCATCTTGATGGTCAGGTCGCCCAGGTATTTTTCGTGGGCGGCGTTGAAACCGGAGGCCGGGTCGGAGAGCAGCCTGCCCAGCTTGCTGCTTCCCAGGCTCAGGTGGGTACCGTTGTTGGCCAGGCTCACGTTGGAGACGTTGGGGAGCACCACCAGGTTGTTGACGATGATCCCCGCCTCGCGCAGCTTGGCCACCGCGTTCAGCTGGCTGCGCGAGAGCACCTTGTGGCAAAGCTGCATGTATTTGTGCTTCTCCTCCCCCTTGTCCCAGCCCGACAGGCACGGACTCATGAAGAGTTCCCGGTAGAAGGCGTCGGCGATGTGGTCGTTTAATTCCTTCTGCCGGATCGGCGGGTGGGGCGCGAAATGCACCAGTGCGGTCTGTCCGCTCTCCTTGAGGCCGAACTGCTCGTTGGCGTACTGGGCCAAGAGTTGGGTGAAGAGGAAGCGCTTGGAGGTCTCCTTGGCGATGCCGCGCCCCATCCCCCCTTCCCTTTTAAGCGGCACCACCTGGAAGGAGAAGGTCTCCGGCGAGGTGTTGTCGTTCAAAAAGTGCCCCATCAGCCTGCGGCCGGTCTCCCTGAGCGCGGCGGGGAGCCTTTGGGTGCCGATCAGGTCGGCCAGGGAGAGCTTGAGCAGGTAGCTGATCGGCAGGCGCAACAGCTCCTCCCCGCCCTCGCCGGTGGCCACGAAGCGGGCCGCGTCGCCGCGCCGGCCTGCCGCCGGGTTACCCTTGTCGGCCAAGAGATCCGCCTCGAAGACCCGGGCGGCGAAGGACGAAAGCCTTTTGCGCGGGAACCTCACCCAGCTGTTTTCCCAGACGTCTTCCTTGTTGCCGGCGAGGTAGCGCTCCAGGAAGGCGAAGTTCCTCTTCGGCGTGTCCCCGGCTGCCGCGCGCTTGGCGATGTTGGCGTAGTAATCGGACTGCTCGATCAAAAGCGGCAGGTCGACCTGCTCGCGCGCCCCCAGCACCACGGCCTGCAGTTCGGTCTCGCTGCCGGCGGTGGTGTCGCCAAGCGAAAACGGCAGGCGCTCCAGAGGACTCTGGCCCGGGGAGCCTGCGTCCAGTAACCGCTGCATGATGTTTTTCAGGTAGTGGGGGTGTAGTTCGGTGACGGCAGGGAGAGAGGGGTGTGGAGAGTAAGCTTGTGGTTCTGCCTGTTGACGCGACAAGTATGACCTCCTTCGCGATCGCTTGGTTGACTACCGGCGATTCTCGCGAATTCATATGGAGATCGTGTGTCGGAGGGGTAAAGGTTTAGGAAAACCCTCCGCGGACTAATGCGCTGCTCCGGCGTAGGCGGCGAGGCTTCGCACCAGTTCTCCCTCGAGGGTGGGGTCGATGTGGGGGATCTTGCTCTGGCCGCCCAGCTTGCCGCGCACCGCCTTGGACCAGTGGTAGATCGTTTCCTCCCCGACCGGCACTACGCACGGCGGGGCGATCCTCTGCTGTTCACGGAAAGTGGCGTAGTCGGCGTTCATCTCGCGCAGGGAGCCGTCCAAAAGGGAGGCCAAAAGCCCGGCGTCGGCGCCGCCGCCGTTACGCAGGGCGAGCACCCAGAGGTGCCGGCGGGCGCCGATCTCGGGTCCGACCATGAATTCGCCGATCTCCACGCCGGCGATGCGGTTGGCCCGCGCCACCGCCTCCTCGACTTCGCCCTGGGTCACCTTCTCCTCGAAACGGTCCAGGAACTTGTCGCGGCCGGTGAACTCGATGAACAAAGGCTCCTTGGAGACGAAGCGGATGGTGTCGCCTATGTGGTAGCGCCAGAGCCCGGCGCAGGTGGTGAGGATCACGGCGTAGCGGCGGCCGATTTCCACCTCTTCCAGCGGCACGCAGACCGCGTCTGCCGGCGCCCCCCCCCGCTCGTCCAGATCCTCCACCGGCAGGAACTCGAAGAAGACGCCGTAGTACGGGGTGAGCCGCATCCACTTTTCGCCCGCTATCTGGAACCCCATGAAGGCCTCGGAGGAAGGAAGCAGTTCCACGAACTGCGGCGCGGCATCCGGGAACAGGGCGGCGAACTCGCCGGCGTAGGGCTTGAGCGAGGCGCCGCCGTGGATGATCAGCTCCAGTTCGGGAAGCAGCTCGGCCAGCGGCTTGCCCCCCAGTTCCCGGCAGCGCTTGAGCAATAAGAGTATCCAGGGAGGAACCCCGGAAATGCCGCGAATGCCGCCGCCGTTCAGCAAAAGGCCGGCGAGAGCTTCGAGCTTATCTTCCCAGGGGAGTGCCGCGGTCGCGTCGTCGGGGGCGATGAACGGCTTGAGGTAGCCGGGGCGGTAGCGCAGGGTGATGGCGCTCATGTCGCCGCTTAGTACGCCGTGGCCCAGGTCGGTGAGTTCGGTGTTGCCCGCCATGTAGAGGAGCCTTCCCTGAAAGAGCCGGCTGTCGGGGCGCTCGGCAAGGTAGCAGGCAACCAGGTCGACGGCGGCCTGCCGGTTGGCGGCGAACATCTCCGAGGAGAACGGGATGAACTTGCTGGGTGCCGTGGTGCCGGAGGTCTCGCAGAAAAACGGGATGCGTCCCGGCCATGTGAGATCCTGGCACAACAGCCTTTTCCCCATTGCGTCCTGCTGCCACCCTTGGGAAAAGTACTCCTTCCAGAAATCGGCGTAAGAGCGGACCGGGACCTGGCGGCGGTAGCGCTGGTAGGCGGCCTCGAAGGGGAGCGAGGCGATGGCCGCGAGCCCGTGGTCTTTGCCGAAGCGGGTGGCGGCGCCGTGCTTGAGCAGGTCGGCGAAGATGGCGCGCTGGGCGGAAAAAGGGTCGCGCGCGCTTAAGCGCTTGGCGATCAGCGAGGCGCCTCCCTTGAGGGCGCGGTCGAACAGCGGCAGGGAGGCGACCTTTCTCAACGCGGCACCGCTCATCCGACCACCGCAAAGAGCGTGGGGGCCCGCAGGCTGTCGTACCAGGAAGCGATCAGCGGGTTATAGCAGTGGTGGTGGAAAATGAGCGAGGCGTGGGCGACGGCGTCGTTGTGGCTGTTGGAGGTCACCACCCGCACGGTGCCGCGGGGGAAGAGCAGCTTGCGTTTCTTGGCGTCGTTAAGGACGGTCAGCGTGGGCGAACCCGGCACCAAAAGGTTCCCTTCCGCTTCGGCCAAAAGCAGCAAGGCCGGGCCGGCGAAGATGGGGGGGTTGAGATCCGGGCGGGCGAAGTTCTTGAGCGCCAGCACCCGCTGATAGCCGCCGATGGCCGGCGTGGTCTCGATCACGTGCATGATCTTTTTCCTGATGGAGAGGTGCCGGCCGGACAGCTCGCGGTTGGTCGCCCCCCCTTCGAAGAGCGCCTGGAAGCAGCGCCTGGCCCGGTCGATCTGGCGCTCCACCCCCTCACCCTGCGTCGCCGAGGCCAGTATCCGTTTCAGGTTGCTCTCCAGCATGCGCACGCCGCCGGCCTTCTCCCCCTCCGGCCGAATCAGGTCTTCGGTGCACAAAACCGGGCTCACCATGAGCACCCCCCTGATCCTCAAAAGAGAAGCGTCGCGGCATTCCCGCAGGAAGGTGGTCAAAAGGCCGCAACCGAAACTGACGCCGAAGAGCACCGGCCGCTGGTCCTTGTAGTTCAGGTATTCGATCAGGTCCGCCAGTTGGGCGAAGAACATCTCGGTGGAAAAGCCGTGGCGGGGGTAATTGAGGTAGTAGACGCTGCCGTGCTCCCTTAAGAGGGGACGCTGGAACTCGACCTGCTCGGTGGCGTCCGGCACGAAGCCGCCGATCACGATGGTCGGCACGTTGCCGGTCCCCTTCTCCTTGAAGATCTGGGCACGGCTGCCATGCAGGCTCTCGACGCTGTCCTTGAGCAGAAACTCGCGTCGGCGCTGTCTGGGCGCAAACGGTTTGATGGAGATCTGTCTCAGTAAACCTGAGGCAGCGGAGGCAAAACCCATCATCGCCGGATGCTTTACCAGCGTGTTTCTGACCAGCGGCAGGACCGTTCTGTGCATGGCACTCTCCTCGTTTTTTCCGAGGACTATACAAGGAGAGCGTTACGAACCGGTGGCGACAGGGATAATTGTTTGTGTACGAACCGCAGAAAAAAGGGGTGCCTCAGACGATGTGAGCGGACCGGGAGTACGGAAATACGAGACGGCTCGGAAGACTTCAATGGGAGGCGGCTTCGATCTTGACCGTTTCCTTCTTCATAAGCAGGTGCTTGACGATGGGATAAAGCACGAGAATCAGCGGGGCACCGGTCACCATCCAGGCGCCGACCCCCCGGAGGGAAGCCCAGCCGATCAGGGAAGCGGTCGACCCCAGGTGGCCGTGCAGGGCGCTCGTCAAAAGGGACGCGGAAACCCGCGGCCCCCAGGGGAACATCGATTCGCCGAGCCGGCAAAAGGGGAGGAACAGCGCGATCTGCAGCGGGTAGCAGAGGTAGTTCACGGCCTGCAGGGCGGCGTGGTTGAGCCTGAAGAGCGTTGCCAGCAAGGCACAGACCAGCGAGGTCCCCCACAGTATCGGCATCATCCCCACCGTGACGCCGAGGATGATGGTGAGGGCAAGCTTCTCCGGCGTGACCCCGCTGTGAAGTATGGTCTTCAAACGAGTCGCGACGACCTGCGCCGGATGCCAGTTGTGCGCCTTGAAAGGCATTGTCTACTTCCTCCTGCTTCAGCCTACCAGCCGATCTTTACATGAATATGGACGATCGGTAACGATGTTGTAACGTTCGGTTGCTAGGTTCACTGCTCAAAAAAGATCTTGTAAGCATAATCACTGACGACGTTGACAATGTCAATATGAAGCTGATTAGCCACCGTAAAAGGAGTAGAAAATGAACTGGTACAACGGACTCACCTTGGGAAAAAAGATCGTGGCAGGCTTTCTGGTGGTCGCCTGCATCTCCGGTCTCAGCGGCATCCTCTCCGCCGGCAGCATCTGGGACGTGGGCAGGCGCGGTGAGCAGATGTACACGGAAAACCTGGTGCCGTTAAACGATCTGACCGAGGTGGTAAAAGGCTACAACGGCTCGCTGACCTTGATGCGGGACATCATCGTCGACAAGGCGCCGCAGGAGCAAACCGACCACCTCGAAAAACTCAAGCAGGCTCAGGCGCGGGTGGAGAAGGGGCTTACCGCCTACTTCGCCTCCAACCGGTCCCCGCAGGCTGCCGCCCTGCAGAAAGATATCGCCGAGGATCTCAAACTCTTTAATTATTTTCGCGACAAAATCGTAGAACTCGCCACCACCAGCCGCAGCGACGAGGCGGTGAACATCATGCGCACCCAGGCAACGGACGTCACCGACCGGCTGGAGGCGAACATCGCCAAGCTCACCGACCTGAACAAGGCGCAAGCCCGCAAGCGTTATGAAGACAACACAGCTGCGGCCCGCTACGCCCTGGCCGTCAGCATGCTCTGCCTGTCGCTCGGGGTGGTGGCTGCCATTTTCGTGGGCTACCTGCTGCGCATGTCGATCGCCACGCCGGTTAAGACCATCGCCTCCAAGGTGGCCGCCATCGCCGCCGGCGATCTGACCGCCAGGATCGGCGCACCGGCAAACACCGAGAACGAGCTGGACATGCTCTCCCGCAACGTCGACCAGATGGCTGACACCCTGCACCAGGTGGTGGCGCGGATCGCCGGCGAATCGTTCGAACTCTCCGCCGCCTCAAGCCAGCTGGACAGCACCTCGGCCACCATGGCCCAGCGCGCCGAGCGCACCTCCGACGAGATCCACGCGGTGGCAAGCTCAAGCGAAGAGCTTAACCTCACCGCCTCGGAGATCGCCCGCAACTGCACCACCGCCGCCGACAACGTGGCCCGGGCAAACGGCGCGGTCGAGCAGGGCCGCACGAGCATGGCGGAAACCATCGCCTCGATGCGGGCGATCGGCGACCATGCCCGCGGCACCTCGCAGGTGATCTCGGAGCTGGGCGAGCGCTCGCAGCAGATCGGCGCCATCACCGCAACCATCAACGACATCGCCGACCAGACCAACCTCCTGGCGCTGAACGCCGCCATAGAAGCGGCCCGCGCCGGCGATCACGGCCGGGGATTTGCCGTGGTGGCCGACGAGGTACGCGCCCTGGCCGGTCGCACCACCAACGCCACCAGCGAGATCTCCGAGATGATCAAGACCATCCAGGCGGAGACCAGGCGGGCGATAGCGGCCATGGACAAAGGGGTCAGCGAGGCGCAAAGCGGCGTGGCGAAGGCCGAATACACCGGCGAGGCCTTAGAGGCGATCACCGCTACCATCGGCTCCATCTCGGTCGAGGTAAGCCACATCGCCACCGCCGCCGAGGAGCAGAGCTCCACGGTGCACGGCATGACCAGCACGCTGCAGCAGGTAACCGACATCATCAAGGCCAACACCACCGATACCCAGAGCTTTACCGCTTCCGCCCACCAGATGCACCTTTTGTCGATGGAATTGAAGCAGATCGTCTCAGGCTTCACCATCGACGGGCACGGACCGGCGGCGGACGCCAGCCGGCAGGAAGAACGCGGCGAAGGGTATCTTAAGCAACTGGATTTTGTGGCAGCATAAAGAGCCAGGTTCAGACACGGTAGACGCAGAAAAGCCCGCATTACGCGGGCTTTTTTGTTTTGTACACGTAGCCATCCCTTTTGCACCTCCCTCCCCCTCCGGGGGAGGGTCGGGGTGAGGGAGCACTGACGCCCTGTGGCACCGCCCCAAAGTTAACGGACGCCCTCACCCCACCCTCTCCCGGAGGGCGAGGGCTTTACCATCCTACCGGAAGATGGGCGAAAGCGCACCGACCAGTCCCTCGGATTCGCCGTTCGGGGCTTCGGTGCCATCACAAGCTCCAGGTCCTCACCCCCGCCGCCGCCAGTTCGCTGCGGTCGTAGATCCCCTTCACGTCGACCAGCACCGGGGGTGTCCCCGTCAGCGCGACCAGGTCGGACGGTTTCAGCGCCCGGTACCGATCGTGGGCTACGGCTGCGATCACGGCCACCGCCTTCTTCAATGCGCCCCAGGGCGTCAGGGTCACGCCGTACTCGTGCTCGGCCTCGCCCGGGTCGGCGAGCGGGTCGCAGACCTGCACCTCGACGCCGTAGTCCCTAAGCTCGCGGATGATGTCCATCACCTTGGAGTTGCGCAGATCCGGGCAGTTCTCCTTGAAGGTGAGGCCGAGCACCGTCACCACCGAGCCCAACACCGGGTGTCCCGCCTTGATGATCTCCTTGACCGCCCGCTGGGCCACGTATTTCCCCATGCCGTCGTTGATGCGCCGGCCGGCCAGGATGACCTGGGGGATGTAACCGCAGCGCTCCGCCTTGTGGGTCAGGTAGTAGGGGTCGACGCCGATGCAGTGCCCGCCCACCAGCCCCGGCGAAAATTTCAGGAAGTTCCACTTGCTGCCGGCGGCGGCCAGCACCTCTGCGGTGTCGATCCCCAGGCGGTCGAAGATCAGCGCCAGTTCGTTCATCAAGGCGATGTTCAGGTCGCGCTGGGTGTTTTCGATCACCTTGGCGGCCTCGGCCACCTTGATGGAGGAGGCGCGGAAGATGCCGGCTGTCACCACCGAGCCGTACACCTGCGCCACGACCTCCAGGGTGGCGGCGTCCTGCCCCGAGACCACCTTCTTGATCTTGGTGAAGGTGTGCTCCTTGTCGCCCGGGTTGATGCGCTCGGGGCTGTAGCCGACCGTGAAGTCCCGTCCCCCCTGAAGCCCGGAGACCCGCTCCAGGATGGGGAGGCATTCGTCCTCGGTGACTCCCGGATAGACGGTCGATTCGTAGACCACGACGTCGCCCGGTTTCAGCACCTGCCCCACCGTCTCGCTGGCGCGGCAGACGAGTTTCAGGTCGGGCTGGTTCGCCTGGTCGATGGGGGTCGGCACGGCGACGATGTGAAAGTTGGCTTCCTTGAGGGAGTTCAAGTCGTCGCTAAAGAGGATGTTGGCCTCTTTGAGATCGGCTTCGCCCACCTCCCCGGTGCGGTCGTACCCCTTGCGCAGTTCGGCGACCCGGGTCTTGTTGATGTCGAAACCGATGGTGCGGCGTTTTTTGCCGAAGGCGATGGCCACCGGCAGCCCCACGTAACCTAGTCCGATAACGGAGACGATGCGCTCAGGATTCACTGTCAGCCTCCAGTGTTGCGGGTATGATGAAAACCCATCAATTAAAACCGCACCACCCCAAGGTGTCAAGGCGTGCCGGCAGATCGTTGACAACGCTGAAGTGTCATTTAGAATGGGCAGCTGTTTGAATAATTAACTCGGACCAACATCTCGTAGGAGCGGGCTTCGCCCGCGATCGCGCCTGAAGGCGCTCCTACAGGTCTTCTAAAGAGGGGGGGAGACGATGAACATGAGCGCGAATGCAACCGGAGCGGGCAAAATCACCTTGACGGCGACTGCAGGCCCGGTCCCTTCCTGGCAGCGCTTCGCCCTCCCCGGCCTGCTCCTTTTTGGCCTGGCCTTGCGGCTTTTCTGCCTGATCTATTTCACCGACGCCATCAACGGCGAAGGCGCCGAGTACTGCCGGATCGCGGAAAACCTGGTGGCAGGCAAGGGGTACGTAGGGATAGCCCTGGAGGGGCGGGAGCTCATGTTCCCGCCGCTGTTCCCGCTGCTGATTGCCGCCTTCTCCTTCGTCACCGGCGATTTTTACCTCGCCGCCCAGCTGGTCTCACTGCTGGCGGGGATGGCGACGTTGGTGATGGTGTTCGTAGTGGTACAGGATCTCTATGGAAAAAGGGTCGCGCTTATTGCCACGGCATTGGCCTGCATCCATCCGGTACTGATACAACTCTCCGCCACTACCTGGGTCGAAAACCTGTACATCTTTTTGCTGTTGGCTGCCGTCTTCACTGCCAACCGGTGTCACTTCTTCTCCGATCGCAAGTACTGGGGTGCGACCGGCTTGTCTTTGGGACTGGCATATCTTGCCTGTCCGCAGGCGATTGTCTTTCCGCTGGTCTATGGCGTGGCGTTTTTGTCGCTGAAACGCTTTCATCAAACGGTGACTGTCGGCAGGATTGCACTGCTGATCGGCATCTTTGCCATCCTGGCCTCCCCCTACGTCGCCTTTCTTTCCGTCTCGACCGGAAGTTTGCGTATCGAAGGCAAGACCATCGTCAACAACGCGCTCGGCAGGAAGGTGCTGGGCGGCTCGCTGGAACGGGTCTCAGGCTACGAGGTGACCAAAAAGCTCGAGGAACGCGGGGTGTGGATGCGGCCGAACGCCGAGGTCGCGGCCTCGCCCGGCGCTGCCGGTTATCGGCAGACGCTGAAGATCGCCCTGTCCAAGGGGATGAAGAACGTCGTCACGGTGTTCTTGGCCTTTTCCGACCAGTATTTCCTCGGGGCTCCGCTACTTGCGCCTTTGATCTGTCTCGGCCTGTTCGCCACCCCCTGGACGCGGGCCCGCGCCTCGCGTGAGCTGTTCTTGCTGCTCACGGTGGGCGGCAGCCTGCTCACGCTGACCACCGTGATCCACTCCTTCCAGATCCGCTATTACTTCGTGCTGATCCCCTTCTCGCTCGTCTGGGGGGCCAAAGGGATATCGGAACTGTCGGGCTGGGTGAAACGGACCTTAGGCAAACTGGAATGGGGCTTCGCGGCAGGCTGGGCCGGCCGGGGCGCGGGCGTTGCCGCCTTCGTCTCCCTGCTGGCGCTCTTTGCGGCCGGCGCCGACGGCGTGGAGACCTTTAAAGCCGACCGGGGGGTGCGCGTGTCGCACCTGCGGGCAGCCGGCAGCAAGCTTTCCCGCGTACCGGGGGCCAAGGTGGTGATGGACACCGGCACTCCGCTCGCCTTCCACGCGGGGGCCAAGTACGTCCCCATGCCGTGGTGCGACGGGGAAACCGCTCTTAGGTTCGCCCGCAAGAAAAAGGTGAATTTCGTGGTGCTGAAGAGCTGGGAAGCCAATGCGCGGCCCTATCTGGCGGAGTGGATCAGTAACGGCATCCCCGGGGGGGCGCTGGTGCACGATTCAGGCGGCTGGGACGGCAGCAGGATCAGGGTCTATCGGCTGTGGTGAAGAGGCGGGCAGACGGCTACGAAAAAAAGAAAAAAGGGCACGGGAAAAATCCCGTGCCCTTTTTTGGTTATGGCCCTTGCCGTTACTTGAAGGTCACCAGCTGCATCACCCAGCTCCCCGAGGAGGTAAGCGGCGCCGAGGCGCTGTAGCTGCCGGTCGCGCTGACGATCCTGTCCTCTGCCAGGTCGGAGTCCGGGTAGGTGACGACGCGCGCGGTGTAGCCTGAACCCGCACCGGAGTTGCCGGTGGCAACCGTGTTGGCGGCAACCAGCAGTTCCTTGGCGGTGGTGGTGGTCACCGAGCCGGTGCTGGCGGTGGAGCCGCTGCCGCTGGAGCTGGTGGTCTTGTCGAGGGCGCTGACGCCGGCGTATTCGAGGATGCGGACGTCAGGCGCGCTCGCCGACGTGCTGAAGGTTACCGTCACCGTGGTGCTGCCGCCCGCGATCCCCTTGGCGTAGTAGATCGCCTGGCGCTGACCGGCGCCGGTTACGGTGCCGGCGGCCAGCGAGTAGACGTTGCCGGCGGAGTCGGTGACCGACGATACGCTGGCGCTGGTGTCGTTCCACCCCACCACGACCACGTTCAGGTTGCCCTTGGTCTGGCTCTTGCCGTAGGCCAGGGCGACCTTGGAGGCGCTGGAGGGGCAGGTGTTGGCGACCTGCACGAAGGCGATCGGCACGCTGACGGTGCTGGCGTTGCTGACGTTGACCGAGACGTTGGCGGAGGTGCCGACGTTGCCGGCGGCGTCGTAGGCCTTAGCGCTCAGGGTGTAGGTGCCGTTGCCGACGCTAGTCGTATCCCAGGCGAAAGCGTAAGGTCCGGCGGTTGCGGTCGTCTTCAGGGTGCCGTTGACGTAGAATTCGACCTTGGACACGCCTACGTTGTCGGCGGCGCTGGCGGTCACCGACAGGGTGCCGCTGACCGTGGCGCCGCTGGCAGGCGAGCTGATGGAAACGGTCGGCGCGGTGGTGTCGAGGCCGGAGGTGGTGGTGCCGGCGGCGGTCATGACCGGGGCGACCCAGTAGTTTGAGGCGTTCCAGCTGGAGTTGGGGAAGCTGCTGGTCGAGCCGTAGGCGTAGACGCCGTTTGAGCCGGAAACCCCGTCAGCCAGCGCATGCAGCGGCGCGTTGTCGTACCCCTTGCCGGAGAAGTAGGCCTGGTCGTTTGCGTAGTGGCCGGCGTTGGCGTGATATGAGACGACGTACACGGTGTTGGCCGTGATGGCGACCGGGGTCGGGAAGTTCACCGACTGCCAGCCGGAAGCGGTCTCGTTGCTGTAGGTGGCGGTGGCCAGAAGCGCCCCCGAAGAGGACCAGAGGTTGGCGACGTGGGTGCCGGTGTTGGTGCTAGCCTTGTAGAAGCGGGCGCCGGTGATGCTGCCGTTTACGTCCGAGCGGAACTTCACGCCCAGTTCCGCCGCGTTGTCGGCGCCCTGGTCGGTCACGGCCGGGGTCGCCGTCGCCGGCCAGATGGTGCTGCCGGTGCTGGTAGCGCCGGTGCCGTTGTTGACGGTCACCGTGCTCGATGCCTGGCCGACGTTGCCGGCGGCGTCGTAGGCCTTGGCGGTCAGGGTGTAGCTGCCGTTGGCCACGCTCGCGCTGTTCCAGGAGTAGCTTAGCGGCGAGACGTTGCTCGCGGTCAAAAGGGTGCCGTTGCCGTAGAGTTCGACCTTGGCCACCCCGACGTTGTCGGTGGCGCTGGCGGTGACGGTAACCGTGCCGCTGACACTGGCGCCGTTGGCCGGAGCCGAGATGGCGGCAACCGGTGCCGTGGTGTCGCTGGCCAGGGTGACGGTGACGCTGCCGGACTGCCCGACGTTGTTGGCGGCGTCGTAGGCCTTGGCGGAAAGGGTGTAGCTGCCGGCTGCCAGCCCTGAGGTATTCCAGGAGTAGAGGTACGGCGTGGCAGTGTCGGTAGCCGCCAGCGACCCGTTCACGTAGAACTCGACCTTGGTGACGCCCACGTTGTCGGTGGCGTTGGCGGTGACCGAGACGGTGCCGCTCACCGCCGAGCCGCTACCGGGCGCGGTCAGGGAAACGGTCGGGGCGGTGGTGTCGCCGGTGGAGCCGGCACCGTAGATGTCCGGCTTCGGGTTGCCTAGGTAGCCCCAGATGTAGTCGGTAAGCGGGGTCTGGCTGCTGCCGGCCAGGGCCGCGAAGCCCCTGTTGCCGGAGACGGTGTTGACGTTGTACGCCTTCATCTTGGCGGCCCAGATCGCCTCGTTGGCATAGGGCCACAGCTGGTTGGTGGAGGTGTTGTTCCACCCGGAGTCGCCGTAGAAGGTGCCGGTGCCGCCGACCTGGTACATGATCGTCGGCCCCTGGGTGCCGCCTTCGGTCCTGGGGAGGTATTTCACCACCGAGGTGAACGGGTTGGAGGTGGTCTGACCGGAATTGGAGCAGCCGTCACCCGAGTTGCAGGCGGTGGTGACGTCGTTGTACACGTCGGTGTTGCTGATGTTGCGCGCCAGGGATATCCCGGGCTGGCCGTAGGAGGAGGCCGAAGAGTTGGCGATGATGCTGTTGGACAGGGTGATGTTCTCGTTGCGGTTGCCGCCGTAGTACAGGGCATCGCCGAACACCTTGCTGGGGGATGTACCCCCCATCAGCATGTTGGAGATGTTCCAGGTGTTGACGGTGGCGAGGTTGGCATAGACCAGCATGCCGTACTGCGTGTCCCACCAGACGGAGTTGGTCCAGGTCTCGGGGGAGTTGGAGTTGCCCGCTTCGTTGGTGAAGGCGGGGCGCTGCGGGTTGTTGAGGGCGATGTTGCTGTTGAAGATGTGCCCCCACTCGCCGTCGGAGCTGCCGCCACCCTGGGCGTAGGACCAGCACTCGGCGCAGGTTCCACCGTCGCCGGAGTTGGAGCCGGTGAGCGAGTCGAGCACGATGCAGTTCTGCATGGCGCCGTTGTGCGAGCTGTAGAACCTCAGGCCCGAGGACATCCAGTTGGTCGGGGAAGCGTCAAGGCGCACCACCAATCTCCGGAAGATGTTGTTGGTGGAGCCTGCGGAGTGCGGATCTGAGGTGTAGAAGCCGTAGCGCCCCTTACCCCAAACCCAGCAGTCCTCGACCAGGTTGTAGGCCGAGTCGCCGCCGATGAAGGCGATCGGAGTCTGGCTGTTGTCGGAGTAGGCCTGCCCGTCTTCGAAGCCGCAGTTGGAGACCCAGTTGTGGCTGCCGGAAATGGAGAATACCGAGTTGTTGCCGTGACGGAAGTGAATGCCGTCGATGTGCAGGTAGTTGCGGTAGGTCGGACCGTTGGCCATGGCGAACGGCACGGTGTTATACTGCCCGTCCAGGATCGCCTGACCGACGTGATCCGCCTTCAGCGTGGTGAAGTTGCCGGCGCTCCCGGAGGGAAGGTAGGTCTGGGGGCTGCCTAAATCGCCGATGGTGTTGTTGATACCGGTGTAGACGCCGTCCCTGAGGACGAGGGTGTCACCCGAGGACATCAGTTGGATGCCGGAAACGATGTACTTTTTCGGTGAGGTTGCAGAGCCGGTGCCGGAGTCGTTGGCCGCCGCCTGGTCCACGTAGTAGGTAGCGGCAAAAGCGGACGATACCGACAGGACAGTTGACAGAAAGACGAAAACTTTCAGCATGGTCTTGAAGCCTTTGTTGCCCATAAATCTCCTTTTCAGTCGTACGCCTGCATCGGCGTTTGACCGGTTGGTTGCCAAGCTGCCTGGTCGACTCAGGAACTTGAGCGTGTGGAAACAGGGAGTGGATGACGGGAGGAAGCTTTAGGGGGGAGCCGCGGATGAGACCCGGTGCGGGCACAAAAAAAGCCGGGTCGCCGATAAAGGTCACTGTAGGGAGTACCAGTGGACATCTTTCGGCGACCCGGCTGTCTCAACGAAGTTTGAGACCCTTGGGCTTTCCGTCCCATCCTCACGGATGGTTTAGTATTTTCGAAATGCTGCTATTTAGTTGTGGGCCGGATCTGCGGTCGACGCAGGTGCCGGATCCGGGCGGCCTTTCGTTTGCTTGCGTCGAGATACACCTTATACCAATCCGCGACGGGAAGATGTGACCCCTGTCACCGCGGCTGCGTTTCGGGGAGGGGCTTAAAGGCGAGGCGCTCGAAAAGGCGGCTGAGATCTCCGGTAAGGTTTTTCCGGGTAAAGCGGCTGACGTCCTCCGGCGCGCGGCAGCGTAACTCCTCGACGTCACGGGCTATCTCCGCCAGCCGTGCGCAGATCGGCTCCGGGTCGGCACTCGTCACCAGGGTCAGGTTGCGGTAGTTTTCGTGCAACAGCCGGCTCGTTTCCCCTTCGGGGACGATGGCCAGGATGTGCTTGCCGGTGGCCATGTATTCGAAGGCCTTGCCGGTGATGATCCGCTCGGCCCCCGGCAGGTCGCTTAAGGTGATGAGCAGCACGTCGGAGTCCATAAGTTCGCGCATGATCTCCCTGTGCTGGGCGTAACCGTTGAGCCGGATGCAGGCCGCGTATTTGTGTCCCGCCAGATGGTCCATTTCCTCTGCCACTACCCGGCCGAACACCTCGACGACCAGCCGTCCAGCGCGCCACAGCGCCTCGTCCCGGTCGAAAAGCAGCTCCAGTGCCGCCAGGAAAGGCTTAAGCGAAGTGGCGTTCCACACGGTGCCGGCGTAGGTGATGCGGATCGCCTTTCCCCGGCGGGGCACCGGCGTGAGTCCGTGCAGGTCGTGCTCGTCGTAGCCGTTGGTGACGGCGCACCCCTTGCCGGCAGCCTCGGGGTAGCTATCGCTCAAGGAGCGGACGTAGCTTTCGTTGGCGGCGACGAAGGCGCGGCAGCCGGCGAGCGCATAACGCTCCAGGAAGGCGTCGACCCTCTCGGGGAGCCTTCCCTTTACGCTTTGTTCCCAGTTGCGCCTGGTGAAGGTCCACTCGTCGCGGTAATCGAGCACCACCGGCACCCCGAAGAGCCGGGCCGCGAAGACGACGGGCACGAAGGAGGAAAAAGGCGGGGCGGAGACGAGGACCACGGCGGGCGTTTCGGTGAAAAGGACGAAGCTAAGTTGCGACAAAAGCCCCGGCCACCACAAGACCTGCAGATCGGGAAGGAGCAGCCGGCCGGCGCACCGTTTCAGGGCGCCTGTCACCCTCCCCCACCCACCCGGTCGGGCACGTGTCACCGCCTGTTTCAGCGCGTATCCAGGCTCAAGGGTGCGGGCACGGTAGACCTTCACCCCCTCCGGGACGTCCAAAAGCAGCGAAGGGTCGAGCACCGGCACCGAAGGGTTGGCGACCGAGAGCACGACCGGCTCCCAGCCGAACTCGCGCAGGTACTTGACGAACTTCACCGGGCGCTGCACCCCGGCGCCCCCAACCGGCGGGAAGTTGTAGGAGACGATCAGCGCCTTTTTCATGGCGCGCCCAGGAATTTGCGCTGCCAGGCCTGCAGCACCAATAGGGTCATGAGGATGCGGGCCGAGTCCGGGTTGTGCCGGTCGGCCACGACCGCGCGCACGCTCTCCGGTTTCATCCAGCGCCCCATCGCCTCCGGGATCCCAAGCCGCTCCACCGCCTCTGCCAGGTCGTGCTGGAACCAGTCGGCTACCGGCACCGGAAAGCCCATCTTCTTGCGGCTTAAGATGATCTGCGGCAGCCGCTCCCGCATGATGGAACGGAGCACCGCCTTGCCGTTACCAGCCTCCAGCTTCACCTCGGCCGGAAACGAGGAGGCGAGCTCCACCATGCGGTAGTCGAGAAACGGCACCCTCAGTTCGATGGAGGCGGCCATGGTCATCTTGTCCGCCTTCAGAAGCAGGTCGTCGACCAGCCAGGTCTTGGTGTCGACGTAGAGCATCTTGGCGAGCGGGTGCTTCTTGTGGCTCACCTTGGCGAACAGGGTCGCGTAGGTGTCTTCCAGATAGCTCCCCCTGGCGGCGAAGAACCCGTCGCTGTAAAGCCGCCTTTTCACCGAACGGGTGAGGTAGCCGGAAGTCCCCTGGTAGCGTGCCTCCAGGGGCTCGTTCAGCCAGTCCCCGTACTTGGCGAACTTAAGCCTGCCCAAGCTGGCGGCGCTGCCGACGAACTTGAGCCAGGAGTCGGGAAAAAGACCGCGCACCCCGTCGATCTTCTGCATGATGTGGTAGAGGTAGTAGCCGGCCAGTATCTCGTCGCTCCCCTCCCCCGACAAGAGCACGATCGCCCGCTGCCGGGCCAAAAGCGAGAGGTGGTAGAGCGCGATGGCGGCGGGCTCGACGATCGGCTCCTCGGCGAATGCCACGAGTTTCTCCAGCGAGCTCAAAAAATCGTCCGGCTCCAGCTTGAAGACGTGGTGCTCGGTGCGGTAGCGGGAGGCCACCATGTCGGCGAAAGGCTCCTCGCTGAAGTGCCGGCTCTGGTCGTAGCCGACGGTGAAGGTGTTGATCGGCCCGGGCACGATTTCGCTCATCAGGGCGACCACCGAGCTGGAGTCAAGCCCGCCGCTTAGAAAGACCCCCAGCGGCACGTCGGAGCGCAGCCGCATGGAGATGGCGTCGCGCAAAAGCGTCTCCAGCTTTTCCTCGTAACTCGCTGGGGTAAGCTGCACCTCGTCAACCCGGGCGAAGTCCCAGTACTCACTTTCGGTGAGCCGGCCCTCCTCAAGGGTGAGGAAGTGCCCGGGGGGAAGCTTCATGATCCCCTTGAACATGGTCTCGGAGCCGGGGACGTAGCCCAGGCTGAAGTAGGCGTCGAGCACCTGCCCGTTTAGTTCCGGCTTGACCACGCCTAAGTTTAGGATCGGCTTTATCTCCGAGGAGAAGACGAAGGTGGCGCCGTCCCAGAAGTAGTAGAGCGGCTTCACCCCGAGCCGGTCCCGCACCACCCAGAGCGACTTGCGGCGCTCGTCCCAGACGGCGAAGGCGAACATGCCGTTGAAACGCCGCAGGCAGCCGCTCCCCCACTCCTCGTAGGCATGGATGATCACCTCGGTGTCGGACTTGCTCCGAAAGCGGTGCCCCAGGTCGCAAAGCGGCTGGAAAAGCTCGCGGTAGTTGTAGATCTCGCCGTTGAAGACGAGACCGACCGTGCCGTCCTCGTTGAACATCGGCTGGTGACCGAGCGGCGAGAGGTCGATGATGCTCAGCCGGCGATGCCCGAGGCCGACCGAACCGTGCACCCAAACGCCCGCGTCGTCCGGGCCGCGATGCGCCATGAGCTTTGTCGCCTCGACCACCAGCCGCTCGGGCACGGGCTTCTTGTCATCCTGGTATTTGATGCCGAATATGCCGCACATTATGACAGTACCCCCTCGAAAACTCCGATCACCCGGTCGGCGACCTCCGACCAGGAATGTGCCGAGCCGAACTGCGAGATGCCGCCGCGATCCCATGCCTTTGCCAGCGCCTGCTCGAGGGCCTGCGCCAAGAGTTCGCTGTCGCCGGGAGGCACCAGGATGCCGTGGTCGTCGTGCGGCACCAGATCCGGGATGCCGCCCACCCGCGAGGCTACCACCGGCGTGCCGCAGGCGAGTGCCTCGATCACCACGTTGGGGCACCCCTCCCACAGGGACGGCAGACAGAAGAGATCGGCGGCGTTGTACCAGGCGCAGATCTCCGCGTGACCGAGCACCCCCGGCAGCTTGAGCCTTTCCCTGACGCCGAGCGAGTCTGCCAGCGCGAGCAGTTCGCCCTTCAAAGGCCCCTCCCCGATCAGCACCAGCTCGGTCTCCGGAGAGCGCAGCCGGGCAAAGGCGCGCAGCAGGTGCCCGAGCCCCTTTTCGCCGGAAAAGCGGGAGACGGTCAAAAGGTAGCGCCGGTTCGCGGCCAGCCCGCACTGAAGCCTCGCGCGGCCGCGGTCCATCGGGTGGAACTTGGCGGTGTCGACGCCGTTGGGGATCACCGTGACCCGCCGGCGTTCGACGCCGAAATCCGCCAGGATCTTCTCCTTCAGGTCGTTACTCACCGCGATCACGTGGTCGAATTCCTTAAGCCGCCTCTGCACGACCTTCCTGACCAGGTTGCGGTCGAAGTAGTAGATCGCCTCGTTGCCGCGCACCGTCACCACCGTCTTCTTGCCGAGCTTGCGCGCCCAGTCAAGCCCGCCGATGGCGTCGGGGTAGACCCAGTGGAAATCGAACAGGTCGCAATCGCAGCTTTCGGCCAACTCCTCGATGTAAGGCGCGAGCGAGCGGCTGTAGAAGGCGGCGTCCAGGATCTTCAAGTACTTGGGGATCAGGAAGTACCTCGGGTGATGCACGCTCATGCCGTCGATCGTCTCCTGCGGGCGCACCCGGCTTAGCCCCGCGTACTTGCCGATCAGGTCGCTGAAGGGAAAGGACTGCACCGGCGCCACCATGGTCAAATCGGCCTTGAGCGCCACGTGTTTCAGCCGCTCCTTGACGAAGACGCCGACCTGCGGATAGACGCTGTTGGGAAACATGTGGGAGACGGAAATGACTCTCATGGCTGATCCCGGTCTGCCGCGCGCTCCAGGCCGGCGAAGCGGTCGCCGGAGATCCTGGAGATGGTGAAGCGGTACTTTCCCGAGGCCTCGACCAGCGAACCGTCGACCAGCCGGACCTCCACCTCGACCTCTTGGCCGAGACAGGTCCTGATCTTGGCGATCACCGGGTCGAGCAGGATGCGCTGGAAACCTTCGCCCGGACGGACGTTCAAGAGGATCCGCGTCCGGTCCTCCTGCACCAGCTGGAACTGTTCGACGCCGCTGAGACCGTAGAAGAGGTGGGTGAAGTACTCGCCGTGCACGAGCCCTCCCCTGCTGTCGACGATGAAGTCGCTCACCCGGCCGGTCACCTGCTGCAAAAGCGGCAAGCCGCGTCCGCAGGAACAGGTACGGTCGCTTTTCACCCCCACGTCTCCCATCTGGTAGCGGATGAAGGGCATGCCGTAGTTCCACAGGTCGGTGACGATGATCTCGCCTGTTTCGCCGGGCGCGGTGTCCTTGCCTCCCTGCTGGATTTCCACCAGCACGTTTTCCGCATTGACGTGCAGCCCTTCCTGCGCGAGGCATTCGCTGGCGACTACACCCACCTCCCGGGAACCGTAGCGGTTTAAGACCTTGGTGTGAAAGGCGGCCTCGATGTCGGCGCGTTTCTCCGGGGTGAGCGTCTCCGCGGAGGAGATCACCCCCTTGAGGCCGAGCCCGCTCAGGTCGACGCGCTTTTGGTCGATGATCCTGGCAAAGAGATGGGCCACGTTGGCGTAGGCCACGATCATGGACGGGCGGATCTTTTTCAGCTGGACGAGGTAGTCGAGGACCTTCTCGGGCGTGACGTCGAAGGCGTTGAAGCCGTAGGCACGGTAGAGGTAGCGTTCCACCAGCCGCGTCGTGAGCGGGATCTTGGGGTCGAATTCCCGCTGCGCGCCCCAAAGGGTGACGTATTTTTCCCCCTCGTGCCAGCCGCACCACCGGTCGTGGCGCATCTTGTCGGCGCTGCGCAGCTGGTTTCTTAAGCGGTCCTTGTAGAAGTTGGTGGGCTTGCCGGTGGAGCCGCCGGAGGCGTCGGGAACCAGGTCGGAGCGCCGGTAATTCCGGGCCACCAGGTCGGCTGCTTGGCGTTGCAGGTCGGATTTGGTCAGGTAGGGGATGCGCTTTACATCGGCGGGATCGGAAAAACGGAGCGGATCGAAGCCGGCCTCGTCGAAGCGCCGGCGATAAAAGGGCACCTGCAGATAACAGTGTACGAGCAGTCTCCTGAGACTTTCGAACTGAAGATCTTCCAGTATGCTGGGAGCCAAGTACTGTGTCTTTTCGAGCTGTGACAGTCTCTGCAGTGCGATATTGCTGGTCATCCTGAAATAAAGAGGCATGAGTAGAGTTTTGTTGAACGTGTCGTAGAAAGTCATCGTGCCTCCCTTCGCAGGAGCGGGCTTGGCGCGCCAATCGCGCCTTAAGGCGCTCCTACCGATACAGCTCAGGCTTCTTTCGTGCGTACAGCCTGCGGTATTCCTGCTCGTATTCCCGGATCATCCTCTTTAACGAGTATTTCTCCAGCACCAGCATGCGCGCCGCAGCACCCAGGGCACGCGCCTTGGACTTGTCGGTGACCAGTAGTTTCAGCCGCTGCGTGAAAGCGGCGAGATCGCCCTCGTTCACCAGGAACCCGGTGGCGCCGTCGACCACCAGTTCCTCGGTGCCGACCGACCGCGTCGCCACGACCGGCAGCGCCGAGGCCATCGCCTCCAGGATCACGTTGGACATCCCCTCGTGATCCGCCTTGCTGGCTGAGACCAGGACGTCGACCCCCGCCAGGATCGCCGCGATGTCCTCCCTGCGCCCCATGAAGAACACGTGGCGCTTAAGCCCTTCCCGCTCGACGTAGTTTTCCAGAAGCGGCCGGTCGGGGCCGTCGCCGACCAAAAGCAGCTTCAGGTCGCAGCCGGGAACGCTGCGCAGCAGTTCGGCGGCTGCACGCACCACCAAAAGCTGGTTCTTCTCCATTTTCAGCGATCCGATGCAGCAGACAAGCGTGCAGTGGCATCCTCCCTTTACCGACGCCGTGTCAAGAGGCCGCCTCGCCAGGCCGGCACGCGGCGAGAACCGCTCGACGTCCACCCCGTTGCTGATCACCGTGATGCGGCTTGGCGGTATCCGCAAAACGCGCACCACCTTGCGTTGCAGGGCGGCCGAGACCGAGAAGACCGCGCTGCACAGGCGGGCCACCAGCCTCTGCAGCACGACCTGATGCCAGCCGGCGAAGATCAGGCCGTGTTCGCCGTTGATCACCACCGGGCAGCCGGCGAGCCGGGCGCCGAGCACCCCGTCCCAGGAGCCGCCGCCCCAGCCGTGGGTGTGCACGATGTCCGGGCGCTCCCGGGCGAGGAAGCGGGCGACGCGCCAGGGCCTTAAAAGCTCCTTTCCCTCGGAAAAGCCGAGGCAGACCACCTTGACGTCCGGGTTGAGGCGCTCGGCCATGGGCCCCAGCCGCTTCAGGCAGCAGATCATCGGCTCCACCTGCGAGCGGTCGTGACCGTTGCAGAGATTCACCACCCCGTTCTCCATGCCGCCCACCTCCAGCGCGGAGACCACGTGGCACACCTTCAACCTTTTAGAGGGCCGGTTGTCTGAAGTCATGGAGATCGCACCTCAGGTCGACGAACGCTCCTTCCTCGCCGAAGTCGCGGTAACGGCCGGGGTCGCCCGACAGCCCCTGTTCGGCTGCCTTGACGATGTTGTACGCTTCCCGGGCGGTGACGTAGTGCAGCTTGTACCTGACGCCGTCGTTGTACCTGGCCTCGAGGTAGGAGAACATCCGGTCCGTCTCCGCCCCCAAGACCTGCTGATGGTCCTGGCCGCCGTGACAGAAGACCTTGACGAAGACCCATTCCGGCCGTCCCTTCACGTGGATGCCGGCCTTGACCCAGGCGTCGACGCGCTTGGGATCGCCATGGGTGAGGGTTTTGCCGATCTCGCCGTTTTCGATCAGGGGATGCCACTTGTAACGCCAGTCGGTGAAGTTGATCAGTAGCGGCCCTGTGAAGATCATGAACTCGTCGTCCTTTTCCCGCTTGCCGAGCTCAGCCGTCCGCCCCTTGCTGTAGCCGGCGATGCCGGGATCGAAGCCGGCGTAGTAGATGGCGTTGACCGTGGCGGGTTGCGCGCTGGTGTGCAGGGCGGGAAAGGTGAAATCGGCGTAGCAGCCGGCCTGCTTCAGAAGCTGGATCTCGTTGTCCACGCCACAGTACTCCTTGCCCCGGACGTTGTTCAGGGACCAGTTGCCGTGGATGAAGCCGAAGGAGGCAGGTTTGCCAGGCCTGCGCGGCAGCATGAAGCCGTACTTGTGGAAGATGTTAAGCCCTGCCTGCAAGCGCTCCCGGAAGCTGTGCGGGGTGTCGTTTTCGTGGTGCCAGTGCAGTTCCACCTCGCCGAAGCCCCCCCCCACCAGCCGGGTCAGCTTCTCCAGTTCCTCCTCCCGCATCAGGTCCATGGCGTAGAACCAGGTGTGCCGCGGAGGAAGGCCGTCGGCGTCGGAGTGCCGGGCGGCGAGCTGCGGGTAGCGCGTCAGCCACTCCGCCAGGCGCGGCGGTTTGCCCGCCAGCTCGAAGTGGTCCACGAACAGGAACAGCACGTGCGTCGTGCTGGTGACCTCCGGCCGCAGCGCGTCGAGCAGCCGCCATTTGCAGTACTCGGCCAGCCAGTTTTGCAGGTAGAGGGTTCTCATGGTTACTCCGGGAAGTATCCGCGCTGCCGGCGGGTAAGGCGGCGGTCGCTAGTCGTCGAAATAAAGGTATGACCTGATCACCGCCACCAGCCTCAGGGCGGCGAGGGAGAGCGAGATGAACCGGGCCGGGAAGAAGGATTTGAGATAGGCCCGCAGATAGCGCTTGCGCAGGCGCTTTGAACGCAGCGAGGGGACGATGTAGCGCCGCGCCTCGGCACGGCGGCCGGCGGCGATCAGCCGCTCGACCGGACCGGCCTTGTACCAGGCGAGATAATCCTGCACCCGCTCCCGTTCCTTCCCCAGATAGACGCCTCGCCGGAGCCGCTCCTCAAGGCTCGACAAAAGCCGGTTCCCTTCCAGGTAGACGTCCTGGCAGGCGACGCAGGTGCTGAACGGCAAGCCGTACCAATAGACCGCCAGCGGCCGGTTGCAATAGACGATGGGACCCTCGAACAGCAGCCGGACCCAGGTATCGAGATCCTCTCCCCGCTTCTGCCCCACCGGGAACATGCCTACCTTCACCAGGAGCGCTTTCGAGATCATCACGGCCGAGGAGATGATGGGCGATTTCAGCCGCATGCTGCAGTCCATGTACTCCAGAAGGTCCATGGCGATGGTGTCGCGGTAGCCGAAGTCCATCCGCTTGCGGCGGCCGTCGCTGTAGACGACCTCGAAGGAGGAGGCGAAAAACTGCCCCTGCGGGTGTGCCGCCTTCAGACCCCACATGCTGGCAAGAAATTCCGGTTGCCACTCGTCGTCGGCGTCGAGGAAGGCGACGAATTCGGCACCGGCCTCACCGATGCCGCGGTTGCGCGCTGCCGAGACGCCGCCGTTTTGCTGACGGATCAGGGAAAGCCGGGGATCGGCGATCCCCTCCACGACCAAGGCGCCGCGGTCGGTCGAGCCGTCGTCGACCACGATCACTTCCAGGTCGTCACAGGTCTGCTTGAGCACGGAGCGCACCGCGCGCTCAACGTAGTTTTCCTTGTTGAACAGCGGAATCACCACCGAAACGCCGGGTCTTGCCGATGACGTGTCATTCATGGCCAACACCTGAGGAACTTGGAGTGGCGGCGCCTGCTGCCGTACGGATGGCGATGGTGAGCTGCGCCGTTACCAGGAAAAAAAAGATGGAGAGCAACTGGTTACCCCAGAAGAAATAAAAGATGCTGCTGCAGTAAAGCCCCAGGACGAACACCAGATACGGGCTGCGTTCGCGGTTGACGGCGCAGACGGCGTAGAGCCTGCGGCCGACGCCGATCAAAAAGGTCATGAGCAGCACGCCACCGGGAACGCCTGTCTCGGCAAAGGCCTGCAGGTAGGTGTTGTGCAGCGGGCGCCCTCCCGCGTAGTACCTCGCCTGCAGCAGGCCGATGCCGAACAGCGGGTTTTCCTCGACGATCAGCTTCCCGCGCCGGCGCAGCTCGGCCCGGTCGTCGGCCGAGCCCTGGGCGTCGGTCCTCACCGGGGTGAGCGTGTGGGCGACCAGCACGGCGCCGACGATGGCCACCACGGCAACCACCCGGATCACCTTGTTCCTGGCCAAGACCACGCTGGGGAGAAAGATCAACAAAAGAGAGGCGAACCCGGCCCGGGACGCGGTCAGGAAGATGATGACGGCAAAAAACGGCACGGCCAGCAGGGACGCGAGGTAGTGGCTGACCCCCTTGTACTTGGCCGCCAGGAATACCAGGTTTGCGATCCCCATGCAGGCGATGAAGGCGGTCTCGTTCGCGTTTTGCCACATCCCCCAGGCCTGCAGGCGGCCGCTTTTGGGGAGGTGAAAGACGTTCCAGATCTCGCTCCCCACCGGCTCGGTCAGGTGGTAGTAGAGGGGCTCCAGGCAGATCAGGAAACAGCAGAAGACGACGGTGCGGCTGAGCAGCCTGGTGCCGGCGTCGTCGGCCATGAACACCAGGGTCGTGTAGTAGACCAGGTAATTGACGACCACGAAGGTAAAGACGGTTACGAAGTCCCCCGAGTGGAAAACGAGGGTCTCGGCAAGTGCCAAAAGCACGAAGTAGTCGAGATACCTGCCGGCTGCCCCGGGCCTGCGCTCTTTCACCGTGCCGGCATTGAGCAAAAGGGCAAGGGACAACACCGGCACCAGCACCTGCATGAAGGGGATGGAGAGCGCCATCCTCTCGTTTGGTCTCAAAAGCACGACGCAGGTCGCCAGCATCACCAAAAGGGCGGGCCGGAGGATGGCGGTCAGCATGCCGAGCAGCAGGAACAATTCCAGCGCCAGGCTCGGCTGGTACAGGTACTTGACGGCGTCGGCGCCTTCCATGTCAGGACCCCAACAGCAACGTGCGCAGCAGTTGATATCCCCGGTCGCCGAGCGCCATTTTGGCCATCCCCAGCCAGCGGTCGCGGCGGATCATCTGCTTAAGGCAGCGCGGGTCGCGGCGGACCACCGCGCTGAACTCAAGCATGCCGCCGTCGCGGTGCAGGGCGATGCGGGGGACACGGAAACCGTCCGCCGCCGGCCGCCACAGCCCCGGCCGGGAGGTGAACAGCAAGCGGTAGCCGGCGCTTAAGGCCGCCCGCTCGGTGCGCGTCCCCACCCTACCCCCGGGTGCGGAAAGGGTCTCGATCTCGCCGCCGGTGATGTTTCTAAGCGTCTCCTTCGAGGCGAGCAGCTCCCGCTCGAGCATGCTGCGCTCCAGGCACTCCAGGAAGGCGTGGCTCATGCCGTGGGAGCCGATCGACATCCCCGCGCCCTTAAGGGTTTTAAGCTCCTCTACCTTTAGGTAGTGCCCGGTCCCCAGCCAGCCGGTGGTGATGAAGAAGTGGGCGTGAAAGCCATAGCGCTTGAGGACCGGGAGCGCGAGCGAGACGTTTGAGGCGTGCCCGTCGTCGAAGGTTAGCACCACCGTTTTCTCCGGCACCTGTTCAAGGGAAAGGAGCTCTTCGAGCGGCGGGGTCCGGAAGCCTTCGCGGTGCAAAAAGGCCATCTGCGCGCCGAACTCCTCGAGGCGCAGCACGTAGCACTGCTCCCCCGCGTCCTTGGCGCCCGCGGGGCACTCGGCGCTCTCGATGGCGTGGTACATCAGTACCGGTATCCCGTCCATCCCCCCCTCCTTCACTTCGCGTATGCCGGCCGCCACGAACTGGCACAGCGTCCGGTGACCCAGAGCCAAAAACCGGCCAGGGCGGCCAAGTTCAGCATCACGAAAAAGACGGCCAGCTTCACCGGGCGCACCCCGCGCAGGGACGGGATCAGCCAACCGGCAAGGGCGGTTAAGTAGAGCCCCCCCTGGGCCAAAAGTGCCAGCCGGTACACCGTCCCCTCGCTGCCGAGGCTTCCTGCCAGCGTTAAGCCCAAGGCAAAGGGCACCAGCAAACGGAAGATCTTGTGGGACAGGAACCGCCACCAAAGCGGCGACCCGCCGGGGAGCGCCAGGGACGGCGAGAGCTGCAGCAGCTGGAGGTTTCCCGCCAGGGTCCGCACCTTGCGGGCCCATTCCTGGTCAAGCCCTTGCGAGACCTGGTCGTAGGCCCTGGCGCCGCCGTCGAACACCACCCGGTACCCCTGTCCGGCCACGTTCAGCGGGGTGAGCACGTCGTCGAGGACGGTTCCCGGGGGAAGCGGGCGGTACAGCCGCCTCCTGATGGCATAAATGGCGCCGGTCGCCCCCACCACGGAGCCACTGTCGCTTTCCAGGCGCCGGATCGCCTTCTCGTAGCGCCAGTAACTCCCCATCTCCACCTTGATGCCGCCGCCGGCCGCGTCGATCAGCATCAGTTCGCCGCTCACGCAGCCGACGGTCGGGTCGGCAAAATTGGAGGCCAGCCGCAACAAGGCGTCCTGCTCGAAACGCTGCCTGGCATCGGCGAAGACCACGATCTCGCCGCAGGTCCGCCCCACCCCCTGGTTCAAGGCGGCCGCCTTCCCCACCCTCTCCGGCAGGGCGACCAGAAAGACGTTGCGCTCGGCATAGGAGGCGACCAACTGGCTGGTCCGGTCCGTGGAACCGTCCGAGACCACCACGATCTGGTAGCGGTCCGCGGGATAATCCTGCGCGAGCAGGTTCTCGATCCTCCCGGCGATGTTCGCCTCCTCGTTGCCGGCGGCAATGACCACCGACAAAAACGGCGTGCAGTGTCCCCTTTGCACGCACAGCGGGGCAAGCCGGGCCTTGAGTACAAGCCACAGCGGATAGCCGGCATAGGTGTAGACGACGAAGGCAGCCGATATCCAGAAAAGTGGTTCCATGCCGCTCTCCCTGCCTTTTTGGTCACGCCGAACGCCCAAGGGCGGCGTCCATGGCCTGCCGGAAATTGTCGAAGGAGAAGTTTTTGCGCACGAAGCGAAAGCCGTTTTCGGTCACGGCGGCATAGAGTGCCGCGTTCTCGCGCAGCTGACGGTAGCGCTCGATGAAGCTGCGGCTGTCGTGGAAGAGCATGATTTCCCTGCCGTCGGCCATGCCTAAACCGTGGGCGCCCAGCGCGGTGGAGAGGACCGGCCTCCTGACGAAGCCCGACTCCAGGATCTTGATCCTGGTGCCGCCGCCGGCCAATAACGGGACCACGCAGACGCCGCTGACGGCGTAATATGGTGCGATATCCGGCACGTCGGCGTGCAGTTCTATGGCGGGATGGGTCTTCGCCAGGGAGAGCAACTCGCTCGGCGGATTCCTCCCCACCACGGCGAGCTTCACGTCGCTGAAATGCTCCAGCAGCCGCGGCAGGATTTCGCCGGCAAACCACCGGATCCCCTGGCAGTTCGGCGGGTACTTCAGTGAACCGACGAACAAAAGCCGGTTGATGTAGCGGTGCCCGTCCCCCTCGTAGGCGTAGGGTAGCGACAACTGCGGGAAGGTATTGGGCACCACGTGGCTCTTATCGCGCGCACCCGGTGCGGTTTTCGCCCGGTCGGTCTCGGAGCAGAAGAGGATGGTGCCGAAGGTCGTGCATCTTGTGTGGTATCTGCGCAAGGCCAACCTGTCGAAGGTCGTCGCCACCCGCTTGAGGCCGTGCAAATCGCGGGTGTCCGCATCGTAGATGCTGTCGGTGACGACATCGTCGACGTCGAGGATCACCCGTTGCCGCAGGTCGTGAGGGAGCCCCAGCAAGGGGTAGGCTTCGTTGTGATACCGGCAGAGGACGTGGTCGTAGTTCCCGCGGATCACTATTTGCCGCACCTGCTGCTCAAGCTCCGGGGTGAAATGGTCCAGCGACCACGCCTTGTGCCCGAAGACCTTGTCGCCCAGGCGGGCGAGGAAACCTCCCCCGCTTCCTTCCGCAGGGGGGGCATAAACCTGAAAGCCCGCTCGAAACGGCGACGAGCCTGCGGCATGGTCCGTGCCCCTTTTGCGGTAGAGGATGTCCACCTCCCCTTGCCGGCTGAAATAGCGGGCGAAGTTCATGGTCCGCATGCTGCTGCCGTCCGTTTCGGGATGCGGATACTTGGCGCAGATGATCAGGGTACGTTTCATTGGCAGCCTCGAACCGCCCGTGGCAGCGACACCGGGGAATTTCTCTATCTCTCAGAACCCTTGAGAACCATGACCGCCTTGTTGCTGAGGAGGATTTTGAGGAAGATCTTGCCCACCCTGTGGGACAAAAGCAGCGCCGGATAGCGCAGGCACATCTCGGAGCAGAACCGGAGGACCTCGCGCCGTTTGCCGCCGGAGGCCATGACTATGTCCATGTTGTTGGCCAACCGGTCCGCCATCTGTTGCCAGATCTGCCTGCGGAGACGGCGGCCGTCGGGGAGCGCCGCCACGTAGTGGCCGGCGATCGACTTCTTGGCTTTCATGTCTTCCCGGTACTTGAGGAATTTGCTGGTGCCAAGGTTTCGCGAGGAGCACGCTTCATGATGCACGCGCCAACTGGTCAGCGGCCTGGCGATGAAGGCGACGTCGTAGTACACGGCGATGCGCATCCAGTACTCCCAGTCGAAGGCGAAATCGAGGCGGTCCGAAAAGCCGCCCAGCCTGCGGTAGCACTCCTTGCGGAACATGACGGTAGCGGCGTTGATGGTGTTGGCGTTGGCGGTCAAAAGCTGCGTCCGGCATTCGATGGCGTCGCTTGCCCGGTCGAGTCCGTGCATGTAGTTGGAGTCGAGCTTGATCGTCTGGCCTGCGTGGTCGATTGCGTGGAACTTGGAATGAACCATCCCCACGGCAGGATTGGCGGCCAAAAGGGCGGCCTTCAACCTGAGGTTTTCCGGCAGCATCAGGTCGTCGTCCGGCAGGATGGTGACGTACTCCCCCCGGGCAAGCGCCAGGCAGCGCTGCCAGTTGGCCCTCATGCCGACGTTACGCTCGTTAGGGAAGTACCTGATCCTGCCGTCGCCAAAGGAGTTCACCACCGCCTCGGTTTCGTCGTCGGAGGCGTTGTCGGCAACGATCAGCTCGAAATCCCGCAGGGTCTGGGCCAGCACGCTGCCGATGCACTCGCGCAGCAGCGCCGCCCGATTGAAGGTAGGAATGCAGACGCTCACCAGAGGCCGTGCTTCTGCGGGCGTCGTCTCGTCGGCTCCCCCGGCTGGCCTCATTGCTCCCTCCCCTCGCACGCTGTCTCGGCGACACGCTCCAGCCAGATCTCCCGCCACCACGAATAGATGCTCCGCGGGCAAAAAAGCCGGCAGTCGCTGTAGCGCGACCGGCACCAGATCTCTTCCAGGATGACGGCGGGCTGCTTGGCGACGATCAGCCTGCCGGTCTGCTCCTCGATGAACTTGTCCAAGCGGGTCCGCACCCGAAAGACACCGCCGCAGTACGGCACCATCTCGGCGTCGAACGTTAAGCCGCGGTTCTTGTTGTGCTCGTTCAAGGTCGCCAGGATCTCCCGGTACGACTTGATCCGCACCAGGTCGCCGGGCTTAAGGTTGAGCTCCAGGGTGGGGGTGGGCTGCCCGGCGGGGATCGCCCCTTCCTTGCGGGGAAACGGCAACCCGCCCGTGACCGTCTGAAAGAGGTCGTAGAGGCCGCTTAACAGCGCCCCAAAACGCCACCAGACCCGGCTCAGCCGCCGGTAGACGCTGAAGAAACAGCCGTAGCAGAACCCCTCCGCCATGCGCCCCGGGGTGACGTTGCCGGAGCGGTAGTCTTCCAGGTACTGCCTTAAGTCCCACCAGGAAAGCGGCGCGGTGAATTCCGGCAGGGTCGTCGCCTGGCAGACGTACCTCGGCTCCGCTCCTGCCGTCCCCGGAGCGAGCGCCGCGCGGGTGACGTCCTCCTCGGTGCAGCGCGCCGCGCCGCGCCCCCCCCCCGGCGCACGGCCCGATCTGGGCTCGCCGGTCACCGGTTTCAGCCAGGCCTCCTTCCAGAACAAAAGGCAGGCCGCCTGGCAGCCGCCGTGGCTCTCCCCGTCGCAGCGCGTCTCCAGGTGGACCGCGTCTGGAAGCTTCCGACCCCGGTAGTCGTTGACCGTATCGCAGGTCTTGTGAGCCCTTTTGTAAACGGTAAACCGCTGGCCGCAGTAAGCGAACATCTGGGGCATGAAGGGGAGCTCCTGATAGCGGCCCCGCTCATCCAGAGTGGCCAGGATTTCCTCCTTGCTGCGGACCTCCACCAGGTCGCCGGCCCTAAAGATCATGACTGCCTCCTTTGGCGCTTCCCCGCAACCTCCACCTGGAGAGAGGCGGCGCCGGACTCCTTCGTTTCGGCCGGCGAAGGCGACCTGACTTTCAGCACCAGGTTCAGATAGAATTCCTTTTGCCCCATCACGATCAAAAGCATCCAGAGGTAGGTGCCGACCATCAACAGACCGCCCGTCATCAGCATGGCGAAGGGAGACAGCTGATCGCCGAAAAAGTAGCGCAGCGGCAGCGCCGCCACGGTCGCCACCAGCCCGGAGAGAAGAGGCTTGCTGACGGTGCGGAGCAGGTCCCGGATGGAGACCGACGTGCCGTGTACCGACCAGAGCATGTGCGGCAGCACCCAGAGGGTCAGCACCGAGGAGTAGGCAAAGGCGACGCCGCGCGGACCGTGGGGCAGCCCCAAAACCACCGAGGTAACGATCAGCGGGGCAAGCACGAAGGCGATCTTAAGGCCGCGCGACTGCCGGCCGGTAGCGTGCAATAGCCACCCCAGCGGGGTGATCAGGCCGAAGACCATCACGGTCGGGGTCAGAAGGCGGAAGATCACCGCAGCCTCGCTCCACTTGGGTCCGAGCAGCACCAGGACGAGATCGTCGGCAAAGACGGCGCAGGAGACGGTGATCAAAAGCGTCATCGAGACCACCAGCGAATATCCCTTGAGGAAGTAGTTGCGCAGAAGTTCCTTGTCATGCTGCACCCGGGAAAGCGCGGAAAAGGCGAGCGTGCTCACCGTGGCGTTGATGTTCTCGGTCGGGATGTTGACCAGGTTGTAGGCCCGGCCGTAGAGCCCCAGGGCCGCCGCCCCCCAGAACCTGCCGATCAAAACCTTTTCCAGGTTGTAGGCCACGTACATCACCACGCTGTTCAGGGTGATGGTGCCGCCGTAGACCAGAAGGGAGCGGACCTCCGCGCCGCGCCGCGGCAGCCCCGGGATCCAGGCGGTCACCACCCACTTGCTGACGGTGCTGGTTACGGTGCAGGAAAGGGTCATCCCCACCACGGCCCAGTAGCCGCAGCCAAGGTAGGCCATGGCGATACCGACCACGATCCCCATGAAGGAGGCGAAGGAATCGATCACCGTCAGGGCGACAAAGCGCATCTGCCGCTGCATGACGGCGGTGTGCTGCACCGCCGCCGCGTTGAAGAGAAAGCCGGTGGCCAGCGCCGTCGTGACCCAGAAAAGGCGCGGCTCGTGATAGTAGGAGACCAAAAGCGGCGCGGTCGGGAGGCAAAGGAGCGCGAGCGTGCCGCCGACCAGCATGTTGATCCAGAAAAGGTTGGTGATCTGGTCGTCGCTGATGCTTGCGCGCTGCACGGTGGCCGATGACAACCCGGCGGAGGTGAAGATGCCGTAAAAGCCGGTCACCACGCTCGCCATGGCCACCAGGCCGAAATCCTTGGGGTCGAGCAGACGGGCCAGGATGACGGTGGAGCCGATGCGCAGGGCGAAGTTGCCCCCTTGGCCCAAAATCTTGGCAAAGCCGCCGGAAACGGTACGTTCCTTCAAATCCTTCATCAAGATCTCCGCTCTCCGGTCGGGTTACTGGGCAGCCTTCCGGCTGTAAAAGGCTTCCGCGTAACCTTCCGGCGCGTTGCACTCGACGCCCCGCAACCTGAGCAGCGACCAGAAGGTATCCTCGGTAAACCAGCGGTGATCCGTCTGAGTCCGGAAGACGTCCATGATCTGGGCGACCTTTCTCTGGCAGACCGGGCGGTCGAGGTTGATGAAGAAATTGGGACTACCGAGGTCGCCGTCGTATTTCATGATCTCGTACTCAAGGATCAGGTGGTCGCGGAAGGTGTTCCAGGTAAGGTCGGAAACCACCCGGTGGTCCTGATGACGGTCCTGGCGATAGTGGGTGAAGACCAGGTCGGGCGAGGGATAACCCTTCAGAGACTCGAAAAACTCCTTGATCTCTCCCCCCTGGTAGGGGAAGAATCCGTCGCGGAAGCCCTGGGTCACGACCCGTCTGCGGCCCGCCCCCGACAGGAACTTGTCGGCACCGGCCAGGGCCTCGTCCTTGCGCGCGCCGTGGGCCGAGAAAACCACCCAGGTGACGTCGAGGTGCGCGTGCTCGGACAAAAGCCTCAGCATGGTGCCGCCGCAACCGATCTCGATGTCGTCGCTGTGGGCACCCAGGCACATGACGTTGAGCGGCCGCTTTCTGTTGATGGCAAAGTCGAATTTCAGCATCGGCTCACCCGCTTATACCCAGTCTGGTTTTGCCCCACAGTTCCCAGGGGGCGTTTCCCTGCTCGTACATGAAGTTGAGTTCTCTTTGTTCCTTGAATGTGTCCATGCAGTGCCAGAATTTGTCGTACTTGTACCCCATCAGCAGATTTTCCTTGATCAGCCTCTGGAACGGTTCGACCACCAGCTCTTCGCCATCCCTGATGTAGTTGAAGATGTCCTTGTGGAACACGAAGTAGCCGCCGTTTATGTACATGTCCGAGTTCTGCACGTAGTCGATCTTCTCGACCTGGCTTGCCGCGCCGACCGACACCACCGAGAAGGTCTGCGACGGCTTGACGCAGATGAAGCAGCCCACCTTGCCGCTTTTCCGGAAGGTGTCGATCATGTCCGGCAGGTGCAGGTCCGACAGCCCGTCCGAATAGTTGGCGAGGAAGTATTCCTCCCCTTCCAGATAGCGCTGTACCGCCCTGAACCTTTGGCCGATGTTGGCGTTGAGGCCCGTGTCGACGAAGGTGATGTTCCAGTCGGAGATGTCGCTTTGCTCCAGACAGATTTCCTTCCCCCCCTTCAAGAGCGTGAAGTCGTTGGAGACGCACTCGTTGTAGCTGAGGAAGTACTCCTTGACCATGTCCGCGCGGTAACCCAAGCAGAGGATGAAATCCTTGTGGCCGAAGTGGGCGTAATACTTCATGACGTGCCACAGGATCGGGCGATAGCCGATCTTCACCATCGGCTTGGGAAGCTCGCCGGAGAGGTCCTTGATGCGGGTCCCCAGCCCCCCGCAAAAAAGCACGACTTTCATGAACGCTCCTCCCGTGCCAGCCATTCCTCCAGCCAGGTTTCGCCCCGGAAATGCCGGTATTGCTCGCCCCTCAGCCGATCCGCCAGCCGCCCCTTGGGAAGGACCACGTCGTCGTAGGTGATGATCCGGTCCTGCGGGACGTCCCGCTTCAGCCGGCACCCCTCGACCAGCCCCTCGGGGAGGTAGCGCCCGGCGCACATCTCGTCCGCGTTCACCGCCTCGCCGTAGGTCATGTACATGCCGTAGTCGTCAAGGATCTCGCCCGCCTTGAGTTCCCCCTTGGCGCGCGCGCAGACCTCGACCACCGGCCCGCCCAGAGGCTGCACCACCGGGTCGCGGAACAGCGCCACCCGCGCAATGGCGTTGGGAACCTCGAAATGCACCAGGTGGTAGGGGAGAAAAAACGAGTACAGCGGCCCCTCTCCCATCTTGTACAGGTTCAGGTAGTGCCGCTGCTTGGGGTCCGGGTGCTCGGCCAGGCAGTAGACCTTGGTGAGCGGGGTCCCCACCACATAATCGACGATCCCGCCCAATTCGCGCAGTTCGTCCACGTCGTAGAGCCGGCCGATCTTCATGATGTCGTCGCGGTATTCGAGGCCGCGCGACATCCCGGTCGAGCGGACCACGAAGCCGGTAGCGTTGGCGACGATGGTCTGCTCGAAACTGATCTTGGAGCCGTCGGCGAAGCTCGTCACCATGGCGGGGTTCTGCCCCCAGCGCTCGGCGAAGCCCCGCTGGGTGGTCGGGTTGCGATAGGGGTCCTGCAGCCCCTTGATGTTGCCTAAGACCCGCGGGGTGAGCCCCAGCCCCTTGACCCAGCGGTACAGGTTGATCTGCTCGCCCGGCTCGTCCCCCTCGCAGGCCGACATGATCACCCCCTGCTGCCGGGCGTAGATCTGCAGGATCGGGCCGATGGTGGCGTCGAGCTCTGCGTTCATCAGCACCACGTCCTTACCGTGCCGGAAGGCCTCCAAGACGACGTGCGCGCCGAACTCAACGGAGCCGGTCACGTCCACCAGCACGTCCACCTGCTCCGACCTCGCCAATAAAAACGGGTCTTCGGTCACCACGGGCTTTCGCTCCGCTATCGCCCGTTCCAGCTGCGACTGGCTGCTCGCCTGCACCACCTGGTCTTTGCCGGCGTAGCGAAAGACGTGCACGGCCTTCTCCGGATGGCGGTTCTGCACGGCCACCATGCGCATGCCGGGGATGCTGTTGACGATCTGGTTGGTAAGCCCCTGTCCCATGAAACCGGCACCCACCATGGCGACCCGGATCGGCTTCCCCGCGTGCTCGCGGGCCTTGAGCGCACTGTCGACTATCACCATGTCATTTCCCTCCGCTTACGCCTTGCGGCATACCCGAGGCAACCGGCTGCGCGTCCGCCGCGAGTGCCATCCGCAGTTTCAGTTCCCGTTCGATCTGGTCGACCGGCTTCCAGTCCAGGTCCTTGTCCGAGATCACGCTCACCGCCAGCGGCCAGGCAAGCCCGAGGCGGCGGTCGTCGTACCTGAGACCGCTTTCCATGCCCGGCGCGTAGAATTCCCCCACCTGGTAGCTGGTTTCCGTTTTGTCGGCCAGCACCTGGTAGCCGTGCGCGAAGCGCTGCGGCACGTAGAGGGCGCGATGGTTGTCCTCGTTGAGCTCGACCGCCACGTGTTGCAGATAGGTGGGGCTTTCAGGGCGCAGGTCGACGATGATGTCCAGGATGGCGCCACGGGTGCAGCGCACCAGCTTGGTCTCGGCTGCGGGAGGGAACTGGAAGTGCATCCCCCGCATGGTCCCTTTCCGGTGGTTGTAGGCGATGTTAGCCTGGGCAATGACCGGGTTCAGCCCCCGGGCCAGAAGTTCCTGCTGGCAAAAGGCGCGGGCAAAGAAGCCGCGCGCATCCTCGTGGGGTTCGATGTCGAGGATGAAGGCGCCTTTAAGCTTCGTTTCGGTAAAGATCATGGCTTTTTCCTCCTTGCGTGCGGCACGTTTTAGGCCTGGCTGGTGATGCTGGTTTGCGCCTGCCACTGCAGGCTGTCGTTGAGCAGCCCCTTCTCGCGCAGGTGGTTCAACTGCACCAGACGCATGTAGGGGGAGGAACGGAATTTCCGGTCGTGGAAATGGAGCTGTTCCAGCCCTTCTTTCAACTCGACCACGGATTTCTTAAGATCATTCACCGGCTGGTGGTCCGGGGCGAGCCTCTTAAAGAGGTCGAAACAGACCCGGTAGGAGCGTTTGTCCGGCGCGGCGTGGGAATTGATGGAGACCTTCACCCCCGGCACCAGCCTGGCGACCGTCTCGGCAAGCTCCCGCACCTGGTAGTTCCCACCGTTGGCGCCGGCATTGATCGCCAGGAACTCCCCGCCCAAAGCCGGCTTACGCCCCACCCCCCAGTCGAAGGCTCGCGCCATGTCCTTGACGTCGATCAGCGGCCGCCAGGGAGAGCCGTCGCTCAGTACGGAAACCTCGCCGGTCGCAACGGCGCCGGCAACGAAATCGTTCAACACCAGGTCCAGGCGCAGTCTTTCGCTCATGCCGCAACCGGTCGCGAAACGGAGACAGGTGACGGTAAAGTTTTCTCCCGCGAGTCGCCTTAGGTCCCGTTCGCTGGCCGCCTTGGAGCGGGCGTACGCGGTGAGCGGGTTGAGTTCGCAATCCTCGGTCCGGTCCGCATCCTGGGCGCAGCCGTACACGCTGCAACTCGACGCGAAGACGAAGCTTTTCACGCCGGCCCCCTTGGCTTTCTTCGCCAGCTCGACGGTGGCCAGATGGTTGATCTCCATGGTCACCTGCTCGTAGAGGTTGCCGATGGGATCGTTGGAGATCCCCGCCAGATGCACCACCGCGTCCACCCCGTCCAGCACCCCCTGCGGCAGATGCCGGACATCGGCAAACAGCTGCTGGTCGAGCCTCAGTTCGGGGAGATAATCGAGCGGCATGGTACAGACGGAGAAATAGCCGATGTCGACGCCGACGATTAAGGCCTGGGGATGGGAGCGCCGCAGTTGCCTGACCACCGAAGGTCCGACGTATCCCATGTTGCCGGTCACCAAAATTTTCATGCCGCTCTCCTTGGGCGTGCGTGGCACTGAGCTCTCGGTCAGAAGGTTTTTCTGAGCTGCAGCGTCGCGCGGTTGATCTCGACCGCATCCCTTCCCTGGCCGAGCTGATAGCGATAAGTCGCATAGGTGTAAGTGAAGCCGAGAGTCACCCCGTAGTTCATGGCGTAGCCGAGAGTCGCCGTGGCGGTGAGGTGGTACGGGTAATCGAGGACCGAACTGCGGCTTAACTTGTCGCCGGAGAGGGTGAGCGAAGCGGTCAGCTTCGAGCCCAGCTCCCTGGTGCCTGAGGCAGCGATGGTCGTGCCGTGGCGGTTGCTTACTCCCCCCAGGGTATCGCTGTAGTCGTTGCGTGCCGCCGACACGCCGATGGTCGATCTGGGCATGATCCTCTCCAGCTTTACGCTGTTGCTGGTCTGGCGCAGGGAAACGCTCAAGGGATCGTCGCTGTAACGCACGAGCGACTCAAGCGTCGCCAGCACGCTTCCGAAATCCCGGACCACCCCGGCGTCCCAGAACAGGTGGTTCGGCGAGTAGCCGGTCGAAAAGTGTTGCCAGCTGTTGCCGACGTTCCCGAAGAGAAAAGAGTTTTCGGCGAATTCGTAGCGCAACCCGGCGGAGAGGTCAAACTGGCGGTAGTGCAACAGTTCGGTCTGGATCAGGTTATAGCTTGCGCCCGCGGTGAGCGTAAGCCGCGGGACGAGTTCCTGGGAGAGCTGCGCGAACGCGCTTTCCTGCCGGTGGTCGATCCCCAAGGGGGTCCAGTAGCGGACGTCGGTGTAGCTGACGCCGGTCTTAAGCCCCCCTTTCTGCCCCGAATGCCACAGCAGGTAGGGCGACACGAAAAAGGTGTTCACGTCGGTCTGATTGACGAAGAGGCTCTCCGAGGTGGTGTCGCGCGCCACGTCCAGCGAGATCCGCCGGAAGGTGTCGGTGAGGTCGACCTTGAAAAAATCCTCCACCGGGATGAGAGCCCCTTGCAGACTCATGCTATGGGTGATCCCGTCGCGGATGTCGCTGAAGGAGTGATGGCGGTAGTCCAGGTTGTAGGCGGCCTCGAAGACCGACCATGTGCTGTCCCACTTCACGGCCGCCCCCGGCTGCACCCGGGTCACCAGATCGGAATGCCTGCCGGTGACGGTCTCGTCGACGTTGTCGGTATAGTCCTCGCCCATCCCCAGGGAGGGGACGAAGCGGAACTCGGCGGCCCATGGGCGCCCCGAGCCCAATAGGCTCAACAGGCCGCACAGTGCCGCTATTTTCAGGGTGTTCACCATTTTTTGCCGTTGCAGCCGGTCATACCGTCCATCACTCTGCGGGTAAAACCTTTGGCGGGACGGAACGAGGCGCGGTTGATTTGCAGATGCTCCAAGGTTTGGCTTAAGGAATCGACCCTGCCGCGCAACTCGGCGGACACCGACTCGCTTGAGCCTCCCTGCGCGGCCAATTCGTCCCGCAGCGAGGCCAGCGCCTGGCCGATCTGCCGCAGCGCTGCCGCCTGCCCCTCGCCTGCCCGCTCCAGATCCTCCAGGCGCCGGGAAAAGGCGTTCTGTGCGGGAACGGGGACGACCTCCCGGGCTGCCGACACGGCGGCAGGAAGCTGCGCGGGCGAGGCGGCCGCTGCCGGCAATTCGCCCCAGAAGTGGTTCTCGAAATCGAGGTCGCCTGCCACGTCGCGCACCATGTCGACGGAAGCAACCGCGGTTTCTTCGGCGAAAGCGGCCAGGAGCACGAACTCGCAGAGGATGTTGATCAGACGCGGGATGCCGTGGCTGTACCGGAAGATCAGCTCCACCACCTCATCGGGGAAGACCAGGGCATCCTTGTTGCCTGCCACCTCCAGGCGGTGAAAGAGGTATTCGCCCACCTCCTCCCTGGTCAAGGCGCGCAGATGGCAGTTGATGCTGATGCGCTGCCGCAACTGCAAAAGGGCGGGGGCGGCGAGCGTCCGGCGCAGCTCCGGCTGCCCCACCAGCACAATCTGCAAAAGCTTGCTGTGCGGGCTTTCCAGGTTGGAAAGCAGGCGCATCTCCTCAAGCTTTTCCACGTCGAGGTTCTGGGCCTCGTCCACGATCAGGATCGGCTGGGTGCCCGTCGCGTACTGCTGCAGCAGGAAGTCGTTGAGATCGCGCATCAGCGAGACCTTGTCCTTGCCGTCGACGGCGAGTCCGAAGTCGTCGTTGACCATGGCGAGCAGTTGCTCGGAAGTGACCCGGGTATTGAACACCTTGGCGAGCACCACCTTGTCGTAGCCCTTGTTGAGCAGCTCCCGGATCAGGGTGGTCTTGCCCGAGCCGACCTCGCCGGTGAGCAGGATGAAGCCGGCCCGCTCCCGGATGCCGTAATCGAGGTAGGTGAGCGCCCGCTTGTGCGAGCGGCTCAGGTACATGAAGTCCGGATCCGGGACCAGTTCGAAAGGTTTCTTGTTCAGTTTGAAGAAGGCTTCGTACATGCAGTCACCCCGAACTCGCCAAGGCCGCCGTCTGCCGGGCGGCATCCGGCGTCATTTCTTGCTGCCGTCCTGCCCCCCGGTCTGCCGGTCGCGTCCGTAGTAGCCGGCGTAGTGGCCGTCCGGTTGCTGGCCGTTGTACACCACACCGAGCAGCCGGGAGCCGCTCAGCGCATCGAGCGCCTCGCGTACCCCCGCCTGGCTGGCCACCCGCTCCATCACCACCAGGATCACGCCGTCGACCAGGCGGGCAAGCGACCTCGTTTCGGCAAAAGGAAGCAGCGGCGAGCTGTCGAAGATCAGGTACCGGTCCGGGTAGCGCCGCTTCAGCTCCTCGACGAGCACCTTCATCTTTAAAGAGCTGAAAAGCTCGACCGGGTTGTCGATGGCGGTGCCGGCCCGCATGATGGAAAGCTTGCCGATACCGGTGGGGATGATGGTGTCGCCGATGCCCGCGCCCTCCACCAGCACGTCCGCCAGCCCCACCCCCTGCTCGATCTCGAAGTAGCGGTGCAGTGCCGGCTGTCTCAGGTCGGCATCGACGAGAAGCACCGTATGATCCAGTTCCTCCGCCAGGCTGATTGCCAGGTTGAGCGCCGTCAGGCTCTTTCCTTCCCTGGGGAGCGAACTGGTGACCAAAAGCGTGTTGTGAAAGCTGTCCAGCGCCCGCGTCATGTCCACCAGCGCCGATTTAAGCTTGCGGTATTCCTCGGCGGGCAGGGAGTGCGGGTCGTGCAGGTTCACCAGGTACGGGTTGGAGGGCGACAGCCTGCCATAGCGCGGGGAAAGCGGCGGCACCCCCCCCGGAGCCGTCACCCGCTGCTGATCGTGTCCGCGGACCTCCCTGAGCTGCTTCAGCCGGGCCGCCTTTTCCATTGCCAGTTCGATTCTGCTCATGACTATCGTCTACCTCGTACCGGCGACGGAACCCGCCTGGCCGCCGCCGGTGCGCTCCCCCGCGGGAGGCTGGGCATGGGCGGACGAGAGGTTGCCGGTCAGCCACTCCACGTACGGCACGTTGAACGTCTCCATCACCGGAAAGCTCAACAGCGCCAGAAAATAGAGGCCGGCCACCCAGAAGAAACCGGTTGCCCGTCTCCGCTCAATCGCCTTAAGCGCCGGATGCTGCATCATCGGGATCACCGCCAGCACCTGCGCCTCCAGCCCCCTGACGTATTCCACGTCCTTAACCGACCCGTCCAGCTGGTCAAGGAGCAGCAACAGGCCGAAGCCGGCCGCCAGACCGCCGGCTATGCCCATCATCATGATCTTCAGCCGGTTGGGGCTGCTCGGTTTAAGCGGCAGGATGGCGGGCTCGATCACCCGGAAGGTGGTCGATTTGTCCTGGGACTGGATCTGTTGGGAGACCTCCGACTGTCCCTGCCGGGCAAAGAGCTGATCGTAGATGGTCTTCTGGTTCTGCCGTTCGAGCTCCAGTTTTTCCAGCCCGGCCCTGGCCGCCGGGATGTGCTGCAACATGGCCTTGTTGTTGTCGATGTAGCGCTTAAGCCCCACCTCGCTTACCTTGATGGCGTCGATCTCCGATTCGATGCGCGACATCTCCACCGGGTCGAGTCCCTGGTAATCGACGCCTCTGCGTCCCTTGAGTTGCTCCCGCACCGTCTCCATCTCGTTTTTCACCTGGACGACCTCGGGGAAATTCTCGGTGTACTGCACCAGCAGTTCGTCCAGCCTTTTTTGGAGGGTGGCGAGTTTGGCCAGCAGTGGGTCGCTGGTCTTGCGGGTCGCCTGTCGCATCCCCTCCAGTTGGTGGCGCCTGAGTTCCAGGTCGTAGAGCTTTTGCTGGGCGATGTTGATCTCCTGGTAGAGCGCCTTCTCGTCGATGGCGATGATGCTCCCCTTCTCGCGCTTGTAGTTGTTGAGCTCGGCTTCCGCCTTTTCCAGTTTCGCGTTGAAGGTGGCGATCTGCTCGCCTAAAAACTTGCTCGCCTCGTTGGATTCACCGCGCCGGGAAGCGAGGGTCTGGTCGATGTACACGCGCACCAGGGAGTTGACGAAGTCGCGGGCGAACCCGGGATCGCGGGCGACAAAGGAAATGGTGAACAGGTGCTTGTCCTTGAGCTTCACCTGGGTGCTCGCCTGCAGTTCCTTGATCGTACCCTCGCCGCCGGCCGGGTTCTTGCTCAGGTCAATCCCCATGGTGCCGAGCACCCGGGTCAGGAAGGGACGGCTGGTAATGGCATACCCCACGACCCTGATGGCATCTTCTATGGAAGGGGTGACGGTGATCCCCTTCACCATTTCGCTGATCACGTTATCCTCGATCAGCACGGTGGCGCTGGATTCGTAACGCTTGGGAAGGAGGAAACTCGCCACAAAGGCCACCGTCATGACGGCCAAAGCCGTTACCGCGAACAGTTCCTTGCGCCGCAGCACGAGCTGCAGGTATTTGCGATATTCAAGAAGGGAAGATTCCATCTGCTGCTCCTTGCACCGTCTCCGCCCGGAACTGCCACCTGCCGGCTTTGCCACCAAAGGCTAGAAGAAGGTCTCCTTCACCATCACGTAATCCCCCGCCTTGAGCTCGATGTTCTGGGAGAGATCGCCCTTCTTGAACAACCGCTTCGCCTTGACCTCGAAGGAAACCGACTGTTCGCCGCTTTTTCTGCGGACCGTGACTTCGTTCTGGTCGGCGTACTTGGTGAAACCGCCCGCCTCCAGGATCGCCTCCATCACCTTCATCCCTTCCCGGTACTCGATGGCCCGCGGCGTGCCCACGGCACCGAGCACATAGACGTTTTTGTCCGCCAGCACCGGCAGGAACAGCACGTCGCCAGGCAGCAGGGCGAGGTCGTCCTCGGTGTGTCCGCCGAGCAAAAGACCTTGCAGCCCTTCCTTCACCTTTTTGCCGCCCCGCAAAAGGTACGCCTTGTTGAGGTCGGCCCCCTTGAGGTCCTGGAGGATGCACAAAAGCTGCAAAAGCGTGGTGCGCTGGGACAGCTGGTAGATGGTGGACTTGACACCGCCGCCGAAGATGTAGACCTTGTTGTTGGTGATCTCACCCACCGTGACAGTGACGATGGGATTTTTCACCAACTCCTTAAGCCTTTTGGCAAGCAGCGACTGCAGTTCGCTCGGCGTGCGCCCGCTGGCGAGCACCTCGCCCAGACCGGGCACCGTAATCTTGCCGTCCGGCCGCACCCGGACCGAAACGTCCAGGTCCTTTACCCCCCATACCGAGATGGCAAGACTGTCTCCCTCGCCGATCACGTAGTCGCCGGCCAGGACCGCAAGCGGCAGGCAGAGCAACAAAAGTAGCGTCAGCGTCACCTTCAGTGGCTTCATGGTCTTCCCCTCTCGGAGGCTTTCGCCTCCGTCACCTCCCTCCCCTGCCGAAAAGCACCACCTTCATGGTCTCGAAGATGATCTGGGAATCGAGCAGAAAGGAGAGATTCTTGATGTAGTACAGGTCGAAGCGGAGCTTCTCGACGGCGTCCTCAAAAGTGGCCCCGTAAGGGTAGCGGACCTGGGCCCAGCCGGTGAGTCCCGGCTTCACCGTGTGCCGTTTGGAGTAGTAATAGATCTCCTTCTTGAGCGACTCCACGAATTCGGGGCGCTCCGGCCGGGGCCCGATGAAGCTCATATCGCCCCTGAGCACGTTGTAGAGCTGCGGGATTTCGTCGACGCGGTAGGCCCTGAGAAACCGTCCCACCCGGGTCACCCGGACGTCGTTTTGCACCGCCCAGACCGCACCGTTGCGTTCGGCGTCCACCGTCATCGACCTGAACTTGTAGAGCACGAACAGGGTCTCGCCGCTTCCTACCCTGACCTGCTTGAAAAAAAGCGGTCCCGGCGAGTCCAGCTTGATGGCCAGGGCGACCAGCGGGAAGAGCGGCGCCGCCAGCAAAAGCCCGATCAGGGAAAGCACCATGTCGATGCCGCGCTTGTAGACCTTGCTGAGCGAACTGCGATGGAAGCCGGCGGAAAAGATGATCCAGCCGGGGGTGATCTCTTCCAGCATCAGCTTTTCCTGCACCATCTCGTAGAAAGTCGGGGCATCCAGCACCTTGATCCCCTCCAGCTTGCAATGCATCATCTCCTGTAGCGGCAGCACTCCGCGCCGCTCGGAAAGTGCGACCACCATGATGCCGGCGCCCGATTTGCGCACCGTAGTCAAAAGGTCCGCCTCCCGGGTCACCATAAGTTCCGGCGGCAGCGGCGGGTCTGTTGGCTCCTTTTCGTCCGAGCACTCAAGATACCCGGTCAGCGTGTACTGGCCGTCGCCGCTTGCCACCAGTTCGCCCAGCTGCCGAGCCAGTTTACCGGTGCCTATGATCAGCACCCGCTGGCAGAAATGCGGGGCGCGCACCGCGAAAACCGAGAATGCGTGCCAGAAGAACTGGTAGACGAAGAAGAAGGCGACCGTCAGCAACAGCACCCCGCGCCCCATCACCGAGGACGAGGCGAGGTAATAGACTACGAACTGCAGGAAGAAGGCGGTGCCGGCGGCTTCCAGACAGTTGACGAAGATCTCCCACCGGCGGCAGCGGCGGTCGAGGGTATACACCTCCATCAGGTAGGAGGAGAATAGGGCGACGCCGATGAAGATGCCCCCCGCCTCAAGCGACTGCAGCGACAGCCACTCCTTGCGCCAGACGGCATAGCCGAAGCGACAGATGACGGCCGAACAGTAGGCGGCCGCCGCCATCGTGGCGTCTATCAACAGCATCAAGACAAAACGCAGTCTCACCGACGACCTCGACCGAACAGCGCCACCTTCACCGTCTCAAACATGATCTGCGAGTCCAGGGATGCGGAGATGTTTTTGATGTAATACAGATCGTAGCGGAGCTTTTCCAAGGCATCCTCAAGCGAGGTTCCCTGGGGATGGTTGACCTGCGCCCAGCCGGTAATGCCGGGCTTGATGGTGTGACGTTTGGAGTAAAAGGAGATGTCCTTTTTGAGCATCTCGACGAACTCGGGACGCTCCGGGCGCGGCCCCACCAGGCTCATCTCCCCTTTGAGCACGTTGTAAAGTTGCGGGATCTGCTCCACTCCCCACCGGCGCAGCCAGCGCCCCACCGGCGTCAGCCGGCCGTCGTCGAACGGCTCTCCCTCCTCGGCCGCCGTCGCCTCGCGCCCCGTCCGGAAACTGTACATGCGAAAGGGACGTTCGCTGTCGCCGACCCTGAACCGGCTTAGGATGACCGGGCCGGGCGCAGCCGCCTTGATGGCCAGCGCCAGCAGCGGGAAAAACGGCGCCGCCAGCACCATCCCCAAAAGCGAAAGGGTGAGGTCGATGCAGCGCTTCAGGAAGGCCACCAGCGGTGAGCCGCTGAAGCCGGAGGAGAAGACCACCCAGGTCGGGGTGATCCTTTCCAGCATCAGCTTCCCCTGCAGGAGTTCGTAGCAGGTTGCCGCATCGAGCACCTCGACACCGCTCAGCTTGCACTGCATGATTTCCTGCAGCGGCAGCACGCCGCGCCTCTCGGACAAGGCCACCACGATCACGTCCACCTGCTGACCGCGCGAGGTGTTCAAAAGATCTCCCTGCCATTCCAAAAGCCGTCCCTGCATCCGGCTGCGCCCCGTGGTGCGCTCGGGCGGGCACTCGAGGAATCCGGCCAGGGTGAAGAGATCGTTAGCAGCTACCATTTCGGCCAATTCAAAGGCGACCTGGTCGGTGCCGAGGATGAGCACCCGCTTGGCAAAGGAGGGTTGGTTCTTGCCGGAGCGTGAGATCACATGCCAAAGATACTGGTAGCAGCAGAAGGTCTCGATGGCGATGAACAGTACGCCGCTTCCCAAAAGCCGCACCGGGTGCAAGTAGTAAATAAGGGAAAGCAGGAAGGAGCTCGCACACCCCCCCTGCAGACATTTGATGAAGATCTCCCACTTGCTGCTTCTCCGGGCGGGCGCATACAGCTCGACCAGGTAGGTAGCAAAGAGCGAAACGGCGATGAAGGTCGCCGCCACCTTGAGCGCCCTCCCCTCCAGCAATTGCCGGCCCAAGGGCTGCACGCCGAGGCGCAGCACCACGGCCGTGGTGAGGGCGGCCCAGGCGAGCAAGGCATCAGAAATCAGCATCAAGGCCAGACGCACGTTCATCTGCCATCTCCTTTGAGCAATGCCGGAATTCTGTAGGTGGATCGATCGGCCAACGGGCAGGATTAACAAACACGGATTAAAGATATCACACTTTGTCGGCTTGCAAATCTAAGCGGGGAAAAATCGTCAGGCAGGAAATGGCAGGGCGCGACTCAAGCTACCTGTCGAAAGGCACGGCGCCAGCAGGGGTAAGCAAGTTGCAGCAAAGAGGGACGAACTAGAAAGAGAGATTCCAGGCAACCATGACGCCGCTTCCCGGCGTACCGCCACGGAGGTAGCCGGATTCCCAGCAGTAGGCGAGGTAAAGTTCGGAGTTCCAGAAAAAGGCGCTGTCCAGGCTGACGGTGGCGGCGCCGCCCCTGCGGTCGCGGAAGACCACCTGGTCGCCGTTTTCCACCGTGGCCCGCTCGCCCCAGATGTAGGACCCCACCAGGCTCAGATAGAGGAAGAAAGCGAGTTCGCGGCGGTAGGTGAGCGAGCCCATGACATAGTCGGTACTGCGGACGTCGTCATAGAGGATGCCGCCGTAGTGGGGGCGCGGTATGTCGTCGACTTCGCTGGGGGAGGGTCCGCCGTTGATGGTGAAGGCGTTGAAGCGGTCGCCCGCCTTGTTCCCGGTATGCCCGCCGTAGAGGCTCAAAAGCGCGCGGTTTCGCTCGGAAAGGCCGGGGAGGCCGCCGGCGGCCAGCAGGTAGCCGGTGAACTGGTAGTAGTCCTGATGGACGGCAGCGGCACCGGTGGGATCGAGGTCGCGCCACTGGTTGCGGTGCAGGTAGTCGAGATCCCAACCGGCGGCCACCCCTTGGTGGGGAAGTTCGATCAGGTTCCGGCTCAAGCCGTCGTAGCGCCCGCGCAGCCTGACGCCGTAGAGAGAGGTGCCGGGCGGGGTGACGACGCCGGCACCGGTGTCGTCGGTGCGCTGGGCGTAAAAATAGCCGGCCCGCCCCAATAGTTGCAGCCGGAGGTCGTTGTCCACCTGGAAGGGCGCAACGGGAATGCGGAGACCGGGACCGACCGAGGCCAACAGCGATCCCCAGTTGAGGGAAGTCCCCTTCAGCTCCCGGTTGTCTACCACCTCGGTCTGGCCGCCGGGGAGCGTGTAGTTTTCAAAATGGCTGACGATCTCGACGGGGCCCAGGCTCTTGTCGTACTCCAGTTCGTTTACGAAAAGGGCGACAATCGCGCGGGCCCGGTCCGTAGGCCAGACACGTTTCAGGTACAGCGCCCCGAGCGGGAGCCCCAGGGTGCCGCCTTGTTTGCCCGGCATAAGGCTGCCGCCGACGGTGAAGGAGCTGACGGAGTTGCGATTTTGCGCCGGGATCAACACCTTGTTGCCGAGGAAGGTGGCCTCGCTGCGCTGGCCGGCCAAGGGGGTATGATAGCTGGCGTCGTCCGCCGGCATGTCTTCGGCGGCACTGGCACAGTCCGCTCGATAACTTAAGCAGACGAAAAGCAGAACTGTCAACGTCGCAACAGATACAGTGGTACGAGGTATTGAAAGCAAAGTATCCTCCGTTATGTCCGGCAATCTCGACTGAAACCTCGTCTCATTGACAGCGATAAGTTGCCAGGATCACTATAACTAGATACCAGCAGTTGCTCAACTGTTAGCTGCTCAAATAGTGATAATTTTTTCCGGCGATTCCCTCTTGACACACCATGGTTACCATACGATATATTTACCACCAGATAACCATGGAGGCAAGCGATGGAGCAGCTCACCACCCGACAGCGGGAAGTATTGGCAATCGTTACCGAGTACATTAACGAAAACGGCTATCCCCCGAGCCTGCGCGAAATCGGCCAAAAGCTGTCGGTGTCGGGAACGCTCGGCATCATGAAGCACCTGGAGGCCCTGGAGAAAAAGGGGTATCTCAGACGGCAGCAGGGAAGCCCGCGGGGGATCACCCTGGCCAACCAGAGCCAGGCGACCAGCCTGCCGATCGTGGGGGTGGTGCGTGCCGGGGTGCTGCAACCGGCGTTCGAGGAGATCGAGGGGCATTTCGCCATCGACCGTTCGCAACTTAAGAGCGGGGGGAGCTTCTTCCTCAGGGTCAAGGGTGATTCCATGATCCACGCCCACATCCAGGAAGGGGACCTGGCACTGATCCGCCCGCAGCAGACTGCGGCCAATCGCGACATCGTGGTTGCCATGGTGGGAGGCGAGGCGACCCTGAAGAGGTTCTATCGTGAGGAGCGACGGATCAGGCTGCAGCCGGAGAACCCCAACTACGACCCGATCATCGTCCAGGAGGGGGACGGGGAGTTCGCCATCGTCGGGAAAGTGGTTGGCATCTACCGGGAAATGGAGTAAGTTCGTGCAGCGTCTGGCGGAAAAGGTGAAGGTGGCGGCGGTGTTCGCACCGGGCTGCCAGGTGAAGCCGGTGTGGTTCGAGTGGCGGCGGCAAAAGCACGCCATCACCGAGGTCTCCTATTTCTGGACGGACACCCTGGGCTGGGCCACCAGGCTGCACTTCGCCGTCAGCAACGGCTGCAACCTCTTCGAGCTCTCCTTCGACAGCGCCACGCAAAACTGGACGCTGGAGGGAATCGAGCTTCCCTGAAGGCGGCCTCTCGGGTCAATTAAGCAGAGCTTTCGCGGTAACGGGATAACGGCGTGGCAGAGCAGCGGATCATACTGCACATCGACATGAACGCCTTCTTCGCCTCGGTGGAGCAGCAGTCCAACCCCGAGCTGCGGGGCAAGCCGATCGCGGTAATCGGCGCGGCCAAGCGCACCGTGATCACCACCTGCTCCTACGAGGCCAGGGCCTTCGGGGTCAAGACCGGCATGAACAGCTGGGAGGCGAAGAAACTCTGCCCGCAGCTGATCTTCGTGGTCGGCAACAACCGCAAGTACGCCTACACCTCCAAGCAGATCTTCGCCATCATGCGCGAGTTCACCCCGCTGGTGGAGGCCTTCTCCATCGACGAGGCCTTCCTCGACGTCACCGGCTCCCTCGCCCTCTTCGGCACACCGGAAGAGATCTCCAACAGCATCAAGGCGCGCATCCGGGAAGAGTTTGGCCTCACCTGCTCGGTCGGCATCGCCCCCAACAAGCTCCTCGCCAAGCTCGCCTCCGACATGCAAAAACCCGACGGCCTCACCGTCATCGACCCCAAGCATATCCCGCAAGTCATGGAAAGGTTGCCGATCCGCGACCTGTGCGGCATCGGCGCCAAAACCTACCAGAAGCTGGCGAAGCTCGGCATCCGTACCTGCGGCGAATTGGGGAGGTTTCCCATCGAGGTGCTCACGCGGCAGTTCGGGATTACCGGTGAGAAGCTGCACCGCATGGGGCTGGGGCTGGACGAAACTCCGGTTGTGCCCGCAGAGGAAGCCGAAGAGGTGAAAAGCGTCGGCCACAGCACCACCCTCGACCACGACATCACCGATCGGGAGGAAATCCGCCGCTACCTGTTGCAGTTATCCGAGATGGTCGGCAGGCGCGCGCGCAAGTACGGGGTGGCGGGAAAGACGGTCACCCTCACGGTCCGCTACGCCGATTTCACCACCTTCGACCGCCAGGAGAGCCTTCCCGCCCATCTCAACAACAGCGAGGAGATCTACCGCCGGGCGGTGAAGATCCTGGAGGGGGTGGAACTCATCCAGCCGGTCAGGCTTTTGGGGGTGAAGATCAGCAACCTGCGGCAGCATACCGAGCAGCTGCCGCTTTTCCCGGCCGAACGGAAAAAGGCGCTTCTCGCCAACGCCATGGACCAGGTGAACAACCGCTTCGGCGACTTTTCGGTTACCTTCGGGAGCCTTCTGGGCAACGAGGGGGGAGCCAAAGTGATCTCGCCGGCCTGGCGGCCGGAGGGTTTGCGCAACGTCGACGTGGATTAAGCTCCTTCAGAAGCCAGGCACCCCGGTCGGCACCTGATCCCAGTAGGTTACCGAGTCGTTGTGCCACTTGACGATCTGCACGCTTTCGTCCTGGGAGATGACGATGGCGATGGCGTCGTGCAGCTTCTGGCAGAGCCGGTAGGCCGCCCGGTGCCGCGTCCCGACCCGCTCGCTCAAAACCGGCTCGGTCTGCGTCCCCTCGGTATCAAGCGCATGGGTTACCACCCCCACGCTGTCCAGATCCCCGGAAATCACCCCGCCGAAACCCAGGAGCTCCTGCCGCTTGCTGATCACCACCGCCCCGTCCACCGCCGACAGTGCCGCGATGAAGTGGGCCACGTCGAAGATCGCCTCGTCCAGAAGCGCGATGTTTTCGTTCTTGGAATTCACGTACTCCTGCCACCCCACCAGCTTCCCGGGGTCACGGGGATCGCCGTGCAATTCAGCCAGGGTTTCCATGATGCGCAGCGTCAGGGTGCGGAAACGCTGGCGCGACTCGTACTCGAGGAACTGGTACTTGATGGTCATGTAACCGTTTTCTTCCAGGACCTCGCGGGTCAATTCCGGCGGCAGGTAGACCAAGAGGCCGCCGTGGTGGGTGTTGCGGATCACGCTGATGATGCGCCGGATCGCCTGCTGTCCCACGTACTTGCCGAAATCGGGGTCGAGTTCCGCCCACGGCTTCCCCGCCCGCACCCGCGCCGCCTGGTGCAGCGCCCAGGTCTCGGCATGCACCACCGCCAGGCTGTCGGCTATCCAGCGGGAATTGAAGACGTCGAGGGTCGGGCAGGTGATCTCGCCTGCGTTCAAGGAGGCGATGATCTCCGAGCCGATGCAGACCGAGATCTGGCCGGGACCGGTGACGTAGACCACGAGGCAGACCGGCAGGGGGGGCGAGGTCTTCCTTCCACCGTAGACCGCGTGCATCCAGCGGGTGCCGGAGTGAAGCAGACCCCAGATCTGCGCCCCCTCCTCCTGATCGATGGAAATGCCGATCAGGGTGCGGTAGAAGTCGGCGGCGGGCGCCAGGCGGTGCAGTTCGTACTCGTTGAAGGGACGCCGGCGCGAGAAGACCAGCCTGTGGATGCCGGTCGGCGGCCCCTCCTCGACGGCGAACAGGTTGCAATCCCTGATGATCAGCCGGAACATCACCGGCCGCTCTTCTTCGCGCAAGAGGCTCGACTGGTAGCAGGTGGAAAGCACGTGCTCCAGCACCTCCCGGGAAGGAAGGACGAAACTCACTCCTTGCCGATGCGGGCAGAGCCGCTCCACGAACGACGGTTCCTGCCATTGCCTGTAGATGAAATCCACCAGATCCTTCGGGTAGGAATGCCCGAAAGGCGCCTGGCATGGTGTGATACCGGCCTTTTTCATCACGCTCTCCGCTGTCACAGGTTTACGCCGTCGCGATAACGGCCCCAGAAAGCTTAGCAGATGCACCATTATATGCATTTCCCGGCGTCATCTGTAAAGCGTCCCCGTCGCCCCGCAGACCGTGGCAAAACCGCGGCCTGCGAAGCTTTACATGCGATAGCGATTTTGCTAGTATGTGCACCGCTTCTTCCTCCCCGCAAAGGTCCGAAAAATGTCAGAAATTACGCCGATGATGCGGCAGTACCTCGAGATCAAAGCAGACCACCCCGACGCCATCCTTTTCTACCGGTGCGGCGATTTCTACGAGATGTTCATGGAAGACGCGGTGAAGGCCTCCCGCATCCTCGGCATCACCCTTACCTCCCGCAACAAGAATTCGGAGGGAGAGGTGCCGCTGTGCGGCATCCCCTACCACTCCTGCGCCCCCTACATCGCCAAGCTGATCGAGGCCGGCGAGAAGGTCGCCATCTGCGAACAGACCGAGGACCCGAAGCTCGCCAAGGGGATCGTCAAGCGCGAGGTGGTCAAGGTGGTAACGCCCGGCCTGGTGGTCGAGGACGCCTCGCTCTCTCCCAAGGAAAATAACTACCTGGCAGCCCTCTGTTCGCAGGGAGAGCGTTTCGGCCTTGCCTGCCTCGACCTTTCCACCGGCGAATTCCGCATCACCGAGCTTGAGGGGATAACTGCCGCCCTGGCCGAAGTCGCCTGCATCGGGCCGCGCGAGGTGATCCTGCCGGCGGTCTGCCGGGAAGAGCCCAAGGCCAAGGAGCTGGCGCCTTTGGCGCTCGACCGCGCCCTCACCTACTTCGAGGAATGGGTCTGGGACGCAGACTATTCAAAGCGGCTGATCGGCAACCAGTTCAAGGGTGCCACCGCCGCCTCGCTCGGCTGCGACGGCCTCCCCATCGCCCTGCTCGCCGCCGGCGCCGTTTTGCACTACCTTTTGGAAACCCAGAAAGGAAGCGCCCCCCACGTCACAGCAATCGTCCCTTACAACGAGAGCGAACACCTGCTTTTGGACGAATCGACCCGGCGCAATCTGGAACTGACCGCGACCATCGCCGAGGGGAAACGCAAGGGATCGCTGCTCGGGCTGATGGACCGCACGGTGACCGCCATGGGGGGAAGAAAGCTCAGGCAGTGGATCAACTACCCGCTCATGGACCTGAAAAAGATCTGCCACCGGCAGGACGCGGTCGAGGAGCTTTTGCAGGCCCCCGGCGTCCGCTGCGAACTGCGCGAGCTTCTTTCCGGCGTCTACGATCTGGAGCGGCTGAACGGCCGCATTTCGCTCGCCTCGGCCTCCGCCAAGGACCTCTCCGCCCTGAACAGCTCTCTTGCCCGCATCCCTGCGATCAAGGAGAAACTCGCCTCCTTCGGCGCGCAGCTTTTGCGCGAACTGGAGACGGGGACCGATTCGCTTGCCGAGATCTGCGCGCTGATCGAGCGGGCCATCGTCGAAAACCCTCCCTTCGTGCTGCGCGACGGCGGGATCATCGCCGACGGTTACAACGAGGAGCTGGACGAACTGCGGGCCATAAGCCGCGAGGGGAAAGGCTTCATCGCCCGCTTGGAGGCCAAGGAAAAGGGGCGCACCGGCATCTCCTCCCTGAAGATCCGCTACAACAAGGTGTTCGGCTACTACATCGAGGTCACCAAGACCAACTTAAACGCCATCCCCGAAGACTACATCCGGCGCCAGACTCTCGCCAACGCCGAGCGCTTCGTCACCCCGGAACTCAAGGAATACGAGGAGAAGGTGCTGGGGGCCGAGGACCGCATCAAGGAGCTTGAGTACAACCTGTTCCAGGGTGTGCGCGAGGCGGCAGCTGCACAGGGCGAGCGGATCGCCCGCACCGCCGACCGGCTCGCCTCCCTCGACGTGCTGGTCTCACTGGCCGAGCTCGCCCACGACCGCGGCTACTGCCGCCCCGAGATGCACGAAGGGACGGAGATGAACGTCACCGACGGCCGCCACCCGGTGATCGAGGAGATGTACTCCGCGGAGCGCTTCGTCCCCAACGACACGCTGCTCGACAACGGCGAGAACCAGCTGATCATCATCACCGGCCCGAACATGGCCGGTAAGTCGACCTTCATGCGCCAGGTCGCCCTGATCACCCTGATGGCACAGATGGGAAGCTTCGTCCCCGCCGAAAAGGCGCGCATCCCGCTGGTGGACCGGATCTTCACCCGGGTCGGCGCCTCCGACAACCTGGCGCGCGGCCAGTCCACCTTCATGGTGGAGATGATGGAGACCGCCAACATCCTCAGGGGGGCGACCGCCAGGAGCCTCGTGATCCTGGACGAGATCGGCCGCGGCACCTCCACCTTCGACGGCGTCTCCATCGCCTGGGCGGTGGCGGAGTTCCTGCACGACAACAAGATGCACGCCGCGAAGACGCTCTTCGCCACCCACTACCACGAACTGACCGAGCTGGCGGTCACCCGCCCCGGCGTCAAGAACTTCAACATCGCGGTGCGCGAGTGGAACGAGCGCATCATCTTCCTGAGGAAGATCGTCCCCGGCGGCGCCTCCCACTCCTACGGCATCCAGGTGGCCAGACTCGCCGGCCTGCCGCAGTCGGTGATCGAGCGGGCCAAGGAGATCCTCCTCAACCTGGAAAAGGGCGAATACGCGGAAGGAGGCCAGCCCCGCCTTGCCCGCGGCCGAAAACAGCCGGCGCCATCGCCGCAGCTCTCCCTTTTCGCCAGCGCCGACGATCCGATCAAGGAGCGGCTTAAAAACGTGGAGGTCGCGATGCTGACCCCGCTGGAAGCACTCAACCTGGTGGACGAACTGAAAAGGATGCTGGGATGAATCGGCGCGAGTTCCTCAAGTACCTCGGCATATCCGCCCCCTACCACCAGTGGCTCCTCTGCGAGCTCCTGGCGGCGCAGGGCTCGCTCATGGCCGCCCCCTTCCTCTGCACACCCGCGCAGGCGGCCGAACTGGTACCGGTGACCGAGCTGAAACACTGGTCGACCCCCGATTACACCCGGATCTCGGTCACCCTGGACAAAGAGGCGCGCTTCGAATACCACAAGCTCCCCAACCGGCTCTACTTCGACATCGACGGCGCGCTTTTAAGGCATGGCGTGAAGGACCTGACCATCGGCGACGGCCTGTTGAAAAGCGTGCGCATCGCGCAGTACCGCGCCTCCACGGTCCGGGTGGTGCTCGATCTGGACAGCATCAAGGAGTACAAGGTCTTCACCTTCTCCGACCCTTTCCGCATCATCGTGGACGTCAAGGGGGACCGCAAGCAGGAGATTTCCGCCTCAAGAGACGTCATCGAGAGCGCCAAGCCCGAGCCTGTGCCGGAAAAGAAGCTCGAAAAGGCCAAGCCGGCGGAGAAGTTCAAGCCCGGCAAGATCAGGAGGATCGTGGTCGATCCCGGTCACGGCGGTCACGACCCCGGTGCCATGAGCCCAAGCGGCACCCGCGAGAAGGACATCGTGCTGCAGATCGGCCACCGGCTTGCCCAGAAGATCCGCGAGGACATGGGGATCGACGTGGTGATGACCAGGAACACCGACGTCTTCGTCGAACTGCAGGAAAGAACGGCCATCGCCAACAAGGTGGGCGCCGACCTTTTCGTCTCCATCCACGCCAACGCCTCGCTGAACCGCGGCGCCAGCGGCATCGAGACCTATTACTTAAACCTCGCCAAGACCGAGAAGGCCGCGCAGCTCGCGGCCAAGGAGAACGGTACGACCCTGGAAAAGGTGAGCCTTTTGCAGGCCGTGCTCTTCGACCTGATGGCGAACTACAAGCTGAACGACTCGGCGCATCTGGCAGCAGAGGTGCAGAAGGCGCTGCACAAGAAGGCACTGACCGGCTATCCGACGGTGAAGAACCTCGGCGTCAAGCAGGGTCCCTTCTACGTCCTGGTCGGCGCCACCATGCCGAGCATCCTGGTGGAGACCGCCTTCGTCAGCAACGAGCGGGACGAGCAGAAACTCAGGGATCCTGCCTACCAGGACCTGACCGCGGAAGGTATCGCCGCCGGCATCAAGGGGTACATAGCTTCCTTGAAGTAGCTGCGGGCAGAGTCCGGATGAAAAAAGGGGAAGGTTCCTCAAAGGAGCCGTCCCCTTTTTTGATTCCTTGGCTACCAGCCACCGGACTATTTCCCGAAGACCTCCACGAAAAACTGCTTCATCGCCTGCCAGGAGCGGTGGTCGGCTTTCTCGTTGTAGGCAGCCCCTTTGCTGTTGTCGTTGCCGGATTTGGGGTTACTGAAGCTGTGCACGGCGCCGCCGTAGATGTTCATCTGCCAGTCGACCTTGGCCTCGCGCATCTCCTGCTGGAAGGCGGCAACCTGCTCCGGCTTGACGAAAGGATCGTCGCCGCCATGCAGTGCCAGCACCTTCCCCTTGATGTTCTTGGCGTCGGCCGGGTTGGGAGTGTCTAGCCCGCCGTGGAAGCTCACCGTGCCGAGTACGTTCGCGCCGCTGCGCGCCAGTTCCAGCGCCGCCGTGCCGCCGAAACAGTAGCCGATCACGGCCAGCCGCTTCGGGTCGACGTGCGGCAGGCTCGCCAGCTTGTCCAGCCCCGCCGCGGCCCTCGCCCGGATCAGGGAACGGTCCGCTCCGCGGTATTTAGCGGCCTCCTTGGCCGCGGCCTGCGGCGTCGCCGGCCGTACGCCCTTGCCGTAAATGTCGGCGGCAAAGGCAACATAGCCGAGCCCCGCCAGTTGCTCGGCCCGCTTCATCTCGTACTGACTTACCCCGGTCCACTCATGGATTACCAACACCCCCGGCCGCTTCCCCTTCAGGGCGTCGTCGTAAGCCAGGTAACCTTCCAGCACCGTTTCTCCCTGGCGGTATTCCACCTTCTTGGTCACGAGCTTTGCCTGAGCCTGCTGTGCGACGGTCATCATCAGGAACGCCAACAAAAGAGCTTTCATCAGTTCGCCTCCAGAGTTTGGTTTTTAGCAGCCTAAAGCTGCTACAAGGATGAAGTGTATCAAACATTGTGGGCAACGGGTAGAATGTCATAAGCAGCTCGCCAGATGTCATAAGAAAAGCATTTAAGCACCAAGTTGACAGCATTCACCGCTTATATATCCTTAACGGGTTCCTACCAAGCTGAAGGAGAAAGACCATGAACTGGAACAATCGATCTTTCCGGTCGGCGGCACTGCTCTCAGCCACGTTTGCATCGCTGGTATCGCTGGTACTGAGTATCTCCGGATGCGCTACGTTCGGGAGGGGAGAAGCGGTCAGGCCGACGGCTACCTTGCAGGCAATACAGGATGATTATGGCGAGGCGATAAAACGCACCGAGGCGACGAAGCAGGCCCTGGATGCCGTCGACTTGGCGTCGCCAGCTGACATGCCGCAGGTTTACGGGGAGTTCAAAAGGAAAGTGGGCGAGATGCAGATCATCGGCAAAAAGGTGGTGACTCACGTCGACGAGCTGCAATACCAGGGTGCGTCGTATGTGGTGTCCTCCAGGAAATCAGCCGCTGAATGCCGGCTTCCCGCCGCTCGCAACGGTCAGCCGCAGGAACCTGTCGAAGGAAACAGTTATCTGGACGAGGTAAGCGACGATGCGGGCACGATAAAAAGGGCTTATGATGCCTTCGATTTCGACCTCAACCAGCTAAGCGGCTACCTGTCACGACGTCTCAACCTGGCGGCTCTCGACGCCATCAAGCCGATCATCCTCAAAGCGAGGGTCGACGCAGAGAGTCTTAAGTGGTGCCTGGCAGAGGCGCAGACGGATCTGGAAGAGGCCAAGGCCGTACAGAATCAGAATCCGTAAAGCAGAGTCTGTCATCCTGAGCGCACGCGAAGGATCTGCTTTTGGCATCTTTTAAGAAGCAGGTCCTTCGCTACGCTCAGGATGACAGGCATTGGGCAACAGGCTATTTGTACGGGTCATCCCCACCGTTCCAGGGGTCGCTGGCGGCAGGCTTCACCTGGTCCTTCCTCCCCTTCACCGGGGAAGCCGGCGGCAACGCCTCACTATCCTGCCCCTCCCCTTCCCGCTTATCGACCGGCCCCGGAGCCGCCTGTTTCTTCACCTCCGGCACGAAGACCGACTCCTTCAAGGGGGTCTTGTCCTTGACGGCAAAGACCTCGATCCCCGCCTTTCCTTCCAACGGACAGACGTTTTCGCAGATGCCGCAACCGTTGCAGAGATCCTCCAGAACGTAGGGTCGCTGCACCTCGATCTTGTTGCCGGCGAAATCGATCTCTTCCGCCACCTCGGAACGGATCGCCTTCTGCGGCATCGGACAGTGCTCCTCGCAGACGATGCAGTTGGTCCGCTTGGCAAACGGCAGACAGAGGTTCTTGTCGAAGGCCGCCTTGCCGATCACCGCCCGCTTTTTCGGGGCAGGCGGCAGGTTCGGGATGGCGCCGGTCGGACAGACCTGCCCGCACAGGGTGCAGTTGTACTCGCAGTAGCCAAGCCTGGGCGTCACCACCGGCGTGAAGATCCCTTCGACCCCTGCCTGGGCGATGGCCGGATAGAGCGCGCCGGTAAGACAGACCTTCATGCACTCCCCGCAGCGCACGCATTTCTTCAGGAAGTCGTCCTCGCTTCCCGCCCCTGGCGGGCGCAGCAGGTGGGCCTGCGCCTCGGGCTTGCGAAAGCGGAAGGTGCCCGCCAGGAAGAAGCCCGAAACCAGCCCTCCTAAAAGCACCCGCCGCTCGGGAACGTGTACCCCGGTCAGGTAGTCGCCCCTGCGGAAACTCCAGTTGACCCGGTGATGCGGGCAGCGAAGCTGGCACTCCATGCACAAAAGGCAGGCGTCGGTCTGCAGCAGGTCCGCGTCGAAGGCCGTCGGGCAGAGCGAGCGGCAGGCCTTGCAGTCGGAACAAAGGGCGGCAGGGACGCGCTTGAGAAGCGAGAACCGGCTGAAGAGCCCGAGCAGGGTGCCCAGCGGACAGAGGTTCTTGCACCAGTTGCGCGACTCGTAGCGTTCGATGAAGACGATGGCCGCGAACATGGCGGCCGACAGGAAGGCCAGCGGATAGAAGGTTTCCCGGAACGGGAGCAGGTAGTCGTGCAGCACGCCGTAGGCGGGGGCGAGGTGGTCGCGGCGCTCGCCGATGACGTGGTACAGTTCGACCCACGAGCGGCGCACGCCGTCGCCCAGAATCGGGTAGAGGAAGAAGGTGAGCGCCCGCACCAAAATGGCAATGGGGTCGAGGATGCCGGCCAAGTTGATATGAAAGAAAGCCGAGACGACCAGGGGCAGCAGCAGCCAATATTTCAGGTTCCCTTTGAGGAGCCTGACGGGCGCCGTCTTCCTGATACGTTTGGTCACCAGGTCGAGCACGGTGCCCAGCGGGCAGATCCAGCCGCAAAAGAATCGACCGAGCAAAAGCGTGAACAAAAGGGTCAAAACCGCCGGCAGCAACAAGGACGTGAAGCTTTTGGTCGCCGCCAGGTAGCTCACCAGCACCAGCGGGTCCATCCTGAAAAAGCTGTTGATCGCCGCCGAGATGTTGTCCGTGCCGCGGTACTCGGTGTTGACGAACAGCACCAGGAAAACCAGCAAAAAGAGCAGCTGGCTGATTCTGGCCGAGGTGATTTTCTTCATGGAAATCCTCAAGCGCGGACGATGCGCACCTTTTTCAGGTTGATCTCGCCCAGCCCGCGTTTGTAAGCCGCCACCGTTACCGAGATATCCTCGGGCCGGTGGCCGAAGAGGGTGGTCGCATAGGCGTCGACGGCCACGATGTCGGTGGAGGCGAGCACCTTGTGCAGCGCCTTAACGTCGCCCAGATTGCCCCCCTGCGGCCCGTGGGCGGTCAGCACGCGGGTCGCGTCCACCACCACGAGGTGGCTCTTCAGCACGCTGTTCACGTCGGCCAGCGCCTCGTCTATGTTCTTGTGGATGGCGCCGCGGTTACCGCCCATCACGCCCATCACGTTCTTAAGCCCCAAGGTGAGTTTGGTCAGGCCGTGATGCTTGGCGACCGGCACGTTGATGAACACGTCCGCGTGCAGCGCCTCGTCGTAGAGCTCCCACTCGCTGAGCACTTTCCCTTTCAGCGCGACCTTCCGGAAACGCTCGTTCTCCACGTACTTCAGCTCGACGTTTTTCATCCCCTTGAGCGCTTCGGTCATGCCGCTGTTCACGTAGCAGCGCCGCTCGTCGTTGCAGCTGCGGTCGAAGACCTTCACCTTTTTGGCGCCCGCCTTGAGCGCCTCCTCGACGACCGCCCTGACCACGATGGGATTGGTGTTGGCCGCCTGGTCGGGGTTGCGGTCCCACCCCATGTTCGGCTTCACCACCACCACGTCGCCTGCCTTCACGAAACGCTTCATCCCCCCGACGGCGGCGATGGCATTGCGGGTAATCTGCGCGTAGTCGTGCCCTTCGGCTACGGCCACCACCGGCTGGACGGCGGCCGACGCCTCGGCTAACGCCCAACGGTGGCAAAGAGCGGACAAACCGAGGAACTTGAGAAAGGACCTTCTTTTCATGCGTGAGTACCTCCCTGAATGGCAACAAGAACCTTCCCCTCCCCTTGAGGAAGGGGGATAACGTTCAGCGTTAATGGGCCGGCTTGTTTTTCGGACCCTTGGCGAGGGGAACGCCGTCCTCGCCGCGGTGCTTGACGGTCAAACCTTTTAGGAAGTTGCGCAGCATCTGGTCGCCGCATTCCTTGTAGTTGGCATGCCCCTTGGCCCTGAAAACCGCGCTCAGCTCGGATTTGGAGACGGGGAACTGGGACAGCTTGAACACTGCCAGCATGTCCTCTTCTTTGAGCTCCAGTGCGATGCGGATCTTCTTAAGGATCTCGTTGTTGGTGAGACGCTCGGGCCTGGCTGGCGCGGGCTCGCCTTCCCTCTTGCCGCGTTTGCGGGTGATCAGCCCGTCGAGAAAGGCTTCCAACAAGGCGTCGCTGCATTCGCTATAGCCTTCTTCACCCTCTTTTTTCAAAAAAGCCACTACCTCGGCAGCACCGATCTCCTGGCCTGAAAGGGCAAAGATCTCCTGCATGCTCTTGTTGCTGAGGTCTACGGCATAGCGCAGTCTGCGAAAGATATCGTTATTGGTCATTGATGGTCCTCGTCCGGGGTCAGCCAGTTAAATAGCACTATACGATGAGGTGGGCAACGGCTAAATAGCACAACCCGTAGGAGCGCCTTCAGGCGCGATCATGGGCCAAGTCCGCTTCTACAGAAATTCCGATGCACTATACACCGATGAAGGAGGGAAATTTAGGAAAAAGAGAGGAAAGATGGCTGATAGGCGGGGGACGGTCTGTAATGCGGAGCGTCCTGGCCGGTCTGCAGCGCCTCACCGAGAAACGGCAGCAGGATGGTGTCTATCTCGCCGCTGTCCAGCGTTTCCCGGGCAACCAGTTCGGCGGTCAGCGCCTTGAGCGCGTCGAGGTGGGTTTCCAGCAGGGTGCGCACCTCGGCATAGCAGCCGGTGACGATGGCGCGGATCTCCGAGTCGATCTCCCGCGCGGTGGAGTCGCTGAAGCTCGTGCCTACGCCGCCCGGGCCGGGAGCGGTGCTTTCGTGGTTGCCGAAGGCGACCGGCCCGAAGGCGTCGGACATCCCCCATTCGCAGACCATCTTGCGCGCCGTGTCGGTCGCCCGCGCCAGGTCGTTGCCGGCCCCGGTCGTGGTGGTGGCAAACAAAAGCTCTTCGGCGGCCCTCCCCCCCATCAGCACCTTCAGATGACCGTCGAGCATCTCCTTTGTGTAGCAGTAGACGTCCTCGGTCGGGATCTGTACCGTGACGCCGAGCGCCCTCCCCCTGGGGATGATGGAGACCTTGTGCACCGGGTCGCACCCGGGTACGAGTTTCGCGATCAGCACGTGCCCCGCCTCGTGGTAGGCGGTGGAGAGCTTCGATTTTTTCGACAGCACCAGGGATTTCTTCTCGGCGCCCATCATCACCTTGTCCTTGGCGCAGTCGAACTCGCTCATCCCGACCTCGTACTTGTTGAACCTGGCCGCCAGGATAGCCGCCTCGTTCACCACGTTGGCAAGGTCGGCGCCGGAAAAACCGGGGGTGCCGCGGGCGATCACCCGCAGATCGACTTCGCTGCTCATGGGGACGTTTTTGGCGTGTACCTTGAGGATCTCTTCGCGGCCGCGGATATCGGGGGAACCGACCACCACCTGGCGGTCGAAACGGCCCGAGCGAAGGAGCGCCGGATCGAGCACCTCCGGGCGGTTGGTGGCGGCCAGGATGATGATGCCGGAGTTGACGGCGAATCCGTCCATCTCCACCAAGAGCTGGTTGAGGGTCTGGTCGCGCTCGTCGCTCGCGCCGCCGCTGGCACCGTCGCGCTTGCGCCCGACTGCGTCGATCTCGTCGATGAAGACGATGCAGGGTGCCGCCTTTTTCCCCTCGGCGAACAAATCCCTCACCCGGGCGGCCCCGACACCCACGTACATCTCGACGAACTCGGAGGCGGAGATGGAGAAGAAGGGGACGCCCGCCTCCCCCGCCACGGCCCGCGCCAAAAGCGTCTTGCCGGTGCCCGGAGGCCCGACCAGAAGCACGCCGGTCGGCAGCTTGCCACCCAGCACGGTGAACTTTCGCGGGTCCTTCAGGAATTCCACCGTTTCCACCAACTCCTGTTTCGCCTCGTCGGCACCGGCCACGTCGGCAAAGGTGGCGGTCGACACCTCGCCGTCGACACGCTTCGCCCGGCTGCGGCCGAAGCCGGCATAACGTCTGAGGATGAAAAAGAGGAAACCGGCAACGGCGAGGATGATGCCCAGTTCGAACCACTTGGGTTGTGCGGCGGGGGGGATGGAGGAGAAATCGACGTGCCTTGCCAGGAGCAGCGTGGGGAGCTCGGCGCCGGCGGGAAGGAAGAGCTGCAGGCGTTCACCGTTCTTGCCTTCGGCGCTGATCTCGTCGCCGGCCAGTTTGACGCGGACGACGCTGCCTGCGTTCACCCTGTCGACAAAGGCGCTGTAACTGATGGTGTTTCCTTTCGAGGACTGGTGCTGTCTCCAGGTATAGACACCGAACCCGGCGGCGCTCATACAGCTTGCCACCACGAGCACAATCAACAAACGGGAATTCCTGGCATTGCCCATACTCATTCTTTTCCTTTTGAAATTGTAAATTCCTCCCGTCATTTCAAGAAAAATGAGTACATTGCATGCAGCCGTGCCGCATGTTACTGCGAATACGGCGAGGGCATTTGGATCTTTTGTGGATATTACGCGATGAAGAAGCGGGACAATTATTGTTACTCCAACCGCCCAAGTTTTGTATAGAAAAATTATCTTAATAGGGCCAAGCTTAGCGCATAAAAAAAAACGGGGTACCTTGTCGGCACCCCGTTTCTCTGCATCCTTCGGATGGCAGCAGCAGTCCGCTACCTCCTGATCTGCTTGATGACGGCGGAGAAATCCTCTTCGCTCCGGCCGTCTTCCACCGCCTGGGCGTAGGCCGCGGCCGCGGTCTTGGCGGCCGGCAGATCGAGTCCGAGCGTCTCGGCCATCTCCACCACGCGGACCATCTGCTGGTGCACGTATTTCAGCGCCAGGTTGCGGCTGAAGTCGCCGCGCGCGATGCTGCGCCCCTTGGAGTGGAACAGCGGCGAAGCGACCCCGCCGGAATCGAGCACTTCCAGGATCTTGTCAGGCTTGAAGCCCATCTTCTCGCCGAACACCAGCCCCTCGCCCAGCGACAGCATCAGCTCCGCCTGCAGCATGTTGACGATCAGCTTCATGCGGGTGGCGTCGCCGATCTTGCCGATGTGGATGATGTTCAGGCCGAAGTAGGAGAACGGCTCGCGGCAGCGGCCGAGCAGGGCCTCGTCGCCGCCGGCTAAGATGGTGAGCAGGCCGTTGATCGCGTGCTCCTTGCTGCCCCAGACCGGAGCCTCCAGAAACAGAACCCGGGCTTTCTTTGCCTCTTCCGCCATGCGCTCAACGGTGCCTACCCAGTGGGTGCCCATGTCGACCAGGATGGTGCCCGGATCGATCCCTTCCAGCACGCCATTGGGGCCGAAGAAGAGGACCTCGCTTTCCGGCAGGATCACGATGACCATGTCCTGTCCCTTGGCCGCAGCCGCCGGGCTTTCGCCCACCTTCACGCCCAGTTTCGCCAGTTCGGCAACGTGTTCGGCGTTCTCGTCGAACACCGTCAGTTCATAACTCGACTTGGACAGGTTTGCCGCCATGTGCAGACCGACAGTACCAAGCCCGACAAAACCGATTTTCTTAAGCATACGCACCTCCAAAAATAGCCGACGCATCTATCGCCAGCAGATTAGCACCCACAATGTACGAGAACATACCATACTGTCATCCTGAGCGCAGCGAAGGATCTGCTGTTTGAAGTCAAAAGCGGATGCTTCACTGCGTTCAGCATGACAACCAATTATTTTATCTGTGCTTCTCTACTCCGACCCGGTCGCAGAGGTGGGCGACGGGGCAGTTCGAGCAGCGGGGCGACACCGGCGTGCACTGGTTCTGACCGAAGCATACCAACAGGTCGTTGATCGCGATCCAGTACTCCGGCGGCAGCTTCTTGCGCAGTGCGAGCTCGGTCAAGTCCGGGCTCTTGGTCGAAACGTACCCCCACCGGTTGCAGATGCGGTGCACGTGAACGTCGACGCAGATACCGGCCTTGCCGAAGCCCAGCGTCAGCACCAGGTTCGCCGTCTTGCGCCCTACCCCCTTGAACTTGAGCAGTTCCTCCAGTTCGTCCGGCACCCGTCCGCCGTGGGCCTCGGCCAGCTGCCGGGAGATCGCCAGGATCTGTTCCGCCTTCACCCGATAGAAACCGACGGGGTAGATCGCCCGTTCTATTTCCTCCAGGCTCAACCCGGAAAGCGCACGCGGATTGCCGGCCAGGGAAAACAACCGGTCGGATGCCTCAGCCGTGGTTTGATCGCGGGTCCGCAGCGACAGTATACAGGAGATCAGCACCTTGAAAGGGTCGCGGTCCCGGGTGGCGACGATGGTGACCGCGGGGGTGGTCCACGGTTTGACCGCCTCGGCGACCTGCGCCATCGCTTCGTGGATCTGCTCGTCCCGCATCTAGCCCCGGTTCCTCACCAGCCGCATGATGAACACCCCGAGGATGGACGATACGAGCCCTACACAAAACAGGAGGATACCGATACTGCGCCCCTCGCCCAACCCGAACAGGTCCCGCCCCTTCATGAAGCCGATCATCGCCAGCCCGCCGAAGGTGAGGATGCCCCCGAAAATGAAAGTCGCCAAGGCGAGGACGGCCCCCAGCATGCCGGTGTTCTTTCCCAATCGCTCCCCCTGGTGAAATTTGAACCGCTGTTTTGTTATACAAGAAGCTATCGGCCAAGGCAACTGATAACTGCAGGTTAGCAGTTGCAGAAAAGCCGAAAACACATATAATGGCCACTCCCATTCATACCTTGGAGTAGTTCATGAAAAATCTGGTTGACCTGCACATCCATTCCACCTTCTCCGACGGCGTCCGCACCCCGACCGAACTGGTCGACATGGCCTGCAACCTGGGGCTGCGCGCCATCGCCATCGCCGATCACGATGCCGTCGAGGGGATCGACGAGGCCTTGGCAGCCGGCGCCGCACGAGGTCTGGAGGTGCTCCCGGCGCTGGAATTCTCGGTGGCCTTCGCTTCCTACAGCGACGTGCACCTGTTGGGCTACCTGCTGGACCACCGCGACCCCGGCCTGATCGCCACCCTCGGGGATTTCCGGGACAAACGGGAAACCCGCAGCGAGGCCATCGTGGAAAAGATCAACGAGAAGCTGAAATTCGAAGGGAGGGGGCCGATCTCCAGCGCGGAAGCGGCCGCGCTGGCGGGCGGCGCCATCGGGCGCCCGCACATCGCCCAGGTGCTTTTGAGCAAAGGTTACGTAAGCGGCATGCAGGACGCCTTCGTCCGCTACCTCGTCCCCTGCGACGTTCCCAAGCGCTACTTCCCGGTTGCGGAGGCCCTGGAGACCATCCGCCGGCTGGGCGGCGTCGCGGTGCTCGCCCATCCGACCAGCATCACCAACGAGCGCGGGCTGCTGGTCGAGGTGATCGACGAACTCTGCGATCTCGGCCTGGACGGTCTGGAGGCGTACAACAACATCTGCAACGAGCAGGAAAGCGCCTTCCTGCGCAGGCACGCCGAGCAGAAGGGGCTGGTGTGGACCGGCGGCTCAGACTACCACGGCATCGAGGAAGGAATCACCATGGGCTCGGGGCGCGGCAGCATGGCGGTGCCCTACTCCTGCGTAGAGGAGCTCAAGCGCGTGAGCCGGCGCAGCTAGGCTGAGCGAGTCGCAGCGGCACCAACCAACGAAAAGGCCTCCTCATGATGACAATCACTGAGGAGGCCTTTTTTGTGTAACCGTCTTTGCCGTCAACGTTGAACGTTGGACCTTGAACGTTTTCTCCGATTAGTCCTTGGCCGGTTTGAAGCTCAGGACGTCGAGGTTGCTTTCCACGTCGCTCACCCCCTTCACCGACCGCACGATGCGGACCGCCTGCTCGATCTCCGTCTCGCCCTTGACGTGACCGGAAAGGGTGACCACGCCGTCGTCGACCGTCACGCAGAAACTCAGCGCCCGCTCGAGGTTCGACTTCAAAAGCTCCGCCTCCACCTTCTTGGCCAGGATCAGGTTCTCCAGTTCCGCCATCGACTCCGCTTCGCCCTCCTTGAACTGAGGGTCCTTGGCCGCCGCCACGATGGCGTCCACCATGGCGCTTTGCGAGAGCCGGGTGGTGTTGAAGATCAGGTCGTAGGCCATCGAGTCGTTCCAGTTGCGGTTGAAATAGAAATGGATGAAGCCGCCCAGTTGCAGGTCGCTTTTGCGGATCAGTTCCCGGGCCAGGTCCGGATCGATCCACTCCCGCTCGGCGTACATCTCCACCCGGTCTTCAAACGGCGCGATGAAACGCACCTTCAGCACGTTTTTCAGCCCTTTGACCAGATCCTGGCCACCCCTGCCGTAGAGGACGACGTTACCCTTCTTGGCGCAGTCGAGCAGAATCACTTCCATGGTCGCCAGGTAGGCGGCCTGCAGCCGATCTTCGGCGGTCCGATAAGAAGGCGGTTTCTCGTCAATCCTCTCCAGGATCTCGGTCGTCAGACCATAAGCGGGGGCCAGTTCCTCGATCTTCACCCGGTCGATCAAGGTATATTTCAGCCTTTTTGCCAATTCCTGGGAAATGGCATAGGCGCCGGTGCCCATCTCTCTGGAAATCGTAATAATCGCCATGCACGTGCCTCCTTACCCCTAATGAGAACCACTGCCGATCATAGCACGCAGCTTTAACGTATACAACATCGTTTTTCAGGATGCCGGTAGCCCCGCGGCTCCTAGTAATTCTCCGCCAGCCGTTCGAAATAGGCCCGCGGATGGTGGCATGCCGGGCAGATTTCCGGTGCCTCGGTCCCTTCGTGGATCTTGCCGCAATTGCGGCACTTCCAGCTGGTCGGCTCGTCGTTTTTGAAGACCCGTCCCTCTTCCAGGGAAACGAGCAGCGCCTTGTAGCGCTCCTGGTGCGCCTTCTCGATCTGGGCGATCTGCTCGAACATGGCGGCGATGGAGACGAACCCCTCCTCTTTCGCCTCCGTGGCCATGCGCGGGTACATCTCCACCCACTCGGCGTACTCGCCGGCGGCGGCCGCCTTCAGGTTTTCGATGGTGTCGCCGATACCCCCCAGCGCCTTGAAATGAAGTTTGGCGTGCTCGCGCTCGTTTTCGGCCGTCTCCAGGAAAATGGCGGCCAGTTGCTCGTAGCCCGCCTTCTTGGCCACCGAGGCGTAGAAGGTGTACTTGTTGCGCGCCATGGATTCGCCCGCAAAGGCCTCGTGCAGGTTCTGCTCGGTCTTGCTTCCTTTCAGTTCCGCCACAGTCGTTCTCCTTTCTTCCCCGCAGGGAATGGCAACGTTCACTCCTCTTCCAGCGTGACTTCGAGTTTTAACACCACGGTCTTGCTGCGCGCACCGGCACGGATGGTGAGCGGCAGCCGGAACGAACCGGCACCCGCCGGCTGCGGCGGACCGGCCACCTCCAGGGCGAGCTCACCGCCCCCGAAAGCTGCGGCCCCGGCGCCCTCCGCTTCGTCCGGGGTAAGGCTTAAGCCGGCGGGAGCTTCCTCCTCCGCCTCCGACACCTCTTCCTCCAGCAGGTCGTGGCGCAGCGCCTCGGACGCCTCCTCTTCCAGCGCCTCGGCGTAGAGCCGGTCCGGCTCGTCGGGCGTATGCGGCACGACCCGCTCGGCCGGCGCCGCCTCATCCTGTGCCATGGCCGCCGCAAGCTGCCCGGCGGCCGGCAGGGAGCGGGCAACCGGAGCCTCCACGACCTGCTGCAGGTCGCCGGAGTCGATCCCCTCCACCCCTTTGCCCCGCAACCCCAGAAGCACCGTTTTCACCAGGGAAAGCAGGGTCTGCAGCACCCCCTCGCCGGTCCGGCTGCTGGCCCTGAAGCTTGGAAGCCCGACCACGTCGAGCAGCCGCTCCATCTCCTGCGAGGAAAGGGCGTCGGGGAGATCGCACTTGTTGAACTGCAGTACGGTCGGCGTGCCCGTGATGCTCTGGCCGTACCCCTTAAGGTAGCCGGAGAGCGCCTCCAGTGCGGCGCGGTTCTCCTCCTGCCGCTCACGCGCGCAATCGCCCACGAACACCACGCCGTCGGCCCCTTTGAGCACCATTTTCCAGGCGGCGGGATCGGAGAGGAACCCGGAGAGGGTATAGAGGTGGATGCGGACGCGAAACCCCTGCACGGTGCCGTCGCCCGGCGGGATGAAATCGAAGAAGAGCATGCGCGCCTTTTGCACGTTCATCGTCTTCATGGAGCCGCGGAACTCGGGTTTGAGCTTGCCGAAGATGTGGCGCAGGTTCGTCCCCTTGCCGGTCCCTTCCGGACCGAAGAAGACGATCTTGGCGTTGATTTCGCGCTTCACCTGGTTGACCAGAGCCATGAGAGCCCCTCCGAATGATCTATCTGCCGTCTTTTTTGGCCATCAGCAGCCTGCGCGCCTGCGAGGCGACCACCGAGGCGACGTTCTTGTTCCTCGCCAGCATGGAAAGGTCCCTCTCCGACAGCGTCGGCACGAAGCGAAGCGCGGCGGCGATGGGGGTCTTGTTGTTTTCCACCAGCGCCTTCCTGATCTGAGCGTTCTTGATCCACTCCTTGTTGGCGCAGATGAGGCGCATGATCTCGTCGTTTTGCACCGAGGATTTGGCGATGGTCAGGATCTCGCCGTCGGTGATGCGCGGGTTTTTCACCACCGCGATCGACACCAGCTTGTTGGCGTCCTTGATCAGGATGCTGCGCCACTCCTTGTCGCCGGTCATGGCCGCCTTGATCTTGTCCGAAACCCCCATGGTCTGGGCCAGCTGGTACTTGGACTTGAACTCTTCGCTCTCCTCGTCGACCGTCGCCTCCGTGGTGGCCGGCCCGGGAGGGGGCGGGGGCGCGCAGCCCGCGTCCAGTCCCTGGGCGAGGTCGAGGTGGCGGCTTTCCCCCACCTGCCCGGCGGCTGCCTTTTCCGGGGCGGGATCGATCCCCTTACGGGTGAGAAAGGCGGCGGCTTTTTCGCTCAGCATCGGATGGGCGGCGAACAGGGGAGCCAACTCGGGCTTGTCGAAATGGAGCTGCACCAGCGTGTCGAGGATGCGCGGGTGCAGCTCGGAGTTGGCGAGCAGATGCGTCAAAAGCGGGACCGGCAGTCCCTTCAAAGTGGCGACGGCGGTGCGCTTCACCTCGGGGTCGGCATCGTAGCACAGGTAAAACACCACCGGCAGCAACTCGTGGGTTCCCAGCTTTACCTGTCCTGCCGCGGCCTTGAGCTTGTCTTCCCTGGCCGTTTCGGGGCGCAGGAAGAAAGCCGCCGCGGCGGAAACCTTGAAGGTTACCTTCTCAGCCACCCTGTCGCACCTAGCTCCCGGCCTTGACGACCTTGGCGTTGACGCCCCGTGCCTTGAGGGCGTTGGCGGCCTTCTGGGCGGCGCCCCAGTTGGCGAACGCACCGGCGCGGACCCGCACCACCGGCACCGGGGCGATCGCATCCTTCAAAAGGAGCCTGACCCCCTTGGCAAGCAGGCGGTCCTGTTCGTAGACGGCCTTGGCCTTGCGCAGGTAGGAACCGGCGTAAACGGCATAGCGCCCGTTTTCCCTGAGGAGAAAGGCGTCCGGGGTCACCAGTTTCAGGCGCTCAAGCTCTTCCTTGGCCTCGTCCTGGCTGCCGAAGTCGGCCAGGTAGAGGCGGTGCATCGGCTCGGACTTGTGGGTCTTGGTCTTCACCACCTTGGTGATGCCTGCCTGCTTCAGCTTGGCGAGCACCGGGGCTACCTCGCTCTCCGCCAGGTCGTCCTTGATTTCCAGGGCGTAGGAGGCAGCCGGCTTGGCGACCTTCTTCTCCGCAGTCCGGGGAGCGGCTTCGCCCTCCCCGGCAGCCGGCTTGCCCGCCGGAGCCTTGGCGGCGACGGGAGCCTTGGCGGCAGCGGTTTTGGCCTCTTTCGCGGCAGGAGCCTCCGGTTTGGCGGCCTTGGGCTCCGGCTTGGCGGCTTTCGCCGTCTGCTGCGGGGCAGGCTTGGCCGGTTTGGCTTCCGGCGCGGCCTTGGCCGCCGCCTGCGCGGCGGGTGCAGCCCCCGTCTTGGGCTTTTCGGCGGCGCTCTTAGCCTTCTCGGCCGCGGCAGGCGTCTTTTCTGCGGGCGTCTTGGCCTTTTCGGCAGGGCCGGGCTTGGCCTGTTCCGCTGCAACGGGGGCCGCCCCCTTCTTGCCGGTCTCTGTCTTCGCCTGCTCGCCTTCCCCGCCCTGCCCTTCCAGGCGCGGCGGCAGCGGCTTTTTCACCATGGCCTGCGGCGGGGGTGGCGGCGTCGGTTGCGGTTCCAGCGGCCTGATCACGTTGGTGAAGAAGTAGAGATAGGCGAAGAGCACGATGAGCAGCAGAAGAATCAGCAGCAAAAGTTGCTGCGAACTTTTCTTTTCCGGCTGCAGATCGCGTTCTTCCGGTTCGGTTTCCTTCGACATACCCTTCCTCCTTCACTAAAGCACGTAATATCTTAATCTTACCAATCCCCCCCGTCCCCTTCCCGCCAAGGGAGGGGGTGGGAAGAGCCGGCTAGCCGTTCTTGCCGTTACCGTTGCCGTTAGCGCCTTTTTGCTGCGACTCGGCGATGATCTTCTGCGCGAGGTGGCTCGGCACTTCCTCGTAATGCGAGAACTCCAGGGTGAACAGGCCGCGGTCGCTGGTCATCGATCTAAGGTCGTTCGAATAGGTCAGCACCTCGGACATCGGCACCACGGTGCGGATGATCTGCGAGTTGGCCTTGGGCTCGACGCCCACCACCTTGCCGCGGCGCGAGTTCAAGTCGCCGATCACGTCCCCCATGTTCTCGTCGGGAACGGTGACCTTCATGTCGACGATCGGCTCCAGGAGCACCGGTTTGCAAAGCTCCATCGCCTTCTTGAAGGCCATGGAACCCGCCACCTTGAAGGCCATCTCCGAGGAATCGACCGTGTGGAAGGAACCGTCGAGGAGTGCCACCTTGATGTCGACCACGGGGTTTCCGGCCAAAAAACCTTCCTTGGCGGCGTCCTGGATACCCCTGTCGACCGCCGGGATGTACTGGCGCGGGATGACGCCGCCGACGATCTTGTCCTCGAACAGGTAGCCCGCGCCCCTGGGCTGCGGCGAGAGTTCGATCCAGCAGTCGCCGTACTGGCCGCGGCCGCCGGACTGCTTCTTGTATTTCCCCTGCACCTTGGCGGAGCCGCGGATGGTTTCCAGGTACGGCACCTTGGGGGTCTTCAACAGCACCTCGACGCCGAACTTGCGCTTCATCTTCTCGACGATCACTTCCAGGTGCACCTGGCCCATGCCGGAGATGATGAACTCCTTGGTCTGCGTGTCTCGGTGCGATTCGAGCGTCGGCTCCTCCTCGATCATGCGGTGCAGCGCCGAGTGGATCTTGTCCTCGTCGTTCTTGGTCTTGGGCTCGATCGCGTAGGAGATGACCGGCTGCAACTGCTGGGCCGGCTCGTAGAGGATCGGCTTCGCCTCGTCGCAGAGGGTGTCGCCGGTCACGGTCTCCTTGAGCTTGGAAACGGCCACGATGTCGCCGGCCACCGCCTGCTTGACCGGGTGCTGCTTTTTCCCTTCCAGCTCGTAGATCTGGCCGATCCGCTCCTGCACGCCCTTGCTGGAGTTGTAGATCGTCGAATCGGAGTTGAGCACCCCGGAGTAGACGCGGAAGATGGTGATCTTGCCGGTGTAGGGGTCGGAGGTGGTCTTGAAGACCAGGGCGGAGAACGGCTCGCTCTCGTCCGGGGCCCGCTCGATCAGGTCGCCCGACTTGGGGTCGCTGCCGGCCGCCTTGGTGCGATCCAATGGCGACGGGAGGTAGTCGCAGATCCCGTCCAGAAGCTGCGCCACGCCGACGTTCATGACCGCCGAACCGCACAATACCGGGGTGAAGGTGTTCCTCATGGTGCCGACCCTCAGGCCGTCGAGGATCTCCTCCTCGGAGAGCTCGCCCGAGTCGAGGAACTTCTCGGTCAGCGCGTCGTAGGCCTCAGCCACCGTCTCCACCATCATGTCGCGCAGCCGCCCGGCCTCGGCCTGAAATTCCGCCGGGATCGGTCCTTCCTCGAAGCGTCCGCTCTGGTCGGCCGCGTAGCGGTAGGCCTTCATCCGCACCAGGTCGATCACGCCGACGAAATCCGCCTCCGCCCCCATCGGCATCTGCACCGCCACGCCGCGCGCCCCCAGGGACTTCTCCATGTCGTCGATGGCGCGCAGGAAGCTCGCCCGCTCGCGGTCCATCTTGTTGACGAAGGCGATGCGCGGGATCTCGAATTCGTTGGCCCACTGCCAGACCTCCTCGGTCTGGACCTTGACCCCGGAGATGGCGGAGAGGATCACCACGGCGCAGTCGAGGGCGCGCATGCAGGCGCGGGTATCGGCGATGAAGTTACCGTAGCCCGGGGTGTCGACGATGTGGATGGAGTGCCCCTTCCACTCGCAGTGGTCCAGGGAGGAGGTGATGGAGATCCTGCGTTTGATCTCCTCGGGTTCGAAATCCATCGTGGAGGTACCGTCGTCGACCCGCCCCAGGCGGTCGATCATGCCGGTATCGAACAGGATCGCCTCGGCTAGCGAGGTTTTCCCGGCACCGCCGTGAGCCACAATTCCAAGGTTGCGCAGTTTTGTCGTTTCATACCTTCCCATACTCCCCTCCCGTTCATCGATAGAATATGTGATACCTACCCCGAAACGAAACCTAGAGCCGTGAAACGTCTACGAAAACCAAACCTGTACGTGCTGCCCGTGATTCGATGGATTTGCTTTTGTCGACCTCCTTGCCGGTTGCCTCCCTGCAGGCTCCCCCACCCCCTAGCCCCCTCCCTCCAGGGGAGGGGGGAGTGGCGTTACCTGTTGCGTTGATAGATGATCCTCAACCCTTCGAGGGTGAGGAACTCGTCGACCGATTCGATGGTGGAGGATTCAGGTGCGATCAGGGACGCCAAGCCGCCGGTGGCGATCACCTTGGGGGTCTCCTTCCCTTCGCTCTTCATGCGCTGCACGATGCCGTCCACGAGGCCCACGTAGCCGTAGAAGATGCCGGCCTGCATGGAGTTCACCGTGTTCTTGGCGATGATGCTGGGCGGCCGCGCAATGTCCACCCGCGGCAGCTTGCTCGCCTTCTGGAACAGGGCCTCCATGGAGATCGCCAGTCCCGGCGCGATGGCCCCGCCTAAGTACTCACCCTTCTTGTTGACGTAGTCGAAGGTGGTGGCGGTGCCGAAGTCGACGATGATCAGCGCCGAACGGTATTTTTCGTAACCGGCGATGGCGTTGACGATGCGGTCGGCGCCCACTTCCTTGGGGTTGTCGTAGTGGATGGACATGCCGGTCTTGATGCCGGGGCCGACCACGTACGGGGTGATGTCGAAGTACTGCCGGGAGAGCTTTTCCAAGACGCCGGTCAAGGTGGGAACGACCGAAGAGATGATGATGTCCTTGACGTCGGCAAAGACGATGCCTGCCAGCCTGAACAGGTCGTAAAAAAGGATGCCGTACTCGTCGATGGTCTTGGACTTGTCGGTGGATACCCGCCAGTCCCTGACCAGGCGCTCTTCGTCATAGATCCCGAGAACGATGTTGCTGTTCCCCACGTCGATTACCAGCAGCAAATTCAACCTCCAAATTAAGACTTCTTGCCGTGTTTCAGATCAGCGCGACGTCGCCGGAGAGCACCGTCTCCAGCGTGCCGTCGGTAAGTTCCACCAAAAGGGCGCCGAAGGTATCCACCCCGGTAACCCGGCCTGTGAACTCGCGCTCGCCGCAGTTCACCTTCACCCTGCGGCCGCGCATCGCGGAGCGCTCCAGCCACTCGGCCCGGATGGCTCCCTCCCCTTCGGTAAGGAAGCGGTGGTAGAGCCCGTCCAGCTCCTTTAAGAGCGTGCGGGTGAAATCAAGCCGGTCGACTTCCTCGCCCCCCGCCTCCAGCAGCGAGGTGGCCGGATGGCGAAGCACGCTTTCATCCAGTTGGGCGAGCCGCATGTTCAGGTTTACGCCGATGCCTAACACCACGAAGTTCACCTTCTCGGTCTCGGCGTTCATCTCGTTCAAGAGACCGGCGACCTTCTTGCCGCCGATCAGGATGTCGTTGGGCCATTTGATCTGCGGCGCAAGCGCCGTGCAGCTCTCAATGGCGCGCGCCACCGCGACGACGGAGAGGAAGGTGAGCTGGCAGGCGGCAACCGGGGAGATGGCGGGCCGCAGCACGACAGACAGGTACAGGTTGACCCCGGCGGGAGAGAGCCAGACGCGCCCCAGTCGCCCCTTGCCGGCGGTCTGCTGGTCGGCGATCACCACCGTCCCTTCGGCAGCCCCCTCCTGCGCCAGCTTGAAGGCAACCGTGTTGGTCGACTCGGTTTGCTTGAGGCAGACGACCGTGGCGCCGATCCGGCGCGCATCCAGACCGGCCGTGAGGCTCAAAGGGGTGAGCAGATTGGGAGAGGAAACCAGGCGGTACCCCTTGGCCGGCACCGCCTCGATCAGATATCCCTCAGCCCGCAGCCCCTTGACGTGTTTCCAGACGGCGGTGCGCGAGAGCCCGAGGAGCCTGCTCAACGACTCGCCCGAGACGAAGCCGCCGCCCGAGCGGAACAACTCCAGGATCTTCGCGTCTATCCCCGCCTCTTTCAACTAGACCTCCATCAGCATCGAGATGTCCATGGCGCGCACCGAGTGGGTCAGCGCGCCGACCGAGATGATGTCCACGCCGGTCTCAGCGATCGCCTTGATGGTGGTGAGGTTGACGCCGCCCGAGGCCTCGACCAGCGCACGCTTGCCGATCAGGGCCACCGCCTCGCGCATCTCCGCCAGGCCCATGTTGTCGAGCATGATGATGTCGGCGCCCGCCTCGAGCGCAAGCCGCACATCCTCGATGTTTTCCGTTTCCACCTCGATCTTCAGGGTGTGCGGGATGTAGGCGCGCGCGGCGCGCACCGCCTCCAGGATGCCGCCGGCTGCGGCGATGTGGTTTTCCTTGATCAGCACGCCGTCGTAGAGACCGGTGCGGTGGTTGGTGCCGCCGCCGACCCGGACCGCGTATTTTTCCACGACCCTGAGGCCGGGCGTGGTCTTGCGGGTGTCCACCACCCGCGCGCCGGTCCCGGCGATTTCCTTCACGTAGAGCGAGGTCTGGGTCGCGATGCCGCACATGCGCTGCAGAAGGTTCAAGGCTACCCGCTCCCCCTGCAAGAGGGCGGCTGCGTCCCCTTCGATGCGGGCGATCACCGTCCCCTTTTCCACCTGTGCGCCGTCGGCGAAAGCGGCCTCGAAACGGCTGCCGGGGTCGAGACGGGAAAAGACGCGCCGGGCCACTTCCATGCCTGCCAGCACCATCGGTTCCTTGGCGACCAGCCGGGCCGTCATGGCGCGCGCCTTCGGGCAGACGGAGAGCGTCGTGATGTCGCCGGTATGGATATCTTCGGCCAGGGCCGTTTCAATTATCTTATCGATTCCGTTCATGATTCTCTTTTTCTCCTGTCAGTCGGGCAATTTTTTATAGCACAGCTCACCTACGCCCGCAACCGGTAATAAATCCGGCCATCTTTGAGGGAAGTGCAGCGTTCTCTCCCCTCTCCCCCGGCGGGAGAGGGACAGGGTGAGGGGGAAGGCGCCATTTACGACTCCGTTGGCAGCTTTCCCCCCCCCCCCCCCCCCCCCCCCCC